>Ga0228652_1000015_pt1 | contig 326244 bp, 273 predicted proteins | sample 64DmetaG_FD_183030 | JGI IMG/M metagenome (GOLD analysis project Ga0228652, IMG submission 183030) | Seawater microbial communities from Monterey Bay, California, United States - 64D | ecosystem: Environmental > Aquatic > Marine > Coastal | place: USA: California | collected 2016-10-05
CAGCCAGAAAGTGTTGTCGGGTTAGCGTCCGGCGATGTACCGGGCGCTGCGCAACCTCCCCAGCCGTCCGAGCATCGCTTGCGTTTGATCGATGCGCTGTTCGGCACACGCTGGCCCACCTGGATGGGTGGTGTGTTGATCGGAGCGCTCGCCACCGTCACTTATTTTCGGATGGGGGCTTTGGGTGTGACCGCAGAGCTGGGTAGCCTGGCGCGTACCGGCGCGAATGCGCTTGACCTGCTGCCCGGTCGGCTCGAAGGTTTGGATACCTTTGCTGGATGCGCCACCGTGGTCAAGAACGCCTTGCTATCCAACAACGGTATGTTTGTTTCCGGCTTGGTAACGGCATCGCTGGCAAGTGCTGTGCTGGCAAGCGATTTTCGGCCACGCCGCATTCCACTCGGCGATGTGTTGCGCAAGTTCGTTGGCGGCGTATTGATGGGGTGGGGCGCGATGGTGGCGCTGGGCTGCACGGTGGGCGTGCTGCTGTCGGGCATCATGGCCGGAGCGTTATCGGGCTGGGTGTTCGCCATCGCTTGCTTAGGCGGAATCTGGTTGAGTTTGCGCGTCGAGCAGCTCGTACGCCGACAGGCTGGCTAGACCTTTTGTCGATTGGTCTGTATTCGAGCAAGTCGTGATCTGCACTGCCTTGCCCGGCTCAATCCTCACCCCATTCCTGGGCAAACGCCTTGCGATAGTCTTCCAATAGCACCAGCCTGGCCTGTCCCAGCCGTCGCCCCGCAGCGGTTTGCATCGTGGCGGGCAATCCTGCCAACTTGCAGCCGATGTGATCCAGCGCATAGCGCTTGTCGTCCAATGGCCGGTCGTGGCCTGTCGGGTCGCTGGGGTGCGCCAAGGCCGATCCCATGCGTCCGGCGGTGTAGAACAACCGGGCCAGGCCAACCGCACCCAGGGCATCCAGGCGGTCTGCGTCTTGCACGATCCGGGCTTCGATCGTCGTGGGCGCGATGCCCGCCGAGAAACTATGCGCTTCGATAGCGTGGGCCACAGCGTACAAACGATCGGCAGGAAACGCGATCTGCTTCAATCGCGCGACGGCTTCGACCGCCGCCAGCGTCGAGGCGCGCGCACGATCGGGATGGTTTTTCGGCACGTTCACCAGATCGTGCAAGTAGGCCGCAGCCAGCACGACCAAGTCATCCGCTTCCGGGTGATCGCCCAGCAGGCTCGACGCCGTGCGCCACACCCGATGCAGGTGATTCAGGTCGTGCGCGCCGTCATCGGGATCGCCACCGCCGACGAGTTCGACGATGCGGGGATGCCAAAAGGCAGTCAAATCGGACATGTATGGGAAAGCCAGTAGAGAGATGCGAATAACGACTGGGACAGCATAGCCGACCCTGTTGCAAAGTCAGGCAAAATAGCGGTCTTATCTGTCACTCCCGCCCGTGCCGTGTCCGTGCCTATCCCGCTTTCTTCATCGTCCTTGGTTACCGCCCCGAACGCGCCGGACGACGTCACCTTCATGGCGCTCGCGTTGGCTCAGGCCGAGGCGGCGCTGGTGGTGGGCGAAGTGCCGGTGGGCGCGGTGGTGGTGGCCGCAGATGGAGAAGTGATCGGGACGGGCCACAATCGGACGATTCTGGATGCAGACCCCACGGCCCATGCCGAAATCGTCGCCTTGCGTCAGGCCGCGAAGCACATGGCTAATTATCGGCTGCCCGGCGTGTCCTTGTATGTGACGCTGGAGCCGTGCGTGATGTGCATGGGCGCCATGCTGCATGCGCGCCTGGCGCGCGTCTTGTTCGGCGCGACCGACCCTAAAACGGGGGCCTGCGGCAGTGTTCTGGATATAGCCGGCGTCGGCCAGCTCAACCATCAAACGCGGGTCGAGGGCGGCATCCTGGCTGAGCCCTGCGGCCATATCTTGCGCGCATTTTTTCGTGCGCGCCGAAGTAAGGATCCCAAGGCATGACATCGAATCCCGGCATTTATCTGATTTCGCCCTCGTCGGCGGCCAATCCGGACGCCGTGGCGCGCGGACGCCAGCGTTTATCCGATTTGGGTTTCACCACTAGCCTGGATCAGACGGCTTTGGCGGTCGATCAGTGCTTCGCCGGAACGGACGCCGAGCGGGCCGCCAGCGTGGCGCGCGCACTGAATCAAGCGCATCCGGTGGTCATGGCGACGCGCGGGGGCTATGGCTTGACGCGCATTCTGCCGATGATCGATTGGGCCGCTGTCGCCGCCAGCGGTAAGCGTTTTGTCGGACATTCCGATTTCACCGCCTTTAATCTGGCGCTGTTGGCGCAAACGGGAGGCGTCTCCTATAGCGGCGCCAGCCTGATCGCCGATTTCGGTGGAGAAGAAACGGACGACCTCACCGAGGCGCTGTTCGGCGAGGTCGTGCGCGATGAGTTGGAAATCCTGAGCTTCGAATCCGACGATGCCGATGCGGTCGATTGCCGTGGCACGCTGTGGGGCGGCAATCTGGCTACGCTGTGTGCGTTGGCAGGCACCCCCTATATGCCGGATATCGACGGCGGCATCCTTTTCCTGGAGGACGTTGCCGAGCACCCTTACCGGGTCGAACGCATGCTGACCCAGCTCTGGCATGCGGGCGTGCTGGCGCGTCAGCACGCTATCGTGCTTGGCGAGTTTTCAGGCTACCGCCTGGCGCCGCACGACAATGGTTTCGATATGCCGTCGGTCGTGCAGTGGCTGCGCGATACCGTCGGGGTGCCGGTGGTGACGGGTTTGCCATATGGCCATGTCGCCACCAAGGCGACGCTGCCGGTTGGCGCCCAGGCAGGGCTGGCGACCGAGGACGGCATGGCTTATCTCGTGCTGCAAGAGCACGACCACGATCATGAACATGACCACGGTCATGCCGACAACCACCCCCGTCATCATGAAGCCGATTGCGGCTGCGCAAGCGATTCGCCAAGTCAACCCGACCATCCGGCCCCAAAAAAAACGATTGGTAAGCCGTAAGACGCGCCTGAGGGCTGATTTGTAGGCTGTCACCCCCGCTTGGTATACTGGCGGATTGACTTCCACACGCGTGGCGCATTTTCGCTGCCCGCGTTTTTCTTGGGCAACGCCTTGATCAATACCGCCAACCTCACTATTCAGTTCGGTCCGAAACCCCTGTTCGAGAACGTCAGCGTCAAGTTTGGCGAGGGGAACCGATACGGCCTGATCGGGGCCAACGGGTCGGGCAAATCTACCTTCATGAAAATCATCGGCGGTGATCTCGAATCGAGCGCTGGTAACGTCTCGCTGGACCCAGGCGTGCGCCTGGGCAAGCTGCGCCAGGATCAGTTCGCTTACGAAGACCTGCGCGTGCTGGACGTGGTCATCATGGGTCACACCGAGATGTGGGACGTGCAGACCCGCCGTGACGCCATTTACGCCAATCCTGATGCCTCCGAGGAAGACTACATGGAGGCCGCCGATCTGGAAGCGAAGTTCGCCGAGTACGACGGCTACACCGCCGAATCGCGCGCGGGCGAATTGCTGCTGGGTCTGGAGATTCCGGTCGAACAGCACAATCTCCCGATGCGCGAGATTGCACCCGGCTGGAAGTTGCGCGTGTTGTTGGCGCAGGCCCTGTTCTCGAATCCCGATGTGTTGCTGCTGGACGAACCCACCAACAACTTGGACATCAACACGATTCGTTGGCTGGAAAACGTGCTCAACAGCTACCAGAGCACGATGATCATCATCAGTCACGATCGTCACTTCCTGAATGCCGTGTGTACCCACATGGCCGACCTCGATTACCGCGAAATCCGCATCTATCCGGGTAACTACGACGACTATATGCTGGCGTCCACCCAGGCACGCGAGCGCCAAAGTGCGAACAACGCCAAGGCCAAGGAACGCGTGGCCGAGCTCCAGGATTTCGTGCGCCGCTTCTCGGCCAACAAATCCAAGGTGCGCCAGGCCACGTCCCGCTTGAAGCAGATCGATCGCATCAAGGCGGAGACGGTCGAGGTCAAGCCCTCGTCGCGTCAAAACCCATATATCCGCTTTGAGCAGAACAAAGTGCTGCATCGTCAGGCCGTGGCGGCCGAACACCTCACCAAGGGCTATGACGGCCGTGCGGTCATCAAGGACTTCACCGCCATGGTCGAAGCGGGCGAGAAGATCGCCATCATCGGTGCCAACGGTGTGGGTAAGACCACCTTGTTACGCCTGTTGGCAGGCGATCTGGTAGCCGATTCGGGCAGCTTGAAATGGTCCGATAACGCCGATATGGGCTATATGGCCCAGGACGTGTCCGACCAGTTCCAGAGCGACGAAATTCTGTTCGACTGGATGGGCGGCTATCGCCAGAACGGCGACGACGACCAGTCGCTGCGTTCGGTGCTGGGCCGTCTGCTGTTCTCCAGCGACGACATCGTCAAACCCGTGCGAGTGTTGTCCGGTGGTGAGAAAAACCGGATGACGTTCGGTCGCCTGATGCTGGGCCGTCATAACGTTCTGCTGATGGACGAGCCCACCAACCACCTGGACATGGAATCGATCGAGTCGCTACAACACGCGCTGGATCTGTTCAAGGGCACCTTGGTGTTCGTGTCGCACGATCGAGAGTTCGTGTTCGGCCTGGCGACTCGCATCATCGAGATCATGCCTGACGGCCAGATCGTCGATTATCGAGGTGGTTACGACGACTACTTGCAGTCGCGCGGTATCGAAGCCTGAGCGCAATGAACGCGAGCGCCGATTTTTCCACGCTGGCGCCCGGCGTTCATCGACTCGAACAAGACATCAAGAAAAGCCGCTTTCTATGCGTGGCCGCTGCGGTGGCCGACATCGAAGCGGCTTCTTCTTTTTTCGCGGCTCACGCTCAAGCCGACGCCACCCACAATTGCTGGGCCTATCGCATCGGTCAATCCTACCGATTCAACGACGACGGCGAGCCAGGCGGCACGGCAGGCAAACCCATCCTCCAAGCGATCGAGGGGCAGGGCTTGGATGGCGTGGCCGTGCTGGTCGTGCGTTGGTATGGCGGCGTGAAACTGGGTGCTGGCGGCCTGGTGCGTGCCTACGGGGGGTGTGCCGCCGAGTGCCTGCGCGTGTCGCCGCGTGTGCGGGTCGTGGCCCGGAAGCGGGTTCGCTTCGTGTGTGCTTACGGGGTCGAGGGCGCAATTCGGCAGCGATTGGCGCATGTGCAGGCGACCGACGTGGCAATGGCATACGGGCCTCGGCAGGTGGGTGTCGAAGCGAACGTTCCTTTGAATCAGATCGCCGATCTGGAAACGGCGGTGCGTGACGTTACGCGAGGTCAGAGCGCATGGGTCTTGCCGGATTAGGCAGGTCGGTAATTCGACCCGCCTGACGCATGGCCGGCCAGCGGCTCAACCCGCCACCCGGCCCGCGTCATGCCTGCGCGCTGTTGCTTTGCGCTTTCGCTGCAGCCACTTCCTCATGCACTTTCTGCATGTCGATTTCCTTGATCTTGGTGATCAATTCCTCGAACTGACCCGCCGACAACGCGCCGGGCTGCGAGAACAGCAGCACCTGCTCGCGAAACACCATCAAGGTCGGAATTGAACGGATGCCCAAAGCGCCGGCAAGCTCCTGCTGCTCATCGGTATTCACTTTCGCGAAAGTAACGTCGGGATGTTTTTCTGCGGCGCTGTCGAACACCGGCGCAAAGTTCTTGCACGGGCCGCACCAGGGCGCCCAGAAGTCAACGATCAGCGTGCCGTCCGGGGTGATCGATTGTTCGAACGTTTCTTTGGTCGACGTGACAGTGGTCATGGCTATCCTTTCAGTGTGGGGCGTTGCGTTCAGGCGGCGGCCGGAATGCGGGCAAGCTGGGCCAGAAGGCTGTAGGACTTCAGGCGATCTTCAAGGTGATAGCAGTCGGTGACTGCCATGATTTCGTCGGCAGCGGTGTCAGCCAGCAGGTGTTCGACCTTCTCGGCCACGGTGTCGGAGCTACCGACCACGGCGGCCCCTAAACGTTCGAACACGGCCGCTTTTTCCATCGGGCTCCAGATGCCTTCCAGCGTATCGACCGGCGCCTGCATGGGCAGGCGCGTGCCGCGCACCATCGAGAGAAACTTCTGTTGCGCCGTGGTGGCCAAGCGCTGCGCCTGAGCGTCGGTGTCCGCCACGATAACCGGAACACCGATCATTGCATAGGGTTCGGCCAGGGTGTCGGAGGGCTGAAAAAGATGGCGATACAAGCGCATCGCCGCCATCCCTTCGGGTGAGAAATGTCCGGCGAACGAAAAAGGCAAACCCAACTTGGCCGCCAGTCGAGCGCTGAAATCGCTGGAACCCAGCAGCCAGATGGGAACGTTCAGTCCCGCGCCCGGAATGGCCCGAACGCCTTGGCCGGGCGCTGCGTCGCTCAAGAAAAAGCGCAGTTCGTCCAGTAGGTCGGGAAACTGAAGGCCCGCGCTGCGATCCCGTCCTAGGGCTTGCAGGGTGCGCTGATCGGTGCCGGGCGCACGACCCAGGCCGAGATCGATACGACCTGGGTATAGGGTCTCTAGCGTACCGAATTGTTCGGCGATCACCAGCGGCGCGTGATTCGGCAGCATGATGCCACCCGATCCGACCCGTAATGTGGTGGTGTGACCGGCGATGTGCCCGATCAGCACAGACGTGGCACTGCTGGCGATGCCTGCGATGTTGTGGTGCTCGGCCAACCAGAAACGGCGGTAACCCAGCGCTTCGACGTGACGCGCGAGTCGCACGCTATTGTCGAACGCCTGGGCGATGGTGCCGCCTTGCGCAATAGGGGCCAGGTCCAGCACCGATAGCGGAGTGGTCTTTAGACGGCTCATGCTTGAAAACTCCTGTTCACATCTCTCACTTGGGGAGTGTAGGAGCGAATTCAAGCGTGACTGGCAGCAACCTTGTCGTCAAGCGGGTCGTTTTAGCCAGGACGCACGACCGTCAACCCGGCCAGCAATGCGGTCAACTCAGATTGTCGGCGAGTGCCGGTCTTGCGCAAAATGGATTTCAAATGCGTTCTCGCGGTTTCGCGCGAAATGCGGGCGGCCTCTGCCGCTTCGGTCAATGTTTGACCATTGGCCAGCTTCTCGGTGAGCGCGATTTCGGCACGGGTGAGACCGAACAGGGTGCGCAGCAGGTCTTCGGCCGGCAGCGCTTGAGCTTGCAGACCGATTCCGGCGATCAACGCGCAGGGCTGTTCGATATCGAGGGGAGTATGCGCGCGTGCGGGCATGGGCAAGGCCACCCAAAGGCCCGGGCGGCCATCGGTTTGCACCAGGCTGGCGAACGTCGTGACTTGCGCAGGTCGTCCGGCGTCGCCGCAGGCGTGGGTAACCGCTTTGCGTAAAGGCGACTCGTCCAAGGACGCCATGGCCGGGGCGTGCTCGCGATCGACCCATTCCCGCCCCAGGCCGTTGGCTGAAATGACTCGCAGTTGTGCATCCATCACCAGCAGTGGAATGGCCAGCCGGTTCAGTGTTTCCAGACTCCAGGCATGGGCGGCCTGAAGCTCGCGCATTTTGTGCTTGAGCAGGAAAGCGGTTTGCAAGTGAGTGACCACGCCGCGCAGCGCCACGGCATTCTCGATGTCGAACAACGGGCGTCCACGCTGGCGCTGAAACCCGACCACCCAATCGACATGCTGTTCGCGATGAACCGTCATGGCCATCACCGATTCGACATTGGCCGGGTGCAGAAATTCGCGGTAGAAGGTCGACTCCGAGATCTGGCGCGCGCCCAAGTCGAGTTGATCGACGTAAATTGCACCTACCGATGCGTCGCGCAGCCGGTCCCGCGCGGGATCGATGTGGTGAAAATGCTGATGGTAGTCGTATGCAGACGGCACGGGAAACATGCCGTGATCGCTGAGTTCGATGCGATCGGATCGTCGATCCCAAATAAGGGAGCTCGCAGCATCGGCACCCACGTAGGCTGCGAGCGCGTTCAAGCCTTCGCCCCATGCTTCGGGCGACAAAATGCCTTGATGCAGCCGCCCGACCAATGCCAGCGCATCGTCGGCGTTGCGGCGTTTGAATGGGGGCGGTCGGGCGGCTTGCACGTTAAGTCGATGGATCAGTGTTGGAAGAATGCGTAGCGAATGACGAACAGGGCGGCAATCAGCCATGTTGCCGGATGTACGTCGCGTACCCGGCCCGTCGCCGTCTTCAACACCACATAGCTGATGAAGCCGAATGCCAGGCCGTTGGCGATCGAGTAGGTGAACGGCATGACCAGCGCGGTCAGGGCAGCGGGAGTCGCTTCGACCACGTCGTTCCAATCGATGTCGATGAGTTCGCGCATCATCAAGCCCGCGACGTACAGCAGTGCGGGGGCCGTGGCATAGGCAGGCACTGATGCCGCCAACGGCGCGATGAACAGGGCCGCCAGGAACAGCACGCCGACGACCAGCGCAGTCATGCCCGTACGCCCGCCCGCTTGTACACCCGAGGCGCTTTCGACGAACGCCGTGGTGCTACTGGTACCTAGTGCCGAACCGGCGGTGATGGCGGTGCTATCGGCAAACAGTGCGCGGCCCAGACGGCTGTTGCCTTGCTCGGGGACTAAGCCCGCCCGCTTGGCGATACCCATCAGCGTGCCGGTGGCGTCGAACACCTTGACCAGCACGAACACCAACACCACCTGGAAGAACCCGACATGCAGGGCACCCAGGATGTCCATCTGCATGAACGTGGGCGCCAGGCTGGGTGGTGCGGAGAACACCCCCTGGAAGGCGTTGAAGCCCAGCAGCATCGATAGGCCGGTGACGGCGATGATGCCGATCAAAATCGCGCCGCGAATGCGCAAAGCGTCCAGCGCCGCGATGATGAAGAAGCCGAGAATGGCGAACAGCGGGCCGTGGCCGCGCAGATCGCCCAGGGTGACCTTGGTGGCGGGATGGGCCACGACGATGCCGGCATTCGACAAGGCGATGATCGCCAGGAACAATCCAATGCCTGCCGCAATGGCGCTACGCAGCGACTGCGGGATGCCTTTGATCAGCCACGCGCGCACGCCCGTCACGGTCAATAGCAGGAAAATCACCCCGGAAATGAACACCGCGCCCAGCGCCTGTTGCCAGCTATAGCCGAGCGTCGCCACCACGGTAAAGGCGAAGAACGCGTTCAGTCCCATGCCGGGTGCCATGCCGATCGGCCAATTGGCGACAAATGCCATCACCAGCGAACCCAGCGCCGCGGCCAGGCAGGTCGCGACGAACACCGCGTTGCGGTCCATGCCGGTCGAGGACAGGATGTCCGGGTTGACGAAGACGATATAGGACATCGTCAAGAAGGTCGTCAAACCGGCGACCAGCTCGGTGCGAGCGGTGGTGCCGTGCTCGCGCAAGCGGAACAATTTTTCCAACATGAACTTTCCTTTAGGCGGTGCTGGTTTCTTCAATCAGGACGTATAACCAATTTGCAGCCCGGTTGTACACTCGTCGCATCATGATTATTCTAGGTTTTGAAAGCTCGTGCGATGAAACTGGCGTGGCTGCGGTGTGTACGCAACGCGGCCTGCTCGCGCACGCCTTGCATTCGCAAATCGCCATGCACCAGGATTACGGTGGCGTGGTGCCCGAATTGGCCTCGCGTGACCATATCCAGCGAGTCGTGCCCTTGACACGGGGCGTGTTCGCACAGGCCGGCATTGGCGCGGGCGATGTGGGCGCAGTCGCCTACACCGCAGGTCCCGGGCTGGCGGGGGCGTTGCTGGTGGGCGCGGCAGTGGCGCAGGCGTTCGCATGGTCGCGCGGCTTGCCCGCGATTCCCATTCATCACCTGGAAGGCCATTTGCTGTCGCCTTTGCTGGCCGATCCGCGACCGGATTTCCCCTTCGTGGCGCTTCTGGTGTCGGGTGGCCATACCCAATTGATGCGGGTCGACGGCGTTGGACGCTATACCTTGCTGGGTGAAACACTGGACGATGCTGCCGGTGAAGCCTTCGACAAGTCAGCGAAACTGATGGGACTGGGTTATCCGGGCGGACCGGCACTGGCGGCCTTGGCCGGGCAGGGCGACGAGAAGCGCTTTTCCCTGCCCCGACCCATGCTGCACAGTGGCGATCTGGACTTCAGCTTCAGCGGCCTCAAAACCGCTGTCCTGACCCGGGTGCAAAGCTTGCGTAAATCCGATGAGTGGGACGATCGCGCGCGCGCCGATCTGGCTGCCGCGACGCAAGCGGCAATTGTCGATGTGCTGGCGGCAAAAGCGGTTGCCGCACTGAAATCCACCGGGCTGAAAAGATTGGTGGTGGCTGGCGGCGTAGGGGCAAACCAAAGGTTACGCGCTCATTTCGACCATGCCTTGCCCAAGCTTCGCGCCCAAGCGTATTTTCCGCCACTGGCCTTGTGTACCGACAATGGCGCGATGATCGCGTTTGCCGCCGCCCAGCGTGTGAATGCGGGCCTGGCCGATTTGTCGCAGCGCGACCACGCGTTCACCGTGCGGCCGCGCTGGGATCTGGCCGATATTTCCATCGGCTGAGCGCCGTTCGATTGACCGGCCCGGCGGCGCCTTGACGGCGCGTGCCAGGTGTCCTGTCGACTGCCTGGCGTGTTGGATCCTTACCGCTGAATCAGCTCGATTTCTTGCCGATGCGCGATTCCTGTCCGCGCAGCAGTCGACCGATGTTGGCGCGGTGACGCCACACCAGCAACGCGCTGATGGCGATCAGACCGATCAGAATCGGCGGATGCATGGTCCAGGCCACTTTGCCCCCGAATATGTAGAACAGAGGGGCGAACACCGCGCTCACGACCGATGCCAGCGACGAATAGCGGAAAAACACCGCGATGATGAGCCAGGTGGCCAGGGTAGCCACGCCCAGCATGGGTTCGAGCGCCAGCAGTACGCCAGCGGCGGTGGCCACGCCTTTGCCGCCCTGGAACCGCAGGAAAATGGGATACAAGTGGCCCAGAAACACTGCTACCGCGACGATCGCCATCGCCATCGGCGAATCGCCGAACCCCAGCGCGCGAGCGATCCACAAGGCGGCGCAACCTTTGAGTAGATCGCCTGCCAAGGTGAGCAGCGCGGCTTTCTTGTTGCCAGTACGCAGCACGTTGGTGGCACCCGGGTTGCCGGAGCCGTAGGAGCGCGGATCGCTCAGGCCCATCGCCCGGCTGACGACCACGGCGAAAGCGATCGAACCGATCAGATAGGCCATGGCGGCGAGCGCGGCCAGCATGGGCAGGGTGGCGTCGGGGGGCGTGGACATCGGATTCTCCTGGCAAGTGTCCTTCACAAGTGGGGGCGATTCTACCGCGCAGTCAGCAGGTACAATCGACTGCATCCGGTTTCCTCGCGTTTCTTTGATGCACATTCTCGTATCCAACGACGACGGCTACACAGCGACTGGCTTGGAGGCGCTGGTCCAGGCGCTACAGGGCTTGGGCGAGCTGACCGTGGTCGCCCCTGAAGTCAATCACAGCGGCGCGTCCAATTCGCTTACGCTGAATCGCCCCTTGTCGCTACGTCAGTCGGCCAACGGCTTTTATTGCGTCAACGGCACGCCCACCGATTGCGTACACGTCGCGTTGACCGGTCTGCTCGATCGTCGGCCCGATCTGATCGTCTCCGGCATCAACAACGGTGCCAACATGGGTGACGACACCCTGTATTCGGGCACAGTCGCCGCGGCGACGGAAGGCTATCTGTTCGGCATTCCGTCAATTGCCTTCTCGCTCGAAAAAAAAGGTTGGGCGCATATCGAAGATGCCGCGCGTATCGCCCGCGACGTGGTCGACCGCCATCTTGCGCAACCCTTGCAGGGTGCGGTGCTGCTCAACGTCAATATTCCCAATCTGCCCTACGAGGCGATGGCGCCGGCTCAGGTGACCCGCCTGGGCAAGCGCCACCCGTCCGAGCCGGTGGTTCGCAGTACGACGCCCTATGGCGACACCGTGTATTGGATCGGTGCCATGGGCGCGGCCCTGGACGCCGAGCCGGGCACCGATTTCCACGCTGTCCAGCATGGCGGGGTGTCCATCACGCCGCTTCGACTGGACTTGACCGACCACGCGCAGCTCGACGTCATCGGCCGGTGGGCTGGACCTTTATGCGCAAACCGGTAAATCCTTTCGACGCACCGGGCGTCTTGGGCAGTCGGCCCAGTGTCGGTACGCCGGTGGCGGCCGATTCGGCGCTGGAGCGCGCCGCACGAGCCCGCGCTGCGCTGGTCCGACCCGTGCCTGGCGTCACCGCCAGCAACAGCAACACCCGCATCAGCGCCGCCGTGCTGGCTCGGCCCGTGGCCGCCGGTGTCGCCCGCAACGGCAGCGCCAATCTGGGCTTGAACTCCGAACGCCTGCGGGCCGCCATGGTTCAGCGTCTGCGTACCCAGGGCGTCACCGACGAGCGGGTATTGGCGGCCATTCTGGCGGTGCCCCGCCACATCTTCGTCGACGAGGCGTTGGCCAGCCGGGCCTATGAAGATGCGGCCCTTCCCATCGGGCAGGGTCAGACCATCTCCCAACCGTGGGTGGTGGCGCGCATGCTGGCGGCGGTGTGCGACGGTCGCACACCCACTCGCGTGCTGGAGGTCGGTGCGGGTTGCGGCTATCAAGCCGCCGTCATGGCGCAGTTCATTCGTGAAGTGCATGCCATCGAGCGCATACGCGGGCTCTACGACATGGCGCGCGAAAATCTGCGCCAACTGCGTTTGAGCACCCGCGTGCGGCTGGTGTATGGCGACGGCATGTTGGGTCAGCCGAATGCCGCGCCCTTCGATGCGATCGTCGTGGCGGCCGCTGGCTTGAGCATTCCCCAGGCACTGTTGGACCAGCTTGCGCCCCACGGTCGATTGATCGCGCCCGAGGGCGGTAGCCAGCAGCGGCTGGTGCTCATCGAGCGAACCGGTGTGCAGCATTGGAAACGAACCGAGCTGGAAGCCGTGCGTTTTGTTCCACTCAGGGCCGGGATACAATCGTGAGCATTCTGGAGATACCCCCTATGCCATATGGGCAGCAAATGACGCTCGCCGGACCGGTCCGTGCGAGTAATCGTGGTTTTCAGGCGCACGTCGCCGCCTCATTGTCGATGCTCCGGCGTCTTCGGTTCGCAGGCGTGGCGGCGCTGATGGTACTGGCCGGTTGTAGCGGCCCCACCACCCGCGCCCCCATCGTCGATGGGGTCGGGACCTCGTCGACGCCGACGCCGGCCGCCCGTGGAAGCTATGTGGTCAAGCCGGGCGATACGCTGTATGCCATCGCCCGCTCGACCAACGTCGATTTCGAAACGATCAAGCGCCTGAACAATCTGTCCGACCCGAACCAGCTGGTGGTGGGGCAGGTGCTGCGTCTGTCTGCTTCGGGCTCGGCCAGCCCCGCGCCGGCAGGTGCTAAACCGTCAGGCTCGACGACCCCGGTCAAATCTGGTCAACCGACGCCTGCGTCCTCGAGCGAGCCACGCCCCCTGGACGCCCCGGCACAGACGCCGGCAGCGACCACGCCGCCGCCCGCCAGCAGCCAGCCGCATCCTGCGCCGGCAGCCGATGCCGGCACGATCAATTGGGCATGGCCGACCAAGGGAACGCTGATTCAGCGTTTCAACGCCAATACGAAGGGTATCGACATCGAAGGCAAGCCGGGCGATTCCGTCCATGCTTCGGCGGACGGCAAGGTGATGTACACCGGTAATGGCGTGCGTGGGATGGGTAACCTGGTTATCGTCAACCACGACAACGGCTTCATCAGCGTGTATGGCCACAACAGCAAGTTGCTGGTGAAAACGGGCCAGACCGTCAAGCGTGGCGACAAAATCGCCGAAGTCGGCGCGACCGATACCACGTCGCCACGTCTGCACTTTGAGGTGCGCCGCCGCGGTACGCCGGTCGATCCCTTGCAGTATTTGCCATCGCCTTGATCGAACGATGACGCCTACCCTGGTGTTCGATCTCGAAACCCTGCCGGATGCGCAGGGTTTACGGCGCTTGTACGGTTGGGGCAATGAATTGTCCGATACCGAGGTGATCGAGCGCGCGCTTGCCGCGCGTCGCGAAGCCACGGGCGGCTCCGATTTCATGCCGCTGCACCTGCATCAAGTGGCGGTCATCGGCTGCGTTTTTCGCGACGACAACGGCTTCCGGGTGCGCACTCTGGGCGTGCCCGGCGACGACGAAGTGAAGCTGCTAAATGGGTTTTTCAAGACCATCGAGCGCTACACCCCAACCTTGGTCAGTTGGAACGGCTCGGGCTTCGATCTGCCTGTTCTGCACTATCGCAGCTTGATTCATGGCATTCAGGCCGCGCGCTACTGGGATCAAGGCGAAGACGACCGCGATTTCAAGTACAACAACTACTTGAGCCGTTATCACCCGCGCCATACCGATTTGATGGACGTTCTGGCCAAGTACAACGGTCGCGCCAATGCGCCTTTGGACGATCTGGCCAAGCTTTGCGGATTTCCGGGCAAGCTGGGTATGGACGGCAGCCAGGTCTGGCGGGCGTGGTCCGAAGGACGGCAGGACGAGGTGCGGGCATATTGTGAAACCGACGTCGTTAACACTTGGTTGGTGTATTGCCGTTTCCGTTTGATGCGAGGCGAGTTGGATCGCATCGCCTACGATGCCGAGATCGCGTTGGTGCGCGACACGCTGGCTGCCAGCGATGCGCCGCACTGGGCCGAGTACCTGGCGGCGTGGGACGCAACGCACTGAAACACCGGGCGCGTTCGTCGAAACGCATCTGAAACGCTCTGGCGTTCACACTGAGGCTGTGTCATCCAAACCCCTCAGGAGAATGTCCATGAAGTCGTCCCTTTTTCGCCCCCTGGCCGCCGGTACCGCTTTGGCACTGGTATTTGGTTTGCCCGCAGCAGCTGCGGCGGCACCTTCGGACGCTGCTCCTGCCGCGAAAACCGCCGTCCATGAGCATGGCCCGAAAGGCGACGCCCGCATGGCTCGAGGGCAGCATCACGATGGATTGTTCATCCCTGGCCTGGGTCCTTTGCCCAAGTCGGCGTTGGATGCGTTAAAGCTGACGGCCGATCAGCAAAAGCAGGTCGATGCCTTGAAGACGGCCCAGCGCGAGTCGCATAAGGAAATGCGTGCCGAACGTACGGCGCATTACGCGATGCTCAAGCAACAATTGGATGCCGGTCGTCTGGATCCGCGCGCATTGGCCAAGCAGGCCGATGCCAAGCGCGAAACACGCCAAAAGGCCGCTCAAGCGTCCGAAGCGCAAGCCTTGGCCATATGGGACAGCTTGAGCGATGCGCAAAAGACGCAGGTGACTGCTTTCGTGAAGACCCGTCACGACAAGATGGCCGAACGCCGCGCCGAGCATGAAGGCAAGCGAGAGGGCAAACGCTCTGCACCGCCCGCTGCGTCCTGATCCGCGTTGCGTTTTGCCTACGTTCAAACCGACCCGGTGTGGCATTCCCCACTACAATGCCCGGCGGTTTGAACGGATAGCGAAAAATGACGGATTACCTAGAAATTACGTCCATGGACATGGAGGCGCGTGGCATTGCGCGCCGCGAAGGCAAAGTGGTCTTCGTACACGGCGCTCTGCCGGGCGAGCGCGTGGTGGCGCTTCATACCCGCAGCAAAGAGTCTTACGACGTCGCCCGGGTCGAACGCATCGTTCGCGAATCGTCTCAGCGGGTCGAACCAGCTTGTCCAAACTATAGCGTCTGTGGCGGCTGTGTGATGCAGCACCTGGCGCCCGAGGCTCAGGTCGCGGTCAAGCAGCGTGTGCTCGAGGACGGTTTCTGGCATCTGGCCAAGCTGCGTCCCGAGCGTATGTTGCCGCCCATGCAGGGGCCGAGCTGGGGCTATCGCTACCGCGCCCGGCTGTCGGTACGCATGGTCAACAAGAAGGGCGGCGTGCTGGTGGGTTTTCGCGAGCGCAGCGGCAGCTACGTGGTGGACATGACGGTCTGTCCGGTGCTGCCTCCGCACGTCAGTGATCTGCTGTCGCCCTTGCGCAAGTTGTTTACTGGCATGTCGGCACCCGACCGCATGCCGCAAGTGGAAGTGTCGGTGGGCGATGGCGTGACCGCGCTAGTGCTGCGTCATCTGATGCCGCTGACCGAGCAGGACATTGCCATGCTGCGCGAGTTTGCGCGTGCTCACGACGTGCAGTGGTGGTTGCAGTCCAAGGGGCCGGAAACCGTACATCCCCTGGAGCGCGAGCACATCGATACACTGGCCTATACCCTGCCGCAGTTCGGCTTGCGTATGCCGTTCAAACCAACCGATTTCACCCAGGTCAATCACACGGTCAACCGCAGCCTGATCGCGCGTGCGTTATCGCTGCTGGACGTTCAGTCCGATGATAGGGTAGCCGATATGTTCTGCGGGCTGGGCAACTTCACCTTGCCCCTGGCCACCCAGGCTCGCGAGGTGGTGGGCGTCGAGGGCAGCAAAGCCCTGACTGACCGGGCGTTGGACGCGGCTGGACGCCATGGCTTGGCCGAACGCACGACGTTTTCGACCCTGAACCTGTTCGAGATCGACGCGCATTGGCTGCGTGGCCTGGGCCGGTTCGAGCGCATGCTGATCGATCCGCCGCGCGAGGGTGCGCACGCTTTGGCCTCGGCGCTGGCGGCGTTGGCGCCTGATGAGCGTCCCAAGCGCATCGTCTACGTGTCCTGTGCACCGGGCACCTTGGCGCGCGATGCGGCCATTCTGGTCCATGAGGGCGGCTATCGTCTGTCGCAGGCGGGTGTCGTCAACATGTTCCCGCATACGGGGCATGTGGAGTCCATCGCAGTATTTGATTCGGAGTGATCGCTGACGGTAACGGCTAACGGCGGCAGCTGTTGGCTGACGACGGACGATGGGCGATGTCGGTACGATCGTGCTCACGCGTCATTGCTGGAACGTGTCGGCTTGAGCTTGATTTTCGATATGGATGTCCAGGACGATCAGCAAGGCTCCTTGAGCATGTGCGGCACGGGTATACGCCGCCCCAATGCTCGGTGCTGTTGCCCGTATCATTCCCGCCACCAATGGCGTGAGGGGCCGAAACGCATAGCGGGCATGCACGCGAATCGATCCTTCGGGCGCTTGCGGTCCGGGTGGCAGACGCTTTAGTGTCCAGCAAGGGGGTGGGCCGCTCACTTGGCGACACTCGGCCATGCGGCGTGGCGGAGCCACCCAGGCGGCGATAAACGCGTGTCGCATGACGCGGTCGAGTTGTCGAGGCGAGGGCGACGTGTGGCGGCTGACGGCTCTTGCTGCTTCCATCGATGCGACGCTCACGCGCAGGCGCGCTATCTGCCACCAGGCGACCTCGACGCACAAGATACCCACTATGAGTACGGCCAGCCCGCCTATCATCCACTCGGCGACTGCGCCGGTTGCAGAGTGCAAGCCTGCGCGCAGCGGACAACGCAAAGAGCCCGAACATCGTGGGCGATGCCGGGAATGCGGACAATGCAGGCGACGCAGCAGAGAAAGCAGGCAATGCGTGCGCTGGTCGCACTGGCGTTGGCGAGCGGTCGAGCCGATGCTCGATCGTATTGGGCGAGAAGGTGAGGGCATCCCTCCAGTCTGGTTCAATCTCCCGCGAAACGCGATGCCGTCAAACCGAGGGATCCACGCGGCTCGCTCGACGTTTGCCGTTCAAGCCGGTTCAGGGAACCGTCCAAAGCCGTCGTTGATACCGCTTGGAATCGGCTCACGCGCCTCGGACGGTGCAGCACAGCACGCCCTCAATGCCGCGTTGGCGGATCCTGCTCGGGCATCGTCGCATGGCGTGCAAACAAACCCGCGCAATCTACCGCATCGAAGTGATAGGGCTTGCCACAGAAATCGCACAGCACCTCGACATCACCCCGCTCTGCCAGCACGCTGTCGATTTCGGCAGCACCCAGCATGCGCAGCATGTCGGCGATCCGCTCGCGATTACAAGGGCAATACCAGCGCACGGGCTGGGGTTCGAACACCATCAGGGTGTCGTCCCAGAAGAGCCGGTGAACCATGGTGTCGGTGTCGGTCGCCAGCAGCTCTTCGGGTTTGACGGTGGCCGTCAGGTGGCAGACGTGTTCCCAGGTCGCTTGCAGGATTTCAGGGTCGATGTTTTCGGTTTGCAAGCCGCCGATGTCCGGCAAGCGTTGCAACAGCAGACCGGCGGCGTGGGTATCGTCGGCGGCCAGCACTAGACGCGTGTCCAACTGCTCGGATGCCACCATGTAGTGCTCGAGGACTTCCGCCACGGAATCGCTTTCGATCGGCACGATGCCTTGATAGGCTTGCTGACCAGGAACCTTGCGTGCCGGATCGAGCACCACGATGAAGCGGCCCGTGCCGCCCGGATTGATCAGCGTACGCAATGTGCCGTTATTGGGGATGACGTATTCGTCGCGAGTTTTGACCGTGGCGCGCACGCCCAGGTCGCCGGTGCATTCGACTACGATCAAGGAAATCGGCCCGTCGCCTTGAAGTTGTAATACCAGCGAGCCATCGAACTTGAGGTTCGACGCTAGCAGCGTGGCGGCTGCAACCAGCTCGCCCAGGATACGTTTGACCGCGGGCGGATAATCGTGATGCAACTGCGCGTCTGTCCAGGTCTGGTTCAGGCGCAAGGCATGCAGCTTTACGCTGCGATTGTCGAACAGGTATTTTTTGAGTAGATCAGCCATGCCGGGATATTAGCCGATCGGCCGATCCACTCGTTCGAGACAATGGCGAAACATCGACGCCCGTTCGATATACGCTCGGTTGTTTTTATGGAGTGTCTCGATTTCTTCGGCCGACAGTTCGCGCTGAATTTTGCCGATGCCGATGACCAGCACGTTATCGGGTATATGCTTGCCCTCAGGAATCAAGGCTCCAGCGCCGATCAGGACATTCTGGCCAATCACCGCACCGTTCAGAACGATGGCCTGCATACCGATCAGGCTATGACGCCCGATGGTGCAACCATGCAACATGGCTTGGTGGCCGACCGTCACGAACGGCGCGATGTGCATGGGTTTTTCGGCATCGACATGCAGCACGCTGCCTTCCTGGATATTGGTGCCCTCGCCGATATCGATCAGGTCGTTGTCGCCCCGTATGGAGACGTGTGACCACACGCTAGTGTCCTGCGCCAGCCGAACTTGACCGATGATGTCGGCGCTGTCGGCAATATAGGCGCTGTCATGAATGAGCGGGCGATGCTCGCCCAGACGGTAAATGGGCACCTCGGTCTCCTGCGAGTTGGGCTTATGGGTTTGCAGCCTTGTCGTTTTCGCGCTGTCGTAAAACGCTGCGTTGTATTTTGCCGGTGGCGGTCATGGGCAGCGCATCGATAAGTTCGATTTCCTTGGGGTACTGATAGGGCGCTAATGCCTCGCGTACATGCGTTTGCAGGGCAGCGATCAGCGCCTGCGGCTCTTGCAACTGCGCCTGTTCCGTCAGCACCACATAGGCTTTCACCACGGCGCCACGTTGATCGTCGGGTTTAGGCACGACGGCGGCGTCGACCACGGCGGGGTGAGCAATCAGGCAATTCTCGATCTCGCCCGGGCCGATGCGGTAGCCCGACGACTTGAACACATCGTCCGTCCTGCCGGCGTACCAGAAATAGCCGTCCTCATCGATACGGGCCAGATCGCCGGTTCGACACCAGTCGCCCGAGAACTTGTCGGCGGTAGCGGTTTCATTACGCCAGTAGCCCAGGAACAGAATGGGATCGGGGAATCCGTGGATGTCGTAACGATTGACGGCAATTTCGCCGGTCGTGCCGACCGGGGCGGGCTCGCCGTGTTCGTCCAGCACCGCCAAGCGATGGCCCGGATAGGGGCGGCCCATGCTGCCGGGTTTAGCGGGCCAGCGCTCGTGGCTGTTGCCCACCAGATAATTGGCTTCGGTCTGGCCGAACATTTCGTTAGGCACAACGCCCAGCGCATCCCTGCACCACTCGAACACGGTGCCACCCACACTCTCTCCAGCACTCATCAGCGCACGCAAGGACAGCTTGTAGTATTCACGCGGCTTGGGCACGGTTTTCATCATCTGCCGCAAAGCCGTGGGGAACAGAAACGCGTTGGTCACATGGTAGCGTTCGAGCAATTCGTACGCGCGCTCGGGGGAGAATCGACCCGATACCCCCACGATGGGGTGACCGAAATACAGGGTCGGCAACAGCGCATCCATCAAGCCGCCAGTCCAGGACCAGTCGGCCGGCGACCAAAACACGTCGCCCTGCTTGGGAAACCAGTTTTGCGAGGCAACGAATCCCGGCAAATTGCCGATCAGTGCCGCATGGGGCAAGAGCACGCCCTTGGGCGATCCGGTGGTGCCCGAGGTGTACAGCAGCACGGCGGGGTCGCTGGCGCGGGTGACGACAGGACGGAAATGCGTGGATTGGCGTGCAAGCAAGCTGCGCCACGACATGGTTCGTTCGTCGGTGAAGCCAATGCCCACGATTTGACGCAGATCGGGGCACATGGGTTGCGCAGCCAGCAAATCGACGGCGCTGTCGCTATCGACGATTGCAACCCGTGCGCCCGCGTTGTTCAGGCGGACTTGCAGGGCCTCCGGGCCGAACAGGGCCGAGAGCGGCACGAGCGTGGCGCCGACGCTGAAAATCGCCATGTGGGCCACGACCGTTTCCGGGCGTTGACCGAGCACGACGGCAACCCGGTCGCCGGGTTGAACACCCATGCGCAGCAGCCCATTGGCGAACTGGCTGACGGCCTCGTTCAAGCGAGCGTAGGTCCACACCTCGCGCTGCCCGGCGGCGTCTTCATGAAAAATTGCGATCCGGCGTGCGTCGGCCGTGCTCTCTCCCCAACGCCGACAGCAGACCTCGGCGATGTTGAATTGCGAGGGCACCAGCCACGTAAACGATTGATATAAAGCGTCGTATTGATCGTTCATGGCCCTTGAGTCAAAACTAGGTTCTACATGTACGGGCAGGCCGCAGCGATAAGCATCCGCCCCTAAACGCGAAGCATGACCCAGTGGGTCGTGAACTGCAACATTCGTTTAGGACTTGGCGGCAGGCTTATGAATGATCACGTATATTACCACGCTGCAAGGTGGAAGGCAAGGCAGGAAGCTTAATTGAATGCTTCGACCGTAACATCGCGGATTGCCCGCGTCGATCGCCTTCGATCAGGCTCAAACGGCCTTCGTGATCCTCGGCCAGTGCCACGGAATGGCGGGTCCAGTCGCCCACGGTGGCATAAGTCACGCCGTCGCGCTCGCCCAGATCGGGCTGGGGCAGATGACCGCATACTGCACCGTCCAGGCCGCGACGTTTGGCCTCGGCGACGATGGCGCTCTCGAAAGCCATCACCAGACGAGGCGATGGCGGCGTCGGGATGCCCCTATCGCGGCCGCGCGCAACCGCTTCGCCGCCGCTCAGACGAACGCGGAGCCGGCTCAAACGGTAATGCAGCGACATGGCGAAGGGGTAGAGCGCTTCGCCCACGCCGGACAGCTTGCGGCCGTAGCGCAGCACGCCATCGAGGTGGCTGCCGTGCATGATCAATAGACGGCGACCGTCGGCCAGCGTGTGAACCGCGTCATCGGCGATGTCGATGTCACCGAAGGCCAGGCCCAGGAAGCGTCGGGCGAAATCGTCACGATTGCCAGCCAGATAGACGATCCGGGTGCCGTCGTGCGCTTTGCGCAGCAGGCGTTGAACCACGTCGTTGTGGAGTGACGGCCAATGCCACGAGCGGCTGAGTTGCCAGCCGTCGATCAAATTGCCCACCAAATAAAGCGTGTCGGCTTTATGGCGGGTCAGAAAGTCCAGCAGCACTTCGGCCTGGCAGTCCGACGAACCCAGGCGAACGTCGGATAGCCAAAGCGTGCGCCAGTGCGTCTGCGGCATCGATTCGTTCACGGGAGGTCCTAAAGCGATCAGAACATGACATGTCACCATTAAAAAGTGACGGTGTCATGACCGATCGTCGTGCACTAAGACTTGTCTGATTGCGGCAACATCTGGCCGGGCGACCCTTGTGCGTCGATCAATCGCGTTCCCAGCAATCGATCATGTAGAAATAGACCTTCGGGATCGAACCAGCTGTAAACGAACGCCGCGAACGGTGCAGCGACGATGAACATATCGACGGCGGGCCAGCCGGTGATGCGCGCTGCAGCCCATACTAGGGCGGCAGCAAGGAGGGGGATGGGCCATAGCAGCACATAGCGCACGATCAGGCGCAGAGGCACGGGCACCCGGCCGTTACGATCCACCAGCCGGATGCCCCAGGTTTTCATGGGCAGGGTCTGGCCCCGATAACGCCAGCACAGCACGAAATACACGCCGATGGCCAAAAACAGCGCGGCCTGACGAGCGTGGCGATGCATCAACGCGTGCTTGCTTTGGGTCAGGGTGTCGAATAAGTAACCTGCTAGAAAAACCACGGCGAACAGCAGTACGCCTTCATACATCATGCAGGCGAAGCGCCGAAGACGGCGGGGTGTGGCGGCAGGCGGCGAGGTCATGCGCCGCATTATGACAGCACTCGACGATATGTCGAAAAAGCGGGAAATAAAAAAAGCCCGCCAAAGCTTGGCGGGCCTAAAGAGGGCTATACAGCCCCCAAGGGGAAAACGGTATTACGCCGACTGCGGTTGCAGCGTTGCGGCGGTGCGACCACGAGCGAGAGCCAAGGAGCGCTTGAAGAAATCGGCCAGCGCCTGGAAGGGGCGGGGGCGGAACTGGTCTTGCAGCGCGGCCAACATCAGTTGGCGCTCGATCTCGTCGGTCATCGTGAAGGCTTGCTTGTTCATGTCTGGTTCCTTGAATGATGCAGCGCATCATCGATCTAGGTATACCCGAATTTTAGGGTTATCCCTAGAAACTCGCAAGGGGCAGTACAGACTGAATACACATGTCCTCATGCAAAAACAACACTGCCGCACTGTACCAGTGCGGCAGTGCAATCTGCTTACTTTACGGCGTTCTGATTGTCGCGGTCGGTATCCACATCCGTTTCGCTGCGGCCGGCTGCCTCGGCCGTTCCCTCGCGATAGCTGGCCTCGACCAATTCGAAACCGAATAGGCGGCAGTCCAGTGCGCCGTTGTAAAGCGGTGTGCGGCGGACGGGTTTGAGACGCAATTTTTGCGGCAAGCCCATGTCGCTGCTGATGGTGTGCAACTGCCAGCCGCCGGACGATTGCTTGAGCGTCGTGGCCCATTCGCGCCACAACTCTGGGTCGCCTGCGTCCAGGCGGTCGCCATAGGGCGGATTGGTCACTATCCAGCCGGAGTCGGCCAGTCGGCTAGCTTTGCGGGCGTCTTTCACCTGGAAGTCGATGGCGTCGGGGGCCAGCCAGGCCCGTTCGGCGTTGCGGCGGGCGAATTCGATGGCTTGCGGATCGATGTCGTAGCCGACGATCGGCGCATCCAGACCCGGCGCGATACGCGAATAGGCTTCTTCCTTCACGGCGTTCCAGGCGTCGGCGTCGTGGCCGCGCAAGCGTTCGAAACCCAGCGGACGGGCGATTCCCGGCGGGATGCCCAGGGCGATCCAGGCGGCCTCGATCAGCAGAGTGCCGCTGCCGCAGAACGGATCGAGCAAGGGTTGGGCAGGATCCCATCCGGCCAAGGCCAACATGCCGGCGGCCAGGTTCTCGCGCAGGGGAGCTTCGCCCTTATCCAGGCGCCAACCGCGCTTGAACAGGGATTCGCCCGAGGTGTCCAGGTAGAGCGTCGCAGTATCTTGGGACAGGAAAGCGTGTACACGCGCATCGGGGCGGACCGTGTCGATACTGGGGCGCTCACCTTCGAGTTCGCGTAAACGGTCGCAAATGCCGTCTTTGACTCGCAGATTGCAGTATTGAAGGCTGAGTACCGGACTCTTGATGGCAGAGGTGTCCACACGCAGGGTATGTTCGGCGCCGAACCAGCGTTCCCAAGGGGTTGCCATCGCCAGGGTGTAGACGTCGTCGTCGGCCACCATGGGCGCCTGGGCGACTCGCACCAGAATGCGGGTGGCCAGACGTGAATACAGGTTGGCACGTTGCACGCCCGCCCAGTCGGCAGTGAAGTGGCAGCCGGCGCGACCGGTGGTCGCGTCCTCGAAACCGAGGGCTTCCATTTCGGCCACCAGAGCCTGCTCCAAACCTTGCGGGCAGGGTGCGAAGACGCTGTAGCGCTCGGTGTCCTCGGCCACGATGAGTGGTGCGCGTTCTGGCTGGCGAGCGATCACGTTGCTGGCCAACCCTGTATAGCGCGACCGATCGGTGGCGGGTCGAGGCTTGCCGGGCTGGCGTCCGGGGCCACGGGGGGGGGCATCGCGCTGGCCGTCGCTCGTGCGCGGCTTGTAGCCGGTACGGGGGCCATCGCTCGCACGCGGGCCATCGCGTCGGGCCGGCCCACGTGAATCGTTCTGCGCCTCGTCGCGCTCGGGGTTCTGGCGAGCGGCCAGTGCCACCGCGCGGGCGCGGGCGCCGCTGCGCTTGGACGGTGCGTCATGGCGATCAGCGGCGCTTGTCGCGCGCGGCTTTTTCTTTTTGGTCAGGCTCAGGGTCTTGCGAGGGGAGTCATCGTCAGACGACATGGGGAAATTCCTAGAAAAAGCTTAGAACGGCTTGAGCACGACCAAGGCGACGATGATGACCAGCAAGATGACCGGCACTTCATTGAACCAACGGTAGAACACATGGCTGCGAGTATTTTTTCCCGCTTCGAATTTGCGCAGCATCACGAAACAGGCATGGTGATAGCCCAGCACCAGCACGACGCCGAGAATCTTGGCATGCATCCAGCCGTTGCCCGGTCCGTAACCGATGCCATACGCCCAGAACAGCCACACGCCCAGCACGATGGCCGGCACGGCCAGAATGGTGGTGAAACGAAACAGTCGGCGGGCCATGCCCAACAGACAGGTGCGTACCGCGTCGTCGGTGGCCTGTGCCAGGTTGACGTAGATACGAGGCAGGTAGAACAAGCCAGCGAACCAGGACGCGATGAATACGATATGAAAAGTCTTGATCCAAAGCATGGGGCCCGCCTGCGCGAAAAAACCCATTGTAGTGCGGGTCAGCCGCGCAACTGGCCCGCGCCGCTCAAGACCCACTTATATGTGGTCAAACCCTCCAGGCCGACCGGCCCGCGAGCGTGCAGCCGGTTGGTGGAAATGCCGATTTCGGCGCCCAGGCCGTACTCGAACCCGTCGGCGAAGCAAGTTGGTAGATTGATCAGCACCGATGCTGAATCGACCTCGCGCTGGAATGAAGTAGCTGCGCTTAAATCGTTGGTGACGATGGCATCGGTATGGCCCGAGCCCCAGCGGCTGATGTGTTCAACTGCCTGAGCCCGGTCGTCCACCACCCGAATGGCCAGCACGGGACCCAGGTATTCGGTGACCCAGTCGGTATCGGTCGCGGCTTCGGCTGCGGGCACCAGCGCCATCGTCCGCGGGCATCCCCGCAGTGCGACGCCGTGATCGATCAAGGCTTGGGCCAGTTCGGGCAGCAGAGCCTGCGCGACATCGCGATGGATCAGCAAAGTTTCCATTGCACCGCAGATGCCGTAGCGATAGGTCTTGGCGTTGAACGCGATGTCGTGCGCCATCGTCAGGTCGGCTGCGGCGTCGATGTAGATGTGGCAGTTGCCATCCAGATGCTTGATGAGGGGGACGCGAGCTTCCTGGGCCAGCCGCGCGATCAGGCTTTTGCCGCCGCGCGGGATGATGACGTCGACGTGTTCGGTCAGCGTGACCAGCACGCCCACGGCGGCACGATCGGGGGTGTCGACGACTTGCACCGCATCGGCCGGCAAGCCGGCCTCGGCGAGCCCTGAGCCGATGATTTCGCCCAACAGGCGGTTCGAAGCCAGGGCTTCGCTTCCCCCGCGTAAAATAGCGGCATTGCCGGATTTCAAGCACAGGGCGGCCGCGTCGATGGTCACATTGGGCCGAGATTCGTAGATGATGCCCACCACGCCCAGCGGCACACGCATCTGCGCGATCCGCATGCCGTTTGGCCGCAAAGTGCTGGGGCCGATGCTGCCGACCGGGTCGGCCATGGCCGCGATCTGCGTCAGGCCCTCGGTCATGTTGCTCAAGCTGCGATCCGATAAGCTCAGACGATCCAGCAGGGCGTTATCCAGCCCGTTTTCACGAGCGGCGGCGACTTCCTTTGCATTGACGGCTTTGATCTCGGGTGCTCGCTCGGCAATCATCCGGGCCATCGCACGCAGGGCAGCTGATTTCTGGCTGTCTGGCGCACTGCGCAGAATGACTGCGGCGGCGCGGGCGCGTTCGCCCATGGCAAGCATGTGATCGTGTATCGAGGAGGACGTCATGATGTGGACTGGTTGCCAAGCGGGGCCGAAATAAAACGCTATCTTACGCGGCTTGCCGTCCGCTTGTCCGGCCTGCGGCCACGCGTAGCGCCAAGCGCAGCATCTCTTCCCACGGATCATCCAATCGACCCGGAACCGACAAGCCCTTGATGAGCCGGTCGACGTCGTGCGCGTGTTGCACGGCCGCGGGCCAACTGTTGGGTGCGACACGCGCCAGGGCTTGCTGGGCCAGCTTCTCATGAGCACCGAATACGCGCAGACGGCGCATCAGACCGCCGACATCCTGGCCGTTCTGGCGAGCTTGGGCCAAACGCGCCAGAATACGCACTTCTTCGCCAACGGCCCACAGCACCAGTGGCAGGGCCTCGCCTTCGGCGCGCAATCCTTCGAGCATGCGTACCGTTCTGGCCGTGTCGCCTGCAAGCATCGCATCGCGCAAGCCGAACACGTCGTAACGCGCCACGTTCAGCACGGCGCGTTCGACGTCCTGGCCGTCGATCTGGCCCTCTGGATAAAGCAAGCCCAGTTTGAGGATTTCCTGATGGGCGGCGAGCAGATTGCCCTCGACCTTATCGGCCATCCAGGCCAGAGTTTCAGCGTCGGTGCGTTGATGCTGTCGAGCCAGGCGTGCACCGATCCACGCCGGCAGCCGACTCCGGTCGATCGGCTGGATATCCACCACTAGTGCCGATTGCATCAGCCCTTGCGCCCACTTGCTCTCGCGCGTGGCGCGATCGAGTCGCGGCAGATGGACGGCCATCAGCGTTTCGGCCTCGCCGGGGGGCGTTTGCGCCGCCAGCGCACCGAGCCGGGCAAGCATGTCGCCGCCGACTTTGCCGGGTTTGCCGCCGGGCAACTTGATCTCCAGCAGGCGCTTATCCCCGAACAGCGAAACGGCTTGGGCGTCAGCCAATACGGCGCTCCAGTCGCTGCGGGCATCCAGCACCAGCGTGCGTCGCTCGGCGTAGCCGGCACGCTGCGCGCTGACGCGCAGCGCATCGCCTGCTTCGGCCACCAGCAGTGGCTCGTCGCCCATCAGCACGTGCAAGGACGCCAATGCGCCGGGCTGCGAGAGTTGCTGGATATAGCGGTCGGGATCCATGCACCGCCCGGTTCAGCGGCTGAACATGCTGTCGGGGCGTGGCGAGTCGCGCCGCCACGCGTCCGGCTGATCGCTCGGGGCCGGGTCGAGCTGGGGCACGTTCAATACGCTTTCGTCGGCAGCCGTGGGCGTGCCCGATGCGAGGCGGTGAGCGGTTTCCCGCACGTCGGGCGCCGTCAGACGGCGCATGATGCGCGCAACCAGGCCCTGTTCTAGATCTTCGTAGACGCGTTGGTGCTCTTCGTCTTTGGCCTGTTGAAATCGATCGTCATAAGGCACCTGGCGGGAGCTGAACAGTTGAGTATCGGGAAGATACGCGCGGCCTTGTCGATCAACGACGCGGAAGGTATAGGCCACGGTCAATTCGTACTGTTCGACCCGGCCGATGGCATTCAAGGACACTTCACGCAGCGTGCGTGTATTACCCACTTCGACATAGATGGCTTGAGCCTCGCGTGGCGACTGCACCAGGCGGGTGCCGGGCGACGACGCCTGGATCGAGCGCTTGAGCCACGACCCGAAGGCCGAATTGTCGTTGGCACCGAGGTATAGCGTCTCGAAAGGCAGTGGCGTGGTGCCGCGCAAAGTGAATCCGCAGGCCGCCAAGGCGGCCGCCAAAAGCAGGAGCGATAGGGATCTGGACCAGATACGCATAGGGGTTCCTCGGGACCTATTAGCCCACTACGTTGACGAGCTTGCCGGGCACCACGATAACGCGTTTGGGCGGACGACCCTCCAAATAGCGTTCGACGGCTTCGTGTTTGACGGCCAGCGCTTCGATATCGGCCTTCGAGGCTGTCGCCGCCACGACGAGCGAGCTACGCAATTTACCGTTGATCTGAAGCATCAATTCCAGCTCGCTCGCCACCAGCGCGGCTTCGTCCACTTGAGGCCAAGGGGCATCCAGCAAGTCGCCGTAGACGTCGGCATAGCCCAATTCGTTCCAGAGCTGCCAGGTGATGTGCGGCACGACGGGATACAACACGCGCAGCAGGACGCCATAGGCTTCGGCCCGCGCGGCATCGCCATCGGCATCTTGCGGCAGATCGGCGCTTTCGATGGCGTTCAGCAGTTTCATGCCGGCCGACACCACCGTGTTGTATTGCTGACGTTGGTAGTCGTAATCGGCTTGTTTCAGCACGGCGTAGACCTCGCGGCGCAAGGCCTGGACGGCATTGCTGCGCTCGGCCTGGGTGCCGGCATGGCCTCGGGCGATGGCTTCGCGCGATGCGTATGCCGCGTTCCACAGCCGGCGCAGGAAGCGATTCGAGCCGTCGACGCCAGAGTCCGACCATTCGAGCGTCTGCTCGGGCGGGCTGGCGAACATGACGAACAAACGGGCGGTATCGGCACCCAGCGTGTCGATCAGCGACTGCGGATCGACACCGTTGTTCTTGGACTTCGACATCGTGCCGATACCACCGTAATCGATGGCGCTGTCGTCGGCCTTCAGTCTGGCACCCGTGATCGCGCCTTTTTCGTCATGCTGATTCTCGACTTCCTCGGGCCAGAAATACTCGACGCCACCCTGCGCAGTCTTGCGCGAATAGATGTGGTTGAGCACCATGCCCTGGCACAGCAGTTTGGTGAACGGTTCGTCGAACGACAACAGGCCCAGATCGCGCATGACGCGCGTCCAGAAGCGGGCATACAGCAAGTGCAGCACGGCGTGTTCGATGCCGCCGATGTACTGATCCATCGGCATCCAGTAATCGTTGCGCTCGTCCACCATGGCCTGATCGTTGCCGGCCGAGGTATAGCGCATGAAGTACCAGGACGAATCGACGAAGGTATCCATCGTGTCGGTTTCGCGGCGTGCGGGCTTGCCGCAGCGCGGGCACGAGCAGGACAGGAAGCCTTCATGCCTGGCCAGCGGGTTGCCACTGCCGTCGGGGATCAAATCGTCCGGCAACACGACCGGCAGATCGGCCTCGGGCACCGGCACCGGGCCGCAGTCGGCGCAGTGGATGATGGGGATCGGGGTGCCCCAGTAGCGCTGGCGCGAGATGCCCCAGTCGCGCAGACGCCAGGTGGTCTGCTTTTCGCCCAGGTTCTTGGCGGACAGCGCGGCGGCGACGGTGTCCACGGCGGTCGGGTAATTGAGGTCGTCGAACGGCGCCGAGTGGATGGTACGGCCGGCTTGCTTGTCGCCATACCAGTCGTGCCACTGGGTATCGTCATAGCGCTTGTCGCCCACGGCCACCACCTGACGGATGGGTAGCGAATACTTGCGGGCGAACGCGAAGTCGCGCTCGTCGTGCGCCGGAACGCCCATGACGGCACCGTCGCCATAGCTCATCAACACATAGTTGCCCACCCAAACGTCGATCAATTGGCCCGTGATGGGATGCGTCACGCTCAGGCCAGTACGCATGCCTTCTTTTTCACGGGTGGCCATTTCGGCCTCGGTCGTGCCGCCTGCACGGAAGGCTTCGATGAACGCAGCCAACTCGGGCTGAGTGCTGGCGGCGTGCGTGGCCAGCGGATGTTCAGGGGCGACCGCGCAAAACGTCACGCCCATGATGGTGTCGGCGCGTGTCGTGAAGACGTACAGTTTGCCGTCTTGAATCAGCTCGCCTGCGGCATCGCGGATCGTGTGTGGGAAAGCAAAGCGTACGCCGGCGCTCTTGCCGATCCAGTTTTCCTGCATCAGGCGCACGCGCTCGGGCCAACCTGGCAGGCCATCTTGCACCTTGCCCAGCAACTCTTCGGCGTAATCGGTAATGCGCAGGTAATAACCCGGAATTTCGCGCTTCTCGACCGGTGCACCCGAGCGCCAGCCACGGCCGTCGATGACCTGTTCGTTGGCCAGCACGGTTTGATCCACCGGGTCCCAGTTCACCACCTGCGTCTTGCGATAGGCGATGCCGCGTTCCAGCATCTTCAGGAACAGCCACTGGTTCCATTTGTAGTAGGCCGGGTCGCATGCACACATCTCGCGCGACCAATCGATGGCCAGACCCATCGCCTGCATCTGTTGCTTCATGTAGGCGATGTTGTCGTAGGTCCACTTGGCCGGTGGCACCTTCGATTTGATCGCGGCGTTTTCGGCCGGCATGCCGAAGGCATCCCAGCCCATGGGCATCAGCACGTTGTAGCCGCGCATGCGCAACTGCCGCGCCATCATGTCGTTGATCGTGTAGTTACGAACATGCCCCATGTGCAACTTGCCACTGGGGTAGGGCAGCATCGAGCAGGCGTAGAACTTCGGCTTGAGCGAGCCGTCGGCATTGCGGGCATGCTCCACGACGCGGTAGGCGTCGCGTGCCTGCCAGTTCGCGCGCGCTTGCGCCTCGACGGTGGTGGGGGAGTAGCGTTCCTGCATGAGTATTCCTGCCCGATGGCTGTCAGCTTTTAGAAAGCAATGGGGGTCGGAGCGTGGTTCGATCCGACCAAACCGGCAATTATAAGGATGCTGGCGTTATCGTGGGCTGCCGCCTGCGTTTCGTGGGTCAGTTGCGCGCTTCGATACGATCGGGAATGCGTGCGCTGCGTACCGCCATGCCATAGACGGCGGCGATCAGACTCAAGCCCATGCCCAAGCCGACGACGCCGGGCCAGCCCAAATACGCATAGATGGATGCGGATGCCTGAGAACCCAGCGCACCGCCCACAAAGCAGCATGTCATGTAGCCCGAGGTCAGCCTGCTGCGGGCCTCGGGGCGAATGCGGTAGATGGTGCTCTGATTGGTGATGTGAACGCCCTGGACCGCCAGGTCGAGCAACACCACGCCCACCAGCATGGCGGTCAGCGAAACTTGCGCGAGTATCAGCACGGCCCACGCGGCCATCATCAGCAGCAGTGCGATCCGGGTCGATGCGTTGGCATGGCCTTGATCGGCACGCCGCCCGAAGACGGTGGCTGCCAGCGCGCCTGCCAACCCGGCCAGCCCAAATGCACCGATCACGCCGTCGGACAGCTCGAACGGCGGTCCGGCCAATAAAAACGTCATCGAGGTCCAGAACACCGAAAAAATGGCGAACATCAAGCCGCTGAGAATGGCACGCGCTCGAAATAGCGGCTCTTGACCGAACAGTTGCAAGACCGAGCGCAGCAGGCCGACGTATGACAATCCGGCGTTGACCCGGTAGCGTGGCAGGTTGCGGTACAGCAGTGCCGCCATGATTGTCATCAGCACGGCAGCAACCCAATATACTGTGCGCCAACTACCCAGTTCGGCCAGTGCGCCTGCGACGGTTCGGGCCAGCAAGATGCCCATCAGCAAGCCTGCCATCACCATGCCGACAGCGCGGCCGCGCTGCTCGGGCGCGGCCAGCGTGGCGACGAAAGGCACCAGTACCTGCGCGGTCACCGAAAAGATCCCGGTAATAATGGAGCCCAGCAGCATGACGTGTATGTTGGGTGCGAAAGCGGTGATCAACAATCCGCCCGCTGCCAGCAAAGCCATGACGACGATCAATGCCCGCCGTTCGAACAGGTCGCCTAGCGGCACCAGAAACAGCAGGCCGGCAGCATAACTGAGTTGTGCTGCTGTCACGAGCGATCCGGCTTGAGTCGAACTGAGTCCGAAAGCCAGGCTGATGGTGTGCAACAGCGGTTGAACGTAGTAGTTGCTGGCGACTGCCAGCCCGCAGGCAGCCGCCATCAAGATCAATATAGGGGCAGTGAGCGGCTTGGTCTCGGGCAGAGGAGGAGTGCGAGGCGACGGGTGAGCGTCGTTAGCGGGGGAGACAGGGGTAGTCATGGGTTGAAGCGAACGCTGCGCCCACCATCAATACAGGAGAAGTCCGTCAGCTTACTCCGTTACAGTTTACATTCAGTTTACGGTCGGCCTGCTCACGCCGGGGCTTGCAAGCCGCGACTGGCAAGGATGCTCAACAGCTTTAGCGCGGGGCGGCGTGACGCGCACGGCGCGGATCGCCAGGCCATAAAAAAAACTCGCGCCTCGGCGCGGGTTTTTAGCGTTCTCCGGGCGTCACCGCTTGCGGAGAAGGACTGGGGTCTCAAGCTTATTTCAGCTTGGTTTCCTTGTAGTCCACGTGCTTGCGAGCGACCGGATCAAATTTCTTGATCAGCATCTTCTCGGGCATGTTGCGCTTGTTTTTGGTGGTCGTGTAGAAGTGACCCGTGCCGGCAGTCGACTCGAGTTTTATTTTTTCGCGGATACCTTTGGCCATGTCGGACTCCTAGAGGTTCGTGTTGAGCTAAGAGCGACGGCGATTAGGCCAGTTCGCCACGGGCGCGCAGGTCGGCCAGAACGGATTCGATGCCGTTCTTGTCGATGGTGCGCAGGGCTTGGGTGGATACGCGCAGGCGGATCCAGCGGTTTTCGCTTTCAACCCAGAAACGGCGCGATTGCAGGTTGGGCAGGAAGCGACGCTTGGTTTTGTTGTTCGCGTGCGAAACGTTGTTGCCCACCATCGGGCCTTTGCCGGTTACTTGGCATACGCGTGCCATCATGTACCTCTTTAAAAATTGCCAGGTTAGCTGCCTGGCTCGCAGTGTCGGGCAATGTGTAGAAGCGCCGGTAGCAGCGGCTTCGCGACGAGTCGCTCGACTGAAATCCCGTTTGGCTGTCGCTCGAGCGTAGGCTGAACGCTTTTCGCATTCAGCCTACGTTTTGCATTAAAGGTGATCACTCAGGATGCTTTTCACATCTATCGGTGCCCAACCAGCCCACAGGTGTGTGGTGTTGATGGCTAAATTGCGCCAATCAAGCCCGCCATTCTAGCCGGTATTTGCTTTGCAGATCAAGTCTCGCGTCGAGCGAGGCGGCCAAACAGCCAAGATAGCGCCGCGCAGCCTGCCAGCGTGGTCGCCATCGGCAAGGTATCGTCGCTTTGCCATGTACTAAGCAAAAAGCCGGCGACCGCGCCGATCGTGAATTGCAGCGTGCCCATTAAAGCCGACGCCGCGCCCAGGCGGCTACCCTGTTCGGACAGGGCCAGAGCCGCCGAATTGGGGCTAACGAAGCCCTGGCTGGCCATGAAGGCGATCAGGCAGGCCATCAACAGGCCCAGCGTCACGAAGCCGCTGAGCGATAGCACCAGCACCAGCACACCTGACGCCAGCAAGCAATGCTGAGCCCACCGCTGGAGCTGAACGGGGCGGTAGGTACGCAGCAGTCGGCCGCTGATCTGGGCGCCCCCGATCAGGGCGATAGCGTTGGCACCAAAGTAAAGCCCATAGTATTCGGACGGGACGCCGAACACTTTCATGAATACATGGGGTGAGCCGATGATGTAGGCGAACATGCCGGCTTGGCCGAAACCGCCCGCCAGCGAGTGCGCGATGAATCGCCTGTGGCCCAACAGCGCACGATAGTTGCCGACGATATTGGCGATGCTTAGGCTTTGAACGCGTTCGGGGGCCAGCGACTCACGCATGCGAGTCGCCACCATGAAAAGCAACACGCCTGCCAAAAGCAACATCAACCAGAACATCGCGCGCCAGGACGCCACGATCAGCAACTGTGCACCGGCCAGCGGAGCGATGATGGGTGCGGCACCCATGATCAGCATCAGTAGCGACAGCGCTCGCGCCGCTTGCTGCGTGTCGTAGTGATCGCGAATGACGGCGCGCGGGATGACGATGCCGGCCGCGGCACCCATCGCCTGCACGAAGCGCCACACCATCAGCCAATTGGTATCCGGTGCCAGCGCGCAACCCAGCGATCCGGCGATATAGATCAGCAGGCCCGCCATGAGCGGAATCTTGCGACCGAACCGGTCGGCGAGGGGCCCGTAGAATATTTGGGAGCACGCCAGACCCACCAGATAGGCGGCCAATGTGCGTTGTACGTCGCCTTGCGAAACCTGCAAGCCTTCCTGGATAGCCGGAAAAGCAGGCAGATACATATCGATCGTAAACGGGCCGAGGGCGGTCAGTGCGCCCATCAGGATCAGCCAGCCAGGAAAGCTGCGAGAAAAGGCGGGGGAGGGCATGAAAGAGATGCCGGCGCGGAGGTCCGGACGAAATAGGTAGCAGGCGAATGAATGAATGTATCACGGTGATGTTGACATGCACCTTATTTATACTTTCCGATAGAGTTTGGCCTATCGTTTCCCACCAGGAGAAATCGTGAGTCCGTTGCTATCTGTCATCGAGCGCAAACTTGCCAATTCGGCCGTTCCTTTGCAGTTGGTGATGCCTGGCGGGCAAACCCTGGGGCCGAGCGATTACGAAGTGCAATTCGTCCTCAAGGACTCGTCCGCGTTGGCTCATGTGGCCTCGGGTCAGGTCGGCGTGCTGGGGCAGGATTACGTCGAAGGCAAGGTCGATTTTCAAGGCAGTATGCGGGCGGTCATGCGCGCGGCGGCCGCGATCCTGCCCGGTTCGCCGGTCGAGGCTGCGCGCTGTGGCTGGCTGACCTCACTGGTGCATCGGATGCTCTCGACGTGGCGGCATACCGAAGCGCGCGACGCGAAGCAGATCGAGTTTCATTACGACCTATCGGATGATTTTTATCAACTGTGGCTGGATCCCAGGCGGGTCTATTCCTGCGCCTATTACCGCAGCCCGGAGATGACGCTGGCGCAGGCTCAGGAAGCCAAGTTCGAACATATCTGACGTAAGCTGGCCCTGCGGCCGGGAGAGCGCTTTCTGGACGTGGGGGCGGGTTGGGGCGGATTGCTGCTGTGGGCCGCCGAGCATTACGGCGTCGATGCCACGGGCATCACGCTATCGCGCAATCAGCACGCCTATGTCAATTCACTGATCGAACGCAAGGGTCTGTCGGGCCGGGTGCGTATGACCTTGCTGGATTACCGCGAGCTCGATACAAGCCAGCCTTTCGACAAGATATCGTCGGTAGGCATGTTCGAGCACGTCGGGCGGGCGCAGTTGCCACAGTATTTTCATCAACTGGCACAGTTGCTGAAAACGGGTGGCTTGATTATGAACCATGGTATTACCGCGGCCGGCTTACATCACCACGGGCTGGGCAGCGGCATGGGCGAGTTCATCGAGAAATACATTTTTCCTGGCGGCGAGCTGACGCATGTCGGTCGCGTGTTGGAAGCGGCGACCGAGGTGGGCTTGGAAACCTTGGATGTCGAGAACCTCAGGCCGCACTATGCGCGAACCCTGTGGGCGTGGAGCGACAATCTCGAAGCGCATCTGACCGAGGCGCAAGCCATTCTGACGCGCCAGAAGGGCGAGGGCGGCGCACGTGCGTTGCGGGCCTACCGACTCTATCTGGCGGGATGCGCCATGGCGTTCGAGCACGGCTGGATCGCCTTGCATCAAGTGGTAGCGCAGCGCGCTGGCAATGCGCGCGGCAATGAGCTCGATTTGCCTGCCGACGTCGCCTATCCATGGCGGCGCGACTATATGTACCCCAATTGAGCGCCAGTCACACACGAATCGACCCGAAGATGTTTCTTTTTGAAACGTACTCCCGGGGCTAGTGATAGCGTGCCCTGCATGGGAATTCCGTAGGTGTTCACGTCCGCTGCATCGCAGCAATTCGACCTGTTTGTAACTGGAATTTGGGCCGCTGGTTTGTGTCAGGGTAATTATTTGTCTAAAATGCGTTCATCTTCTCGTAGTTTCAGTCAATTTGCTGGCTATTTCTTTTAGTCGGTTTTTTCTCGGCGCTCTGTTTGAGTTCCTTGTGGTTACCCAATCTCAGGTGTCGATTCTCCGGGTGGCCGCGCAGAGCGTCTCAATCTGCATCGTGGTCCGACCGCGATGCGCCAAGCTAGAGCAGGCTTGTCTGTACGGGTTCCTCCCGAACTTGCAAACCCTTTAAGCGCAAGGCATGCGATGCCGCGTCAGCGGCAGACGTGTGTCCCCAGATCTTAAGGAGGCATCAGCCCATGAGTATCACCCCTGTCAAGAAAATCGCCCTGGCCTGCGCGTTGGCCGTATCCGGCGGGCTTGCCCACGCCGCCGATACGCCGCAATGCGAAGTCAGTCGAGCCGTCAACTTCGGCGGCATGAACTGGGAATCCAACCTGATTCTGGTCGACGTGCAGCGCACGATTCTGGAAAAAGGCTATGGCTGCAAGACCGAGGTATTGCCCACCGAGACGCTGCCGGCTTTGGCCGCGCTGGAGCGCGGCGATCTGGATGTCAATAGTGAAGTGTGGCTGAACGCCGTGGCCGAGCCTTGGGGGCGCGCCGAGAAAAGCGGTAAGGTCAAGCGCGTAGGCGACGTGTTCATGGGCGGAGAAGGATGGTTCATCCCGAAGTACACCGCCGAGCGGCTGCCCGAATTGAGATCGGCAACGGATCTGCCCAAATTCAAGGACGAGTTCAAAGATCAGGAAGAGCCCGACAAGGGCCGTTTCTACGGATGTCCGGCAGGCTGGGGTTGTGAGGTCGTCAGCAACAACCTGTATCGCGCCCTGGGTCTGGAAGACAGCTATACGCTGTACTCGCCCGGCACTGGCGCGGCTCAAAAAGCAGCCCTGACGTCGGCCTACAAGCGCAAGCAGAACATCGTTTTCTACTACTGGTCGCCGACTCCTCTGGTCGGTGCAATGGATCTAATCAAGCTGGACATGCCCGCCTATGACGCCGGCAAGCACGCCTGCTTGACCGATGCCAAGTGCGCCAAGCCCGAGCCCAGTGCTTATCCCGATACGCCCGTGTTTACCGCGTTGAACACGAAGTTTTCGCAGCAGGCACCGAAATTGACCGAATTCTTCTCGAAAGTCAGCGTGCCCCTGCCCGTCATGAACGAGACCTTGGCGCACATGGAAGAAACCGGTGACGACTCGGCCGCCATGGCCGAATGGTTCTTGAAGAACAAGCGCGACGAGTGGACCAAATGGGTTCCCGCCGACGTCGCCAGTCGCGTTCAAGCCTCGCTTTGATCGTTGCGCAGGCTAAACCAACCGTCCGGCGTGGACGGTTGGCTCTCTCTTGGGTCGGCACAATAGGGCCTCAGGCCCGATCTGTGCTAGCAGCCCCTCCCGTAAGTTGATATCAGCGTGACGCCCTGCCGACTCTGCCGGCAGGGCGTCGCACCACGCCACAAGAATGGAGCGCTTGCGCCATGTTTCCTGAAATTATTCCGGCACGTGAAGTGCGCAGGGCGATCGACGGTTTTGTCGATCACCTTGTCACGAATTACGCCGACGTACTGGAACGACTGTCCAGTCCCATCCTGACCGTTCTGGTCTGGCTCGAACAACTCCTGCGTGCGACCCCCTGGTGGATCATGGTGCTGGCCGTTATCGCCATCTCCTGGCTGGTCAGCCGCCGTCCGCTTTTCAGCGTCGCAATGGGTTTGATGCTTTGCCTGTTGGGCGTGCTGGGCCTGTGGGATGCCGGCATGCAGACGCTATCGCTGATGTTGATGGCAACCTTTCTATCGGTGTTGGTCGGCATTCCCTTGGGCATCATCATGGCTCGCATCAATTGGTTGCGGTCCATCATGCTGCCCATTCTCGATGTCATGCAGACCATGCCCAGCTTCGTCTACCTGATCCCCGTCGTCATGCTGTTTGGCCTGGGCAAGATTCCCGCGTTGATCGCCACCGTGATCTACGCCGTGCCGCCGCTCATTCGTCTGACCGACCTGGGTATCCGTCTGGTGGATCGCGAAGTGCTGGAAGCGTCGCGCGCGTTCGGTGCGACTTCGCGTCAGCAACTGTTTGGCGTGCAACTGCCCCTGGCCATGCCCAACATCATGGCTGGCATCAACCAGACCACCATGATGGCTTTGTCGATGGTGGTGATCGCCTCGATGATCGGTGCGCGGGGTCTGGGTTACGAGGTGCTGCTGGGCATCAATCGCCTGGAAGTCGGACGCGGCCTGTTGGCCGGTCTGGGTATCGTGGTGTTGGCTGTCTTGTTCGACCGCATCACTCAGTCTTATGGGCATCGCGTGCGACGCCAGGGAGGTCAGCGATGAGCAAGATCGAAGTCAAGAATATTTATAAGATCTTTGGGCCGCATCCCGAACGTTGGATGGAAGCTGCCAAGTCGGGCATGAGCAAGGACGATCTGCTGGCCAAGAGCGGCCACACTTTGGGCTTGCGCGATATCAGCCTGTCCATCGAAGAGGGCAGCATCTACGTCATCATGGGCTTATCCGGTTCGGGCAAGTCCACGCTGATCCGTCACTTCAATCGCCTGATCGATCCGACCGCCGGACAGATGCTGGTCGATGGACTGGATGTGATGACGCTGGGGAATCGCGATCTGGAGAACTTCCGGCGCAAGACCATGAGCATGGTATTCCAGCGCTTCGGCTTGTTTCCGCATCGCACCGTGCTGGAGAACGCCGGTTATGGCCTGAGTGTGCAAGGTTTGCCTGCCAAGGAAGTCGAGCAGCGCGCCCAGCACTGGCTCGAACAGGTCGGCCTGGCGGGTTTCGAAAAACAATATCCGCATCAGTTGTCCGGCGGCATGCAGCAGCGCGTAGGTCTGGCACGCGCACTGGCCACCGATGCCGACATCCTGTTGATGGACGAAGCGTTCTCGGCCCTGGATCCGTTGATCCGTCGCGAGATGCAGGATCATCTGCTCGAACTGCAAGCACGGTTGAACCGCACCATCGTATTCATCACGCACGATCTGGATGAAGCCTTGCGCCTGGGCAACCGTATCGCCATCCTGAAAGATGGCGAGTTGGTTCAAGAAGGCACGCCAGAAGATATCCTGCTGAATCCTGCAAACGACTACGTGCAGGCGTTCTTGCAGGACGTCAATCGTGGCAAGGTGTTGAATGCCTCGCATGCGGTCAATCCGCCACGGTTGACGCTCACCATGCGCAGTCGGCCGGCGCATGTCGTCGATCGCCTGCACGCCATGGATTGGGAATACGCGCCGGTATTGGACGGCAAGCGTCTGGCGGGCGTGTTGACCAAGGACGGTGCGCTGAGCGCAGTCCGCGCGGGCGCTCGCGATATTCATGCCTACGTCGAAGATTTGGCCACCGTGCCGGCAACGGCAGGTTTGGACGAAGTGCTGGCCCGTTTGCTGCATTCCGACAAGCCCATGGCGGTGACCGACGACAATCAGGAGTTCATCGGCATGGTGTCGCGTCGCAAGGTGGTCGAGCTGGTGACGCCTGCCGCCGAGTCGGTTGCCACAGCCGAATCGGTTGCGGATAGTGCCGACGATGGCGTGGCCGTTGCGGCCCAGCAGCGAACCGAGGCGGGTGCACTCGCTGGCGTGCAAGCTGCCGGTCCGTCTGGCAATACGGCAGTCACGGCCGAGGCCACTGCCGATTTCGTGAGTCGTCGCGACTAGAAGCGGAACGCGAGCTGGCAGCGCCAGCTCGCCTGGGTCTGACCGTGTGCTTGCGGCCAACACGCCCTACAATCGGACGGCAATTTCAACTTCCATTGCCATTTCTCAGAGGATTGCCATGCCTATTGTGACCGCCATCATTCCTGCCGGCCAAACGCTACTTGCTCGCCAGGCGTTTTTGAAAGCTGCCACCCAAGCGGTGGTCGATAGTGTTAGTGCGCCCATCGGCAGCGTTCGCGTATACCTGCAAGAGGTTGCACACGAGAACGTATTGATTGCCGGTGAAGCCATTGGACGTAATGCTTTGGTGACAGTGGCCTTGATCACGGGTCGTAGCGACGAGGCCAAGGCCGCGCTGATCGCCGCGATGAACGATGCCGCCATCGAGCATCTGGGGGCCGACGGCAATCAAGTGCGCGTCGTGCTTTACGATATCCCTAGCTCGGACATGGGTATGTCCAACGGCAAGTCGGCCAAGTCGATGGGCCGCTGATTCTCGCGCTAGTCAAAAGGAGCAAGACATGAACGAAGTCGTCATCACGTCCGCAGTTCGTACCGCCGTCGGTGGTTTTGGCGGAAGCCTGAAGGACGTCGCGCCCAGTCAGTTGGGGGCTACCGTCGTCCGTGAAGCCGTGCGGCGTGCGGGGCTGGGTAATGACGAAGTCGGTCATGTGGCGCTGGGTCACGTCATCAATACCGAGCCGCGCGATATGTATATCGCGCGGGTGGCAGCTCTGGAGGCCGGTCTGGCGCAGGAGACGCCCGCTTTCACCGTTAACCGGCTGTGCGGATCGGGCTTGCAAGCCATTGTCTCGGCGGCGCAGATCATCATGCTGGGCGACGCCGAAGTGGCTGTGGCGGGTGGTGCGGAAAGCATGAGCCGCGCACCCTACATCGCGCCGGCGCATCGTTTCGGCGCCCGGATGGGCGACAGCGTCATGCAGGACATGATGACCGGGGCATTGTCGGATCCTTTCGACCGCAGTCACATGGGTGTGACGGCCGAAAACGTGGCTGCACGATTTGGCGTCGACCGAGAGGCTCAGGATGCGCTGGCGCTGACCTCGCATCGACGCGCCGCTCACGCCATCGATTCGGGCTATTTTCGCGAGCAGATCGTGCCTGTCGTGATCAAATCGCGCAAGGGCGAGATCAGCTTCGACGTCGACGAACACGTGCGGCGCGACATCACCGCCGAGGGTCTGGCGGGGCTGCGCCCGGTGTTTCAGAAAGAGAACGGCACGGTGACGGCAGGCAATGCGTCCGGTATCAACGACGGTGCTGCGGCTCTCACGATGATGTCGGCCAAGGTGGCAGCGGCGCGAGGTGTCAAACCCTTGGCCCGCCTGGTGGCCTACGCACACGCGGGTGTCGATCCGAAAATCATGGGTATCGGCCCGGTGCCGGCATCGAAAGCAGCCCTGGCACGTGCCGGACTGACGGTGGCCGATATTGACGTGATCGAGGCCAATGAGGCGTTCGCCGCGCAGGCGTGCGCGGTATCGCGCGAACTGGGCTTCGATCCGGCTCGTGTGAATCCCAACGGCAGCGGTATTGCACTGGGCCACCCGGTTGGTGCGACGGGTGCCATCATCACCGTCAAGGCGCTGTACGAGTTGCAGCGCATCCAGGGGCGCTATGCCCTGGTGACCATGTGCATTGGCGGCGGGCAAGGCATTGCCGCTGTTTTCGAGCGGATCTGAACCTTATGTCGCGTCGTTTTACGGGTCCCAGCGAGGCCGACGAGCCGTCTTTGTCCGAATCGGAGGGCATTCGTTATTTGCATTTCGGGACCGAGTGGGTGCAGGGGGCGATGCGGGTCTCCAAGCCCGCCGATCTGGTGCTCACTTATACCGCGCAGATGATGGCGTGGCTGCTGTTTCTGGCGCCGCGGCAAGACGATACCGTGGCGGTGCTTGGCTTGGGGGCCGGGTCGTTGACCCGCTTCTGCTTGAAGCACCTGCCCGCTGAGGTCGTTACCGTCGAGTGGAACCCGCGGGTCACGGCGATTTGCCAAATGTATTTTCGCTTGCCTGGGCTGGACCGCGCTCCGGTGATGCATGCTGACGCGGCAGAGTGGGTGGCCGATCCTGCGCAAGCCGGTACGGCTCGCGCGATGATGGTGGATTTGTACGACGCCGATGCGCGTGGCCCGGTGCGCGACAGTGTGGCGTTTTATCGCGATTGCCGTCGAACCCTCACGGAAGAGGCGGGCGTTCTGGCCGTCAATCTCTTCGGCAACCACGAGAGTTTTCCGCGCAACATCGACAATTTGCACAAGGCTCTCGACGATCGGGTGGTGGTGTTGCCCGAAATCGATGAGGGCAATCGGATCGCGCTGGCTTTTACAGGCGCGCGACTGGTCTTAACGGCCGATATGTTGTTGACCCGGGCCGAGATTGTTCAAACCCGCTACGGGCTGCCCGCCTTGCGCTGGGCCAAGTCGCTGTTGGGGCACGCCACCCCCGAAGGCGACCTGCACTTCTGATACCTTGGCGCGATCGCCCTGAGCGTCCCCCGAAACCCGTATTTGTACGAGTCTCTGGGGGGAGCGTTCAGGTTGATGCAGGCGCAGGTGCTTGCCGGGTGTCGCGATAGATGCGTCAACCTGAAAAGTCAGCCGATCAACGCCATTTGCTGGCGGCAGACAACTTTTCGATGGTGGATGCGTCGAGTTTCAGTTGGGTAGCCGCTGCCAGATCAGCCACTTGTTCCAGGGTCGTCGCGCTGGCGATGGGTGAAGTAATGCCCGGTTGCGCCATTTGCCACGCGAGCGCGACCTGCGAGTGAGTCGCGCCAGTCGCTTCGACCACTTCGTCCAAGGCTTGCAGAATGCGCTCGCCTCTGGGATTCAGATATTGTTCGACGACCTCTGCCCCACGTGCGCTTCGACCGGCGTCCTCGGCACTGCGATACTTGCCACTCAGGAAGCCCGAGGCCAGTGCGTAATAATTGACGCAGGCGAGTTCATGCGTGGTGACCACCGCCTGCATCTGAGCCTCGAAAGGTTCACGGGTATACAGGTTGTATTCGGGCTTAATAGCCTCGTAGCGAGGCAGGCCGTGCCGCTCGCTTTCAAGGAGTGCCTCGGACAGGCGCTGGGCGGTGAAATTGGACGCCCCGATGCTGCGAACCTTGCCGGCCTCGATCAGGCGGCCGTAAGCACCCAGTGTGTCGGCAATCGGCGTGTTGGCGTCGTCCTGATGCGACCAGTAGACGTCGATGTAGTCGGTTTGCAGACGTTCCAGCGAGTCCTCGACCGCCCGGGAGATGTAGTGGGGGTTCAAGCCGACCGCGCCGGGTCCCATCTCCATGCCGACCTTGGTGCCGATGATGACGTCGGCCCGCCGACCCGTACGGGTCAGCCATTTACCGATGATCACTTCCGACTCGCCGCCCCGGTTGCCAGGTGCCCACCGGGAATAGACGTCGGCGGTATCGATGAAATTCAGTCCGGCATCGACCAGCGCGTCCAGAATCGAGAACGCGTTGTCTTCGTTGACGGTCCAGCCAAAAACGTTGCCGCCAAACGTCAGCGGGGGAATAGTCAGGCCCGAGCGGCCCAGCGCACGAAGTTGCATAAGTTTCCTCCTGTGCTGACAGTATAGGAGGTCGCGTTAGACTATGGCGACTTTAGCGGCTCGCGATGAGCCGACCGACCAGGAGTTTGCCATGTCCGTTTCTGTTCAAGCTACGCGTGCAAAGCGTGTGCAAATGCTGGCCGCCGTGCTGGCCTTGAGCCTGGGTGCCGCCAGCGGTGGAGCGTATGCTCAGCAACAAACCGTTGCAGTCACTGCGATCGTCGAGCACCCATCGCTCGATGCGATTCGTGAAGGGACGCGCGAGGGGCTCAAACGAGCCGGCTTCGAAACGGATCAAAATCTGCGCTGGCAGTTTCAAAGCGCTCAGGGCAATACGGCCACGGCCGGCCAGATCGCCCGTCAGTTCGTCGGGAGTCGTCCTGCCGTTATCGTGGCCATTGCGACGCCCTCGGCGCAATCGGTGGTGGCCGCGACCAAGGAGATTCCGGTCGTGTTCTCCGGGGTCACCGATCCGGTGGCCGCCAAGCTCGTCAAAAGCTGGGAGCCATCCGGCACGAACGTAACAGGCGTATCCGATCAATTGGCGCTGGAAAAACAAATCGAGCTGATCAAGAGGATCGCGCCCGGTGCGAAGCGAGTCGGCATGGTGCATAACCCCGGCGAAGCGAATTCTGCCGTCGTGGTCAAGGCATTGCAGGCCTTACTGCCCAAGTCCGGCATGAGCTTGGTGGAAGCCGCTGCCCCGCGCACCGTCGATGTCGGTTCGGCTGCCCGCAGCCTGATCGGCAAGGTGGACGTGTTGTATAGCGCGACCGACAACAATGTCAGTTCGGCTTACGAAAGTCTGGTCAAAGTGGCCAATGACGCCAAAATTCCCTTGATCTCGGGCGACACGGCGGGCGTGACCCGCGGTGCCGTGGCATCGCTGGGCATCGACTACTACCAATTGGGCGTGCAGACCGGCACGATCGTTGCCCGCATTCTGAAGGGCGAGGCCCCCGGATCGATTGCCCCGGAGACCAGCCAGAAGTTGTCGCTGCACGTCAATCCCGGTGCCGCCCAGAAGCAGGGCGTGACGCTTTCTCCAGAAATGCTCAAGTCGGCCGCGCACGTGGTCAAGTAATCCCCGTCGCGTTGCCTGGATCACATCGGCCGGCATTTGCCGGCCAATTCATGAAGTGAAGAAATGTCCGTGTATATCTTGATGGGGGCGCTGGAGACCGGTTTGGTTTTCGGCTTGGTAGCCCTGGGAGTGTTGATTTCGTTTCGCCTGCTGCGATTTCCCGATCTTACGGTCGATGGCAGTTTTCCGCTGGGGGGCGCGGTCGCGGCCATTCTCATATCGCAGGATGTCGATCCTTTTCTGGCCACATTGGCGGCCATTGCTGCCGGGGCGGCGGCGGGGCTCGTAACCGCCTGGCTCAACGTCCGATTGGGCATCATGGACTTGCTGGCCAGCATTTTGATGATGATCGCCTTGTATTCCATCAATTTGCTAGTCATGGGTGGACCTAACGTTCCACTGATCACTTCACCGTCGGTGTTCAGTGTCGGTCAACCCGAAGGCATGCCGGATTACGTCTGGCGAGTGATCGTGCTGGCTATCGTGGTGATTGTGGTCAAACTGCTGCTCGATGCGTTTTTCACGACCCGGATGGGATTAGCGTTGCGGGCGACCGGGTCGAATCTCCGCATGAGCCGGGCCCAGGGCGTCGCCACCGGCACGATGATTCTGGTAGGTATGGCCTTGTCCAACGCCCTGGTTGGCCTGGCCGGTGCCCTGTTCGTCCAGACCCAGGGCGGCGCCGATATTTCGATGGGCATCGGCACGATCGTCATTGGCCTGGCCGCAGTCATCATCGGCGAGAGTCTGATGCCGTCACGCCGCCTGGTCTTAATCACCCTGGCCGTCATTGTCGGTGCCATTTTGTACCGTTTGTTCATCGCGCTGGCCTTGAACAGCGATTTCATCGGCTTGCAGGCTCAAGATCTCAATCTGGTCACTGCGCTGCTGGTCACTTTCGCTTTGGTGCTGCCGGGTTTGCGACGGCGATTGGCGGCCCGCCGGAGACGCAATCATGCTTGACGTTCGCTCTATACACATTACCTTCAATCCTGGCACGCCGATCGAGAACAAAGCCTTGCGGGGCTTGTCATTGCAGATTCCCGAGGGTCAGTTCGTCACTGTCATCGGTTCGAACGGAGCGGGCAAATCGACGCTTTTGAACGCCGTGTCCGGTGATTTGTCTATCGACTCCGGCCGAATTCTGATCGATGACACCGACGTGACGCGTACGCCGGTGTGGCGGCGTGCGCGTCACGTTGCGCGGGTGTTTCAGGATCCGATGGCCGGCACCTGCGAAGACCTGACGGTGGAAGAGAACATGGCATTGGCAGACCGGCGCGGCTTGCTGCGCAATCTGGCACGCGCCGTACAGCCTTCGCGTCGCGACGATTACCGCCAGCGTCTGGCCACCTTGGGCCTGGGGCTCGAAGATCGCTTGAGCGATCGTATCGGGCTGCTGTCTGGCGGACAGCGCCAAGCCGTCAGCCTGTTGATGGCGGCGTTGCGACCCTCACGCATCCTCTTGCTGGACGAACATACGGCGGCGCTCGATCCGCGCACGGCCGGTTTCGTTCTGGCGCTCACTTCGCGCATCGTCGCCGAGCACAAACTGACCACCATGATGGTGACTCACAGCATGCGTCAGGCATTGGATATCGGCGATCGAACGATCATGCTGCATCAAGGCCAGATCGTGTTGGACGTATCTGGTGAGGCACGGCGCAACATGACTGTGCAGGATTTGTTGGCGCAATTCGAGCGAGTGCGGGGCGAAACGGTTTCCGACGATGCACTGCTGCTGGGGTAGGATGAGACAATCCTGGAGGAGCCTTCCATGTTTGTCCGACGCTTGTCCGTGTCTGTCGCTATTGTTCTGGCCTGCCCGGTCGCTGGGGTAAACGCCGCCGACACAGGCGCTACCGCGTGTCGAACCACCGTCGAATGCGCAGCCATGGCTACTCAAGCGGGTACGTCGATCAGCAGTGCGTTCTTACCCGCAACCAGTCAGCAGGATCAGCGCGAAGACCGATTCTATTGGGTGAGTCAGATCAACAAGGCTTCGGCGGTCATGCTGGTCGAAGAGGGCATCGTCACCCCGGCCCTGGGGACCAGGATAGCCGAGGGCGTGGCGTTCTCGATCGAGCAGGCCGACACTCCCGACGGCAAACGTCCCAGCGATGTCTTGCAGATCGAAAGGATTATTACCGAACGTGCCGGCCCCGAAGCATCGCGCATCCATACCGGACGCAGTCGCCAGGACATTCACGCCACGTTCAACGCTGCGAAGTTGCGTACTCAAGTGCTGGACTACGCCACTGCGCTGAATCAGACCCGAGCCCGACTGCTGGCAATGGCAGGGCAGCATGTGCATACGCTCGTGCCAGCCTACACCAATGGTGTGCAGGCCATGCCAATCAGCTATGCGCACTATCTGCTGGCCTATGCCGCCAGCTTCGAACGCGACGGCAAACGATTGCGCGAGGGGTATGCCCGATTGAATCTGAGCGCCATGGGCACTGCCGTGCTGTCGAATTCGAGCTGGCCCTTGAACCGGCAGCGCATGGCCGACTTGCTCGGTTTCGATGGCCTGGTCGAAAACGCATTGGATGCCGGGCAGGTCACGCCCTACGACGTACCCCTGGAGGTCGTCAACCTGGTGGCGTCCACGGCCATTCGGGTCGGTGCGGTTATCGGCGACATCCATACTCAATACCACCAAACCCGGCCTTGGATGCTGTTGGACGAGGGGGCTACCTATACCAGTAGCGCCATGCCGCAAAAACGTAATCCCGGTATCTTGATGCGGGTGCGTGAAACGTCGTCCGACGTCGTCGGCTTGGCGCACACGGTGGCCTTGCGTGCTCACAATGTCACCACCGGCATGACCGATTACAAAGCGGCATGGCAAAGCCTGGGCGTGTTGCCGGCCGCCGTGGACATGCACAAGGATTTCGATCGGGTCCTGGATGCCTTGCGCATCGACGTGCGACGAGCGCAGGAAGAATTGGATGCCGACTGGACGACCTCAATGGAGTTAGCCGATATTTTGCAGCGTACCGATGACGTGCCCTTCCGGGTTGGACACGGCTATGCTTCGGCGATCGTGACCCATGCTCGCGCTCATGCGTTGGGGCCGAAGGATTTTCCCTACGAGGTGGCGGTCAAATTGTTTGCCGAAGTCGCCACCCAATACAGGCTGAAACAAACCCAGTTGCCGTTGTCGGAGCCGCAGTTCAGGGCAGCGTTGTCGCCGCGCGCCATGGTCGATAACCGGGTGGGCACGGGCGGCCCTCAGTCTGCGGAAGTCGAGCGTATGCTGGCCGAGGCAAAGCGAAAACTGGCTGCCGACGAATCGTGGGTCAAGGACAGTCGCCGAAAGATTGGTGATGCGCGGGTCAAGTTGGATGCGGCGTTCGAGCGTTTAAGCGGTGTTGAAAAAAGGAAGTGAATCATGCGCGATCGTGCAGGAACGGGGCGTTTGCACGGCATGGCGAGGGTGCTGATGATGGCGTCGGGCTTATGCGTGGCGACTCCAGTCGTGGCGGCAGAGATTACCGTCTCGGCAGCGTCCAGTCTGACTCAAGTCTTCAAGGCCGTCGAAAGCGCTTTCGAGCAGCAACGCCCCGGCACCGATGTCGTGTTGAATTTTGGCGCGTCGGACGTGGTGTTGCAGCAAATGATCGCGGGAGCGCCGGTGGATGTCTTCGCTTCGGCCGACCAGATTGCGATGGATCGCGCCGTCGCCGCTCACGCAGTGATCGCGTCCACCCGGATCGATTTCGCCACGAATCGCCTGGTCGTGATCGTGCCCGAGGCACGGGCCGGATCGCTTGCGAGTGCGAAAGATCTGGCGGATGCCTCGGTGCGCCGAGTGGCTTACGGCAATCCCGCCAGTGTCCCGGTCGGACGCTATGCTCAGGCTGCTTTGCAACGCGATGGTCTGTGGGACGCGGTAAGTGCCAAAGGCATTCCCGCTCAGAATGTACGCCAGGCATTGGACTACGTTGCGCGGGGCGAAGTGGACGCGGGCATCGTGTTTGCCACGGATGCAGCAGTGATGCCTCACGCCGTTCGGATCGCTGCCGAGTTGGCCAGTGTCACGCCGGTTACCTATCCTATCGCGCGGACAACCGGTGCCAGGGAGGTTCGAGAGGCCGACGCATTTGTGGCGTTCGTTCGATCGACCGACGGCCAACGCATTCTGGCCGAACATGGTTTCGGCCCGGCACCATGACCGCTGCCTCGATGAAGGTTTTTTTCGTCCAGGCTGTGAGCGGGCGCGATCGGACGCCTTGCGTGTGATGGATCCGGTTTGGACGCCCTTGCTACTGTCGCTGAAGGTCGCGGGATGCGCCACGGCGTTGGCAACCCTGCTGGGTGTAGCGATCGCCTACGGCTTGTCGCGTGTGCCAGGACGCAGTGCCGATCTCGTCGACGCTATCTTGAGTTTGCCCTTGGTGTTGCCGCCTACCGTCATGGGGTATTACTTGTTGGTCGTGTTTGGTCGACGAGGCATGGTGGGTCAGTGGCTGGACGCTTGGGGAATCACGTTGGTGTTCACCTGGCAGGGGGCGGTGCTGGCAGCGGCCGTGGTGGCATTTCCCCTGGTCTTACGTTCTGCGCGCACCGCTTTTCTCGGTATCGATCCCGAGTTGGAGCGAGCAGGGCGGGCTTTGGGCGTGAGCGAAACGGTCGTGTTCTGGCGTATTGCCTTGCCCTTGGCATGGCCTGGCATCCTGGCGGGTGTTTTGTTGGCATTCGCCCGAGCTTTGGGTGAGTTCGGCGCGACGCTCATGTTGGCGGGCAGCCTGCCGGGAAAGACGCAAACTTTGTCGATTGCCATTTTCGAAGCAGTTCAAGCGGGCGATGACAGCACGGCCGGTGCATTGGTGGCAACGACGTCGGTCGTGTGTATTGCAGCGCTGGTACTGGCCGGCCGGCTGGCACCGTCGAGGCGACGGGCAGACCAGCGGTAAATCTGGGAAAAATATTAAGTCCTTTGTCCGAAGTGGAGGCTGGTGACGATTCTGCCGTCGAATGCATCGGTAGGCTTCACCCTTCCTTCAACTTCTGCATGGTGCAGACAATGACTATTTCTTTGCAGATCGTTTTACTCGAACCCGAAGCGTTGACCCGGGCACAGCTCGCCTTGACACTCGTTCGAGCCGGGCTCGGCGTGGTCGAGTGCGCCGACGTATCGTCGTTGTACGAGGCGCTGGACGCGTACGACGCTAGCGCCGATACACGGTCGGGTGCGGCACCGGTTTTCTATGTAAGGCGAGCCGCCTACTCGGCGGCCATGCTCGATGGCATGCTGCCGCATCTGCGTGCGCGCTATGGGGTCGCGGTTGTCGTTGGCCTCGACGACGAGGGCTTGGGTGGGCTGCCCGGCTTTGCGGGAGCCGATCTTTGCATCGATGCCGCGCGAGCCGCCGATATGCTGATGACGCTCGATCTGGCGACGCTCCGTTCGACGCATGCTTGCGGCGCCGACAAAACCGAAAACATCGGTGCAGTCGAACGCGCCCAACCCGCGTCAGAGCCATCTGACGGCATAGGCTACGACATGCCCATACAGACCACTGAGCCGAATGCGCTGGCCGAGTCCGATCTTCAAGATGCTTTGAGAGGGGATTACACCACTCCCGAAGAAGCCTACGGCACCTGGAAAATTGCACACAAGGGCTGGGTCATTATCAATCCGCGCGGCGAGCACATCCCACTCACTGGCGTCGAGCGCAATTTTTTCGAAGTTCTTCTAGGCAGCGAGCGCCATGAGGTGTCGCGTGACATGCTCGATGCCGGGCAATGCGGTTTTGCACTCGACTCCATGAGTGTGCTTGTCAGTCGACTGCGCAAGAAGATCGGTGCGTCGGGTTGTCCCTTGCCCTTGCATACCGTACACGGCCTGGGCTACGTCTTCATCGGCGGTCTGGTGCGCTTGCGCTATACGGCGCTCGAACCGGTCGGTGCGTCGCGTCGGGCTGCGGCATAATAGCAAGACCTATCCATGACACATAGCCTCACACCATGATCGAACTTGGCGTCAACATCGACCACGTCGCGACGCTGCGCCAGCAGCGCCATACCCGTTATCCCGATCCTATCGAGGCGGCATTGCGAGCCGAAGAGGCGGGAGCCGATGTCATTACGCTGCATCTACGTGAAGATCGGCGGCATATCCAAGACGCCGATGTTCATGCGCTTCGTCCGCAGTTGCGCACCCGCATGAATCTGGAATGTGCCGTGACGGACGAAATGCTAGACATCGCGTGCCAGGTTCGTCCTCACGATGTTTGCCTCGTGCCCGAAAAACGGCACGAACTGACGACTGAAGGCGGTCTGGACGTGGTGGGTGGCTTCGAGAAGGTGGCCGCTGCCGTGGCGCGTCTGCGCGAGGCGGGCGCTCGAGTGTCTTTGTTCATTGACGCCGACGACGCGCAGATCGCTGCTGCCGCCCGCACCGGCGCCCAGGTCATCGAGTTGCACACTGGTGCCTATGCCGAGGCCGAAGGCGCCGCCGCCGATGCCGAGTTGGAGCGCATCGCCCATGCGGTGCAGACCGGTTTGCGTTTGGGCTTGCGGGTCAACGCCGGTCATGGCTTGCATTACGGCAACGTCCTACCGATCGCCAGCATCGACGGTATTGCCGAGCTCAATATTGGTCATGCCATCGTGGCGCAAGCCGTGTTCGATGGTTGGGAAAAAGCGGTACGCGATATGAAAGCCCTGCTGGTGGTGGCGCGCGATCCGCGTCGGGCCGCGCGTGCATGATCCCTGCCGGGCTACCACCGTCGCTGACCATTGCCGGTATCGGTCTGGACCTGTTGCGTGTCGATCGGGTCGAAGCCGCGTTGGCGCGCCATGGCGATCGCTTCGCCGAGAAAGTTCTGGGCGAAGACGAGCTGCGTGTTTTTCATGCGCGCCGTGCCAAGGTGCCTGCCCGGGGGCTGCGCTATCTGGCCACCCGATTTGCCGTCAAGGAAGCGTTTTCCAAGGCGGTCGGTCTGGGTATTCGCATGCCTATGGCATGGCGGCGAGTGCAAACCTTGAATGCCCCAGGCGGACGCCCGGTGCTGGTCTTGGCGCCCGCTTTGCGCGAGTGGTATGACCAGCGCTTCGGCGCGGCCCATGTCTCGTTGACCGACGAGTCCGACCTGGTCGCTGCTTATGTCATCGTCGAAACGCGTGCGCCGCAGTCCGGGGCTGGGCATGTCGCACGACAGGCACCTGGATTTTCGCCCGTATCCCAACCTGCGTCCGCATCTGTACCGCCCTCTGAATCATGAAATCAAAGCTGCCTGAATTGCCTCCTGGCCCCGTCATCGTCGATGTCGCCGGTACGGTATTGACGCCTACAGAGGCCGAGCGCCTGCGCCATCCGCTAGTCGGAGGCGTTATTTTATTCGCGCGCAATTTCGAGAGTCGGGCACAACTCACGCGCTTGACGGCCGACATCCACGCGGCGCGTCAGGCGCCCTTGTTGATCGCGGCCGATCAAGAGGGGGGGCGGGTGCAACGGTTCAAGACCGACGGGTTCACGGTGTTGCCTACCATGAGCGCCTTGGGCGAGGCGTGGATGCGCGACGCCATGACCGCGATGCGGGCCGCCACCGAGCTGGGTTATGTGCTGGCTGCCGAGTTGCGCGCTTGCGGCGTCGACTTTTCCTTCGCGCCGGTGCTGGATCTGGATCACGGCGCAAGCCAGGTCGTGGGAACGCGCGCCTTTCATCGCGATGCGCGTGTGACTGCGATGCTGGCCCGGTGCGTGGCGCAAGGGTTGGCACAGGCTGGCATGGGGGCGTGCGGTAAACATTTCCCAGGACACGGCTATGCTGAAGCGGATTCGCACCATGCCGCCGCAATCGATACGCGCCCCTTGGCCGATATTCTGGCCGACGATGCGGCCCCCTACGGATGGCTGGGCGAAAGCGTGTTGACGGCGGTCATGCCTGCTCATGTCATTTATCCTGCCGTCGACACCCGGCCTGCGGGGTTTTCGCGGGTATGGTTGCAGGACGTGCTGCGAACTCGCTTGGGCTACGATGGCGTCATCTTCTCCGACGATCTGACCATGGCAGCGGCAGCCGAGGCAGGCGACATTCTGGGCCGGGCGCAATCGGCGCTGGCAGCGGGCTGTGACATGGTGCTGGTGTGCAACCGCCCCGATCTGGCCGACGACCTGCTGGCCCGTCTGGACATCGCGCCATCGCCCGAGTCGGTCGCCCGTATCCGTCGTCTGGCGCCTACGCGACCCGCGCTCGACTGGACCACTTTGCAGGCCGAGGCCCGTTATCAGCATGCCCGACAGTTTCAATCTCAAATCCTTTCTGGCTGATCTGCCGCATTTGCCCGGTGTGTATCGGCATATCGATGCCGCCGGCGAGGTGATGTATGTGGGCAAGGCGCGCGACCTCAAGAAGCGCGTGTCCTCCTATTTTCAGAAAAACCTGGCGAGCCCGCGCATTGCTCAGATGGTCGGCAAAGTGGATCGGGTCGAGGTGTCGGTTACTCGCTCCGAGGCCGAAGCGCTGCTGCTCGAGAACAATCTGATCAAGCGGCTGCGCCCACGCTACAACATCCTGTTTCGGGACGATAAATCCTATCCTTACCTGCACATCACGGGTCATGCCTATCCGCGCATTGCGTATTACCGCGGTGCGACCAGCCGTCGAGGCAGTTATTTCGGGCCGTTTCCCAATGCCTGGGCGGTCAAGGAAACCATTCAGATTTTGCAGAAGGTGTTTCGACTGAGGACCTGTGAAGACTCGGTGTACGCCAATCGCTCACGGCCCTGTCTCTTGCATCAGATCGGCCGGTGTTCGGCGCCCTGTGTGGGGGCCATCGAGGCCGACGATTACGCCCGCGATGTGCTGCGCGCCACGCGCTTCTTGAATGGCGAAGCCAAAGAGGTCATGAGCGAGATCGAAGCGCGCATGCAGGCTGCCTCGGCAGAGCTGGCGTTCGAGCGGGCGGCCGTATTGCGCGACCAGATGGGATCTCTGGCCCGGGTCTTGCACCAGCAGACCATGGAAGATAGCGGTGGAGGCGACACCGATATCATCGCGGTCGTTCAGGCGGGTGGCCGGGTGTGCGTCAATCTGGCCATGGTGCGTGGCGGCCGGCACCTGGGCGACAAGGCGTTTTTCCCCAGCCATGCCGAGCAGGCCGAGTTGCCGGGCGTGCTGGAAGCCTTTGTGGGCCAGCATTATGCGGGGGCCAGCTTGCCTACCGTCGTGGTTTCCAATTTGGTATTGCCCGATCCGGCCCTGCTGGATCTGTTGGCTGAAGAGTCGGGCACCAAGCTGCGCTGGTTGAATCGTCCCCAGGGCGTGCGGCGTTCGTGGTTGGAGCAGGCCCAGAAGAACGCCGAAATGGCGCTGGCCCGCGCGCTGACCGAGTCGGGTGCCCGAGCGGCACGCACGCTGGCCTTGGCCGAAGCCTTGGAGCTGGATACCGACGAAACCGCCCTGGATGCCCTGCGCATCGAGTGCTTCGATATCAGCCACACCGCAGGCGAGGCCACTCAGGCGTCGTGCGTGGTGTTCGAGAAACACGACATGCAGCCCTCCTTATACCGGCGCTATAACATTGCCGGGATTACGCCGGGCGACGATTATGCCGCCATGCGCCAGGTGCTGACCCGACGATTTGCAAAGGTGGCCGATGGTGATGCGCCCTTGCCGGGCGTGGTGTTGATCGATGGTGGCAAGGGGCAAGTCGAGGTCGCTCGACAGGTGTTCGGCGAGCTCGGGCTCGACATTCATGTGCTGGTGGGCGTGGCGAAAGGGGAGGGGCGTCGAGTGGGCCTGGAGACCTTGGTGTTTGCCGACGAACGGCCATCGGTCGCACTGGGCGGCGAGTCGGCTGCGTTGATGCTGATTGCCCAGGTTCGCGATGAAGCGCATCGCTTTGCGATAACCGGAATGCGCGCCAAGCGGGCTAAAGCGCGCAACGTTTCGCGTCTGGAAGAAATTGAAGGAATTGGCGCTAAACGTCGTCAGCGCCTGCTGGCTCGATTCGGTGGGTTTTCCGGCGTGGCGTCGGCCAGTATCCATGATTTGTCGTCGGTAGACGGCATTTCGCAAGAACTCGCAGAGCGGATATACGAATCGTTGCGAGGCTGACGGACTTTCCAGCCGACGTGATGTAGCATACGCGCACTATGCCTCTAAACGCTCCGATCATTCTTACCTGGTTCCGCGTCGCCATGATTCCCATGGTGATTGGGTTGTTCTATCTACCCGAGAACTGGATGTCGGTGCCCATGCGCGATACGGTGGCCGCGTTGGCGTTTATCTTGGCGGCTGCGACCGATTGGTTCGACGGCTGGCTGGCACGGCGCTGGAATCAGACCTCTGCCTTTGGTGCATTTTTGGATCCGGTGGCCGACAAACTGATGGTATCGGCAGCCTTGCTGGTCCTGTTGGACCTGGGGCGCGTGGATATTTTTATCGCCTTCATCATCATCGGCCGCGAAATCACCATTTCTGCGCTGCGGGAGTGGATGGCCCAAATTGGGGCCAGCGCCAGCGTGGCGGTGCATCGTTTGGGCAAGTTCAAGACGGCGGCTCAGATGATCGCCATTCCCTGTCTGCTTTACGATCGGTCGCTGTATGGCGTGAACCTGCGCATCCTGGGTCTGCTGCTGATCGTGATCGCCGCCATTTTGACGGTGTGGTCGATGTGCTACTACCTGCAACGTGCCTGGCCTGCGATCCGCGAAAAATCGATCAAGCTGTAAAACCGTCAGCGTCGGCGGTGTGGCCAGGGCGTCACACCGTTTTGCCCGAGCGTCGAGTGGCAAAATTCAGAGTGGATATGAACGAGCGCTGCATTACGTCGCTGCCTATCGCGTCGTAATGCAGCGCTTGTTCATTGGCGTGGCGTGCGGATGTTGGCAGGGGGATGTTGGTGGGCTTCGGTACTGCGCCACGGATTGATATCCAGGCCGCCGCGTCGCGTATAGCGGGCATACACCGACAGTCTGGTTGGACGGCAGATGCGCAGGATGTCATCGAATATGCGTTCTACGCAATGCTCGTGGAAATCGGCATGATCTCGAAATGACACGATATAGCGGAGCAATTGCGCGGGATCGATCGGTGCGCCGGTATAGCTGATCTGTACGTCGGCCCAGCCGGGCTGTCCCGTGACGGGGCAATTCGATTTCAGCAGTCGAGACACCCAGGTGTGTGAGATGGCAGGTTGCGAGACATCGGCAATCAGCAGATCGGCCTGCGGCGTGTAGGTGTCGATGGCGATGTCTTGATCGTCCAGCAATTGACCTTCCGGCAAGGCAACATGCAGGGCGTCCAGATCGGCACCGGTATGCAATCTAACATCGACGGCTGCCCCCGCCGCCGCACTCAGGTCGCGCACCAGCATGTCGTGCACGGTTGTCGCGTCGGGCAAGCGCGTGGCATTGAAGCTATTCAGATAAAGCTTGAAAGACTTCGACTCGATGATATTGGGCGAGTCGTGTGGCACCCTGAATGTGGCGGCAGCCACCTGCGGCATACCCCGGGCGTTCAACCAGGACACCTCGTATGCGGTCCAGATATCGACGCCTGCTGCCGGTCGGGGCGTGTTTGCCGACAACTGAGCTCGGTTGTGCGCGCGGGCGATCGGGAACAGCAGGCTGGCGTCGTAGCGGTCGGGATAGGCGCTGGAGCGCCCCAGGGGGGAGTCTTCGATCATCGGGAGTTCGTACAAGTGAGAGAGGCCCGAGCGCTTTACGCTGATGCACCGGGCTGATGTCGATTCAATGCTAGCACGTGCGCTGAGGGCTTCTCGGGCGGTCATGGGGGGGCTGTCCCGAGCGCGATGTTCTCGTCTTGGCAGAGAACACAAATCAAAATCGAACGATTTTTTGCATGGTGAAATTCGTGCGTGGCGATACGAAAGCGTGTTTTGCAGCGCAGAAGACGGCGATTTCATGGCGTATTTTTCTTGTTTCATAATGTGGAATTAGTTTTGCAAGATACTGATTTTTATTGAAAAAATAATTAGACGTGTTTGGCGTGAGCGGTACTCTCGCGTTGCAGCAAGTCTCTAGACTGAAGGCGTGGTATTTCCCCACTTACCCGTCCTCAGGAGACAGCATCATGACAACACGTGAAAACCGTATTCAGGCTCTGACTAAGCATTGGGCCGAATCCCCCCGCTGGCGCGGTATCAAGCGCGGCTATGGCGCCGACGAGGTCGTGCGTCTGGCCGGTTCCGTGCCGGTGGCCCACACCCTCGCGCGGCGTGGTGCAGAGCGCCTGTGGTCGTTGCTGGAGAGCGAGCCTTTCGTCAATAGTCTGGGTGCCATGAGCGGCAATCAAGCCATGCAACAGGTGAAGGCGGGTTTGAAAGCAATCTATCTGTCCGGTTGGCAGGTGGCTGGCGATGCCAATGGTGCGGGCGAAATGTACCCAGACCAGTCGCTGTACCCGGCGAACTCGGTGCCCCAAGTGGTTCAGCGCATCAACAATGCCTTGTCGCGCTGCGATCAGATTCAGTGGATGGAAGGGCGCTCGCCCGGCGACACCGGCTATATCGATTATTTCGCGCCGATCGTAGCCGATGCCGAGGCAGGTTTTGGCGGCGTGCTGAATGCATTCGAATTGATGAAGGCCATGATCGCCGCAGGCGCGGCCGGCGTTCACTTCGAAGATCAACTGGCATCGGTCAAGAAGTGCGGACACATGGGTGGCAAGGTGCTGGTGCCCACCCGCGAAGCGGTGGCCAAGCTGATTGCAGCTCGGTTGGCGGCTGACGTGATGGACACGCCCACCTTGCTTCTGGCTCGAACCGACGCCGACGCGGCCGATCTGATTACTGCCGATATCGACGAAAACGACAGGCCCTTTTTGACGGGCGAGCGTACGGTCGAAGGATTCTTCCGCACGCGTCCGGGGATCGATCAGGCCATCTCGCGCGGGTTGGCTTATGCACCGTATGCCGATCTGATCTGGTGCGAGACCGGCACGCCCAATCTGGACTATGCGAAGAAGTTCGCCGAGGCCATTCAACGGCAATTTCCGGGCAAGCGTCTGGCCTACAACTGCTCGCCTTCGTTCAACTGGAAGCGCAATCTGGACGACGCCACCATCGCTAAATTCCAGCGCGAGCTGGGGGCCATGGGTTATGCCTTCCAGTTCATTACCTTGGCCGGATTCCATTCGCTGAACTACGGCATGTTCGAGTTGGCGCACGGGTATGCCCATCGGCAGATGAGCGCATTCGTCGGCCTTCAAGAGAAAGAGTTTGCCGCAGCCGAGTTGGGCTTCACCGCGGTCAAGCATCAGCGCGAAGTGGGCACGGGCTACTTCGACGCCGTGACCCAGGCGATCGAGGGCGGTCAATCGTCGACCATCGCTTTGCACGGTTCGACGGAAGATCAGCAGTTCGAGGTGGCCGCAGGGTAGGCGGCAGGTGATCGGCTCGGAAACCAGACCCGACCGCCTAAACGAAAAGGCGCGCCCCGCAGGGCGCGCCTTTTTCATGCTGCTTCGGGGGCGTGCTTACCCGTTAGGCAACATTTGCGCTTCCTGTTGAGCATCGACCACGGCCAGGGCGGTCATGTTGACGATACGGCGCACGGTGGCGCTGGTCGTCAAGATATGCACAGGGCGTGCTGCGCCCAACAGGATCGGCCCCATGGCGACGCCATTGCTGCCAGTCATCTTCAGCATGTTGTACGTGATGTTACCGGTATCCAGATTGGGCATGACCAACAGGTTGGCGCGGCCCTTAAGCGTGCTGTCAGGGTAAGCCTTCATGCGGATGGTCTCCGACAAGGCCGAGTCGGCATGCATCTCGCCGTCGATTTCGAGATGCGGTGCGCGCTCTTGAACCAGGCGGCGTGCTTCGGCCATCTTGCGCGACGATTCGCTGGGACGGCTGCCGAAGTTCGAGTGCGACAGCAGTGCGATCTTCGGCACGACACCGAAGCGCAGCATTTCCTGCGCGGCCAAAATGGTCATTTCGGCCACTTGTTCGGCAGTCGGATCCTGGTTCACGTGAGTGTCGCAAATGAACAGCGTTTGCTCGGGCAGGAGCAGCGCGTTCATCGCGGCATAGGTGTGGGTGCCGGCTTGGCGGCCGATCACTTCGTCGACGTATTGCAACTGCTTGTCGTAACGGCTCGAGGCCCCGCACAGCATGGCGTCGGCGTCGCCACGACGCAGCAGCATCGCACCGATCAGAGTGTTGTGCTTGCGGATCATGGCGCGCGCGATGTCGGGCGTCACGCCTTCGCGGCCACGCAATTCGTAGTAGCCCGTCCAGGTTTCCTTGAAGCGCTCGTCGTCTTCCGGATCCACGATTTCGATGTTGCGAGCGTGCGTCAGGCGTAGGCCGAACTTCTTGATGCGCATCTCGATAACGGCAGGGCGACCGATCAGAATCGGGCTCGCCAGACCTTCGTCCACCACGGTTTGCACGGCGCGCAGGACGCGCTCGTCTTCGCCGTCGGCATACACCACGCGCTTGGGCGCCTGACGGGCCTGATGGAACAGGGGGCGCATCAGCTGGCCAGAGTGATAGACGAATGCCATCAACTTCTGGCGATAGGCTTGCATGTCCTCGATCGGACGCAAGGCCACGCCGGAATCCGCTGCGGCCTGTGCGACGGCGGGTGCGATCTCGACGATCAAACGCGGGTCGAACGGCTTCGGGATGATGTAGTCGGCACCGAAGGTTAGTTCTTGACCGGCGTAAGCACGAGCCACTTCATCGTTCTGTTCGGCTTCGGCCAATGCGGCGATGGCTTTGACGCACGCCAGCTTCATTTCTTCGGTGATGCGGGTCGCGCCTGCGTCCATCGCTCCACGGAAAATGAACGGGAAGCACAGGACGTTGTTGACTTGGTTGGGGTAATCCGAACGACCGGTCGCGATGATGCAGTCTGGACGGGCGGCTTTGGCCACTTCCGGGCGGATTTCGGGTTCGGGGTTGGCCAGCGCCAGGATCAGCGGTTGGTCGGCCATGGTCTTCACCATGTCGCCCGTCAACACGCCCGCCGTCGAGCAGCCCAGGAACACATCGGCACCGGCCACGATGCCGGCCAGGCTGCGGGCATCGGTCACTTGGGCATAGCGCGCCTTGTTGGCTTCCATGTTTTCGTCGCGGCCGACCCAGATCACGCCGCGCGAGTCGGTCACGAAAATGTTTTCGCGCCGGATACCCAGGTTGACCAGCAAGTCCAGGCACGCGATGGCCGCCGCACCTGCGCCCGAGCACACCAGACGCACCTCGTCCATGCGCTTGTTGACGACTTTCAAACCATTCAGGATGGCGGCCGACGAGATGATCGCGGTGCCATGCTGATCGTCGTGAAACACGGGGATCTTCATGCGCTCGCGCAGTTTCTTCTCGATGTAGAAGCACTCGGGCGCTTTGATGTCTTCCAGGTTCACGCCGCCCAGGGTGGGTTCGAGCGCGGCGATGATGTCCACCAGCTTGTCGGGATCGTTCTCGGCCAGCTCGATATCGAATACGTCGATGCCGGCAAACTTCTTGAACAGGCAACCCTTGCCTTCCATGACCGGCTTGGCGGCCAGCGGGCCGATATTGCCCAGGCCCAACACGGCGGTGCCGTTGGTGATCACGCCCACCAGATTGCCGCGCGACGTGTATTTTGACGCGGCTTCGTCACCTTGGTCGTAAATGGCCATGCAAGCGGCGGCCACGCCGGGCGAATAGGCCAGCGATAAATCGTCCTGGTTTGCCAGCGGTTTGGTCGGGGTGACCGAGATTTTTCCGGGTGACGGATAGGCGTGGTAATCCAGCGCCAGTTTGGTGAAGGTGTCGTCCATTGCCATAGGGGTAATGATTAGTCGAGATGTGAAAAGTGTGCGCTATTTCAACAGAAACCGTCGCTACATGCTTGGCCGACTGCACGGAAAACCACGAAAGTTCTGGATGACACAAGTGTTTGAATGCGCTGTGACCGGTCATGAAAACTTTCGTTGGCGCGGTGCAACATTGGTTTTTATCAACTACTTAGCGGGTGTATCGACGGGATTGAATGTGGATTGGCAGCGACTTCTAGAGCGGCTGTCACATGATGTCGCACTGCTTCCCATTTGAATGCGGAACAACACAGACGGTGGGTATATCAAACGCTATACTGCTTGGATGGCTTTCTAGGCTAGTTCGTCGCCTTCTGCCCTCGCTATCCGCTAACCGGTAAGGCCGTGTCGCGGAAGGTTTTCCTGCATCGCAACGGGTGAGACACCCGGAAAGGTGAAGCAATACAAATGTCATCGGAAAAAGAATCCCTTAGTACGTCGTATTTGTTCGGCGGTAATGCTCCCTATGTCGAGGAGTTGTACGAGGTTTACCTCGACAATCCGGCGGGCGTTCCCGACAACTGGCGTACCTATTTTGATCAGCTCCAGCACATTGCTGCGACGGACGGTCAGGAAACCACCCGTGATCAGGCGCATGCGCCCATCGTCGAGTCTTTCGCTCAGCGCGCAAGGGCCAACGCCTTTGTCAGTCGCAACGGCGCGGGGCCCGATCTGGACATGGCACGCCGTCAGGTCTCGGTGCAGCAGCTCATTGGGGCGTACCGCTCCCTGGGTTCGCGTGTGGCAGACCTCGATCCGCTGCGCCGGCAGGAGCGTCCCTCCATACAGGAGCTCGATCCCGCCTTCTATGGCCTGAGCGAAGCCGATCTGGATCAAACCTACTCGGCCACCAATACGTATTTCACGACCGATACCACCATGACCTTGCGCGACATGCTCAAGGCTCTACGTGATACCTACGGTCGTTCGATCGGTGCCGAATTCACGCATATTTCCGATCCGGCCGCCAAGCGCTGGATCGCCGAGCGTCTCGAGTCCACCTTGGGCGCACCGCAGAATTCGCCAGAGCGGAAAAAACATATTCTTCAGCAACTGACCGAAGCCGAAGGTCTAGAGCGCTTCTTGCACACGAAATACGTGGGTCAGAAGCGCTTTTCGCTGGAGGGTGGCGAAAGTTTTATCGTGTGTATGGACGAGATCGTCAATCACGCTGGTGAGAACGGCGTGCAGGAAGTCATCGTGGGCATGGCGCACCGTGGCCGTCTGAACATGCTGGTCAACATCATGGGCAAGATGCCCGGCGATCTGTTTGCCGAATTCGAAGGCAAGCATCCCGAAGGCTTGACCGACGGCGACGTGAAATACCACAACGGCTTTTCCAGCGACGTTTCCACGCGCGGCGGTCCAGTGCATCTGTCCCTGGCATTTAACCCGTCCCATCTCGAAATCGTCAACCCGGTAGTCGAAGGCAGCGTGCGTGCCCGCCAGGAGCGCCGCGCCGACACCACCGGCTCACAAGTGCTGCCCGTGCTGGTACACGGCGATGCGGCGTTCGCCGGCCAAGGCGTGGTGATGGAGACGCTGAACTTGGCGCAGACCCGTGGCTACGGCACGGGCGGTACCTTGCACGTCGTCATCAACAATCAGATCGGTTTCACGACTTCGGATCCGCGCGATTCGCGGTCGACGCTGTATTGCACCGACGTCGTCAAGATGATCGAAGCACCGGTGTTTCACGTCAACGGCGACGACCCCGAAGCCGTGGTGTTCGTGACCGAACTGGCATTGGAATATCGCCAGAAGTTCCACCATGACGTTGTGGTCGACATCGTCTGCTTCCGCAAGCTGGGTCACAACGAGCAAGATACGCCTGCCTTGACCCAGCCGCTGATGTACAAGCGTATCGGCCACCACCCCGGCACCCGCAAAACCTACGCCGACAAGCTGGTCGCCCAGGGCGTGCTGGCCGAGGGCGACGGCGAGCAGTTGGTTAAGGACTACCGTCAGCTCATGGAAGACGGTCAGCGCACCATCGAGCCGGTATTGACCGACTACAAAAGCAAGTACGCGATCGACTGGTCGCCTTACTTGAAGGCGAAGTGGACCGACCATGCCGACACGGCATTACCGCTGGCCGAGCTGAACCGTCTGGGCGAGCGCATCACCACGGTGCCTGAAGGTTTCACGGTTCACCCGCTGGTCAACAAGCTACTGAACGATCGTCGTGCCATGGCACGCGGCGACATCAACCTCGACTGGGGCATGGGTGAGCATCTGGCCTTCGCCTCGCTGGTCGGCGCCGGTTATGCAGTGCGGATCACCGGTCAGGATTCGGGCCGTGGTACGTTCACCCACCGCCACGCGGTCTGGCACGATCAGAACCGCGAGCGTTGGAACGACGGCACGTATATTCCGCTGCAAAACATCTCGGAAACCCAGGCGCCCTTCACGGTGATCGACTCGGTGCTGTCCGAAGAGGCCGTGCTGGCTTTCGAGTATGGCTATTCCAGCGCCGAGCCCAACACGCTGACCATCTGGGAAGCGCAGTTCGGCGATTTCGTCAACGGTGCCCAGGTCGTGATCGATCAGTTCATCAGCTCTGGCGGAGCCAAGTGGGGTCGCCAGTCGGGCCTGACCATGATGCTGCCGCACGGCTACGAGGGCCAGGGCCCCGAGCACTCGTCGGCACGTATCGAACGCTTCCTGCAATCGTGTGCCGACAACAACATCCAGGTGGTGCAGCCGACCAATGGCTCGCAGATTTTCCACCTGCTGCGTCGTCAGATGATTCGTGCGTTCCGCAAACCGCTGGTCATTCTCACGCCGAAGTCCTTGCTGCGTAACAAGGACGCGGGTTCGAAATTGTCCGATCTGGTCGAAGGCACATTCCTGCCGGTGATCGGCGAGGCCGACGCCACGATCGCCGCCGATGCCGTCAAGCGCTTGCTGGTGTGCTCGGGCAAGGTCTATTACGACCTGGTCAATAGCCGCAAGGAGCGTGAGATCGACAGTGTGGCCGTCATCCGCGTCGAGCAGCTGTATCCGTTCGCGCACAAATCGTTCGACGCCGAATTGTCCAAGTATCCCAATGCGACCGAAGTGATCTGGGTACAGGACGAGCCGCAAAACCAGGGCCCGTGGTTCTATGTGCAGCATCATCTGTACGAGAACATGCGTGAAGGTCAGAAGCTGGCTTATGCCGGCCGCCCGGCTTCCGCGTCGCCTGCCGTCGGCTACATGGCCAAGCACCTCGAACAGCAGAAGGCCTTGCTCGACCAAGCCTATGCGCCCAAGTTCAAGGGCTTCATGCTCACCAAATAACGCGCACCACGTTCACAGACTATTTACGGAATACAACCATCATGGCTATCAAAGATATCCTCGTGCCCCAGTTGTCGGAATCGGTTTCCGAAGCCTCCATGTTGCAGTGGAAGAAGCAGCCGGGCGCTGCCGTCGAGGCGGATGAAATCCTGATCGAAATCGAGACCGACAAGGTCGTGCTGGAAGTGCCGGCCCCCGCCTCAGGCGTGTTGTCGGAAATCGTCAAGGGTGACGGCAGCTCGGTGACCTCGGGTGAGTTGATCGCCCGTATCGATACCGACGGCAAGGCCGCTGCGGCGCCCGCCACCTCGACCCCCAGCGATGCCAAGCCGCAAGCCGAGCAAGCCGCCGCTGCACCTGCAGCCGCCGCGCCGGCCAGCAACAGCAGCGCTGGTGTGGCATCGCCTTCGGCTGCCAAGATTCTGGCCGAGAAGAACGTTGATCCGTCGTCGGTGCAAGGTTCGGGCCGCGACGGTCGCGTCACCAAGGGCGATGCGCTGGGCGCATCGGCAGGTAGCGCCAAGCCCGCAGCCGCTGCCCCCGCGGCACAATCGGTGTCCTTGGATGGCCGTCCCGAGCAGCGTGTGCCCATGAGCCGCCTGCGTGCTCGCATTGCCGAACGCCTGTTGCAATCGCAGCAAGAGAACGCCATCCTGACGACGTTTAACGAAGTCAACATGCAGGCCGTGATCGACCTGCGTACGGCCTACAAAGAAAAGTTCGAGAAAGAGCATGGCGTGAAGCTGGGCTTCATGTCGTTCTTCGTCAAGGCCGCCGTGGCCGCACTGAAGAAGTATCCCTTGCTGAACGCGTCGGTGGACGGCAAGGACATCATCTATCACGGCTATTTCGACATCGGTATCGCCGTGGGCAGCCCGCGCGGTCTGGTGGTGCCCATCCTGCGTAACGCCGACCAACTGAGCATCGCCGAAATCGAAAAGCAGATCGCCGACTTCGGCAAGCGCGCTGGTGAAGGCAAGCTGGGTCTGGAAGAAATGACCGGTGGTACGTTTTCGATCTCCAACGGTGGCGTGTTCGGTTCGATGCTCTCGACCCCGATCATCAACCCGCCGCAATCGGCCATCCTGGGCATTCACGCCACCAAGGAACGTCCCGTGGTCGAAAAGGGCCAGATCGTCATTCGTCCGATCAACTACCTCGCGCTGTCCTACGACCACCGCATCATCGACGGCCGCGAAGCCGTTCTGGGCCTGGTCGCCATGAAGGACGCCCTGGAAGATCCGCAGCGCCTGCTGCTGGATCTGTAAATCGGAGACGCACAGATGTCCAAACAGTTTGACTTAGTAGTCATTGGCGCGGGCCCCGGCGGATACATCGCCGCCATCCGCGCGGCCCAGTTGGGCTTCTCGGTAGCGTGTATCGACGCATGGTCGACCGCCGACGGCAAGCCGGCACCTGGCGGCACCTGCACCAACGTCGGATGCATTCCGTCGAAGGCGCTGTTGCAGTCGTCGGAGCATTACGAACATGCCAACAAGCATTTCGAAGAGCATGGCATCGAGCTAAAGGGCGTGAGCCTGAAGCTCGACCGTTTGCTCGGCCGCAAGGACGGCGTGGTCAAGCAGAACAACGAAGGCATCCTGTATCTGTTCAAGAAGAACAAGGTCACCTTCTTCCACGGCAAGGGCGAGTTCGTGGGCCAGGCCGAGGGTGGCTGGTCCATCAAGGTCACCGGCGAGAAGGAAGAAGATCTGGTAGGCAAGCACGTGGTGATCGCCACGGGCTCGGCCGCCCGTGCCTTGCCTGGGCTGCCCTTCGACGAAAAGCAGGTGCTTTCGAACGACGGTGCACTGAAGATCAGTTCGGTTCCCAAGACACTTGGCGTCATCGGTGCCGGTGTGATCGGCCTGGAAATGGGTAGCGTCTGGCGTCGTCTGGGTGCCGAAGTCACCATTCTGGAAGCCATGCCCGAGTTCCTGGCGGCCGCCGACCAACAGGTCGCCAAGGAAGCCAAGAAGGCGTTCGACAAGCAAGGCCTGAAGATCGAGATGGGCGTGAAGATCGGCGAGATCAAGGCCGAAGCCAAATCGGTGACTGTGCCTTATACCGACGCCAAGGGTGGTGAGCAGTCCTTGAAAGTGGACAAGCTGATCGTCTCGATCGGTCGCGTGCCTTACACCGATGGCCTGCAAGCCGACAAAGTGGGCTTGAAGCTGGATGAGCGCGGTTTCGTGATCGTCGATGGCGATTGCAAGACCAACCTCACCAACGTCTGGGCCGTGGGTGATGTGGTGCGCGGTCCGATGTTGGCGCACAAGGCCGAGGAAGAAGGCGTGGCAGTGGCCGAACGCATTGGTGGCCAGCACGGTCACGTCAATTTTGACACCGTGCCCTGGGTCATCTACACCTCGCCCGAAATCGCATGGGTGGGTAAGAGCGAGCAACAACTCAAGGCCGAAGGCCGCGAGTACAAAGCTGGCAGCTTCCCCTTCCTGGCCAACGGTCGCGCCCGTGCATTGGGCGATACCACCGGTTTCGCCAAAGTGATTGCCGATGCCAAGACCGACGAGGTTTTGGGCGTGCATATCGTGGGTCCGATGGCGTCCGAGCTGATTTCCGAAGCCGTGACCATCATGGAGTTCCGTGGTGCCGCTGAAGACATTGCAAGGATCTGCCACGCACATCCGACCTTGTCCGAAGCCGTCAAGGAAGCGGCCTTGGCCGTAGACAAGCGCGCCTTGAATTTCTAAGGGGCGTGTCGCGACCCGACAGCACGGTGGGTCGTGTCGAACAGGGGATCGGGCGTTCGCGCGCTCGATCCCTTATCTATTTTCAGAATGCTTGGAATTTCATGAACGTTCGCGATTACTACGAGTCGGCATTGGCCGAGCGCGGCTATCAGCCGGATGACGCCCAGCGTGCCGCGATTGACCGCCTGCAACGGTACTTTGACGACTGGCTGACGTTCAAGCGCAAGCGTTCCAATGCCTTGAAGAAATTATTCAATCGACCCGAGGTGCCAAGAGGGGTGTACCTGTGGGGCGGGGTGGGGCGTGGCAAGAGTTTTCTGATGGACGCGTTTTTTCTGACGGTGCCCGTCGAGCGCAAGACGCGGGTTCACTTTCACGAATTCATGCGCGGCGTGCATCGCGAGCTGGATGCCGTAAAAGGCACGAGCGATCCATTGGACGAAGTGGCCTCGCGCATTGCCGCTAAATACCGATTGATCTGCTTTGACGAGTTTCATGTCTCCGACGTGGCCGACGCGATGATCTTGTACCGGCTGCTGCTGAAGCTGTTCGAGCACGGCACTTCGTTCGTGATGACGTCCAATTACGAGCCTTCCACGCTGTATCCTGATGGCTTGCATCGCGATCGTATCCTGCCGGCCATCAAGCTGATCCAGGATCGCATGGATATTCTGAATGTGGACGCTGGCGTCGATTACCGGCGAAGGTCTTTGGAGCAGGTCGAGCTTTACCATCATCCCTTGGACGAGGCTGCGCAAAGCGCGTTGCAGCAGGCATTCGATCGTCTGGCCGACACAGCGCCGCAGGATCCGGTGTTGACGGTCGAGAACCGGCAGTTGACAGCGCGGGCGCTGGCGGGCAGCGTGGTGTGGTTCGATTTTGCGACCTTATGCGGCGGCCCGCGTTCGCAAAACGATTATCTCGATCTGGCTGGGCGCTTTCATGCGATCATTTTGTCGGACGTGCCCAGGATGTCGGCACGCCAATCGTCAGAGGCGCGACGATTCACCTGGCTGGTGGACGTGTTCTACGACCACAAGGTCAAGTTGATTATCTCTGCCGAATGCCCCCCTGAGGCCCTGTATACCGAAGGCACTTTGTCGAACGAGTTCCATCGCACGGTGTCGCGATTGCTCGAGATGCAATCGAAGGAGTATCTGGACGCGGAACGGCGCAGCGCAGTGGTGCTGTAGAGGCTCAGGACGATTCCTGCATCAATTCGATCAAGCGCTGTTCGACCCAATGCGCGGTCATGTTCAGCAGTCTGCCTTGGTTCCACAGCATACGAACCGACAACAAGGGTAAGGACAGTGCCGGGCATGAAACCTGGCGCAAGGGTTTGGCGTAGTTGCCGGACAGGGCAACGTTCACCGGCAGAATCGCCCAGCCCAGGTCGTCGGCCACCATTTCGGCAATCGTATAGAAGCTGTCGGAGCGCCAGACTTTGGGGCTATAGACGCGCTCTTCAGCTCGTTCGGTGGTCATGACCAATTGACGGTGGTGCGCCAGATCGCTGCGCTTGATCGTTTCTTTGTCGAGCAGGGGGTGGTCGCTGGCTACGAATATCGCCTGGGGCAGTGTGCCGATATGACGCTGATCGAAACGATCGGGCAGGGGGCCTCGGTCGAAATGAAACGCCACGTCGGCGTGAGCCTGATCGACGTAGTCGGCCACTTCGTTTGCCGTGCCGTTCAATAGCGTGAGTTCTAGATTGGGAAAACGCGCGGAGGTTTCCCGCAGCAAGGTGCCGATGGCATTGAAGGGCAGTGCTTCGTCCAGCGCCAATGCCAATGTGGCATCGTTGCGATCGACAAGCGAACGTGCCCGTTGATCCAGAGCCGCGGCCTGCCGTAGCACTTCGCGGGCTTCCAGCAGCATCAGTCGTCCCGCATTGGAAAGCGTGGCGCGATGCGTCGTGCGATCGAACAAGGCCACGTTCAAATCCGCTTCCAGCAGGCTGACCGCAGTGCTGACCGCCGATTGTGCTTTACCCAGATGGCGGGCGGCAGCACTGATAGAGCCTTGTTCGGCGGTAGCGACAAACTGCCGCAACTGGTCGAGACTCCATTGCATGGCTGTGTCCTATCTATAAAAACGATGGATTTAAACTATTTGAATCCAATATTACGGTAAATAATGTCTGCCGTATTGTTCAAAACGCCCTTGAGCGTATTCCCAAAATAACCGTCACCCCTGGTTCTCATACATGATCGTCTCTCCGTGGATTTTTTTATTGGCAGCCATTGCCGTTGAAGTGGTCGGCGTGACCATCATGAAGAGCGTTGCCGATGCGGGCTCCGTGTCGTCTTTGATGGTGATGTACGCGATGATAGGTCTGTCGTTCTGTTTTCTGGCACTTAGCGTCAAGCGCCTTCCTCTTGCATTGGCTTACGCGATTTGGGAAACGGTGGGGCTTATCTGCGTCGCGTTCATCGGAGTGCGTTACTTCGGCGAGAGCCTGGGGACGCTCAAGTTGCTGGGCATAGGGGTGCTGATCGTGGGCGTGGTACTGGTCAATATCGGTGCACCCCATGACAGTGCGGAGCAGGGCACTGACGGCGGTCATTGCGTCGAGAAGGCGTCATCCACATGAAAAATGCCGAACTCATTCACTATGTCTTCATGGCTGTAGCGATCATCCTGGAGGTCGCGGCCAACATCCTGATCAAATACTCCGAGGGGTTTCGCCGTCGCGCCGTAGGCCTGCTCGGCATTGCCAGTATCCTGGCCTCGTTCACTGCCTTATCGCAAGCCGTCAAAGGCATCGATCTGTCGATTGCCTATGCGCTGTGGGGGGGGACGGGCATCGTGCTGACGGCGACTGCCGCGGTGGTGCTGTTCAAGCAGCGGCTGAGTCGCACGGGTTGGTTGGGGATCAGTGGCATCGTGGCAGGCATGGTGCTGTTGCGCTTGTCGTAGCACCATGCGCCGCGCGGTCGGGTTCTCAGGTTTTCAAGATCAGTATTGCGCTTGTAGCGTCAGCATGACGCTGCGAGGCTCGCCGTACCAGTTGCTGCCCCGTTCGGAGCCCAAGGTACGGTAGTACTTCTTGTCGAAGACGTTGTTCACGTTCAGCGCGGCCGACAGATGCTTGTTCACGCGATAGCCGATTCGCGCATCCCATAAGGCGTACATGCCCTGGTTCAACTCGAGCGGCCCACTGGTTTTGTACGTGCGGCTTTGAACGCGAACGCCACCGCCCACGTCGATGTTGTTCAGCTCTCCGGGCAAACGGTAGTTGGTCCACAGGCGGAACATGTGTTTGGGCGTGAACGTGCTGTAGGGACGGCGTTCGTTGGCGCTGGGGGCGCCCGAGGCGCTGCGGTCGCGCAGGTACTTGGTGGTGTTGAAGGTATAACCCGCAGCTGCATTCCAGCGCGGTGCGAGCGCTCCGCTGAGTTCGGCCTCGAAACCCTGGCTGCGTACCTTGCCATCGTTCAAGAAGCACGCGCCGCCAGTAGGCGAGCCGGCGCAGGGTTGCGGAAAGTTCGGATCGGTTTGCGAGCGGCCTTCTTCGTTGGTGCGAAATACGGCCAGCGAGGTGTTGAGACGTCCGCCGTACAAGCTGCCTTTTATACCGATCTCGTAGTTTTCACCGGTCGCGGGATCCAGCGAAGTGCCATCGGCTTTGAAGCTGCCGGCTTGCGAACGGAAGATTTCGGCATAGCTGGCATACGCCGTCCATTGCGGCGTGAGGTCCAGCGTCAGCGCGCCGTAGGGAGTTAATTCGTCGCTATCCTTTGAGCGTGCCGTCGTGCGTGAAGTGACTTTGTTGTAGACCGATTGGCGATAGTTGCTGTAGCGCCCGCCCACGCTCAATTTGAGCGGGTCCAGCAGCGTCAGACGCAATGAGCCATAGATTCCGTTCTGTTCGGTATGCGTGTCGTTGCATGTCTGCGGGCGGGCGAGGCGAGTCGGAAAGACGGCATAGTCGCGGGGATTGAAGTCGAAGACGTCGATGTTTGGATTGTCGATGGCCAATGTCTTCGACGATGAATCGTACGAGCGTTCCCAGTAATTGGCGCCGACAATAAAATCGTGCCGCTTGCCCAGCGCCGAAAAGGCACCTTCCAGGGAGGCATCGACGGCGTTCTGTTCGCTGTCGCCAACCGCTTCGAATGCCGACAGTGTCGGGCCCATGCCCGTGGCCCGATTCACGGTTCCGAACACCGAACCCGAGTAATCGTGGCTTTTCTCGCGGGTTTGCGTGGCCCCCAGACGCACTCGCCAATCGTCATTGAATCGGTGGCTCAGGTCGGCGAACAGCGTGGTGCGTTCGAAATTTACTTGCGACCACGCCGCATTCAGATAGACGTCGCGGCCCAAGCCGAGATCGCCGCCATCGGCATAGCGGGGTGTGCCGCCATAAAAGGGGATCATCTTGTTGCGCTCGTAGCTGAAGCCCGCGCCCAGCGTCGTCGCGGGGGTCAAATCGAATTCGACGATGCCGTAGCCTACGGTGCGTTTCGTGTTGGCGATGTCGAAGAAGAAATCGTTATCTTGATAGGCACCCACCAGACGGCCCCGAATCGTGCCGCTGTCGTTCAGTCGATTCGTCAGATCGAATTCGCCCCGATGATTTGACCAGGAGCCCGTGCTGGCGCGTCCGCTCAGTGCAAAATCGGCCAAGGGACGTTTGCGTACGAGATTGACCGTGCCGCCCGGCTCGCCCGCGCCATTGAACAGACCGGCCGGGCCGCGCAGCACTTCGACTCGATCATAGATTGCCATGTCGGGCTGCGAGAAGAAACCGCTACCCGATTGCGTGGGCACGCCGTCGAACTGAATGTTCTCGATCTTGTAGCCTCGAGCGAAATAGGCGCGCTCGTAGCTGTTGGTGTCTTGCACCGTGATGCCGGTTGTATTGGCGAGCACGTCGCCCAGGCTGGTCAGATTCTGTTGATCCAGGCGCTCTCGCGTCATCACGCTGACCGACTGTGGGATCTCTTTGAGTGCCTGTGTGCGTTTGCCCAGCGTCATGGCCGGAGTGGTGTAGCTGCCGGTACCTTCGGTGGTGGCCGAATCGAGCCGCTGGCCTGTCACCGTGACTTCGGGCATCACCTGAGCGTCTTGATTCGATACGGGTTTGGCTGTGCGGACACCCGATGCCAGGGAGGGGGGCGTGGCCGACTGCGCCCATGCTCCACCACCGTTGGCCATCAGAAGCAGGCTGGCGATGACCGTGAGGGGCTTAGGGCTGCGCGTTAGGGCGCGATGTCTGGCCGACGGCGATGAAGGAAGAGAGAAGTGTTTCATGACAGAGGACGATTGGCGTCACCGCAGCAGCCTGAGCAAACGTGTTACGCGCATTGAATAGAAATGAGAATTAATATTGTTGCATTAAATGCGAGCGAATTGTGAATGCAGACCTTGTCGAAGGGAAGAAGGGCTTCGTTTTTGGCGTCACTTCGACGAGCCGATGCGCGGCGAATGCCTGGATCCAAACTGTGGCGAAATTGCACACTTTGAAGTGCATATGCAGATTGTATTGATAATCGTTGTTGTCTAGATTTACGATTGTATTTGTCGAAAACATGCCAATCGCATGTAGAGATTCGGCAGGCTTGTACTGACAAGCACTCCCCCATCAGCGACTTTCGTCTGGCGTGCCATGACTTCAATGGCGGCTGGCGTCTGCACGTCTGAGCGTTTTTTGAGTTGGAGACTATTTTGCATTTCGTAGCTTCGCGCGGCGTTCGCTTGCGCTTGACGCCCGCCGCGGTAAGCGGCGCGCTCGCCGCTTTGATGACGGCTTCTTCCCTGCCAGCCTTTGCCCAGAATAACGGTGCAGCCACCTTGTCGCCCGTAACCGTCACTGGCAGCGGTAGCGCACTCGATCCCACCGTGGGTTATGTGGCCACCGAGTCCATGACGGCGACCAAGACCGACACGCCCATCATCGAAGTGCCCCAGTCGATCAGCGTCATCACACAAGATCAGATTCGCGAACAAGGTGCGCAAACGCTGAACCAGGTGCTGCGCTATACGTCGGGTGTGACGCCGGAAAGCCGTGGCTCGGTCGCGACGCGTCTGGATCAGTTCACCGTGCGTGGATTCTCGGCCGCCAGCTTCCTGGATGGCATGCGGATCTTCGGCTCGCGCGATGCCTTGCCTCAGGTCGATTCGTATCGACTCGAACGCGTCGATGTGCTGAAAGGCCCGTCGTCCGTGATGTTCGGGCAAGGTGGCCCGGGCGGTATCGTCAACATGGTCAGCAAGCGCCCCTTGAGCGAACGCATCAACGAAGTGGAGGTGCAGGCCGGCAACTTCGATTATCGGCGTGCGAACTTCGATTTCACTGGGGCCGCCGACGCCGAGAAAAAATTCTTGTATCGCCTGACGGGTTCGGCCTATATGTCGGACGGTCAGATCGATAACACCCGCGAGCGTCGCTACTTCGTCGCGCCTTCGTTTACCTGGCAACCCACAAGCGATACCCGACTGACCCTGCTGACGAATTTTCAACGCGATCCGCACATGGGTTCGTATGGCGGCGTGCCGGCTCGCAGGTCTTTGTTTGCCGCACCCGATGGCATCAAACTCGGCCCGAATTTCTACGACGGCGACGCCACGTTCGAGCGCAGCGATCGCCGCCATCAATCAGTGGGCTATGCCTTCGAGCATCGCTTCAACGATATGTTCACGATGCGTTCGAATGCGCGCTACCTGCATGCCGAGGGCAGCTATCGATCGGTGTATACCAACTCCAACGGATCGGGCTACCTGGATCCGGACTTCCGGTTCTTGAATCGAAACAAGGGCGGTACGGAAGTGGATATGGATGTTCATACGCTGGACAACCACCTACAGGCCAAATTCAACACCGGCATGGTGTCGCATACAGCGATCATGGGCGTGGATTTCGCACATGCGCGTACCGACACGCTGGCCAGCGCCTTCCCGCAGACCACGCCATTGGATATTTTCAATCCCAATACCAATCAATACATCGCGCCAGTCGATTGGGTCAGCAACACTCGGCAACGCCAGTACCAAACCGGCATCTACGCGCAGGACCAAATCAAGATCGATCGTCTTTCGATACTGTTGGGTGGGCGCTATGATTGGTCGAGTAGCGTGAGCGATGCCATTTCCCTAATTGGTCGAGATCCGACTCACACACCGACTCGCCAGAAGGCGTTTACGGGCCGCACTGGCTTGATCTACAACTTCGACAATGGTGTTGCGCCTTACGTCAGCTACTCCGAATCGTTCGAGCCACAAGGCGGCGTGGACAAAGACGGGCGGCCGTTCGATCCGACAGAGGGCAAGCAAGTCGAGGTGGGTGTCAAATATCAACCCGTCAATTCGCGGTCGCTGTTTACTGCCGCAGTGTTCGATATCCGTCGGCAGAATCTGCTCACCCCGATTCCGAATTGCACGACTCAGCCCAACTGCTCGGAGCAAAGCGGCGAGGTGCGTACACGGGGGCTGGAACTCGAAGCCCGTACCGAGCCCCTACGCGGCTTGAGCGTGATCGGCAACTATTCGTATATCGACAACGAATACACCGCCGACAATGCGACCAGCACCGCGCCTAGCAAAGTAGGCAAGAAAACGACCGGCACGCCTACGCATCAGGCATCCGTTTGGACGCGCTACCAGTTGCAAAGCGGCCCGATGGCTGGCTTGGGTATGAGCGCTGGTGTGCGCTATCTGGGATCGTCTTTTGGCGACTCCGATAACACCTATAAAGTGCCGTCCGCAACCTTGGTGGATGCTGCAATCGACTATGACTTGGGTCGCGCCACGCCTGCCCTCAAGGGGATGACCGCAGCCTTGAACGTCAGCAATCTGTTCGGTAAGGAATACTTTGCGTCGTGCATTTCGCAATCCTGGTGCTATTACGGCTACCAGCGTTCGATCAAAGCCAGCGTTCGTTATCGTTGGTAAGCAGTCGGTCGGATAACGAGAAAGCAAGAAAGCTTACAGCCGGACTGGGAATGATTATAATTCCTGTTTGTTAATCATCAGGCCCACCCGGCTGTTTGACGTGAAAGCTCCCGCTGCCCCTGGCGCCTTGTGGCGCTACCGATTGGCTGTTGCGTCGCGCGCTTGCGCGGCGGCGTTCGGCGGTTATGGCCTCGCCTCGGCCAGTGCCGCCTTCATGGCCGTCTGGCTCCCTCTGGCGCGGCCCGATGCCGTGTCTCTGGCCATGATTCTGTCCTTCGTCGTCTATGCGTGCGCCGTCATCTGGGTGTTCGCCACCCGCAACGCGTGGCGCGCCTGGGGCGGTGTGCTCATCCCGACCTTGGTGCTGGTGGGCGGCTATGCGTTGAAAAACGGGGGCATGGCGGCATGAGCCTGCAGTCGCTCAAACCTGCCAAGGTTCAGAAACCCGAAAAGCCCGAAGGCTTTCGTCAGGCGATGGCCTGGCTGCACACCTGGACCGGCTTGTTGTTCGGTTGGGTGCTGTTCGCCATGCTTCTGACAGGTACCCTGGCATTTTTCCGGCCAGAAATCACGGCCTGGATGAAACCCGAAATCAATGTTCAGCGGTCGATCACCGGCACCGAATCCGTCGAGCGCGCTGTGACCCACCTCCAGACGCACGCGGCAAATTCGACCCGCTGGTTCATCACGCCGTCGAGTCCGCGAGTGCCCGAAGTGGGCGTGGGTTACGTCGATCCCAACCCGCAACCCGGCAGGCGCGCATTCCGGTCGGTGATGCTGCACCCCGAAACGGGCGAAGAACTCAAGGCACGCGAGACACGCGGCGGCGATTTCTTCTATCGCTTTCACTTCGAGTTGCAGATGAGTCATCCGTGGGGCCGATGGCTGGCCAGTATCGCGGGGATGTTCATGCTGATCGCCATCATCAGCGGCGTCATCACGCACAAGAAGATCTTCAGCGATTTCTTCACCTTTCGACCCGGCAAAGGCGGGCAACGCGCCTGGATGGACGGCCACAATGCGCTATCGGTGCTGGGCTTGCCGTTTCACCTGATGATTACGTTCACGGGCCTGGTGTTGTTCATGTCGATGCTGATGCCCGCCGGCATCATGGCTGCGTACAAGGATGCTCGGGCCTATAACACCGATATGTTCCCCCAGTTTTCGTCCACCGTGAAAGCGGCAGGACGGGCTGCGCCGCTCGCGCCCATCGGGCCGATGATCGAGCTGGCGCAGACGCGTTGGAACGGTGCCGAAGTCGGCCATATATCGGTCAATCACGCTGGAGACGCAAACGCCGAAGTCGTCGTGTCGGCCAGTCCGGCCGCCCATGTGTCGTATGGCCGATTGCCGCCGGGCGTGACGTTCGCTGGTGCGACCGGCAAGCCGACGGCCTTTTTGGGCGAGGACAATGCAGTCCGTGCGACGGCCGGTACGCTGATCGGCTTGCACCTGGGCCTGTTCGCCGAACCGGTGTTGCGCTGGCTCTATTTCCTGGTCAGCTTGGGCGGCACCGCCATGGTGGGCTCGGGGCTGGTGCTGTGGGTGGTCAAACGTCGTCAGAAGGCAGGACGCGATGCGGGTCAACGGTTCTCGTTGCGCCTGGTCGATGGTCTGAACGTCGGTTCGGTTGCCGGTATTTTTGTCGGTGTGGCGGCGTTTTTCCTCGCCAATCGCTTGATCGATGCCCAGCATGCAGGCCGTTCCGGCTTGGAAACCGACATCTTCTTCTGGGCCTGGGGCGCGACGTTCGTCTATGCCTTTTTGCGTGCACGCACGGCATGGCGGGATGTGTTGCTGCTGGCCGCAGTCGCCACGTTTGCCGTGCCGGTGGTCAACGCATTCACCACCGAGCGGCATTTGGGCGTGTCCTTGCCCGCAGGCGATTGGGTCATGGCCGGCTTTGATCTGACGGCCTTGGGTGGCGCCATGCTGCTAGCGTGGCTGGCCTGGCGTGCTGAAAAGAAGCGGCGTGCGAACGAAACGGCGGCCCAACTGGCCTCGACTCGCAGCTCGCCGGCCACTCGCGCCCCTGCACTGTCCACCTGAAGGAGCTTGCGTCATGGTCTTGACTGCTTTCTGCCTGGCTTACGCTGGATTCGCCGCCTTGTCGCTGGCCATGGATCGCCATTACGAAGATGTGTTCCGCCGCGCCTTGACCGCCGCGCATCGGCGGCCGTTGAGAGCATTCGGATGGGCAGGGTTGGCGGCGTCGTTCTGGGCCTGCGCGACGGCTTATGGCTGGTCGTACGGCTTGGTCGAGTGGATCGGCATGCTGGCGATCGCCGGACTGGTGCTGATCTGGGTGTTGACCTACCGGCCGGCTGTCGCGATGGGCCTGGGCGCGGGATGCGCGGTTGCCGCGCCGGTGTTCGCCTGGGTGTGAACGGGGCGGGTACACTAGACGTTGTCTGCTCGCGCCGCGAGCCCCGTCCTCATTGCTTCTTCACATGACCACGCGCGTACTTACTGGCATCACCACCACCGGCACCCCGCACCTGGGTAACTATGTAGGCGCGATCCGCCCGTCGGTGCGCAGCAGCGAACAACCCGACGTCGATGCGTTTTTCTTTCTGGCCGATTATCACGCGCTGATCAAGTGCGACGACCCGGCGCGCATCGCGCGTTCGCGTCAGGAAATTGCCGCGACCTGGCTGGCAGCGGGCTTGGACCCCGAGCGCGTCACGTTCTATCGTCAATCCGATATTCCCGAAATTCCCGAGCTGTCGTGGTTGTTGACCTGCGTCACCGCCAAAGGCTTGATGAACCGAGCCCACGCCTATAAGGCATCGGTCGATCAAAACACCGAGCGCGCGGTCGAACCCGACGACGGCATCACGATGGGTTTGTTCTCATATCCCATTCTGATGGCGGCAGACATCCTGATGTTCAACGCCCACAAAGTGCCGGTCGGCCGCGATCAGGTGCAGCATCTGGAAATGGCGCGTGACATCGCTGCGCGCTTCAATCACTTGTACGCAGGCAAGCACCCCCTGTTCGTATTGCCTGAAGTCGTGATCGACGACGCGGTCGCCACCTTGCCGGGTTTGGACGGACGCAAGATGTCCAAGAGCTACAACAACACGGTGCCCTTGTTCGAAGGGGGGGCTGCGGCCACTCGCGCGGCGATCGGACGCATCGTGACCGACTCGCGTCTGCCGGGCGAGGCCAAGGACGCCGAGGGCACGCATTTGTTCACGCTGTTCCAGGCGTTCGCCACGGCCGACGAGGCCGAGTCGTTCAAGGCCGCGCTGGCCGACGGCATGGGGTGGGGCGATGCCAAGCAGGTTTTGGCCGATCAGATCGAGCGTGCCCTGGGCCCGCGTCGCGAGGTGTATGCCGACTACATGGCACACCCCGACCGCCTGGACGACATTCTGCAAGCCGGTGCCGCGAAGGCGCGCAAGCTGGCGATCCCGATGATCGCTGCCGCGCGCGAAGCGGTTGGCCTGGCGCAGCTGCGAGCACCCGCAGCTCAAACAAAAGCCAAGAAAGTTGCCAAACCCCGTTTCGTCAGCTTTCGCGACGAAGAAGGTGCGTTTCGTTTTCGGCTGTTGGATGCCGATGGCGACATGCTGATGTTGTCGGAGCCGCAAAGCGATCCTAAAACCGCCGGTGCGTTGGCAGGAGCGCTGGCCAGCCTGGGCGATTCGGTCGAGTTGGTGATCGATGGCCTACGCTTTCGCGTCATGCATGCGGGCGAGATCGTCGGTTTCGGGGCGGCCAGTGCCGATACCGACGAGCGCGATGGCCGCATGGCCCGGATGAGAGCCGCCTTGGCCGTATTGGCCACGGGCTGATCAGTGCCCAGGGAATTGATCGCGGCGCCAGTCTCGCGCCGCGCTCGCGCTTTACTTCTTCAGTTTGGCGAAGGCTTGTGCCAATGCACCGGCCATCGCGCCATCGGCAGCCGCTGCGGCCTGACGCGGTTTACCGCCTGCGCCGCCATTGCCGCCACGCGGCGCCGATCCGCGTGACTCGCCACCGGCTGCGCTGCGGCGGGCCAGGGGTTCGACCGGATCGTTCAGGCGCATGGTCAAGGCCACCCGCTTGCGCGCCACGTCCACTTCGATCACCTTGACGTTCACGGTCTGGCCGACTCGCACCACATCGCGCGGGTCTTTGACGAACTTCTCGGCCAGCGCCGAGATGTGAACCAGACCGTCTTGATGCACGCCGATATCGACGAAGGCCCCGAAGTTGGCGACGTTGGTGACCACGCCTTCGAGCAGCATGCCCACGCTCAAGTCGTTCAGCGTCTCGACGCCTTCCTTGAACGTGGCCGTCTTGAATTCGGGGCGCGGATCGCGACCGGGTTTTTCCAGTTCGGCGAAAATGTCCTTGACCGTCGGCAGGCCAAAACGATCGTCGGTGAAGTCCGACGGCGACACGCCTTTCAGCGCATCGCGTTGACCGACGATCTCTTTCAAATCGCGTTGAATCTTGGCGATGATGCGCTCGACCACGGGATAGGCTTCCGGGTGAACGGCCGAGCTGTCCAGCGGATTTGCGCCGTGGACTCGCAGGAAACCGGCGGCCTGCTCAAAGGCTTTCTCGCCGAAGCGCGGCACGTCGCGCAAGCCTTTTCTGCTGTCGAACGCACCGTGCTCGTCACGCCAGGTGACGATGTTCTTGGCCAGCAGGCTGTTCAGGCCCGACACGCGCGCCAGCAACGGGGCTGACGCGGTGTTCACATCGACGCCCACCGCGTTCACGCAGTCTTCGATGACGGCATCGAGCGAACGGGCCAGTTCGCGTTGATTCAGGTCGTGCTGATACTGGCCGACACCGATCGCCTTGGGTTCGATCTTGACCAATTCGGCCAGCGGATCTTGCAGGCGGCGGGCGATCGACACCGCGCCGCGCAAGGTGACGTCCAGGTCGGGGAACTCTTGCGCCGCCAACTCAGATGCTGAGTACACCGACGCACCGGCTTCCGACACGACCACCTTGGCGACCTTCATATCGGGATAGGCCGCCAGCATGTCGGACACCAGCTTCTCGGTTTCGCGCGAGGCGGTGCCGTTGCCGATGGCGATCAATTCGATGCCATGCTTGGCCACCAGGCGTGCCATGGTGGCGATACTGCCTTCACGGTCGCGCCGGGGTTCGAACGGATACATGGTGGCGGTATCCACGACCTTGCCGGTGCGATCGATCGCGGCAGCTTTCACGCCCGTGCGTATGCCCGGATCCAGGCCCAGCACGGCCTTGGGACCCGCAGGCGAGGCCAGCAGCAAATCTTTCAAGTTGGCGGCGAACACGCGAATGGCTTCGGCTTCGGCGTCATCGCGCAGCTTGGCCATGAATTCCGATTCGAATGCGGTCAACAGCTTCACTCGCCAAGTCCAGCGGCACACTGCACCCAGCCATTTGTCGCGTGGCGTGGCGTCCAGGTCGAACAAGGCTTTGCCCAGGTCCAGGAAGCGCGCGATGCGGGCGACGCAAGGATGCGGCAAGAGCGTGTCCTGATCCGGTGCCAAGCCTACTCGCAGATCCAGCACACCTTGTTGGCGTCCCCGCAGCAAGGCCAGAATGCGATGCGAGGGCAGGGTACGCAAGGGTTCGTTGAAGTCGAACCAGTCGCGGAAGTTCGCGCCTTCGTTTTCCTTGCCTTCGACCAACTTGGCATACAACACGCCCTGCGCCGACAGGTGTTCGCGCATGTCGGCCAGCAGGTCGGCATTCTCGGCATGGCGTTCGGCCAGAATGTCGCGTGCGCCGTCCAGCGCACTCTTGGTGTCGGCGACACCGGCGTCGGCGTTGACGTATTGGGCGGCCAGCGCGACCGGATCGCAGCCGACTTGCTCGACTATGGCGTCGGCCAGAGGTTCGAGACCGGCTTCGCGAGCGATCTGGGCGCGGGTGCGGCGCTTGGGCTTATAGGGGGCATACAGGTCTTCGAGACGTTGCTTGGTGTCGGCCTGGGTGATGTCGGCCGTCAATTGCGGGGTGAGCTTGCCCTGCTGATCGATGGAGCTCAGGATGGCGGCGCGGCGCGATTCGAGATCGCGCAGATATCCCAGCCGTACTTCCAGATTGCGCAGAACGGTGTCGTCCAGACCGCCGGTGGCTTCCTTGCGGTAGCGCGCAATGAAGGGGACGGTGGCACCGCTATCCAGCAGCTCGATCGCGGAGGAGAGCTGGGATGCACGTGCGCCCAGTTCGTTGGCCAGTTGCGCCAGGATGCGGGCTTGATCGATGCCGGTGGCCGGCGCTGCGGTGGAAAGGGAAAGTTCAGTCATGTCTGCCTGGACGTATAGCGAAATCGAGGGTCGGATTGTGCCATAGGCGCTCGGTCGAGACGCTGGCCAAGGTATGATTGCCGGCTGACCACGTGCTGCCCCCACTGATGCCCGACCTTGATATTGCTCACGTTTTTGCCGCCGACGGCCCCTTGGCGGCGGCGCTGCCCGGCTATAAGCCGCGTGCTTCGCAGATCGAGCTGGCCGAAGCTATCGGGCAGGCCATCGGCGATCGTGCCACCCTGGTGGCCGAGGCTGGCACCGGGATCGGCAAGACCTGGGCCTACTTGGTGCCCGCCATTCTGAGCGGCGGCAAGGTGCTGGTGTCCACAGGCACGCGCACCTTGCAGGATCAGTTGTTCTCACGGGATTTGCCCCGGGTGCGCGCCGCACTCAAGGTGCCGCTCACGATTGCCTTGCTCAAGGGCCGCGGCAATTACCTGTGCCATTACCACCTCGAACGCATGGATGGCGACGAGCGGGCGTTCAAGTCGCGCACCGAAGTTTCCCAATGGCGCGCCATTCAGCAGTTCGCAAAAGTGACCCGCACAGGCGATAGAGGCGAGCTGGGCGACATCCCTGAAGATGCCGAGATCTGGCAGCGCGTCACCTCCAACCGTGAAAACTGCCTGGGACAGGAGTGCCCCCATATTCGAGATTGCTTTGTGGTCAAGGCGCGCAAGCAGGCCCAGGAAGCCGAAGTGGTGGTCATCAACCATGCACTGTTCATGGCCGATCTGGTGCTGCGTGAAGAGGGGATTACCGACCTCTTACCCGAAGCCGATGTGATCGTGTTCGACGAGGCGCATCAGCTGCCGGACACCGCCACTCGATTTCTGGGCAGCAGCGTCTCCAGCCATCAACTGCTGGACTACGGACGTATGTTGGAGGCGGCCGGTCTGGCCCACGCACGCGAAGCGCTGAACTGGTCCGAAGCCCACCAACGTGTCGAGACGGCGACGCGCGAACTGCGGCTGGCGGCGGCCGCAGTCGAGAAGCTGCCTGGGCGCAAGGCCACTTTCGAAAATATTCCCGAGCCGGAAGCCTTCGATGCCGCGCTGGCGGCTTTGCAAGAGGCCGTGGAGGCAACGGCGAAGTCCCTGGCCGTGGTGGCCGCCAAACACCCGGACTTGGGCGCGGCGGCTCGAGCCGGCACTGATATCGCAGTCCGTCTTGCCCGTTGGGCACTACCGGCTCGCAATCATCACGCGGGTGAGTTAACCGAAGATGCCGGAGCCGAGGTGTATACCCGGGTGTACGGCGATCTGGCTGCGCCGACGGCCGAGTTGGATTTGGCCGACGGCGTGCAGGATGGCGCCCATGACGAGTCGGCTCAGGAGGCGACCGAGCTGCTGTCGGACGCTGGCGCGCAAGCGCCGACAGGCGGGGCACGCGACTGGACCGGACCGTCTGTGAGGTGGGTCGAGCACGGGATGCATCACATCCGCCTTCACTCGGCGCCGCTGTCTGTGGCCAAGGCATTCTCGCGCTTTCGCCGTCCTCAACAGGCATGGGTGTTCACCTCGGCCACGCTGTCGGTGGCCAACGACTTCCGCCATTTCAATTATCAGTTGGGCTTGTGGGAAGCGCGCACGGGGCAATGGGCCTCGCCCTTCGACTATGGCAGGCGCGGCCTGTTGTTCGTGCCCAAGGACATGCCCGAACCCGCTTCACCGCAATTCCTGACGCGCTTCGCCGATCGGCTGATGCCCTTGCTGGCGGCCAATCCAGGTGGGGCACTGGTGCTCTGTACCACCTTGCGCGCGGTCGATCGGATGGCGGAACTGCTGCGCGAACGCTTCGATGACGAAGGCTACGACTGGCCGCTGCTGCGTCAAGGCGACGCCACGCGGCGCACCTTGCTCGAACGATTCCAGACCTTGACCCATCCGGTACTGGTCGGCAGCGCCAGCTTCTGGGAAGGGATCGACCTGCCGGGCGAGTCGCTGACTTTCGTGGCCATCGACAAGCTGCCCTTTGCGCCACCCGACGATCCGGTCGTCGAGGCCCGCTTGAAAGCCTGCCGCGATCGCGGCGGAAACCCGTTTGCCGAGTATCAACTGCCCGAGGCCGCCATTGCGCTGAAGCAGGGTGCAGGCCGACTGATTCGTACCGAGGACGACTGGGGCGTACTGATGGTGGCCGACACACGATTGGTCGATAAGCCTTATGGCAAGCGGCTGTGGCGCGGGCTGCCGCCGTTCGCGCGAACGCGCGATGACGATCAGGCCGCCGGTTTTTTCGCACGGGTCGAAAGTCCGGCGTAAGGCTTCTTCTTGCATTTTGGAATGACTGGTCGGTGAGCGTTTCGGCTGCTATTCTCTGGCGAAACAAGCAAAACCCCAGGAGATGTGCAATGTCGAATGCGATCGAGTCCACGCTGGTCGAAAGCCGCGTGTTTCCCCCGCCTGCACGCGCGCAAGATGGTGCGTCGATTGCCGGTTTAGATGCTTACAAGGCCCTGACCCAGCAGGTCGAGCGCGACGCCGACGAGTTTTGGCGTGACTTGGCCAACGAGCATCTGGTGTGGAATAAGCCGTTTTCGCAGGTCTTGGACGAGTCGAATGCACCGTTCTACAAGTGGTTCGCCGACGGCGACCTGAACGTCTCCGCCAACTGCCTGGACAAGCACGTTCGAGCCGGGCGGGGCGACAAAGACGCCATCGTGTTCGAGAGTGACGATGGCAAGGTCACGAAAGTCACCTACGCCGAACTGCTGGCGCGTGTCAGCCGCCTGGCCAACGGCCTGAAAGCGATGGGCTATAAGCAGGGCGATCGCGCCATCATTTACATGCCCATGTCAATCGAGGCCGTCACCGCCATGCAGGCGTGCGCCCGCTTAGGCGTGATTCATTCGGTCGTGTTCGGCGGCTTTTCGGCCAAGAGCCTGCAAGAGCGCATCGTTGACGTGGGCGCGACGCTGGTGATCACCGCCGACGAGCAGGTGCGCGGCGGCAAGACCATTCCGCTTAAACCCGCAGTCGAAGAAGCCTTCGAGTTGGGTGGCTGCGATGCCGTGCGCAAAGTGATCGTCTACCAGCGCACAGGCGGCAAGGTCGCGTGGCATCCCACGCGCGACGTATGGCTGCACGATGTCACCGAAGGCCAGTCGGACCAGTGCGAGCCGGTGGCCGTGTCGGCCGAGCATCCCTTGTTCATTTTGTATACCTCGGGCTCGACGGGTAAACCCAAAGGGGTGCAGCACGCCAGCGCGGGCTACTTGTTATGGGCTTTGTTGACGGTCAAATGGACTTTCGACGCTCGGGCCGACGACGTGTTCTGGTGCACCGCCGACGTGGGTTGGATCACTGGCCACACCTATATCGCCTACGGCCCGCTGGCCGCGGGTCTGACTCAAGTCGTATTCGAAGGCGTTCCCACGTATCCCAACGCAGGCCGGTTCTGGGACATGATCGCGCGTCATAAAGTAACCACGTTCTATACCGCGCCTACGGCCATCCGGTCACTGATCAAGGCCGCCAGCGCCGACCCCAGCGTCGGCCCCGAACGCTACGAGCTGAATACCTTGCGCATCATCGGTACGGTGGGCGAACCCATCAACCCGGAAGCCTGGATGTGGTATCACCGCGAGGTGGGTCGCGAGCGTTGCCCGATCGTCGATACGTGGTGGCAGACCGAAACGGGCGGCCATATGATTACGCCGCTGCCGGGAGCAACGCCCACCAAACCAGGTTCGTGCACCTTGCCCCTGCCGGGTATCGAAGCGGCCATCGTCGACGAAACGGGCGGCGATGTCGAACAGGGCAACGGCGGTTTCCTGGTGATCAAGCGACCCTGGCCCGGCATGATCCGCACGATCTGGAACGATCCCGAGCGATTCAAGAAGAGCTACTTTCCGCCCGAGCTCAAGGGCTATTACTTAGCGGGCGATGGCGCACAACGCGACAGCGACGGGTACTTCTGGATCATGGGGCGCATCGACGACGTGCTCAACGTTTCCGGGCACCGTCTGGGCACCATGGAGGTGGAGTCGGCTCTGGTCTCGCACGAGCTGGTGGCCGAGGCCGCTGTGGTGGGGCGGCCCGACGACACGACCGGCGAGGCCGTCGTGGCCTTCGTGGTGTTGAAGGGCGCTCGCCCCGAGGGCGATCAGGCCCGCGAAATCGCCAAGACCTTGCGCGACTGGGTGGGCCGCGAAATCGGTCCGATCGCAAAGCCGAAAGACATTCGATTTGGCGACAACTTGCCGAAGACGCGCTCGGGCAAGATCATGCGACGTTTGCTGCGCTTGGTGGCCAAAGGCGAGGAAGTGACGCAAGACGTCTCGACGCTCGAAAACCCCGCGATTCTGGAGCAACTGGCCAAGCCCGTTTGATAGCGCGTTGGCGCTCTAGTCCGCGCGCGTCGGCATGTGAAGTCACCGGCCCGTTCGGGTTGTCCAGACGATGTGTAAAAGGGCGGCGACGCGTTCGAGTCGCCATCCGAGCAGATTCACTTGTCCAGATGGCCGATCACTGCGGTGTATCCCGTCACGGCGTCGGGGTAGCGGGGCGTCCACCCGGCGCTGCGCAGTCGCGCATTGCTCATGCGTTTGCTGCCGACGTTGGCAGGAGGCGACCCCGTGCCGGGTCGAGGCGCACCAAGCAGTTCGGCCAAAGCGGCGTACAGCGTGTGCAGGGCTTGCGGGTGATCGTCCGCACCCAGATACAGCGACTCGGGATGCGGATGCATCAGCAGCGTCGCGCATGCGCTGGCGGCGTCCTCGATGTGAATACGGTTGGCCATATGCGGGGGATCGATGGGCGCCTGGGCGCGGCCGGCACGCAATCGTTCCAGCAACTGAACGCGTCCCGGGCCGTACAGCCCGGCCAGTCGTAAAACACACGCCTGCCGTTCGTGCGCGAGCAACCAGTCTTCAGCCGCGCATAGCACTTCGCCGTTGAAGCCTTGCGGGGCGGTCGGCGTTGTTTCGTCGATCCAACCGCCGTGATGATCGCCATAGACGGCGGAGCTCGACACGAACAACCATCGCATGAGCGCATCGCCAGACGAACGGTTTTGCGCGAGCGCGGCATGAAGGGTCTTCTGGCCGTGTAGAAACACCCGCTCGTAGGCCACTGCGCTGCGTTTGCCCGGCGTGGGCGTGAACATCACATGGGTGATGTCCGATGGCAGATGCGCCAGGGACTGCGGGTCGCTCAGGTCGCCCGCGATCCAGCGCCACTTGGTGGAATTGGCTTCGGCAAGCGTATTCGGCGTGTAGGCTTCGCCGGGTGGATGCCGGCGCAGCCCGTACACCCGTGCCACATCGGATCGTTGCAGCAGGCGCTGCGCGGTGCGCAGGCCCAGGTCGCCGCAACCGGCGATCAGGATATGCGCAGCACGCATGGTCACAGGCCGTTGTACACGGGGCCTTCACCCCCTTGCGGCGTCACCCAGACGATATTCTGCGTGGGGTCTTTGATATCGCAGGTTTTGCAGTGCACGCAGTTTTGCGCATTGATCCTGAGTTGATCGCTACCGGTATCATCTTTTACGAACTCGTACACACCGGCCGGACAGTAGCGTGCCTCGGGGCCGCCATAACGCGCCAGGTTGATGGACACCGGCACGCTGTTGTCTTTCAAGGTCAGGTGTACCGGCTCGTTCTCGTCGTGGTTGGTGTTGGAGATGAATACCGAACTGAGACGATCGAAGGTCAATTTACCGTCGGGCTTCGGGTAATCGATGCGCGCACATTCGGCGGCAGGTTGCAGACAGGCGTGATCCGGTTTCGTTCGATGGATGGTCCAGGGCATCTTGCCTTTCAACAGCCACTGTTCGATACCGGTCATCAGCGTGGCGACGGTGCGTCCCTTCTTGAACCATTGCTTGAAGTTGCGGGCTTTGTTCAGTTCCTCATGCAGAGGCGAGGCCAGGAACGCTTCAGGATAGGCCGGTAGTTCGTCGGCGCGGCGATCGGCCACACAGGCGTCGAACAAGGCTTCGGCGGCCATCTTGCCCGACGCGATGGCGGCATGGCTGCCCTTGATGCGGGAGACGTTCATGAAGCCGGCTTCGCAGCCGACCAACAACCCGCCTGGGAACACCAGTTTGGGCAGGGACAGCAGGCCACCCGCCGTGATCGAGCGGGCGCCGTAGGCAATGCGCTTGCCGCCTTCGAAAATGCCACGAATGCTGGGGTGCGTCTTGAAACGCTGGAACTCTTCGAAAGGCGACAGCCACGGATTGGCATAGTCCAGTCCAACCACCAGTCCGACGACGACCAGGTTGTCGTTCAGATGGTAGAGGAACGAGCCGCCATAGGTATCAGCATCCAGGGGCCAACCGGCCGTGTGCACGACGCGGCCCGGGTGCGCTTGGGCGGGATCGACTTCCCACATTTCCTTGATGCCGATGCCGTAGCTTTGCGGATCGCGACCTTCGTCCAGCTTGTAGCGCTCGTTGAGCTGGCGGCCGAGGTGACCACGCGAGCCTTCTGCGAACACCGTGTAGCGTGCCAGCAGCTCCATGCCGGGCTGGTATTGCGCAGTATGCGTACCATCGCGGGCCACGCCCATGTCGCCGGTGGCGACGCCGCGAACGGCGCCGTGCTCGTCATACAGAATTTCAGCGGCAGCGAAGCCGGGGAAAATATCGACACCCAATGCTTCGGCCTGCTCGCCCAGCCAGCGAGTGACTTCGCCTAAACGCACGACATAATTGCCATGGTTCTGAAAGCAAGCAGGCAACATCCAGTTGGGCGTGGTGCGACAGCCTGTTTTGCTCAAGAAAAGGAACTTGTCTTCGGTCACCGGGACGTTGAGCGGCGCGCCTTTTTCTTTCCAATCGGGGATGAGATCGGTTAACGCGCCGGGGTCCATGACGGCGCCAGACAGCGTGTGAGCACCGATTTCACTGGCTTTCTCCAGCACACAGACGCTGACTTCGTGGCTGCGTTCGGCAGCGAGTTGTTTCAGGCGGATGGCCGTTGCCAAACCGGCGGGGCCCCCGCCGACGACGACCACGTCATAGTCCATAGCTTCGCGTTCTGACATGCATACACCCTTATTTGTTCTACGATCTGAGCGGTAGTTTGAGCCATTGTAGGTCAGGCATGGCGCTCGATCGTGCGCAGTGCCTACCGAATTTATGAAGGATGTCTTTGTTATGGAACCTTATATAGCCTCACAAGATGGTAGCTGCGTGTTGTCGACCGGCGATTACTTCATCGTCGACCTGCCGATTCGATGGGGTGATTGCGATGCATTGCAGCATTTGAATAACGTCGCTTTCTTCAGGTTGATGGAAGAGGGGCGTGTGCAGATGTTGGTCGGAGCGGGCATTCCCTGGCCCAAGAATCACGGCCCGATCGTCGTCCATGTATCGTGCGATTTCCTGCGGCCCTTTTCCTATCCAGGCACGGTGCGAGTCACGCATACCGTCGTGAAGGTCGGGCGCAGCAGTATCGAGATGGATGTGACGCTGGCCCCGAACGACTCGCCCACCTCGATCCACGCCCGTGGACGCACGGTTGCCGTGTGGATGGATCTGGCTGCAAAGGCCGCCGCTCCGTGGCCAAAAAACCTGCTCGAAGGCATGGGTGCCTATCGATCCGGTGGCGCCGATGCGTCGGCACTTGGCGTCGGTTGAAGCACACGCGGCGTATCTTCATTGCATGACCCCGATTTCCGGCGCACCGCCGTCGTCCTTTGCGCAAGCTGGTAAAGTCGTCCGTGTTGAATTCAGAATGGCCGGATCACCACAAGGAGCAAGAGACGATGGACAAAGTATGTGCCAGTGCCGCCGAAGCCTTGGCTGGCATTGTGAAAGACGGGCAAACCGTGGCTGTCGGAGGCTTCGGCCTCTGCGGCATCCCGGAGGCCCTGATTGCCGCATTACGCGACAGCGGCGTTCAGGGGCTGACTTGCATCAGCAATAACGCGGGCGTCGATGGTTTCGGGCTGGGTCAGTTACTGGAAACACGCCAGATTCGTAAGATGATCGCTTCTTATGTGGGCGAAAACAAAGAGTTTGCACGCCAGTATCTGGCCGGTGAACTCGAACTCGAATTCACGCCGCAGGGTACGCTGGCCGAGAAGCTGCGCGCCGGTGGTGCCGGCATTCCCGCCTTCTTCACCCGCACCGGTGTGGGTACCCTGGTAGCCGAGGGTAAAGAGGTGCGCGAATTCGACGGCGTACCGCACATCATGGAGCTGGCGCTCACCCCTGACGTGTCTTTGGTCAAGGCGTACAAAGCCGATCGCAGCGGCAACCTGGTGTTTCGACGCACGGCGCGCAACTTCAATCCGAACGTCGCCATGGCCGGTCGCGTCACGATCGCCGAGGTCGAGTCTGTCGTGGACACGGGCGAGATCGATCCGGACGATGTGCATTTGCCGGGCATTTACGTACACCGCATCGTCGTCAATGCGAATCCCGAAAAACGTATCGAGCAACGCACCGTGCGTGCCGCCTGAGGAGACCCACCATGGCATGGACCCGCGATGAAATGGCCGCGCGCGCCGCGCGCGAGCTGCAAGATGGTTTTTATGTGAATCTGGGCATCGGCATCCCGACCCAGGTGGCCAATCACGTGCCCCCCGGCATTGAGGTATGGCTGCAATCCGAAAATGGGCTGCTGGGCATCGGACCGTTTCCCACCGACGACCAGGTCGACGCCGATCTGATCAACGCCGGTAAACAAACGGTGACCACGCTGCCCGGATCGTCGATTTTCTCGTCGGCCGATTCTTTCGGCATGATCCGGGGCGGCAAGGTCAATCTGGCTATCCTGGGCGCCATGCAGGTGTCCGAGAAGGGCGATCTGGCGAACTGGATGATCCCCGGCAAGATGGTTAAAGGCATGGGCGGCGCGATGGATCTGGTCGCCGGTGTTCAGCGTGTGGTCGTGCTGATGGATCACGTCGCGAAAGCCAAGGATGGCTCGGAAGACATCAAGCTGCTGCCGGAATGTACCTTGCCCTTGACGGGTGTTGGCGTGGTGGACCTGATCATCACCGACCTGGGGGTGTTGGCTGTCGAAGACGATGGCCTGGTGCTGAAGGAGTTGGCGCCCGGCGTGACGGTCGATGAAATCAAGAGCAAGACCAAGGCGGCATTGCGCGTCGCCGTGGATTAGGTCGATACGCCGTCTGGCGACCGGTCGAGGCCGGTCTGTCGGCGGCCGTCGTCTTGCGGCAACTGGCCATACATCGGTAAGTGTCGTCGTCCGCGTGCGTCTACGATCGTGGAGGCCATCGCCATCAGGATCGGGCATACTATTTGCTATCCGAGCAGACCTCGTTCTCTCGGTCTCGTATGCAAGCTGGCGCTCCCGCTCGGAAGTTCTCCGTCCTGACGGTTAATACCCACAAGGGTTTTACTTTCTTCAATCGCCGCTTCATTCTGCACGAGTTGCGGGAGGCGGTGCGCGAGGCCGCGCCCGATATCGTTTTCCTGCAAGAGGTGCTGGGCGAGCACCAACTGCACGCCCAGCGCTTCGATCGGTGGCCCGCGACCTCTCACTACGAATTCATGGCCGACTCCATCTGGGGCGAGTTCGCCTATGGGCGCAATGCAGTGTATCCGCATGGGCATCACGGCAACGCCTTGCTGTCGAAGTTTCCCATTCTGCGTTACGACAATCGCGACGTGTCGGTTGGCAAGCAGGAGAAGCGCGGGCTGCTGCATTGCGTGTTGCAACCTCCCGGGATGGATCGACCGGTTCACGCCATCTCGGTGCATCTCGGTCTGCGAGAGTCGCATCGGCAGCAGCAGATCGATCTGTTGTGCGGCGTGCTGGATCATGAAATAGCCGAGGGCGATCCCGTGGTGATCGCGGGCGACTTCAACGATTGGCGCTTGCAGGCCCATCACAGCCTGGGTCGGGTGAAAGGATTACATGAAGTGTTTGCCGATGCTCATGGCCTGCCTGCCCGCACGTTTCCGGCGCGACTGCCGTGGCTGAGGTTGGATCGCATCTACGTGCGTCATGCCTCTGCCATACACCCCACAATCATGCCGCGTAAACCCTGGTCGCACCTGTCCGACCATGCCCCGCTGGCAGCGGAGATTCACGTATGAATGTTCACTGGACCGAGGGCAACAGTTTCGAGTTGCTGGAGAACGGCGAAGCCTTTTTTCCAGCCGTCAACCAGGCGGTGGATCGCGCCGAACGCGAAGTCTTGATCGAGACCTTCATCCTGTTCGACGACAAGGTCGGGCAGGCGCTGCGCGATGCCTTGGTGCGAGCGGCCCAGCGTGGCGTGCGGGTCGAGCTGCTGGTCGATGGCTACGGCACGGCCGACTTGCCCGACGCTTATGTTCACAGCCTGACCTCGGCTGGCGTCGGTTTTCATGTTTTCGATCCGGGCCGGCGTCTGTTCGGTTGGCGCACGAACCTGGTGCGTCGCATGCATCGCAAGACGGTCGTCGTCGATGGCAAGATGGCATTCGTGGGCGGGATTAATTACGGTGCCGATCATCTGGCCGATTTCGGTCCGGAAGCCAAGCAGGATTATGCGGTCCGTATCGTCGGTCCGGTCGTCGATGACATCCATTCCTTCGTGCGGCGCGCGCTCGCACCTGTCGTGACGCGCCGTTGGTGGTCGCCGCGCAAGCGCTGGAGCGGTCGCTTGCGCGATGCCGATGCGCGACGCGGGGGCTCGGCCACTGCGGCCTTCGTCACCCGCGACAACGTCGAACATCCCACTTTGATCGAGCAGCATTATCGCGTCGCGATTCGCACCGCTCAACGCGAGTTGGTGATCGCCAATGCCTATTTCTTTCCTGGCTATCGCTTCCTGCGCGATTTGCGTCGAGCCGCGTTGCGTGGTGTCAAGGTGCGATTGATCCTGCAAGGCGAGCCGGACATGCCGATCGCCAAACTGGCTGCTTCGATGTTGTACGACTATCTCCTGTCGGCCGGTGTCGAAATCTACGAATACTGCGAGCGGCCTTTGCATGGCAAGGTGGCGATCGTGGACGACGAGTGGTCGACCGTGGGATCCAGCAATCTCGACCCCTTGAGCCTTGCGCTCAATCTGGAAGCCAACGTGATGATTCGCGACCCGGGGTTCAACCATGCGTTGCGCAGCGCGCTGCAACGCTTGATGGACGAGCATTGCAAGCAGATCAAGCCGAACGAGCGGCCCCGTCGCAAGATATATCGCACATGGATCGGTGTGCTGGTGTTCCATTTTCTGAGGCGCTTTCCGAGCTGGGCCAGTGCGCTGCCGCGCCATGACATTCAACTGAAAACCCTGGCGCCCGTGCAATCCCAGGACGAGGAGCGCAGCCATGCGGGCTGATGAACAGGCGGCCCCTCGTACCCGGAAACCGGGGGTCTGGGGTGGGTTGGTGTATCACTGGCCAACCATTCGCCGGGTCTTGATCTGGGTGTTCGTGCTGGCGGTCGCGGCCATGCTGGTCATGCTTGCGCGCGAGGTGGATTGGGCCGAAGTGTATGCCGCCATGCGGGGCACCCGCCCCGAAGTATTGGCAGTCGCCGCAGGCTTCGTCGCCTTGAGCTACGCGCTCTACAGCTCGTATGACGTGCTGGGCAAGCGTTACACCGGCCACGACCTGGGTCGCCTGCGCACGGTGCTGATCTGTGCGATCAGCTATGCCTTCAACTTGAGCCTGGGGTCGTTCGTAGGCGGCATGGGGTTTCGATATCGCCTGTATTCTCGCCATGGCATCTCGGCGGCCACCACCACCCGAATTCTGGGCTTGAGCCTGGCCACGAACTGGATGGGCTATTTCATGTTGGGTGGTCTGGTGTTCGCCAGCGGCGTCGTCAGCATGCCCAAGGGGTGGGAAGTTGGAACGGGCGCATTGCGTCTGATCGGTGTCGCGCTAGTAGCGGTGGCGATCGCCTATATCGCGATGTGCGCGTTCTCGCGTCGTCGGGAGTGGTCGATCAAAGGGCACGAAATTCTGCTGCCTTCGGGACGAATGGCCGTTTTGCAGATCGCCTTGAGCATGGCCAGTTGGATGTCGATTGGCGGCATCATCTACATCTTGCTGGAAGGCCGGGTCGATTTCTTCGTGGTGCTGGGCGTCTTCATGCTGAGTGGCATCGCTGGCGCATTCGCGCACATTCCGGGCGGACTGGGTGTGATCGAGGCGGTGTTCGTCGCGCTGCTGTCGGGTCAGTTGCCGACGGCCAAGATTTTAGGGGCGCTGGTGGTTTATCGCGCTATTTACTATCTGCTGCCGCTGGCCCTGGCGACCGTGGCCTATTTGATCGTAGAGGCTTCGCTGAAGAAGCAGGGGCAGGGCGTGGGCTGACGTTTCGTGCGGCGGCCTGCCGGTAGAATGGTTCATTCGTTGCATGAAGGGATGACCATGACCGCTGTTGCCGATCGAATTGCCGCCTGTCGCGAGGCCATGACCTCGAATGACCTCGATGCCTGGGTCATCCCGTCGTCCGATCCCCATTTGTCCGAGTATCTGCCAAAACACTGGCAGGGCCGACGCTGGCTGTCGGGTTTCACAGGGTCGGCGGGGCTGTTGTTGATCGGGCATGATGGCGCCTGGCTCTGGACCGATTCCCGCTATTGGGAGCAGGTGGGGGGCGAACTGGCGGGCTCCGACATCGTATTGATGCGTCAGGGGTATCCCGATGTTCCCGAAGTGGCCGATTGGTTGGTCGAGCTTTTGCCCAAGGGCGGTCGAGTGGGCCTGGACGGCACGGTATGGAGCATGGTGGCCGCTCGTCGCCTGCGTACCACGCTCGAGGAGGCAGGCATCGTGGTGGCCGACGATATCGATTTGTTCGACACGATCTGGCCCGACCGTCCTGCGCTGCCGACCGCCCCGGTGCGGGCCCACGATCCCGCGTTCGCGCCGGTGTCCAGAGTCGAAAAGCTGGCGCAGTTGCGCACGGCCATGCGCGAGCACAAGGCTTCCGTGCATGTGTTGTCGACGCTGGACGATATCGCCTGGTTGACCAATCTGCGGGGCAGCGATGTCGATTACAACCCCGTGTTCCTGGCGCATGCGCTGATCTGGCACGATCGCGCCACGCTGTATGTGCAGCAAGCCAAGATCGATCCTGCGCTGACTCAACTGTTGGCGGCCGATGGCATAAGCGTGGCGGCCTACGATTCGTTCGAGACCGATCTGGCCGCTTTGGATACGTCCGAGCGGCTACTGCTCGATCCCGCCCGCAACACCTTGCGCGTATCGCGCGCGGTGCCTGCAACGGTTCAGGGCATCGAAGCCATCAATCCGAGCACCCTGGCCAAGGCATGCAAAGCGCCAGCCGAGCTCGCGCATGTCCGCGCCGCCATGACCGCCGATGGGGCGGCGCTGTGTGAGTTCCTGGCTTGGTTCGACACCCGGCATGCCAGTCAGGCCATGACGGAATTGACTATCGACGAGGTATTGACGGCCAAGCGTCGTGCGCAGCCAGGATTCGTCTCGCTCAGTTTTCCGACCATCGCCGGTTTCAACGCCAATGGCGCGTTACCGCACTATCGGGCCACGCCCGAGGCACACAGCCGCATCGAAGGCGATGGCTTGCTGTTGATCGATTCCGGTGCGCAGTACGTCGGCGGAACCACCGATATCACCCGGGTCATTCCGGTTGGCCAGCCTTCGGCGGATCAAAAGCGCGATTTCACGCTGGTGCTCAAGGGCATGATCGGCCTGTCGCGCCTGCGTTACCCCGAAGGCGTGGCCTCTCCCATGCTGGACGCGGTCGCACGCGCGCCCATCTGGGACGCGGGTATCGAGTACGGTCACGGCACGGGTCACGGCGTGGGCTATTTCCTCAATGTTCACGAAGGTCCTCAAGTCATTTCGTATCGCAGCCCACCCGCGTCGCATACGGCCATGCGGTCCGGCATGATCACCTCGAACGAGCCGGGCATCTATCGCCCGAATCAATGGGGCGTGCGTATCGAGAACCTGCTGGCCAACGTGCCGGCCGATACCCGCCGCGCAGCCGGTTTACCGCGCAATGCCAGCGAATGCGCTCAACCCGCATCCCTGGCGACGCCGGCCAAGGCGGGAGCCGACACCGGATTCGGCCGATTCCTGGAGTTCGAAACTTTGACCTTGTGTCCAATCGATACCCGATGCGTCATTGTCTCCCTGCTCAATCCGGACGAACGCGCCTGGCTCGACGCCTATCACGCCATCGTCCTGGAGCGACTCTTGCCCTTGCTGGACGCCCAAACCCGGCAGTGGCTGACCGAGCGTTGTGCGCCGTTGCAACCGCATTCGTAATAGCCCTTGGTCGGCGGGTTTGCGGGCGGTTATAATCCAAATTTCCCGCTACCGCCCGACTCGCTTCGGGCGTTCAATACAATGCCCAAGTACGTATTTGTCACTGGCGGTGTGGTCTCTTCCCTGGGTAAGGGAATCGCCGCCGCGTCGTTGGCCGCCATCCTCGAATCGCGCGGCTTGCAAGTCACCATGCTCAAGCTGGATCCCTACATCAACGTCGATCCCGGCACGATGAGTCCGTTCCAGCACGGCGAAGTGTTCGTCACCGAAGACGGCGCCGAGACCGATCTGGACCTGGGTCACTACGAGCGCTTCATTTCGGCGCGCATGCGCAAGGTGAACAACTTCACCACCGGCCAGATTTATGAATCCGTGTTGCGCAAAGAGCGCCGCGGCGATTACCTGGGCAAGACGGTGCAGGTGATTCCGCACATCACGAATGAGATTCAGGATTTCATCGCGCGCGGCGCCGAAGCCTCGTGGGACGGTAAGACCGACGTCGCCATCGTCGAAATTGGCGGTACGGTGGGCGATATCGAGTCGTTGCCCTTCCTGGAAGCTGCTCGCCAGATGAGCCTGCGCATGGGTCGGAACAATGCCGCGTTCGTGCATCTGACGTTGGTGCCGTTCATCGCGTCGGCAGGCGAGCTGAAAACCAAACCCACCCAGCACTCGGTGCAAAAACTGCGCGAAATCGGTATTTATCCGAACGCGCTGCTGTGCCGTGCCGATCGCGCCATCCCCGATGACGAGCGCGCGAAAATCTCCCTGTTTTCGAACGTCCCGCTGGACGCGGTCATTTCGGTCTGGGATGCCGATTCCATCTACAAGATTCCCGCCATGCTGCACAAGCAGGGGCTGGACAACCTGGTGTGCGAGGCATTGGGCCTGACGCCGCCGCCTGCCGATTTGTCCATGTGGGACAACCTGGTGGATGCCCTGGAGAATCCCCAACACGAAGTACGCATCGGCATGGTTGGCAAGTACGTCGATCTGACCGAGTCGTACAAATCGCTGTCGGAAGCGCTGGTGCATGCGGGTATTCACACGCGTTCGAAGGTCGTTGTCGAATACATCGATTCCGAAGACATCGAAGCCCACGGCACCGACGGTCTGAAGCATCTGGACGCTATCCTGGTGCCGGGCGGTTTCGGCAAACGCGGCACGGAAGGCAAGATTGCCGCCATCCGCTATGCCCGCGAAAACAACGTGCCTTACATGGGCATCTGCCTGGGCATGCAATTGGCCGTGGTCGAGTTCGCTCGCCACGTCGCCGGTCTGGGCGGTGCCAGCAGCACCGAATTCGACCCAGCCGCACCGCATCCGGTGGTCGCCCTCATTTCCGAATGGCTCGATCGCGAAGGCCGTGTCGAGAAGCGCGACACCACGTCCGATCTGGGCGGCACCATGCGCAAAGGCGCGCAGGCTTGCCCGGTCAAGCCCGGCACGCGTGCCCATGCGATTTACGGCGATCAGGTCAGCGAGCGTCATCGCCACCGCTACGAAGTCAATAACGTCTATGTGCCGCGCCTCGAAGAGGCCGGTTTGGTCATCAGTGCCCGTACGCCTAGCGAAAATCTGCCAGAGATCATGGAGTTGCCCGATCATCCTTGGTTTGTCGGCGTGCAGTTCCACCCCGAGTTCACGTCCACGCCGCGCGATGGCCATCCGCTGTTCATCAGCTACATCAAAGCGGCGTTGGCCCATCAGGCCGCCGCACGCCAGGCGGGATAGGACATGCAATTCAAGAATTTTCAGATCGGGCTGGATCAGCCTTTCTTCCTCATCGCGGGTCCTTGCGTGATCGAATCGCGCGAGCTGGCATTCGAGACGGCCGGACGCTTGCAGGAGATCGCTCGAGCTCTGGGTATTCCGTTCATCTATAAAAGCTCGTTCGACAAGGCCAACCGCAGTTCGGGTTCGTCGTTTCGTGGACCGGGCATCGATGAGGGTCTGAAGATCCTGGCCGACGTGCGCGACCAGTTGGGCGTGCCGGTCTTGACCGACGTGCACGATGTCGATCAGGTCGATGCCGTGGCTGCGGTTGTCGACATGATGCAGACGCCGGCGTTCCTGTGTCGCCAGACCGATTTCATTCAAGCTTGCGCGGCCACCGGTAAGCCGGTCAACATCAAGAAGGGCCAGTTTTTGGCACCGGGCGATATGGTTCAGGTGGTCAACAAGGCGCGCGCGGCATCGCAAGCGGCCGGCCACTCGGGCGACAACATCCTGGTGTGCGAGCGTGGCGCTTCATTTGGCTACAACAATCTGGTGTCCGACATGCGCTCGCTGGCTATCATGCGTGACACGGGGTGTCCGGTGGTCTTCGATGCGACTCATTCGGTTCAACTGCCCGGCGGGCAGGGCACTTCATCGGGCGGCCAGCGCGAGTTCGTGCCGGTGCTGGCCCGTGCGGCAGTCGCCGTAGGTGTGGCCGGTCTTTTCATGGAAACGCATCCCGATCCCGCAAAAGCGCTGTCCGACGGTCCGAATGCGGTGCCGCTGGGACACATGCAGGCGTTGTTGGCATCCCTGGTGGCGCTTGATCGTGTGACCAAGGCCAGCGGCTTCATCGAGACGCAGTTCGCGTAAGACGCAGCACTGTCCGTCCTCATAGAATTTGATTTATCACTATTGTTTTAGGGGCTTATTGAATGAGTGCAATCGTCGATATCATCGGCCGTGAGATTCTGGATTCGCGTGGCAACCCCACGGTTGAATGCGATGTGCTGCTGGAGTCGGGCGCCATGGGTCGTGCGTCCGTGCCCTCGGGCGCATCCACCGGCACCCGCGAAGCCATCGAGCTGCGCGACGGCGACAAGAGCCGCTATCTGGGTAAGGGCGTACTGAAGGCCGTCGAGAATCTGAATACCGAAATCTCCGAAGCCTTGATGGGCCTGGATGCGCAAGAGCAGACCTACATCGACCGCACCTTGATCGAGTTGGACGGCACCGACGACAAATCGCGTCTGGGCGCCAATGCAATGCTGGCCGCCAGTATGGCTGTCGCGCGCGCCGCCGCTGAAGAGTCAGGCCTGTCGCTGTATCGTTATTTTGGCGGCAGCGGTCCGATGAGCCTGCCTGTGCCGATGATGAACGTCATCAACGGCGGCGCGCATGCCAACAACACGCTGGACCTGCAAGAGCTGATGATTTTGCCTATCGGTGCAGCCAGCTTTCGCGAAGCCCTGCGCTGGGGCGCCGAAGTCTTCCACGCCTTGAAGAAGCTGATCGACGAGCAAGGCATGTCCACTGCCGTGGGTGATGAAGGCGGTTTCGCGCCCAACGTCGAGAATCATGAAGCCGCGATTCAACTGATCCTGAAAGCTATCGAGAAAGCGGGTTACGAAGCCGGCACCCAGATCGCTCTGGGCCTGGATTGCGCCAGCTCCGAGTTCTACCGCGATGGCAAATACCATCTGGCCGGTGAAGGCGGTATCTCGCTGTCGTCGCAAGAGTTTGCCAATCTGCTGGCCACGTGGTGCGACAAGTACCCCATCATTTCGATCGAAGACGGCATGGCCGAAGGCGATTGGGAAGGCTGGAAGCTCTTGACCGATCAACTGGGCAAGAAGGTCCAGCTGGTGGGCGACGACCTGTTCGTCACCAACACGCGCATCCTGAAAGAAGGCATCGCACGCGGCGTGGCCAACTCGATCCTGATCAAGATCAACCAGATCGGCACCTTGACCGAGACCTTCGCCGCCATCGAACTGGCCAAGCGTTCGGGCTACACCGCGGTCATTTCGCATCGTTCGGGCGAAACCGAAGATTCGACCATCGCCGATATCGCTGTGGCCACCAACGCCATGCAGATCAAGACGGGCTCGCTGTCGCGCTCGGATCGCATGGCTAAGTACAACCAGCTGCTGCGCATCGAGGAAGAGTTGGCCGAAGTGGCCAGCTACCCCGGTCGCGAAGCGTTCTACAACCTGCGCTAAGCCAGCTTAGCGTCCGGACTGCTGCGACCCGCCTATGCGTCTGCTCTTGCTGCTGCTGATCGCCCTGGCTGCCCTGATCCAGTATCCCTTGTGGATTGGTAAGGGGGGCTGGTTTCGGGTGTGGGAGCTGCAAGGGCAGGTGGCGGACCAGCGCGAGATCAACGAGGGATTGCGGGCGCGCAATGCCGCGTTGGCTGCCGAAGTGGACGATTTGCGCACCGGAACCGGTGCCTTGGAAGAACGTGCCCGGGGCGACCTGGGCATGATGCGCGACGACGAGGTGTTTGTGCAGATTTTGCCGCACGACGAGAAACCGCCGACGACTGCAGTGCCGACAGGCGTGGGGTCGGGTCGAGCCACTGCGCCTCATGCGGCACCGGGCCATGCTGCTCCCCATCGTTAAAAAAAGGCGCGAATCATTTCGCGCCTTTTTCAATTTACCTGGGGGGTGTCCAGGCTTCGACCGTCAGGGGCTTGTTTACGTTTAGCTGGTCGCTTGCTTGCGATCCATAATGCGTTGCGCTTCGATGCGCACGCGTGCCGGTGCCGTGCCGCCGATGTGATTGCGTGCGGCCACCGAGCCTTCCAGCGTCAGCACTTCGTGAATATCGGGACCGATATCCGGATGGTAGGCTTGTAATTCGGCCAGTGTCAGGTCGGCCAGATCGCAGCCGCGTTGCTCGCAATCGCGTACGGCATGCGCCACGATTTCATGCGAATCGCGGAAGGGCAATCCGCGCTTGACCAGGTAGTCGGCCAGATCGGTTGCCGTGGCGAAGCCTTGCAGCGCGGCGGCGCGCATGGCGTCGGGTTTGACTTTGATGCCAGCGGCCATGTCCACGAAAATGGTCAGCGTGTCGCGCACGGTGTCCACGGTGTCGAACAAGCCTTCCTTGTCTTCCTGATTGTCTTTGTTATAAGCCAGCGGCTGGCCTTTCATCAGAGTCAGCAGTGCCACCAGATGGCCGTTGACTCGTCCAGTCTTGCCGCGAGCCAGTTCGGGCACGTCGGGATTTTTCTTTTGCGGCATGATCGAGCTGCCGGTGCAGAAGCGATCGGCCAGATCGATGAATCCCACTCGCGGGCTCATCCACAACACCAGCTCTTCCGAAAAGCGCGAAATGTGCGTCATGATCAGCGCAGCAGCGGCGCAAAATTCGATGGCGAAATCGCGGTCGGATACGGCGTCCAGAGAGTTGCGCGCGACTTCGTCGAAGCCCAGGGTCTTGGCCACTCGCTCGCGGTCGATGGGGTAGCTGGTGCCCGCCAGTGCGGCTGCGCCCAAGGGCAGACGGTTGGTGCGGCGACGGCAGTCGGCCAGGCGCTCGGCGTCGCGGCCAAACATCTCGGCATAGGCCAGAAGATGGTGGCCGAACGTGACCGGTTGGGCCACTTGCAGATGGGTGAAGCCCGGCAGAATGGTGTCGGCATGGGCCAGCGCCACGCCGGCCAGCGCCTGGCGCAATTGGTTCAGCAAATCGATCAAGCCGTCGATTTCGGCGCGCAGCCACAGGCGAATGTCGGTGGCGACCTGGTCGTTACGCGAACGCCCCGTGTGCAAGCGCTTGCCCGCGTCGCCCACCAATTCGACCAGACGCTTTTCGATGTTCAGATGGACATCTTCGAGGTCGAGCAGCCATTCGAATCGATCGGCCTGAATTTCTTCCAGAACCTGGCGCATGCCGCGCTCGATCTCGCTGCGGTCTTGTGCGCTGATGATGCCTTGAGCGGCCAGCATTTCGGCATGCGCGAGCGAGCCCTGGATATCGTAGGGGGCCAGGCGCTTGTCGAAATCGACCGACGCGGTATAGCGCTTGACGAGATCGGAGACGGGTTCGGAGAACCGGGCGGACCAGGCTTGGCCATTGTTGGCGAACTGGTCTTGCGAAGGGGGCGTGTGATTTGACATGGTGCGAGCATTATAAAGAGGGTGGGCCTCGTACGCATCCCGCGTCGTGGCACGCATGCGATAATCCGCCGTTTAAGACGTCCCACGATAAGCGCCATGGCCTCCGTCCGAGTAGCAATCGCCCAGATCAATGCCCTAGTCGGGGCGCCCGAGGCCAACGCGGCGCGCCTGTTGCAGGCCGCGCGCGAGGCGCATGCGGATGGCGCGCAGGTGTTGGTCGGCCCCGAGTTGCTGCTGCCGGGTTATCCCCCAGAAGATCTGCTCTTGCGTCCTGCGTTTCTGGATCGCCAGGATTCGGTGTTGCGTGCCTTGCAAGCCGACCTGGCGGCTTTGCCGGGCCTGCACGTGGTGGTCGGTCACGCCCAACGCGAAGGCGGCGAGCTGTTCAATACGGCATCGGTGCTGGTCGATGGCAAGCGCTTGTTCGACTATCACAAGCTCGAGTTGCCCAACTACGCCGTGTTCGACGAGTGTCGCTACTTCAGCGCCCACGGCGACCCCCGGGTGTTCGAGCTGGGGGGGGTTCGATTCGGCGTGGCGATCTGCGAGGACATCTGGTTTGAGGCCGCGCCCCGCGCGGCCGCGGCCGCGGGTGCACAGGTCTTGCTGGTGCCGAACGCGTCGCCGTTTCATGCGGGCAAGCAGGCCGAACGCGAAGTGGTGGTGCGCGCTGCCGTCGAGGCTTCCGGCTGTGCCATCGTCTATGCCAATAGCGTGGGCGGACAGGACGAGCTGGTGTTCGACGGCGGATCGATGGCCTTGGATCGATCGGGGCGCGTTGGCGCGCGGCTGCCCGATTTCGACGAGGGCGTGGCATTGATCGACGTCGATGCCGAGAGTGGCGTGACCCCGGTGTCGGCCCAGGCCGACACGCCGGTGCCGACCATCGAGGCGCAGGTTTATCAGGCTTTGGTGCTGGGCACGCGCGACTATCTTCGCAAGAACGGTTTCAAAGGCGTGCTGCTGGGCTTGTCGGGCGGGATCGATTCGGCGGTGGTGCTGGCGGTCGCCGTCGATGCCATCGGGGCCGAGAATGTTCGGGCGGTCATGATGCCCTCGCGCTATACCGCCGACATCTCGCAAACCGACGCTGCCCGCATGGCAGCCATTTTGGGTGTGCGCTACGACACCTTGGCCATCGGCGCGATTACCGATGGCATCGAGACGACGCTGGCCGCGCAATTCGCCGGCCTGCCGGTCGATGCCACCGAAGAGAATATTCAGGCGCGTGCGCGCGGAACCTTGCTGATGGCCTTGTCGAACAAGACGGGTTGGCTGGTGCTGACCACGGGCAACAAATCCGAAATGGCCACGGGGTATTGCACGCTTTATGGCGACATGGCGGGCGGCTTTGCCGTATTGAAAGACGTGCCCAAGACCCTGGTTTATCGCATTGCCCGGTGGCGCAACCGCGAGACCGAGGTGATTCCCGACCGGATCATCACCCGCCCGCCATCGGCCGAACTGCGGCCCGACCAGACGGACCAGGACAGCCTGCCGCCTTACGACGTTCTCGATGCCATTATCGAGCGCTACGTCGAGCACGACATGCCGGCCGACGACATCGTCGCTGCCGGCTATTCGGCCGAAGCGGTCGAGCAAGTCATCCGTCTATTACGCATCAACGAATACAAGCGCCGCCAGGCACCGCCCGGGCCGCGCATCACGACCCGCGCGTTTGGCCGCGATTGGCGCTATCCTGTGACCAACGGATTCAGAGAAACCTTTCAAGGATTACCTAAGTGAAACTCGTCACTGCCATCATCAAGCCCTTCAAACTGGATGAAGTCCGCGAAGCCTTGGCCGAAACTGGCATCAGCGGCTTGACCGTCACGGAAGTCAAGGGCTTCGGCCGTCAGAAAGGCCATACCGAGCTGTATCGCGGTGCCGAATACGTGGTCGATTTCCTGCCCAAGATCAAGGTCGAGGTTGCCTTGCCTGACGATCGCGTCGATACCGCCATCGAAGCGATCGAAGCGGCCGCGCGCACCGGAAAAATCGGTGACGGCAAGATCTTCGTCACGCCTATCGATCGCGCCCTGCGGATTCGCACTGGCGAAACCGACGAAGAAGCCGTCTGACCCCCGACATTACGAGTTTTCATGGCACTTCGCGCCACTATTTACAAAGCCCAGCTGAACGTCGCCGATACCGATCGTCATTACTACGGCAGTCATGCACTGACGATCGCCCGTCATCCATCGGAAACCGATTTGCGCATGATGGTTCGCGTTCTTGCGTTCGCCCTGAACGCCAGCGAGCAACTGGCGTTCACCAAAGGCTTGTCCGAGACGGACGAGCCGGATCTGTGGGAGAAGGATTTGACCGATGCGATCGATCTGTGGATCGAGGTGGGTCAACCCGACGAGCGTCGCATGAAAACGGCCTGTAGTCGCGCCAGACGCGTGCTGGTGTATTGCTATGGCGGCCACGCCAGTCAGATCTGGTGGCAGGGCGTGCGCGACAAGCTCGTTCGCCTGGACAATCTGAGCGTGGTGTCGGTGCCGGTTCACGCCGCGCAGTCGCTGGGATCGCTGGCGCAGCGCGCCATGCAGCTCAACGTCAATATTTCCGACCGGGTCGCTTACGTCAGCGGCGATTCGGGCGAAGTGATGGTCGAGCCGGAAGTCTGGCGCTAGCGAAGCCCGAGCCCACAGAACTGTTATGGTTGCCGCTTGGGGGCAATGTCCCAGAAAGCGGGCAGAAAGCATTCGGCTACGATCAGTGGTTGTTGCTTGCGCCAGAATACCGACCGGCGGGCCAACAGGCATCCAGCGCGGCTGGGCATATAAGCGACGCCACCATGCCCACGAACTGCGCCATAGAAAGGATCGCCCGGCATCAGTTGTCGCCAGGCAAAGGGCGATCGGACGATATCGGTATCGCCATACAGCATATCGGCCAGCGGACGCGTGTTCAATCGCCGGATGCCGGACCAGACGCCGCGCGATGCGAGCAGGGGAGTAACGCTGCGTGCGCTGACGCGGTCAATGCCGTCGATGGCCATGACCACTTCGCGTACCCATACTGGCGTGCGTCGGGGCACGTGCAGTGCGTGAGCCTCTTCTGAAGACACGGCACACGCGAACTCCCGGGTAACCCGCAGATCGACGTGGCCCAGGGCGCGTAAACCATTGGTCAAGGCCCCTGGCCTGTACAGCCAGAATGCCTGAGCGGGCGATAGGTGGCCGGAAAGGTCGGCGTGCCAGTGGCGTGAAGTAGGAGAGATGACGCGCATGGCCGGTATTCTAAGACGATCCGAAGTAACATGCCGGCTTGACGCACATACGACACACCATGGAAAAAGTCAGGATTTCGAAACTCATGTCCGAGCGCGGCCTGTGCTCGCGCCGCGAAGCGGATGCTTTCATCGAACGCGGCTGGGTGCGCGTCGATGGCGAGGTCGTGTCGGAGCTGGGCGCACGTGCGTTTCCCGAGCAGACAATCACCTTGGAACGTGCTGCGCAGGCACGGCAATCGGCACGCGTGACCATTCTCATTCATAAACCTATCGGCTACGTGTCAGGTCAGGCAGAAGATGGCTACACCCCGGCGGTCGCCCTGGTGGGGCCGCAATCGCAGTCGGCAACTGACCGCAGCGGCCGGCGTTTCGATCGGGCGCACAAGCAAGGTCTGGCCGTCGCAGGGCGCTTGGATATCGACTCCTCAGGCCTGCTGGTCCTGACCCAGGATGGACGGGTGGCCAAGTATCTGATCGGTGAGCGTTCGCCCGTCGAGAAAGAGTATCTGGTGCGGGTGGCGGGCGCACTCTCCGAAGAAGGTCTGGCGCTGCTGAATCACGGCTTGTCGCTGGACGGCCGCCAACTCAAACCCGCCCGGGTTCGCTGGCAAAACACAGACCAGTTGCAGTTCGTGCTCAAGGAAGGCCGTAAGCGCCAGATCCGCCGAATGTGCGAGTTGGTGGGCCTGAAAGTGGTGGGCTTGAAACGCGTGCGTATCGGCGGAGTCGCCCTGGGCGACTTGCCGCAGGGGCAGTGGCGCTACTTGCGCGAAGACGAGAGATTCTGACAGGGTTTGATGCCCACCTTGGCCGTGCAGTCGCGGGTCATGTAATCCACCAGAAACTCAATGAATATCCGGGTCTTGGCCGGCAGTAATCGGGTGGCCGTCACGGCATAGACCGGCAGCGGTCCCGCATGCCAATCCGGTAGCACGCGCACTAATCGACCGTTTTGAATGTCCGTGCTACTGCCACGCTCGGTCAGTGCGCCTATCCCGACGCCGAGTGCAATCAGTCGCCGCAGCATCGCGATGCTATTGACCGAAAACCGTCCCGGCGTCTCGACGACGTAACGTTCGGTGCCGTTGGCGAAGGGCCAGGCTTGCTGCGTGTTGTGGCTGGACGAGCGGAACTGGATGTAGTCGTGATCGAGCAGATCGCGAGGATGCTGCGGCTCGCCTCGGCGCGCGAGATATTCCGGAGAGGCATACAAATATGCAGGGATACTGCCCAGTAATCGAGCGATTTGCGTAGAATTGGGTAGATCACCTAGTTCAATTGAAACATCTCCGGAGTGAAATACGTGTTCGGCGTGTTCTGGGGCAGCCATGTCCAAATGAAAGGAAATCGCCGGGTAGCGCGTGGCGAATTCGGCAAAGGCATCGGCCAGGAAGTCAGTCGCGAAGTCGGCAGGCATATTCACCCGTAGCGGGCCCGAGGGCGTGTCGACCAGGGATTGCAGCTCTTCATGTGCGGCCTGCGCCGCCTGGACGATGCGTTCGCATCGCTCCAGATAAAGCTTGCCCGCATCGGTCAGGTCGACCCGGCGAGTGGTGCGAGTCAGCAGTTGCAGGCCCAATGTTTGCTCTAGCGGCGCGACTTGACGGGATAGGGTGGATTTTGGAACACCGAGAATATCGGCGGCGCGACTAAAGCTTTGCGCCTTGGCGACTTCGACGAAAAGCTGGATGCCTTGAAGATGTTTCATGTCTTATTGTCCCATAAATGGAAAGAAGTTTTCGGCTTAAGGGACTTTGTATATAGGGTGGCATAGACCACAATAGCGATCTTTTGCAATGCAGCATTACACCCTCCTCGGCATTGGGATGCACTTTCCCTGCCGGTGATCTCGGTTACTAGGACTACTAAGTATGAATAAGCGACTGGCCGTACGCGTGGCATCCACCTGGACAATCACGATCCTGGCGCTGGCGTTGGCCGGCTGCGGGGATGCCGAACAGCAAGGTCCGGCGCCCGGCAAGCCGAAAGTGGGTGTCGTTACCCTGAAAACTGAACCGGTTGCCCTGTCGACCGAATTGCCGGGTCGCACTGCGCCGGTTCGAGTGGCGCAAGTGCGTCCGCAAGTTAACGGTTTGATCGAGAAGCGCCTGTTTACCGAGGGCAGTGAGGTCAAGGCGGGCGAGCAGTTGTATCAAATCGACCCCGCGCTGTACGAGGCCGAGGTCAGTAACGCCCGTGCTGCGCTGGCGCGTGCCCAGGCGCAAGCCAAATCGGCCGCCGCGCTGGCGCAACGCTATCGTCCCCTGGTGGAATCGCGGGCGGTCAGCCGCCAGACTTACGACGACGCCATTGCCGCGCGCGATCAGGGTCAGGCCGACGTGCAGGCGGCTCAAGCCGCACTGAAGACGGCGCAGATCAATCTGAACTACACCAAGGTCAGCTCGCCGGTATCCGGTCTGATCGGCCGCTCCGCCGTTACCGAAGGCGCATTGGTCACGGCCAACCAGGCCGATCCGCTGGCCGTGATTCAGCAGATCGACCCGATTTACGTCGACGTGACGCAATCGTCGGTTCAGTTGCTGCGCTTGCAGGAAGATCTAGCCGCCGGTCGTTTGAAGAAAGCGCCCGGAGAAGAGGGCGCTAGTGTCTCGCTCACGCTGGAAGACGGTTCGCCGTACAGCGAGCAGGGCGTGTTGAAGTTCTCCGAAGTCACCGTGGATCCGGGCACGGGCTCAGTGGTGCTGCGAGCCGAATTCGCCAACCCCGATCGCCGTCTGCTGCCGGGCATGTTCGTTCGCGCCAAGTTGGCCACGGGTGTGGCCGAGAACGGCTTGCTGGTTCCCCAACGCGGCGTGACGCGCAATCAGCGCGGCCTGCCGACCGCCCTGGTGGTGAACGCCGAAGGCAAGGTCGAATTGCGCGACATCAAGACCGATCGCACGATTGGCGAGAAATGGCTGGTGACCGAAGGTTTGCAGCAGGGCGACCGCGTAATCGTCGAAGGCTTGCAGAACGCCCGTCCGGGTGCCGATGTCGAGGTCATGGACCCGGCAGCGGCCGCAGCGGCCAACAAGCCGCAGGGCCAGGCCGGTGCCAAACCGGCCGCGGCCGACCAGGGCAAGTAAGGAGCGAGATCAATGGCTAAGTTTTTTATTGATCGCCCGGTTTTTGCCTGGGTAATCGCGATGGTGCTGATGCTGGCAGGGGGCTTGTCGATCGGCAGCCTGCCGGTCTCGCAATTCCCGGCGATCGCACCGCCGGCTGTGGGCATCCAGGTGACCTATCCCGGCGCCTCGGCTCAGACTGTGCAGGATACGGTCGTGCAGGTGATCGAGCAGCAGATGAACGGCTTGGACGGCCTGAACTACTTCTCGTCCTCCAGCAAGGCCGACGGCAGCATGGAAATCACGCTGACCTTCGCGCAAGGCACGGATCCCGACATTGCTCAGGTGCAGGTGCAGAACAAGCTGTCGACGGCCGAGTCGCTGTTGCCGCTCGAGGCGCAGCAGCAGGGTATTCGCGTCACCAAGGCCACCGACAACTTCTTGATCGTGATGGGTTTCGTATCGACCGATGGCTCAATGGCCAAGGAAGATATCTCCGACTACGTGGCCAGCTACGTTCAAGACCCGATCAGCCGCACCGAGGGTGTGGGCGACTTCCAGTTGTTCGGTTCGCCTTATGCCATGCGCATCTGGCTGGACCCCGACAAGCTGGTCAACTATGGCTTGACGGCCAGCGACGTGTCGCAAGCCATCAAAGATCAGAACGTGCAGGTGTCATCCTGTCAGTTGGGCGGTTTGCCGGCCATCAAGGGTCAGGAACTAACGGCCACGATTATCGGCCCGACCCGCTTGCAGACGCCGGAAGCCTTCCGCGAAATTCTGATCAAGGTCGATCCGTCCGGCTCGCAAGTGCGGGTGGGCGACGTCGCTCGCGTCGAATTGGGCGGTCAGAACTATTCGATCGACACCTTCTATAACGGCAAGCCGGCCTCCGGTCTGGCGGTCAAGCTGGCCAGCGGCGCGAACGCCCTGGATACGGCCGACGCCGTGCGTGCGACCATCGACAGCCTCAAGCCGTTCTTCCCGCCTGGGCTGGAAGTGGTGTATCCGTACGACACCTCGCCATTCGTCAGCGTCTCGATCGAGAAAGTGATCCACACCCTCCTGGAAGCCGTGGTGCTGGTGTTCCTGGTGATGTACCTGTTCTTGCAGAACTTCCGTGCCACGCTGATTCCCACTCTGGCGATTCCGGTCGTGCTGCTGGGCGTGTTCGCCATGCTGGGTGCGCTGGGTTATTCGATCAACACTTTGACGATGTTGGGGATGGTGCTGGCCATCGGCCTGCTGGTCGACGATGCCATCGTGGTGGTCGAGAACGTCGAGCGGCTGATGGAAGAAGAGGGCTTGACGCCCAAGCAGGCCGCCAAGAAGTCGATGGAACAGATCACCGGCGCGCTGGTGGGTATCGGTCTGGTGATTTCGGCAGTGTTCGTGCCGATGGCGTTCATGGGCGGTTCGACCGGCGTGATCTATCGCCAGTTCTCGATCACGCTGGTGACCTCGATGGCGCTGTCGGTGCTTGTGGCCATCATCTTCACCCCGGCCTTGTGCGCGACCATTCTCAAGCCGATTCCGAAGGGCCATCACGGCACGAAAAAGGGCTTCTTCGGCTGGTTCAATCGTAGTTTCGATCGTGCCAGCGATGGCTATGCGAACACCGTCTCGCGTGGCTTGGGCCGTAGCAAGCGGCTGATGGTGATTTACATCGGTCTGGTTGCCATCATGGCGTTCATGTTCCTGCGTATCCCGTCGGCGTTTCTGCCCGAGGAAGACCAGGGCATCATGTTCGTGCAAGTGCAGACGCCTTCGGGCTCGACGTCCCAGCGCACCAAGGAAGTCATCGACGAGGTGACCGACTACTTCCTGAAAACGCGCGGCGACGCGATCGAGTCGGTATTCGCGGTCAACGGTTTCAGTTTCGGTGGGCGTGGTCAGAACTCGGCCATCATGTTCGTTCGATTGAAGGACTGGGCCGATCGCGGCGATGCCGGTCAGGCGGCCGGTGCAGTGGCCGGCGCGGCCATGGGGCACTTCATGGCGAACATCCATGACGCTCAGGTGTACGCCATCGTTCCGCCCGCTGTGATCGAATTGGGCAACGCCGGCGGTTTCGACTTGCAGATCGTCGACCGCGCCGGTGTCGGACTGGAAGCCTTGCTGAACGCGCGCAATCAGTTCCTGGGAGCGGCGGCACAGAGTCCGATCCTGATGGGCGTTCGTCCTAACGGTCTCGAAGATGCGCCGCAGTATCAATTGGACATCGACCGCGAGAAAGCGCGTGCGCTGGGTGTGGCCATCGCCGAAATCAACACCACGATCTCGACGGCCTGGGGCTCGTCCTATGTAAACGACTTTATCGACCGGGGTCGCGTGAAGCGGGTCTACATGCAGGGCGAGGCGACCGCGCGCATGGTGCCGGACGATTTGAATAAGTGGTATGTGCGTAATACGTCCGGACAGATGGTGCCGTTTTCGGCCTTCGCCAAGGGACATTGGACGTTCGGCCCGCAGAAGTTGGAGCGCTATAACGGCGTGCCTTCGTTCAACATTCAGGGCAACCCGGCAGAGGGTCAAAGCTCGGGCGCGGCCATGGCCGAGGTCGAGCGACTGGCGGCGCAATTGCCCGCAGGGATTGGCTACGAATGGACTGGACTGTCGTACGAAGAACGTCTGTCGGGCTCGCAAGCTCCCATGCTGTACGCTATCTCGCTGGTGGTGGTGTTTTTGTGCCTGGCAGCCTTGTATGAGAGTTGGTCGATTCCGACTGCGGTGATGCTGGTGGTGCCGCTGGGCATTATCGGCGCCGTGATCGCGACCACATTGCGGGGCATGTCCAACGACGTCTACTTCCAGGTGGCGCTGTTGACCACGGTGGGTCTGGCGGCGAAAAACGCGATTTTGATCGTGGAGTTCGCGAAGGAACACTGGGAGGCGGGCGCCAGCTTGAAAGAAGCGGCCGTACACGCTGCACGTCAACGTCTGCGTCCGATTCTGATGACCTCGTTGGCGTTCACGCTGGGTGTGGTGCCGCTGGCGATTTCCTCCGGCGCGGGTTCGGGTAGCCATAACGCCATCGGTACCGGCGTGATCGGCGGCATGCTGTCTGCAACGTTCCTGGCGATCTTCTTCGTGCCTGCTTTCTTCGTGATTATGCTGAAGGTTTTTAAGGTGAAACGGGCGCATGAGAGTTACGACAAACACGACACCAGCCGTCAGAACGAGGGCGAGGACGCGCGTGAAGAGGCCCCGGCAAAATGAGCATGACGATGAAATCGATTTTTTCCGTAACCGTGCTTAGCGCAGCCTTGGCCGGTTGCACGATGATCCCGGACTATGAGCGTCCCGCCGCGCCGGTGTCGCCGGCCTATCCGACGGGCGCTGCCTACAACGCGCCCGATCAGATGCAGGCCCGGCCCGACGGATTGGCAACGGCCGACATCGGCTGGCGCGAGTTCTTCACCGATCCGCTGCTGCAAGACCTGATCACGCGTGCTTTGAACAGCAACCGCGATCTGCGAGTAGCGGCCTTGAACGTCGAGGCGGCTCGTGCGCAATACCGCATCGAGCGCGCCAACCTGTTGCCCGGCGTGGGTGTGGGTGGAACGGGTCAGATTCAACGCGTGCCGGCCGATCTCAGCCCCACTCAGCAGGCGACGATCAACCGTCAGTTTCAAGTCGGCGCCAGTATTCCGACTTGGGAGTTGGATTTGTTCGGGCGCATTCGCAGCCTGAGTCAACAGGCCCTGCAAACCTATCTGGCTCAGGACGAAACGCGTCTGGCGACCGAACTGTCGCTGATTTCGGAAGTCGCCAGCGCCTATCTGACCTTTCGCGCCGATCAAGAGTTGTTGTCGCTGACCGAAGAAACCCTGGCCAGCCAGCGGCAATCGTACGAGCTGACGCGTTTGTCGTTCGAAGGCGGGGTCGGCACGCAGTTGCAACTCAGCCAGGCTGAAGTGTCGGTGCGTACTGCCGAGCAGAACTACGCGCTGTACACCCGGACGGTGGCGCTGGGCATGAATGCCCTGAGCCTGTTGCTGGGCGAGCCCATATCCGACGAGTTGCGTGCGCAACTCGAACGTGCCAACTACCTGGACGACGATGCGCTGCCGACTCAATTGCCGGTGGGTCTGCCGTCCGATCTGTTGATTCGTCGTCCGGACATCCGCGCCGCCGAGCATCAGTTGTTGGCCGCCAACGCCAACATCGGCGCGGCGCGCGCAGCGTTCTTCCCGAAAATCAGCTTGACGGCCAGTGCCGGCACGGCCAGTTCCAGCCTCGGAGGCTTGTTCGAGGGCGGTTCGGGCTCATGGAGCTTCGCGCCCAACATCTCGATCCCCTTGTTCGCCGGTGGTGCCTTGCGCGCCAGTCTTGACGCCGCCGAGATCCGCCGCGATGCGGGCATCGCTCAGTACGAGCGGTCGATTCAATCGGGCTTCCGCGAAGTGGCCGATGCTCTGGCGGGTCGGGGCACGTACGACGAGCAGATCCGCTCGCAGCGGGCGCTGGTCGATGCCAACAAGCGTGCCTATGATGTGTCGGATCAATTGTTCCGCGAGGGCATCAGCAACTATCTGGACGTGCTTGATTCGCAGCGCTCCTTGTACAGCTCGCAACAGAGCCTGGTGCAAACCCGTCTGGGTCGTCTGAACAATCTGGTCACCTTGTACAAGGTGCTGGGCGGCGGTTGGACCGAGCGCTCGGTGGTCGAGCCGCCCGCCGAAGGCGAAGACAGCGCCACGCAAAGCGCGGCGTCGTCGGCCACCTCGACCTCGCCGTCGGCGCCCGTGGCACCCGCAGCCACGATGCCCACGCCCGCTGCGGCCGGCGTACCTGCGGGGGCTTCCCGAGCACCCGCCGCACCGGCTTCGAGTGTCGGCACAGCGCCTGCCGCACGCTGACCCCAAGATCGGTTATACGCTGACTGCACGACTCGCCCGCCCTGCTTCAGGCAGGGCGGGTTTCTTTTTTTTGTTAATGACGATGCACGTTTCTTATTCCATCCCTCGCTACGTATACCTGCTGGGTTTGACCATTTTCTGTATGACCACGGCCGAGTTCATGGTGGCGGGCATGATGCCCGTCCTGGCCGCCGCTTTAGGCGTCAGCCTGGGACAAGTCGGCAATCTGATCGCGCTCTATGCCTTGGGCATGGCTTTGGGTGGTCCTGTCATGACGTCGGTCACACTGGCGCTAGGCTGGTCCAATCGGCGCGCGCTGTTGTGTATGTTGGGTGTGTACGTCGTGACGGGGGCGGTGGCGGCCTTGGCCACCGATTACACCGTGATGGCTTTGGGGCGTATCGGTATGGGTGTGGCCAGTGCGGCAGCCATCGGGGCGTCCATCAGCCTGGGCGCCGAGCAGGTGCCCGAGAATATGCGCGGCCGTGCTGCTTCGTTGGTTCTGGGGGGGTTGATGCTTTCGCCGGTGCTGGGCGTTCCCGCGACGGCCTGGATCGCACAACAAGTGGGGTGGCGCGTCAGCTTCTGGGCCGTGGTCGTATGGGCGATCGTGTGCGCGGTGTGCATTGTGAAGTGGGTTCCGGCAGCGCGCCATCACGGCCGAGTCAGTCTGGCCGACGAGTGGCGCGCCATCTTGAACCGACAATTGTGGGCCGCTTATTTGACCAGCGGGCTGATCATCGGATCGGTGTTCGCCGCGGTCAGCTATGCCTTGCCCATCCTCACCGGCCTGACGGGATTGAACGAGGCCGTCGTTCCCGCGCTGTTGGCGCTCTATGGCGTCGGCAACGTCGTCGGCAACATCGTCGTCGGTCGCTTGGCCGACCGCCACACGCTGCCCGTGCTGGCCTGGGGCGCCGCACTGATGGTCGCAGCGCTTGGCGTATTCGCCTGGGGCGGCCAGCACGCATCGGTGGCCATCCCCGCCTTTCTGTTGCTGGGGCTGACTGGAGTGGCCTTGAATCCCGCCATGTCGGCGCGCGTGATGCGTGCCGCTCGCCCTAGTGCGCTGGTCAATACCATGCACACATCTGCCATCACTGGCGGTTTGGCGTTTGGGGCTTGGGCGGGCGGATTGGGTATCGATGTCGGCCAAAACCTGACCGCCCCGCTGTGGTTGGGCGCAGCCCTGGCAGTGCTGGCTGGTGCTTCCCTGGTGCCGGTCATGCGGCGCGCCCGCCGTGAAGCCTGCATGGCGCACGACGCCGGCAAAGCCTCAGTCGGTACGCTGTGACAGCGTATGGACAGCGCGGTCGTCCTGTCCGAGTTGGCGCACTAACCAGGGAAGGGCCACCTTCAGCTCGTCATGCAGCGTGTAGGGCGGGTTGACCACGAACATGCCACTGCCGTGCAAACCCAGGCCATCGACGGCCGGTTTGCGTACCGACAGGGTCGCATGCACCCAGTTCTTCGCCGGCAGGTTTTCCAACTGACGGCCAATGGCGGATGACTCGCGCCGCTGAACCAGCGGATACCAGACGATGAAGGTGCCGGTGGCAAAGCGCTCCAATCCTTCTTTGACGGCCAGAACCGTACGACGGTAGTCGTGCTTGTCCTCGTAAGACGGATCGATGATGACCATGCCGCGCCGGGTGGGTGGTGGTAGCAGGGCGTTCAATCCTTTGAAGCCGTCGGCGTGATACAGCATGATGCGCCGCTGCACGGCACGTTCGAGGTGGGCGAGGTTGCCTGCCAGCACTTCGGATTCGGTCGGGTGCCATTCGAACAGGCGCAGGCGATCGGCCTCGCGCATGTATTCCAAGGCCCACCAGGGCGAGCCGGGATAGGCTTTGAGCGTGCCGGCTGGATTGAAGTCGGCGAGCGCTTGCAGATAGCGGTCGACCAGGGGTGGCGCATCGGGGCTGCCCCACAGCCGGCCCACACCGTCGGCCGATTCTGCTGTCTTGGTAGACCAATCGCCTTGCAAACCATAGAGGCCCGCGCCAGCGTGCGTGTCGATGACCCAATAGGGCGCCGGCTTGCGGCCAAAATATTCCAGAATGTGGACGAACATGGCGTGCTTGAGCACGTCGGCATGATTGCCCGCGTGGAAGGCGTGACGGTAACTGAACACGAGATATCCAGCCTTACGCGGTCGGACCGATACGGCCCAGTTCATCGGTGAACAGGGCATCGATGCCCCAGTCGAACAACTCGCGGGCACGCCCCGGGTCGTTCACGGTATAGGCCGCCACCCGATAGCCTTTCTCCTGAACGGCTGCGACGATGTCCTGAGTGACGTGGCGTTCATGAATATTCAAGGCCACGCAGTCGTGGCGCACCAGGCGGTCATGCCAGTCGGCGGGCACCGCTTCGACCAGCAAGGCCCGGGGGATTTCGGGCGCCGCTACGTGGGCAGCCGCCAGTGCGTCCTCCGAAAAAGAGGACACCAGCGGCGGGATGGCGGAGCGCGCCCACCACTGACGAATCGCCAGTGCCACGGCGGTTCCGGTTTCGTGCTCGCGGCCTGGGCACGGTTTGATTTCGACGTTGCTCAACAGACCTTCGCCCAGGGTGTATTCGGCCACTGTTTCAAAGGAAATCAGTCGTTCGCCTTCGAAACTGGGATCCAGGTACCGGCCCGCGTCCAAGGTTTGTAGGGCGTCCCACGTCAACGCACGGGCGGGACCTCGGCCGTCGGTAGTGCGATCCAACAGGTCGTCATGTAGCAAGAAGAGCACCCCGTCGCTGGAGAGCTTCACGTCGTATTCCACAAATGTGAAACCATGGTTGCGGGCTGCGCGCATCCCGGCAAGCGTGTTCTCTGGGGCCAGGCGCCCACCGCCTCGGTGGGCGATCAGGGCGGGGTAGGGCCAGGTGGCGGTAGTCTCGGACATGACTAAGCATCCATTGGTAAAACCCCGATTGTCGCAGACCTTGTGCCCGGATGATCGCTTAAGCAGGGGCTGCGAGCTTCTGCTGCGGTGTGTCCCCCCGGGAAAGTTGGTAAACTTGCTGCCTTTGCCACTAGCGGCAGGTGCGGGCGAGTGGTCGTAGGCAAAGTCGTTCGTAAACAAAGTTGATACGCAGCCTCTACCGGGCGCGCCGTATCTGATCCATTGGCTACACGCGGCGCCAGCCCCCCCAGCAGGCGCACGCACTTGGGAATTCCAATTGTTCGATTTCATTCGCAACCATCGACGCTGGATGCAGCTGGTTCTGCTGCTTCTGATTGTGCCGTCCTTCGTCTTCGTGGGCGCGCAAGGCTACGAGACCTTCTCCACCAACGAGCCGGAAGTCGCCACGGTCAACGGCAAAGGCATCACGACGACCGAGTTCGAGAATGCCCGCCGCAGCCACATCGATCGCGAGCGGCAACGATTGGGCACGCGTTTCGAGCTGGCCCGGGTCGATAATCCCGAAACTCGCCGTCAGTTGCTGGACGACCTGATCAATCGCCGTGTGCTGGAGGCGGTGGCGATCGACAACCGGTTCTCGGTGTCCGACGGTGCGCTGCGCAATAACGTTGCCTCGTACCCTGCTTTCCAGGACAACGATCAGTTCTCGGCCGAGCGTTATCGCCAGGTATTGACCGCGCAGGGCTTGTCGCCCGCGATGTTCGAAACGAGCGTGCGTCAGGATCTGGCCGTACAGCAGGTGCTGAATCCGCTGGTCGATACCGCCGTGCTGCCGGATGTGGTCAGTGCCCGTCTCGATAGCGCCTTGACGCAGCGGCGCACAGTGCAAGTTCGTCGCTTCGCGGCCAACGATTTCAAAAGCCAGATTCAACTCTCGGATGCCGATCTGAAGACGTGGTACGACGCCAATTCGAAGGCGCTGCAGATCCCGCAGAACGTCGATGTGCAGTATCTGGTGCTGGACGAGGCTGCCGCGACGGCGGGCATCAAGGTTCCCGAAGAAGAAGTCGCCAAGTATTACGAGCAGAACAAAGCGCGTTTCGGTACGCCCGAGCGTCGTCGCGTCAGCCACATCATGATCGAAGTGCCTTCGGGCGCGTCCGAGCAGGTGCGTCGCGAAGCGCAGGCTCAGGCTGCGAAGCTGGCCGAGCAGGCGCATGCCAATCCGGCCGGATTTGCCGATCTGGCCAAGCAGAATTCGCAGGATGCCGGTTCGGCCACGCAAGGCGGCGATCTGGGCTGGGTCAACCCGGGTTCGTTGCCACAGGATTTGTTTGCCGCATTGAGCACCCTGAAAGTGGACGAGGTGTCCGATGTGGTCAGCAGTCCTTCGGGGTTGCACATCTTGAAGCTGACCGCGCTGGACGCGGGCAAGCAGGAATCGCTCGATCAGGTGCGCGACCGCATCACCACCGAGATTCGCCGCCAGTTGGCTGCCGAGCGCTTCGGCGAACTCTCGACCGCGCTGCGTAAAGCCTCGGCCGACCAGTCCACCAGCCTGGATGCCGCGGCCAGTGCCACGGGCCTGACCGTACGCCGTGCCAACGGCGTGGCCCGTACCGGTTTGTTGCCCGCCGCGCAGGTGGCGGACAATGCCGCCGTCGCGAGCCCTGACGCCGAGATGCTGAACACGCCGCGTGTGCGCGATACCTTGTTCTCGAATGAAGTGCTGAATCAGAAGCTCAACTCGGGCGTGATCGAATTGGCAGCCGATCAATTGCTGATCGTGCGCGCCGCCGAAGTCCATGCGCAGCGCGTGCCGCCCTTGGCTGATGTCAGTGATCGAGTCCGCAGCACCTTGCTGGACGAGCGCTCGTTGGAGGCCGCTCGCCATGCTGGCGAGGCCCTGCTGGCCGAAGTGAAAGCGTCGCCTGCCGACGCTCCCGCACCCGCTGGCTTCGATTCGGCACGTCCCGTGTCGCGTCAGAACCCTGGCGATCTGTCGCGTGCGGTGCTCATGGATGTCTCGCGTATGCCGGTCACGCCCTTGCCCGGTTATAGCGGAGTAGCCGATGGCCGCAGCTATGTGGTGACGCGCTTGAGCGCCGTCGAGAAGGGCGATCCCAATCCCGCCATGCAAGCGCAGCTGATCGACCAAACCACGGCAATGTGGGGCGATGCCGAGAGCCGTGCAGTGCTCAAAATGTTGCGCGATCAGTACAAGGCAAAGATCCTGCCCGAAGCCGAGTCGGCTATCGCGGGTGAGGCTCAACCGGGCTGATCCGCGTCAACTGAAAACCGGCCCCTCGTGGCCGGTTTTTTCATTCGAGAATTCGTAATGATCGTCCGTCCCCGTCTGCACTGGTTGCGCATGTTGTTCGTATGGCGCGGGTCGGTGCTGGGCGTGATCGCTCCCCAGCTATTGACGATCACGGCGTTCGCCATTGCCGTTCTGGTGGCGCATGGCCGAATTTTCGAGTGGAGGGTGCCGCTGACCTTCGTGCCGTTCTCGCTGATCGGCGTGACCCTCGCCATCTTCCTGGGCTTTCGCAACAACACGGCCTATGCCCGCTATTGGGAAGCGCGGATGTTGTGGGGCGTGGTGATGCTCGAGTCGCGCAATCTGGCTTACGCTCTCGCGTTTCAAGCCTGCCGTAGTCTTGCTCCTGGCCGGGTGCGAGCGCATCGCGAACACGCCAATCCCTTTTACGTATTCGGTCATCATCCACCGCATCATTTATCTTTATTGTCTGCTGCTGCCTTTCGGTCTGCTCGATTCCACCGGCGTCATGACGCCTGTGATCGTGGCCTTCATCGCTTATACGTTCTTTGCTTTGGAGGCATTGGGCGCCGAAATCGAAGAACCGTTCGGAACCGAGCCGAACGACTTGCCGCTGGATGCGCTGGCCTGGACGATCGAGGCCACATTGCGCGAAAGCCTGGGCGAAACCGACCTGCCGCCCGAATCGCCTGCGGTGGATTATCTTCAAACGTGAGCGCCCGCGCCCCGGGGTGTTGCGACGCAGTATCCGATCGCGGCGCAGACGTGAAATAATAAGTTCTCTATTTTGTCTAGCCTGCGAAACTCATGACTTCTACCGGTACCTTGGCTTTCCGTTCTACGTCCTCTTCGGCGGCACGCGTTCTGGCCGAACGCGATGCCATTCTGGCCGATCCTGGATTCGGTAAACACTTCACCGACCACATGGTCGCCGTGGACTGGACTCACGCCGACGGCTGGCACAATGCCCAAGTGACCCCCTATGCGCCCTTGATGCTCGATCCGGCTGCATCGGTACTGCACTATGCGCAAGAGATTTTCGAAGGCTTGAAAGCCTTCCGCCATGCCGATGGCTCGATCTGGACGTTCCGCCCCGAAGCCAACGCCGCCCGTTTGCAGCGCTCGGCTGCCCGATTGGCGCTGCCCGAACTGCCGGTCGATGTGTTCGTCGAGTCGCTGCGTCAGCTGGTTCGGGTCGATGCCGATTGGGTGCCCTCGGCGTCCGAGACCAGCCTCTATCTGCGTCCGTTCATGATCGCCAACGAGAGCTTCCTGGGTGTGCGTTCGGCGCAACGCGCAGCCTACTACGTGATCGCCAGCCCGGCCGGCCCGTACTTTGCCAAAGGTGTCGCACCCGTTTCCATCTGGCTGTCCACCGACTACGCGCGCGCGGCCCATGGCGGCACGGGTGCGGCTAAATGCGGCGGTAACTACGCCGCATCCTTGTTGCCGCAGCAGGAAGCGGCTGCCAACGGTTGCGCGCAGGTCTTGTTCTTGGATTCGCGCGAAGGCAAGTATCTCGAAGAGCTGGGCGGCATGAACGTGTTTCTGGTGCGCCGCGACGGCACGCTGCTGACGCCAGCCTTGACCGGCAGCATTCTGGAAGGCGTCACGCGCGCCAGCATCATCCAGTTGGCCAAAGATCGGGGCCACAAGGTCGAAGAGCGTGCGATCTCCATCGACGAATGGCGTAACGGCGTGGCCTCTGGCGACATCTCGGAAGCCTTCGCCTGCGGCACGGCTGCGGTGGTCACTCCGATCGGCGAATTGAAAGGGCCGGGCTTTTCGGTCGGCGACATCAATGCGCCCGCGGGTGAACTGACGATGGCGCTGCGTCGTGACCTGACCGATATCCAGTACGGTCGCACGGCCGACCGTCACGGCTGGATGACGCGTCTGGTGTAAACCACCATGCGCCTGCTGCTGGTCGAGGACGAACCCGAACTGGCCCGCTGGCTGGCGCGTGCCCTGGCTCGGCAGGCCGGGTTCGTCGTCCAATGGGCCGACGACGGCTTGCTCGCCGATCGGCGCTTGAGTATGGAAGAGTTCGACGCGGTCATTCTCGACCTGGGCTTGCCTGGTCTGGACGGCCAAAGCCTGTTGGCGCGTATGCGGGCCCGCCACGACGGCACCCCGGTACTGGTGCTGACGGCACGCGATTCGCTGGCCAGCCGAGTGGACACCTTGCATCAGGGTGCCGACGATTTTCTGCCCAAACCGTTTCGCATCGAAGAACTCGAAGCGCGTCTGACCGCGCTGGTCAGACGGAGCCGCGGCCGTGAGCACCCACGGTGGTACTGCGGTGATCTGCATTTCGACAGCGTGAGTCAACGATTTCACGTCGGCACCGAAAAGCTGGCGCTTTCGCCTCGCGAGCATGCGGTGCTGCGCACCCTCATTCAAAAGGCGGGTGAGCCGCTGAGCAAACAGCATATCCTCGATCGCGTGGTGAGCGAAGACAGTGAGGTGAACCTGGAGGCGGTCGAGGTGCTGGTGCATCGCCTGCGCAAGAAACTGACCGATAGCGGCGCGCAGATCGTGACCTTGCGCGGCTTGGGCTATTCGCTCGAACCCGTAGACGGTGCGACGCCTTAGGATCGTGCCCCGCAGCCTGAAAGCCCGCCTGTTGAGCGGGCTGGTGCCGGTATTGTTATTGGTCATGGTGGGCGCGTTGTGGTTGTCGAATCGCAGTTTGAAAGAGCAGGTCGATGCGGCCTACGACCGTTCTTTGGCCGGCGCCTTGCGGACGATCGACGGCAATGTCTCCACGCGCAGTGGGGGATTGTCGATGGAACAACCCTACCTGATGCTGGAGTTCTTCGAGAAGACCGCCAACGGGCAGGTGTTTTATCGCGTGGCGACTGAAGACGGGTTGGCCGAAATCGGAAATCCGGCCTTACCCCTGCCACCCGAGCCCCTGCGCTCGGGCGAACCGCAGTTCTATGAAGCACACTATTTCGACGCGACCATCCGAATAGCCGCGCTGGCTCGCGACATGGACCCACCCTTGGCGGACGGTCGCCATGGCCGGTTGATCTTGCAGGTGGCCGAAAGCCTGGAGTCGCGCGAGGTGTTCGTCAACAGCCTGTTGCGTCGGTCGATCGAGCGCGACATCGTCGGCATGGTGTTCATTATCGTGGTGCTGGTGGCAGGTATCGCCATGTCGCTCAGACCGCTTGCGCGGATGCGCGACGAACTGGAGTCGCGCCGCCCCGACGACTTGCGGCCCATCGAATCGAATGACTTGCCCTCCGAGGTCTTGCCCCTGGTCGAAGCGGTGAATCGACACGTTGCGCGCCACGCCGTGCAGACCGAGGCGCAGATGCAGTTTTTGGACGATGCTTCGCATCAGTTGCGTACCCCCCTGTCAGTCTTGCGCATGCAGTTGGGCTATGCCTTGCGCGAACCGGACGCACAGGAAATGCGTGGCGCGCTGACCGCCATGCAGGAAGGACTGACTCGCGCTGAGCGTATGACCAACCAGATGTTGGCATTGGCGCGCGCCCGCGATGCTACGGTGACGCGCGAAGCGCTGGCGTTCGAGCGGGTCGATCTGGCCGAGATCGCACAAGGTGTGCTGCGTACCTTGTGGCCGGTCGCCCGTCAGAAATCCCTGGATATCGGTTTCGAGCATGACGACACACCGGTGTGGGTGGATGGGGTCGAATGGCTCTTGCGCGAGGCGATGATCAATCTGGTCGATAACGCCATTCGCTATACGCCGGTATCCGGAACGGTAACGCTGGCGGTCACCTGGCGCGGCGATACCGCATGCGTGACGGTCTGCGATACGGGGCCCGGCATGGCAGTGGCCGATATCGAGCGAGCGGGCTTGCGTTTCAGGCGCGGCGCTGCCGGCAAACGCAGCCCGGGAGCGGGTTTGGGTCTGGCGATCGTTAAAACGATATCCGATTTGCATCGTGCCGACCTCACGTTCGCCAACCGATTGGCGCCAGCAGGTCTGCTTGTGCATTGGCGTTTTCCCTGATGAGCGCCACAAATCCATCGAATTGAAAGGCTGCGGAAAGCAAGCGGCTCGTATGGTGATGGTGAGCGTGCAATAAGCACGCCATCGCGGCACCTGTTTTTGCCCGTTCGCGAATCATAATCAGGAGATAATTGATGACCCCGTCCATCCCGTTCACCGGGCGTCTGGCTGCGTTCGCCATCGCCTTGACGTGCAGCGTATCCGCTGTCGCCGCCGAAGAGCCCGCCCGTCCCGAATGTATTGCACCTGCCCAGCCCGGTGGCGGTTTCGATCTGACCTGCCGCCTCGCGCAATCGGCTTTGAAGGATTCGCATGCCCTGAAACGTCCGTTGCGCATCGTCTATATGCCAGGCGGCATCGGTGCGGTGGCCTACAACAACATCGTGGCCCAGCGTCCTGCCGAGGCCGGTAGCATCGTGGCGTTTTCTGGCGGCTCGCTGTTGAATCTGGCGCAGGGTAAGTTTGGCCGCTACTCCGCCGACGATGTGCGTTGGTTGGCGGCGGTGGGCACCGATTACGGTGTGGCCGTGGTGCGTGACGACAGCCCGCATAAAGACCTCAAAAGCCTGATGGCGGTCTTGAAAGAAGACCCGACCCGCATCGTGTTGGGGGCGGGCGGCTCGGTTGGCAGCCAGGACTGGATGAAGGCGGCTCTGACTGCTCAGGCCGCCGGCGTCGACTACAAGAAGATGCGATTCGTGTCCTTCGAAGGCGGCGGCGAGGCCATCACCGCTTTGCGCGGCGGCCATATCCAGGCGTACATGGGCGATGCGGCAGAAGCCATGACCATGCTGGATGGCGGCGCGCCCATTCGCGTGCTGGCGGTCTATCACAAGGAGCGCTTGCCGGGACGTCTGGCGCAGGTGCCTACCGCGACCGAACAGGGCTATCAGATCGAGTGGCCCATCATTCGAGGTTACTACGTAGGTCCCAAAGTATCGGATGCCGATTATCAGTGGTGGGTGGACGCATTCAAACAGGCCATGGCCGCACCGGGATTTCAGAAATTCCAGGCGCAGCAGGGTTTATTTCCCTTGAATCTGGTGGGGCCTGAGCTGGATAGCTACGTCAAGAACCGCGTGAAGGAATACGCCAGCCAGGCCGAGTCCTTCGGTCTGATGAAGAAATAAACCCAGGGGCTCATTATGGTGTTGAACGATAGAGTCCTGGGGGCCGCTGCGCTGGTGGTGGCGGCCTTCCTGGCGTGGTATGGGCATGACCTGGAGGCCCCCTTCGCGTACGAACCGGTCGGGCCGCGTGCATTCCCGATGTTGGTGGCGGCCATGATCGCCTTGTGCGGTATCCGGCTGGTGGCGAAGGGGGGGAATCCGGCCGATGCCAACGCGCCTGGCGCCAATACCCGCATTGCGTCGATGGTCGCGGTCGTGGCGGCTTATGCGGTGGCCTTTCAATGGTTGGGGTTCGTGATCGCCACCACGCTTATGGCCGTGTTGGTTGGGCGCTTGTTCGGCGGCACGTGGCTCAAAGGCTTGCTGGGTGGCGTGGTGATGGGCCTGGGGTTCTTCCTGTTGTTCGACAAGGTGTTGGACGTCGTGTTGCCGACGGGCCTGTTGGGGGGGGTGCTATGAACGATGTGCTGAGTCAACTTGGCTTGGGTTTCAGCGTGGCGCTCACGCCTATGAATCTGTTGGTCGCTGCCCTGGGTTCGTTTTTTGGCACCATCGTCGGCGTGCTGCCCGGACTGGGGCCGATCAACGGCGTGGCGATGTTAATTCCCATCGCCTTCGCCTTGGGTTTGCCGCCCGAGACGGCGCTGATCCTGCTGGCCGCCGTGTATGTCGGTGCCGAATATGGCGGCCGCATCACCTCGATCCTGCTGAACGTGCCGGGTGAGGCCGCGGCGGTGATGACTACACTGGACGGCTATCCCCTGGCACGCCAGGGTTTGGCGAGCGTTGCCTTGTCGCTGTCGGCGTGGTCGTCCTTCATCGGCTCGCTGATCGCGACGGCAGGCATCATCGTATTGGCGCCTTTGCTGGCCAATTGGGCCTTGGCCTTCGGTCCGGCCGAGTATTTCGTGCTGATGGTGTTCGCGTTCTGCGCCCTGACCAGTCTGCTGGGTGATCAGCCCGTGAAAGGTGTGCTGGCGGCCATGGTGGGCCTGGCAATCGCGACGGTCGGCGTCGATTCCAACTCCGGGGTCTACCGCTACACCTTCGACTTGCCGCATCTGTCCGACGGCATCGACTTCGTGGTGGTGGTGATCGGATTGTTCGCGGTGGGCGAAATGCTGCAAATGTTGGAGAAGGTGATTGCCGGTCAGTCAATGGGCGTACCCATCACCGGTCGGAAGTTGTTCAACTGGCAAGAGTTGAAGTTCACTAATGGCAGCACATGGCGGGGTGGCTTGCTGGGCTTTTTCATGGGGGTGTTGCCAGGGGCGGGTGCCAGCGTGGCCTCGGCCGTGTCCTACGCTAGCGAGAAACGATTGATCGAGGGACGCGATCCCGACGCCAAGTTCGGTCGCGGCGATTTGCGCGGCTTGGCCGCCCCCGAAGCGGCCAACAACAGCGCGGCGACCGGATCGTTCATTCCCATGCTCACGCTGGGGGTGCCGGGTTCGGGCACTACCGCCGTCATGATGGGCGCGCTCACGCTCTACAACATCACGCCGGGCCCCGTATTGTTCGAAAGCCAACCCGAGCTGGTGTGGGGGTTGATTGCCTCGCTGTTGATCGCCAACGTGATGCTGTTCGTCATGAACGTGCCCATGGTGCGGATATTCGCGTCGATGCTGGCCATTCCCGCGTGGCTGCTCGTGCCTGGGGTATTGACCATCAGCTTCGTCGGGGTCTATGCCATCAATGCCACAACGTTCGATCTGATTCTGGTTGTGATCATCGGCGTGATCGGCTATTTCCTGCGCAAGCTGAATGTGCCCATGGCGCCCTTGATCCTGGGGGTGGTGTTGGGCGACATGATGGAGCAGAACTTGCGCCGGGCACTGTCGATCACCAACGGCGAAGTGCATATTCTGTACGGCAGCGCCGTGACCCAGGGTTTGTGGGCCGCAGCGGTGGCGGTGGTTGTGGTGCCGATGGCGATGCGGGCATATAAGAAGCGGCAGCGCTCAGGTGACCACTGAATGAGGTCGATGGGTATGGGATAATCTCGGGGGTATGCCCAAGGCGAGGCTCAAGAGGTTGTTCGCACGGGCGCGCAGGGGCACCTACTCCCGTGACCCCGCTTTCCCTTTTCGCGATTTTTCCGAGTCTCCAAGATGCCTGTCTACCGTTCCAAAACCTCCACCGCTGGCCGTAACATGGCGGGTGCGCGCTCGTTGTGGCGCGCCACCGGCATGAAAGACGACGATTTCTCCAAACCCATCATTGCGGTGGTCAATTCGTTCACCCAGTTCGTGCCGGGCCATGTCCATCTGAAAGATCTGGGCCAGTTGGTCGCCCGCGAGATCGAAGCCTCTGGCGGTGTGGCCAAAGAATTCAACACCATCGCGGTCGACGACGGCATTGCGATGGGTCACGACGGCATGCTGTATTCGCTGCCTAGCCGCGACATCATTGCCGATTCGGTCGAGTACATGGTGAACGCGCATTGCGCCGATGCCATGGTGTGCATTTCGAACTGCGACAAAATCACCCCGGGTATGTTGATGGCCGCGATGCGGCTGAACGTGCCTGTGGTTTTCGTGTCGGGCGGCCCGATGGAGGCTGGCAAGGCACAGTTGGCCAACCCCAGCACCAAAGTCATCGAGTTGAAGAAGCTCGATCTGGTGGACGCCATGGTGATCGCTGCCGACAAGTCGTATTCCGATGCCGACGTGGCCGAGGTCGAACGCTCGGCCTGTCCGACCTGCGGATCGTGCTCGGGCATGTTCACGGCCAACTCCATGAACTGCCTGACCGAAGCGCTGGGCTTGTCCTTGCCGGGTAACGGTACGGTGGTGGCCACCCATGCCGACCGTGAGCAACTGTTCAAGCGCGCCGGTCGCACCATCGTCGATCTGGCACGTCAGTATTACGAGCACGACAACGTGCGCATCTTGCCGCGCTCGGTTGGCTTCAAAGCCTTTGAAAACGCGATGACCTTGGACATCGCCATGGGCGGGTCCACCAATACGATCCTGCATCTGCTGGCCATCGCACGTGAAGCAGGCATCGATTTCACGATGACGGATATCGATCGCCTGTCGCGCATCGTGCCGCAATTGTGCAAGGTCGCACCCAACACCAACAAATATCACATCGAAGACGTGCATCGCGCAGGCGGCATCATGGCCATTCTGGGTGAGCTCGACCGTGCGGGCAAGTTGCACACCGACGTGCCGACAGTGCATGCGCCCACTTTGAAAGATGCATTGGATCAGTGGGACATCGTTCGTACCCAGGACGAGGCCGTCAGAACGTTTTACATGGCGGGTCCGGGGGGCGTTCCCACCCAAGTGGCGTTCAGCCAGAATGCCCGATGGCCCAGCCTCGATCTGGATCGTGCCGAAGGCTGCATCCGTTCTTACGAACATGCGTTCTCGAAAGAGGGCGGTTTGGCGGTGCTGACCGGCAACATCGCGATCGACGGCTGCGTGGTGAAAACCGCCGGCGTGGATGAAAGCATTCTGGTGTTCGAGGGCAACGCGCACGTCACCGAGTCGCAAGACGAAGCGGTCGAGAACATCCTGGCCGGGAAAGTCGTGGCCGGTGATGTCGTGATCGTCCGCTACGAAGGCCCGAAGGGCGGTCCGGGTATGCAAGAGATGCTGTATCCCACCAGCTACATCAAGTCGCAAGGTTTGGGTAAGGCGTGTGCGCTCTTGACCGACGGTCGGTTCTCGGGGGGAACCTCGGGCCTGTCCATCGGCCACTGCTCGCCTGAGGCTGCGGCAGGGGGCGCCATCGGTTTAGTGCGCAACGGCGACAAGATCCGCATCGATATTCCCAATCGCACCATCGACGTGCTGTTGTCGGACGACGAGTTGGCGCGTCGCCGCGCAGAGCAGGACGCCAAGGGTTGGAGGCCCGAGCTTCCCCGTCCGCGCAAGGTGTCGGCGGCGTTGAAAGCCTATGCCAAGCTTGTGATGTCGGCTGACAAGGGGGCAGTGCGCGACGAATCGCTGCTGGACGATTGAACCGGCAACCGTCTATCGGCAGGCGCCATAGATAGTGATGTTGTGCAAGCCGCTCTTCGGAGCGGCTTTTTTTATGTGGCAAGCGAGTACTCGGGCCGGAATCGTGCCGGCCCCCTTGTGGAAATATCGAGTGTCCGAGCCTCGCCCACCGCCACTTGACAAGCAAAGGCAGCACTTTGATCGGCACGACGGATCGCGGTTTTAATTTCGGTGCCGACCAATACTAACGCGCTCTCGCAATCGAGAAAAATACACATTGACGGCCAATATTTCTCCCAAATAAAGAAAATGCTGTGCTGCGTTTTTGTTTTCATTTGGTTGGTAAGAAAATGATTAACTTGGGTCGATGGCATCGAATCTGATCGGCTGTTGGTTTTAATTCTAGCCATCAAATCGATTTTCAAAAGTCTGGAAGAGGCTTGTTCAGACCTTCCCTAGACACCACTACAGGAGCGTGTTATGGCAGAACCGAATGCTACGAGCCGATGCGGCATGTTGAGAAGTCAGGTCAGGCCGGGTGATGTGATGCTCAAGTTGAATACCGGCGGTCTTATTCCCGGCGTTATTTCAAAAACGACTCATTCAGAGTATGTTCACGGGGGAATAGGGGGGGAGGGCGGTACGATATACGATGTTAATGGTGGGTTGCCGGATGATCAGATTAGTGGCAAACGATTGTTGCCTAATGTTTATCGGTCCTCTTTGCAGCAGGATAATCAGATGAAAACGGCTTATCGTGTCTGGCGCTGCACAAATGTACCCATCGTCGATATCGTGCATAGGGAGGCGGCGCCATTTGTAGCGGTCGGGACGAATAGTAGATGGAGATATAACTTCCATGTGGTGACTCGTGTGGTTGGAGCGATAGTGGGAAGTGCCACGAATAAGGTTTTTACCCATAAGAAAAACAGAGAGATTGACGAGCAGAAATTGAACATTGAAAGATTAGTGGTAAGTAATGGCGGCTCATTTATCGATGCTGCGAAGCAAACAAATCGTGATTTCTTTTGTACCGAATGGATTGTGTGGATGTACTTGTTAGCGTCCTATAAGGCGGCACAAGAAGGTCATCGTCAATCGTTACAATTGAATATTCGTCCCTATGAGGCCATTCCCAATAATCTGGCGCAAGCGCTGATTAATTCTCCCGATTTCACGTTAATGGGAAATATTGGAAGCATATAGGAATTGTCTTCCGCAACTGATGGTGGCAGAGCTGATTTTGTACAGATACGGTATTCATCTGATGGTCGAATACCGTATCAAGGCGGTAGGGCGTATAAGTCTTCAAATCGTGACGCGTTTGCGCAATCGATTCATCCCAGATGCGAAGATTGGGTTCCAGTAGTGCCGAAGTCCGCTTTCTCCTTGCTGATTGCATCTTGAGATGAGACGCAATCGCCTTTAGGCGCGTAACATAGCGAACTGTGTCTACCACCGAGGGGCTGTCCGGATGTCCAACAGCAAGCTTTTCGAGCCGATTCAACTGGGAAGTGTGATTCTGCCCAATCGAATTGTCATCGCGCCTATGTGCCAGTATTCGGCCGAAGAAGGCAGCGCGACCGATTGGCATCTGATGCATCTGGGGCGGCTGGCGACATCGGGTGCCGGCCTGTTGATCATCGAAGCCACGGCAGTCGAGCCCGAAGGCCGAATTTCGCCGGACGATCTGGGCTTGTACAGCGATGCCAATCAGCAGGCTCTGGATGGTGTCTTGAAGGCCGTGCGACGGTATACCGACATGCCTATCGGTATCCAGTTGGGGCACGCGGGTCGCAAGGCCAGCATCGATTCTCCCTGGAATGGCGGTAAGCAATTGGGTTTGGATCGCCGTGGCTGGAACACCAAAGCTCCTTCGGCTATTCCCATGTTCGACGGCGACCGTATTCCCACCGCACTCGACACGGTGGGCCTGACGCAAGTGCGAGACGCATTCGTGGCCAGTGCCGAGCGTGCCGTCGCACTAGGCGTCGATCTGATCGAGTTGCATGGCGCACATGGTTACCTGCTGCACCAGTTCCTGTCGCCCTTGGCGAATCGCCGCAGCGATCAGTACGGCGGCAGCCTCGAAAATCGCATGCGTTTCCCGCTCGAGGTGTTCGACGCCGTCAAGCGTGTACTGCCTCCCGCCTTGCCCCTGGGCGTGCGGATATCGGCCACCGATTGGGCCGATGGCGGCTGGGATGTCGAACAAAGCATCGCGTTCGCACGCGAACTAGACGAGCGGCGCTGCCATTTCATTCATGTCTCCAGTGGCGGCGTGGCAGCGAAGCAAAGCATTTCGGTCGGCCCGAACTACCAAGTACCGTTCGCGCGCCTGATCAAGGAGGCGGTCACCATGCCGGTGATCGCCGTGGGTTTGATCACCGAGCCGGATCAAGCCGAAGCCATCGTTGCCACGGGCGATGCCGACATGGTGGCGCTGGCGCGCGGTATTTTGTTCGAGCCAACGTGGCCGTGGCGAGCAGCCGCTCAGCTCGGCGCGAAGGTTCAGGCGCCCAAGCAATACCTGCGTTCGCAACCACGTCGTTACGGCAATTTGTTCGAGGTGTGATTGCGGCATATGCCGATGAAGGAGAAATGCGCAGCGGCCGCTCGGGCGAGCGGACCGTGGGTCCGCGGCCTGAAGTTCCGGCCGAATTGCTGGATCACCTGGTCAAAGGGTCGCTAGGCCGTTGCTGGCACGATAGCCCGACATGACCAACGCCATCGAGGGCCTGAACATGCCATTGTGCAAGATCATCAAGACGCGCGGCCTACATAGTGCACTTAGATATTTAAGGCTCGAGCAGCTCGCTCAGGCTCACCAGCAACGACGGTTTTAAACCTAGACGCTATGTCGGTCATGTACTAATTGCCGGAGCAGGTCAATATTTCAATTGCCTGATATATTCATCATTGAAGCTCTTTAATCTGCTCTGCGTGAAATCCCTGTGTGGTCCTTTCTTGTAAATACTTGGTTCATGTAGCATTCTTACTACGCCATTGAATAACCAGATCATTCTATCTCGCTTAGTTGTAAGTCCCTCTTTGGTGTGAGTAAAGCCAAGCAAAGATTTTAGATAAAGTGGACCTTGATCGGGGAAGCTGGAATTGTTTGTGTCATCAAAAATTTGCATGATTTCTTCATGGACTTCGTCAGACAATTTGCTGTGTATGTCAGCAAGTACATTTTCTATCTTATATCTCTTCTCGTGAGTGAGTAGGCTAGAGCCTTTAAAATCAAGAAATGTCTCAGTGAGTGGTGCTACCGGGACCTTCGCACCCAAAGCTTGGGTTGCCTGCGAAGTTACGAAAGCCCCGGCAGATTTGAACAGGTCATTCCTATCAGCCATCCCTTTGGCTGTATTGACAACAATATTGCCCCCCGCCTGTTTAAGCCCAGTGAGCATTTTCCTGGTCTGAATTCTGACGGGTTGAAGTTTGTGGCTGTGAAAAGCGTTATTCCAGCCAAATTTGATCAATTTATCCGTCAAAAATTTTCCAAATAATGCACCGCCTGCTGCACCAACAGGTGGAACAGGTGCAGTGAGAATAGCGCCCAGGGTCCCAAACACACCCATAGCTGCAAAATTTGCCAGCCGCCCGACCGCGGCTTGGAGGTGAGCAGCTGTCTTCTTGGATGGATTGCTTAAAATCTCCAAGAAGTCATTTGTTGCCTCCAGTGCCTCTGTAGCACTATCCAGCAATGCGCCGTAGTGATTGACTCGTTGAGTACTACCCACAAAAAATATCTCCTTCAGCCCTCTTGGGGAATAATGTTAAAAATGGGAAGTAAATAACGGAGTAACGGATGTGCAGAATAATTTCGCTAGATTTTTCAATGGCGCCGTTGACTTGCCCGCTTCAATATCTCTCCTATCAAAAGGCAATGTCGCACATCGTTGAGGTCCAGTGGTAACTGGCTGCTGTCATTCGTGCCGTGCGAGACCGGCAAGGCATTGCAACCTCTGATAAGCCTTGAGCTTCCCTCAAAATGACCTATCGAGAAGTCTCGCCACCTATGGTCGGCCCAGACAGGTGAAGGAGTTGGTCGCGTACGGCGCAAAGACAAGTGCAGAGCGCGGGCGTGTATTCTGAGGGTGTAGTCATTGATTAGCAGAGGGGCGCTCGCATGCCCGACTTGAATACGCCGATGTTCCCTGGCGCGCCGATGCCGCAGGACTTGACTGTCTCCCTGGATCTGCCGCAAACGCTTGCCTGCGTCAGCACGCCTGCCGCAGTCGTCGCGTTTTGGCGCGAAGCGGGACCCGCGCGCTGGTTTGCCAAGTCGGATGAGTTCGACGAGAAGTTTCGCCAATGCTTTCTGGCCACTCACATGGCTGCAGCGCGGCGCGAGCTGGACGACTGGACGCAGTCGGCCGAAGGCGCGTTGGCGCTCTTGATTGTTTTGGATCAGTTTCCGCGCAACGCTTTTCGCGGCACGGCGCACATGTATGCGACCGATCCGTTGGCGCAAGCCTATGCGTTGGCGATGATCGCCGCAGGGCAGGACCACGAGGTCGAGGTGGCCTTGCGCGCGTTTTGTTTTGCCTTGCGCGCGTTTTGGTTTTGTTTTGCCTTGCGCGCGTTTTGGTTTTGTTATCTGCCTTTGGAGCATGCCGAGGATGCCGGCCTGCAAGCGCGCTGCGTGGCCCTAATGACGCCATTGGGGGGGCAATCGCTGGAGTATGCCCAGCATCATGCCGACATCATCGCTCGTTTCGGGCGATTCCCCCATCGCAATCCCTTGCTGGGACGCGTGTCCACTCAGGCGGAGCTGGACTACATGGCCGCAGGCGGATTCACGGGGTAAATCGCATCGGAGTGCGGCACAAGAAAAAGCGCCTCGCAAGGAGGCGCTTTCGTTCGACCGCAGTTCGCGTGGGCAAGTGTGAGTGCGCGCGCGAACCCGGCGGCCCGATTACTCCAGCGCCATCGCTTCTTCGTCGGTCTTGTCCTTGATGTAGAACGCGGCGATCAAGCCCAGCGTCACACCAAACATCACGTAATAGGCCGGCGACATGGGCGAGCCCGTCACCTTGATCAGCCACGTCACGATGAACTGGGCGAACCCGCCGAAGATCATCACGGCCACGTTGTAGGCCATCGACATGCCCAGCGAGCGTACCTTGGCCGGAAACAGCTCGGCCATCACCGTGCCGAACAGGCCGAAAAACACCGATACGAACAAGCACACGACCACTTGCACCGTCAGCAGCTTGCCGATGGTCGGGCCGTCGGTGAGCCATGCATACAGCGGCCACAGCACGATCAGATAGCCGATCAGCGAGCCGATCATCAGGCGGCGGCCGACGCGATCCGACCAGGCGCCCATGAACGGCATCAGCACGACCATCAAGGCCGCGCCCGCCATCTGCACTAAAAACGTGTCGCGCAGCGGCAGCTTCAAGGTGACCGTCGAGAAGGTGACGAGGTAGGTGAAGGTGATGTAGATGGACACCGTGGCAGTCACGACCAGACCCATGCCCACCAGCGTCTCGCGCTTGTAGCGAACCAGCATCTGGCCCAGGGTGGTTTGAGCGACTTCGCCCGATGCCTTGCGTGCTTGAAGTTCCTTGAACACTTCGGGTTCTTCGACGTAGCGGCGGATATAGATGGCGACCGGGATGATGAGCAGGCCGAAGGCAAAAGGAATCCGCCAGGCCCATGACATCAGTTGTTCGGTGGTGAAGATGTCGGTGATCAGCGTGCCGATGGCCGCACCGATCAACAGGGCGGTCATTTGACCAGTCATCTGCCACGACCCGTAAAACCCGCGCTTGCCCGGTGGCGCCATTTCGATTAGCAGTGCGGTCGAGGTCCCGAATTCGCCGCCGGCTGCGAAGCCTTGCAGCAGACGCGCGATCAGGATGACCAGCGGCGCGGCGATGCCTACCTGCGCATAAGTCGGCGCAAAGGTGATGAAGAAAATCGCCACCGCCATGATGCCCGTCACCAGCACCATCGCGGCCTTACGGCCTTTACGGTCGCCGTACATGCCCAGCACGATGCCGCCTACCGGACGCATCAGAAAACCCACGCCGAAAATGGCCAGGGTCAGCAGAATCTGGTTGACCGCGCTTTCGGGATTGTTGGGGTCGGCCGGAAAAAACAGTTTCGCCACGATGGGCGTCATGAATGCGAAGACCAGGAAGTCATACCATTCCAACGCATTGCCAATAACGGCCGCCAGAATATTTCGCCGAGTAACGGTTGTGGTGGACACGAAGGGTTCCCTCAGAAGAACAGATACAAATGAACAATTACATACAGTGCGGAGGTTACACTGAACGAGTTTTCAATGGCTTACTAAATTTCATGAACTCTCGTGCCTGGCTGAAACATCTGGTGGCCTTCGATACCACTAGCCGATTGTCGAATCTTGCGTTGATCGAGTCGGTCCGCGACGCGTTGAAAAAGCAGGGCGTCGATCCGCAATTGATTTATTCGCCCGATGGAAAGAAGGCGAATCTGTTTGCCACGCTGCCGGCTCAAGACGGCGAAACCCAGGGTGGCATCGTGTTGTCCGGCCATACCGATGTGGTACCGGTGGATGGCCAGTCCTGGACCAGCGATCCGTTTAAGCTGACCGAGCGCGGGGCTAAACTGTATGGCCGGGGATCGGCAGATATGAAGGGTTTTATCGCATCGTCCCTGGCACTGGTGCCCGAGTTTCTGGCGATGCCGCGCCAGAAGCCGATCCATCTTGCCTTGTCGTACGACGAGGAAGTCGGCTGCGTGGGGGCGCCGGTCATGCTGGCCGAACTGCGCCGCCAAGGCATTCGCGCCGACGGTTGCGTGGTGGGCGAGCCCACGGGCATGCAGGTGGTGGTAGCGCATAAAGGTATTAATCTGTTCACGTGTCGCGTGCATGGCAAGGCGGCCCATTCGTCGCTCACGCCGCGCGGCTGCAACGCCATCGAATACGCGGCTCGCCTGATTTGCCGGATTCGCGATCTAGCCGATCATTACAAGGCGCAGGGACCTTACGACCAGCTCTACGACGTGCCCTATACCACCGTGACGACCAACCGGATTCAAGGTGGTATTGCAGTCAACACGATTCCAGACGCCTGCGAGTTCCAGTACGAGTTCCGCAACTTGCCCGGCATGTCGGCGCAAAGCATTCAGTCCAAGGTCGAAGCCTACGTGCGTGACGAACTGCTGCCGCGCATGCGCGAAGAGTTTGCCGACGCGGGCATCGATATCGAAGTGGGCGCGTCGGCCCCGGCGCTCGAGGCGTCGGAGCAGGCTGCCATTACTCAATTGGTGCGGGCGCTGACCAACGATCAGGATACGCGCAAGGTGGCCTATGGCACCGAAGGCGGTTTATTCCAGAACGCGGGTATGCCGACTGTGGTGTGCGGCCCTGGCCATATCGAGCAGGCGCACAAGCCCGATGAGTTCGTCGCGATCGATCAACTGGTGGCTTGCGATAACTTCCTGCGCAAGTTGGGCCAGTCGCTGGTCTGACAATTCGTCCGACGACGCCACTGTCATGTCATCCGGCGGGCACGAACCCATTCAGACGCCCAGTTCGATCTGGGTGTTCGGTTCGACTAAAGCGCTCGGTTCGATCAGTGCGTTCACGCACTTCATCCGCATGTCGAGATCCAGGCTCGCGATTGGCTTGCTTGGGGCGTTCCTGGCGGGGGCGATGGCTGGCTGTGTCAGCAAGTCCCAGCCTATGGGACCCATTCAGGGGACGCCTCGGTTGACGGATCGGGCGCTGGTGACTGCTGATGGCGTTGCGCTGCCAATGCGTCGATGGCTGCCCGAGGGGGCGCCGCGCGCGGTCATCGTTGCCTTGCACGGTATGAACGATTACAGTTTGGCGTTCGATGGGCCGGGCCGCTATTGGGCTTATGCCGGCCTGGCGACCTATGCGTTCGATCAGCGAGGGTTTGGCGCATCACCGCAAGGCGGAGTGTGGGCTGGGGCCGACACGATGGTGGCGGACCTGTCTGGGGCAGTCGATGCCGTGCGGCAGGTTCATCCGGCCGTGCCGGTGGTCGTTTTGGGTGAAAGCATGGGCGGCGCGGTCGTGGCGCACGCGTTGACTCGAGGCGCGATACATTCCGTGCGATCGCCGGTCGACCCCGCCCCATCCACCGCACTGGCCGATCGGATCGACGGCGCAGTGTTGTCGGCACCGGCGTTATGGGGGCCTGCGGCCATGCCCTGGCCCGCGCGGCTGGCATTATGGTCGGCGCGCCATACGGTTCCCGGTTGGATCGTGCGCCCGCCGCGCGGTCTGCGCATCGTTCCGTCAGACAATATCGCAATGCTGCAAGCTTTCGGGCGCGATCCGCTGGTGCGCAAGCACACCCGGATGGATACCCTGGCGGGCCTGACCGATCTCATGGCAGCGGCCGATGCCGGTATCGGTTCATGGCCCCCCAGCCTGCCCATGCTGGTGTTGTTTGGCAAGAACGAGCAGGTTCTGCCAGCCGAAGCCGTGCGACGCGCGCGGGCTAGCATTGATGCCCGGCACGGTGCGAACCCGGTTCAAGTGAAAGTGTACGAGGCGGGCTATCACATGCTGCTGCGCGACATCAATGCCCGGCAGGTACTGGACGACTTGGCAGCTTGGGTGCTGGCACCTGGAAAACCTCTGCTTTAGCCGATTTCGGCGCTGGACAATGCCGGGGCAGCCAAGCTGCAAGGCCCTGCATTGCCGTCCTGGTCTGATCTTGTAAGAGTTGCATCATCTCTGCAACATCAGCAGATTGATCAAGCCTTTATCCCTAGTGAGATTCGCCGAATAGCGGTGTTTTTTGGCCGCTTATCGCATAGATATGGGTAATCCCTGGCTCCCATACTCCGCTCGAATTCTAAGCAAGTGTTGACACCGGTCGGCATTTTTGGGCCTGGAATGTCAGATAGGATTCGCTATGCAAGCGCTATACCGTGCGGGTACGCCGTTGCCCACGCGCATGATCTTGACCGTTTTGTCTGTAGCCTTGCTGGCGGCATGTGGTGGCGGTGGTGGTGGTGGTGGTGTTGGCGGTATGTCGATGATGCCACCGGACGTCGCGCGGTCGGTTGTCGTCCCACCCAAGAAAGTCATGCCGCCTGCATTCGTGGATAAGCCGGGGGCTCGCCCCCTGCGCGATCCCGCTGCCTATACCGCGGCCGGCGTCAAAGTCGGTGTGCTGGACACTGGGTTCGACAACGCGCCGCAATTCGCCCACCGCGCCGCGGTCGAAACTCAATTGCAAGACACGATCCGACCGCAGGATGCCATCGCCGGTACCCACGGCTCGCGCGTGAGCCGACTCATCGGTGGGCGCGACGTCGGCGACGGATTCCCGACCGGTGCGGCCTACGACTTCCTCTTATACCAAGCTAATCTGTCCCGTATCGTCATCGCCGACGTGCTGGGCGACAGCCTGACCGCCTTGGCCGATCGCGGCGTCAAGATCGTCAATAATTCGTGGTCGATCAGCGCAGGGCCGGAAAACCATCTGCCCAATGGCGCTAATGTGGCGGCTAATTCCGCATTGGTGCAGGCGTTTTTCCCGCGGATGCGCGATGCTGTTCTCGTTCGAGGACAACTGATGATCTGGGCCAATGGCAACGAAGGCAGCGACCAGCCCTTTTTGTTCGCTGGCGCACCGTATGTCGATCCTGCGCTGGAGCGAGGCTGGATCACCGTCGTCCAGTTGCAAGACGGCCGTCTGACGCCCGGGTCGAACGCCTGTGGCTTGGCTGCCAATTGGTGCCTGGGTGCGCAAGCCCCTGCGGGCCTGTCAGGCACGTCGTATTCGGCACCCCGGGTGACGGCCTCTGCGGCTCAGGTGTCGCAGGTCTTCCCCTGGATGGACAACAGCGCGTTGCGCCAGACGATATTGTCGACCGCCGACGACCTGGGAACGCGCGATCGCACCGGCTGGGGTGAACTGAATGCGACCCGCGCCTTGCGCGGCCCGGCCCGTTTCGATCGTCGCTTGACGCAGGGTGGTGACTTCGAGGCCAGGTTCGATGCTCACATTTCGCATTTTCTGAACGACATCGCGGGTGATGCGGGATTGATCAAGTCGGGTACTAGCACGCTGGCGCTCTGGGGGAAGAACACTTATAGCGGGACGACTCGTGTCGATGGCGGCACGCTGGCGCTATACGGCGGGCTGGCGGCACCGGTGGCTGTCGGCCCAGGCGGGTTGTTCATGGGAGAGGGCGCTCGGGTGGCGGCAAGTGTGGCCAATTCGGGCACGGTGCAGGTCAATGGTGCCGGTCTTCGAGTCGATGGCGATTATGCAGCGGTTTCGTCCGGCGCGGTGTTGGCTACGCAATTGGGTAGCGTCATGACCGTCGGCGGCACAGTGCGCTTGAACGACTCGCGGCTGATTGCCTTGAAACCCGCAGACACGTACGTCGTCAAGTCGGTCGAGAACGTGTTGAACGCAGGCTCGGTCGAAGGCGTATTTGGCCAGGTCGATGGCGAGACCGGCCTGCTGTACGAGGTGAGCCCTCGCTACAGCGCCGACCGGGTCGATCTGGCGGTGACCCGCCGCAACGTCGCCGCGACGACGCAATCCTTGTATGCCCGGCAACCCGCTCGACTGGCTGCGGGCGAGGCCGTCGAAACGGCATTCCAGGCTGCCGATCGGGCAGTAGTCGATCGCTCGGGCGACGTGACATCCGCAGCCGGGGTTCAAGCATCTGGCGTTTCCGATGCGTTCATCGCGGCCGCCGCGCAGCTCCAGTCGGTGACCAGCGTCGCAGAACTGGGCGAGACCTTGGATAGCCTGTCAGGACAGATTCATGCATCCGCGCAAGCCCTGAGCTTCCAGCAGGCCAGTGGCGTGAATCGGATCTTGTCTGACCGGATCGATGCATTGGCTTTGCCGGGGCAGACTGACGGCCTGTGGGCGTCGGCTGCGGGTGGACGAGGCAAGTTGGCCGAACGCGGATTCGCCAGCGCGACCACGCATCACTATGGCGGCATGGTGGGTATGGACCGTCGAGTGGGTAAGCGCGGTGCGATCGGCCTGGCCTTGTCGTTCGGGCAGGCCGATGCGAGTTTCGACGCGCACGGCGGCCGGAGCCGCAACCAGACAGCCGGTGTGTCGGTGTATGGCCGCCAGGGGGCCGATGCCGGTGCTTATCTCGCGGGTCGCGTGGGCTATGGCTTTATCGATGCCGATACCAAGCGTGACGTATGGCTCGATCAAGCGCGCCACCGTATCGAGGCATCGCACTCGGATCAGATGGCGTCGGCCTACGCTGAAACCGGCTATACCTGGGCGCATGCGAGCGGCGCACGCACGACGCCGTTTGCCGCAGTGTCTTACGATCGCTTGCGCCGCGGTGCCTTGAACGAAAGCGGTCATGCCTTTGGTCTGACCGCCGCGCGGGCGGTCTACCATCAATCGGCCGCTTTGTTAGGCTTGCGCCTGACCAGCGCGCCTGTCCAATGGATGGGTGGCACCAGTCAGGTAGGCGCCTATGTCGCTTATCGCCATGGCGAGCGCGTCGACCTCGATTTCGATGCATCCTTCGTCGGCGCACCGGATCAGTCGTTCCGCGTCAAAGGCATCGGTTTGCCGCGCCATGCTGCGGTAGCCGGCGTGTCGTGGGTCGGCCGGGGTAATAACAATTGGTCGTGGCTGGCCAACGTTGATGTGCAGATCGGCGAGCACGGGACGACACAGCATATCGTCTCGGTAGGTGGGCGCTACACGTTCGACTAGCACTGATGACGCAGGCCGACAGGCGTATGCTGTTGAGTCGATGTCTTCACGTCCCTAGTCGTTCCCATGCCCACGAAGAAACCCGCTGCATTCGGCCAAACCTACCGTCAAGTCCTGCGATTCACCCTGCGTCATTGGGCTAACCAGCCCTGGCGCATCGCAGGGCTATTCCTGTTGTTCCTGCTGTCGGCCATCGCCGATGTCGTCACGCCGATTTACGCCGGTCGATTGGCAGACGCGGTCGCCAGCGGGGCGGCCTCCGACGCGCTGGCGTGGGACGCCGCCATCACTTCTTTTCTCATGTTGTCCACGCTGGGTTTGACCAGCGTGCTCATGCGTCAAGCGGGTTTCAGCCAGATCATCACCCTGACGCTGTGCATGATGCGCGACGTGGGCGCACAATCCTCCTCGCGCATCCAGCACTTTTCCACCGACTGGCATGCCAACAGCTTTGCCGGTTCGACCGTACGCAAGATCACCCGGGGCATGTGGGCCCTCGATCTGCTCAACGATACGCTGATCGTCTCGATCTTTTCCTCGCTGCTGATGCTGGTGGGCGCGACGGTCGTGTTCGCTTGGCATTGGCCGGTCATGGGCGTGGTGGTGGGCACGGGAGCCGTCATTTTCGTAGGGGTCACCACTGCGGTCTCGTTGGGCTGGGTCGCACCCGCCGCACGCTTGTCCAACAGCTGGGACACCCGCATGGGCGGCGTGCTGGCCGATGCCATCAGTTGCAATCCGGTGGTCAAAGCGTTCGGTGCCGAGTCGCGTGAAGAGTCCCGTTACGACCGGGTGCTGAACAAGTGGCAGATCCGCACCCGCCGAACGTGGATTCGGGCGACGCGCAACGGCGGGCTGCAAGGTCTGATGCTGCTGATGATGCAGGTCACTATGCTGGCCACCGCGTTGATGCTATGGCGTCAAGAACTCGCGTCGGTGGGCGACATCACGTTTTCGCTCACCATGTTCTTCGTACTCAAGCGCTATCTGGGAGACATCGGTATGGATATCCGCAATCTCCAGCGTTCGGTCAACGACATGGAAGAAATGGTGGCGATGCACGGGATGCCGCCCGGGGTGCGCGATGCGGCTGGCGCGCCGCCGATCCGCATCGAATCGGGCGAAATCGTGTTCGACCATATGACGTTTCATTATGGGGTGAACGAGCAGGCCCTGTACGAGAATTTCTCGATGCGTATCGCGCCCGGCGAGCGGGTCGGTCTGGTTGGTCATTCCGGTTCCGGCAAGACCACCTTCGTCAAGCTGGTTCAACGGCTGTATGACGTCTCGAGCGGTCGCATTCTGATCGACGGGCAAGACATCGCACAGGTGCAGCAATCGTCCTTGCGCAGTCAGATCGCAATCGTGCAGCAAGAGCCCACCTTGTTTCACCGCAGTCTGGCCGAGAACATCGCCTATGGCCGACCCGATGCGACACAAGCCGACATCGAACGCGCCGCCCGACAGGCCAGTGCGCACGATTTCATCATGCGCTTGCCCAAAGGCTACGGCACGCTGGTGGGCGAGCGCGGCGTGAAGTTGTCGGGGGGCGAGCGTCAGCGCGTGGCCATTGCACGGGCATTCTTGGCCGATGCGCCCATACTCATTTTGGACGAAGCCACGTCGAGTCTGGATAGCGAAAGTGAAATGCTCATTCAGCAGGCCATGGAGCGGCTGATGGCCGGACGAACCACCTTGGTCATTGCCCACCGCCTGTCTACGGTGCGCGCACTGGATCGCTTGCTGGTCATGGCGCAGGGCAAGGTGATCGAGGAGGGCAGCCACCAGACGCTCATTCAGCGCCCTCCGTATTTATTTGACGCGCTGCTTTTCCAGTTTGCGCGCCAGGGTGCGACGGTGCATGCCCAGGCGTCTGGCCGTCTCCGAAATATTGAAATCGGTCTCGGCCAGCGTCTGGTGAATGCGCTCCCATTCCAGCGTCTTGATCGAGGTGGCGCGTTCGGTCAGTTCGACGGCCACTTCGCCTTCTGCCCGTCCGAACGCGGCTTCGATGTCGTCGGTGTTCGACGGCTTGGCCAGATAGTGGCAGGCACCCAGTTTGATGGCTTCGACGGCAGTGGCAATGCTGGCAAAACCCGTCAGCACGACGATCAGCATGAGCGGATCGTGCGCGTGCAGGGCTTGCACGCAAGCCAGGCCGGACGCCTCGCCTTTGAGTTTCAAATCGACCACGGCGTAAGCGGGAGTGGTGTGGCGTAAGATGTCCTGCATGCCTTCCAGGCCGTTGGCATGGGACACCTGATAACCGCGCCGTTGAAACGATTTGCTGAGCGTTCGCGCAAAAGCCGCATCGTCTTCGACGATCAACAGCTTGCGCCAGCCATCGGTTTTTGGTGGCGATTCCGAGTGAGAAACGGCAGGCAATGTCATGCGGAACTCCTGGTAGCGTCGAGGCCGGGTGCGGACGGATCGCCCGGTGTGACGGCGATCAGTGGCAGGCTGAACGTGACTACCGCGCCGCCTTGCGGCCGGTTATGTGCTCGCAGGCTACCGCCCAACATGCGCGCGACGTTCACCACCAAGAATAGTCCTAAACCGCCACCAGGGCGGCCCTTGCTGGATTGATAGGGCTTGCCCAGTTGCGCCAGCATGGGCGGTGCGAAACCCGGCCCTCTATCGAAGACGGTGATCGCCAGCGAGTCGTCTTGCCGGGTAACCTCCATAGCGACCCAGGCAGGCGACGCTTCCAGGGCGTTGTCCAAGATATTGCATATCGTCTGCTTGAGCGTCGCATCGGCAATCATCGGCTGATCGTCGATAAAGCGGTTGTCGTATTCGAACCGATCGATGATCCGTGTCGTGCGCCACTCGTGGGTTAGCGCATCGAGAAATGTACGCACGGTGGTGGTTTCCAGCGATTCGCCCCGTGCCTCACCCGCCGACAGCAGAATGCCGCTGACGATCGCTTTGCAGCGCGCCACCTGGGTCTGCATCTCCTCGACCTCTTGCAGCATCTCGGGATCTTCCCTGAAGCCGGGCATTCGATGCCAATCGCCCAGGATGACGGCCAGCGTAGCCAAGGGGGTGCCCAGTTCGTGAGCCGCGCCCGAGGCTAGCAGGCCCATGCGTACGACGTGGTCTTCTTCGGCCGCACGCTGGCGCAGATCGGCCAGATGCGCATCGCGTGCGCGCAGGTTGGCGTTGATGCGAGTGATGAAAAACGCCAGCAACCCGCCGTTCAAGGCGAAGCACAGCAGCATGCCTTGCAGGTAGTAGCTGCGTAGTCCGAAGTCGTGATCAGGCGGCAAGGGCAAGGGGGTGCCTACCCAGGCCAGGCCAGTCAGGCAGACGATCGAAATACCTACCATCAACCAGGTGGTCCAGGGGCGCAGCAACACGGCGGCCAGGCTGACTTGCAGCAAGTACAGGAATACGAAGGGGTTGGTCGCGCCGCCGCTTAAACAAAGCTGGACGGTCAGGATGGCAACGTCTACCAGCAGCGCGATGAACAGCTCGATGTTGGAGATCTCGGGGTACAGTCGCGCACGCAGCATGCTGAGCACGTTAAAGCCGATCAGGCCCGCCAGCACGGCGGCCATGACGTCCAGCGGCAGCGCAATGCCTAAACCCCAGGTCACCGTAGCGATGGTGACGATCTGCCCCAGCACGGCGACCCAGCGCAACTGGATCAACAGGCGCAGGTTTTTGCGTCCGGTGGCGTCGGATACGCCTTCGGCCGGGCTGTCGAAGCTACGGGCCGCGCTGGTGGGGCCGAGGGCCGTCATCGGGTGTCAAGCCGGGCACGCTCGCGCACCCGGCGCTCGTCGCGCCGAACGAAAAACGCGGCTACCGCCACCATCAAGGCCAGTCCGAACCATGTCAGCGCGTAAACGGCATGGCTATTATGAAAGCTCAAGACGGTCAGCCCGGGAATGGGCCAGACGTGCTGGTCGGCCACATGGGCCAGCTCGCCTCGCAGTATGCTGGCACCCAGGGCGTTTGTCCGTCCACCGGCTTCGGCGTCCACGAAATAGGGTGCGAGCTTCGTCAAGCCCTGTGCGTTCCCGATGGCAGCGACATCACGCGAATACCATTTCGCCGCTGCCGGGTCGTTCTTGCGCAAGAAACCGCCTGCTGGCTCGCTGATGCGCAACAGGCCCGTCAGTTCGACGGTACCTTGCGGCGCATTGTCCTGCCGCGTGGCGGGGTCGCGTCGGTCGGGCGTGACGAAGCCGCGATTGACCAGTACGGTGGTGCCGTCGGCCTGCACCAGCGGCGTCATGACCCAAAATCCGCTACCGAAGTCGGTGCTGGCTTGAACCAGCGATTCCAGATTGTGCTGGTAGCGTCCGGTCAATTGCAGGCGTCGATACTCGTCGGTCTCGCGCGTCATGCTTGGCCACCGGGTAGGCGAGGGCGGGGCTTTGGGGGCACCTTGCGCACGAGCGGTGACGCGTTCGATCAGGTCGAGCTTCCAGGTGCGCCGTTCGATCTGCCAGATGCCCAGGGCCAGGAAACCCGCGAACAACGCGAGCGCCACGATACTCAACAGCACCAGCACCCAGGTGGCGCGGGGACGGCGCATGCGCGAGCTGGCGGGCAAATCGGTGTCGGCCTGCAAAAACGGGCGGCCTGGGCCGCCCGTCGAGGGAGTGCGATCTCCGGACATGAATCAACGCATGTTGGACATGTCGTGGTTCATGGTCGGCATCATGTTGGCGTTCAGGTGGAACATCACCCAGATCGATCCTGCCAGCGTGATGATGACGATCACCAGCGTGAAGATCAGCGCCAGCATGTTCCAGCCGCCTTCCGAACGACCGTTCATGTGCAGGAAGTACACCATATGAACGACCACCTGGATTGCGCCCAGGCCCATGATGACCAGGGAGGTGGTCATGGTGCTGGCGAACACATCGCCCATGACCACGGCGAACGGGATGACGGTCAGGATGACCGACAGGATGAAGCCGATGGAGTAGTCGCGCAGGCTGCCGTGCGGTTCGTCCTCGTCGTGATGATCGTCGCCGTGGTGGTCGTGATCGTCGTGACCGGCTACGCCGTGGCCGTGACCTTTATGGTCGAGGGTTTCGGTATGTGCGGTCATTGCTGCACTCCCATCAGGTAGACAAAGGAAAACACGCCAATCCAGATCACGTCCAGGAAGTGCCAGAACATCGACAGGCACATCACTCGGCGGCGATTGGCGGTGGTCAGGCCGTGCTTCTTGATCTGGAACAACAAGGTGACCAGCCAGATGATGCCGAAGGTCACGTGCAGGCCATGGGTGCCCACCAGCGTGAAGAACGACGACAGGAACGCGCTGCGCTGGGGCGTCGCGCCCAGGTGGATCAGGTGATAGAACTCATACAGCTCCAAGCCCAGAAAGGCCAGGCCGAACAGGCCGGTGACGGCCAGCCACAGCAGGGTGCCACCCTTACGCTTCCTGGCCATCTCGAGCATGGCGAAGCCGTAGGTGATCGACGACAGCAGCAGCATGGCGGTGTTCAATGCCACCAGCTTTAGGTCGAACAAGTCGGCACCCGAGGGGCCTGCCGCATAGTTGCGACCGACCACTGCGTCTACCGCGAACAGGGCGGCGAAGATGAGGCAATCGCTCATCAGATAGATCCAGAAGCCCAGCAGGGTGCCGTTCTTCGGGTGGTGCTCGGTAGGCACGTAGAAGCGCAGGTTGCCCTGGGCGTCCACGCCTTCGGCGTGATGAGCAGTAGCGGTAGCGTTAGACATGTTTGGCAAGCACTCGCGAGTAAGCGTCTTCGGTGGCGACGACTTCTTCCACCGGGATGTAGTAGTCGCGCTTGTAGTTGAAGGTGTGAATGATGGTGGCGGCGATGATTCCGACGAAGGTCACGCCCACCAGTAACCACATATGCCAGATCAGACCGAAGCCGAGCACCGTGCACAGGCCCGCGATGATGACGCCGGCGCCCGTGTTCTTGGGCATGTGGATGGGCAGGAAGCCATCGGTCGGACGCTTGTAGTTGCGTTGCTTCATCTGATGCCAGGCGTCGCCAGCATGAACCTGCGGGGTGAACGCGAAGTTATAGGCCGGCGGGGGCGAGGACGTGGCCCACTCCAGCGTACGGCCATCCCACGGGTCGCCAGTCACGTCGCGCAGCGAGTCGCGGCGCAGGTAGCTGACCACCAGTTGGATCAGGAACGAACCGATGCCCAGGGCGATCAGGAATGCGCCGACTGCGGCGATCTGGAACCAGATTTGCAGCGAGAAGTCGGTGAAGTGGCTCATGCGGCGGGTCACGCCCATCAAACCCAACACGTACAACGGCATGAAGGCGACGTAGAAACCGACCAGCCAGAACCAGAACGAGCACTTGCCCCAGAACGGATCAAGCTTGTAGCCGAAGGCTTTCGGGAACCAGTAGGTGATGGCGGCCATGATGCCGAACAACACGCCGCCGATGATGACGTTGTGGAAGTGAGCGATCAGGAACAGGCTGTTGTGCAGTACGAAGTCGGCGGGCGGGACGGCCAGCAGCACGCCGGTCATGCCACCGATAACGAAGGTGACCATGAAGCCGATGGTCCACAGCATGGGCACTTCGAAGCGGATGCGGCCACGGTACATCGTGAACAGCCAGCTGAAGATCTTCGCGCCGGTCGGGATCGAGATGATCATCGTGGTGATCCCGAAGAACGAGTTCACGCTGGCGCCCGAGCCCATGGTGAAGAAGTGATGCAGCCACACCAGGTAAGACAGCACGGTAATGACGACCGTCGCGTAGACCATCGACGCATAGCCGAACAGCCGCTTGCTGGAGAAGGTCGAGACGATTTCCGAGAACACGCCGAACAGCGGCAGGATCAGAATGTAGACCTCGGGGTGGCCCCAGATCCAGATCAGGTTCACGTACATCATGGCGTTGCCGCCCATGTCGTTCGTGAAAAAGTTGAAACCCAGATAGCGGTCCAGCGACAGCAGCGCCAGCACGGCGGTCAGCACCGGGAAAGCGGCCACGATCAGCACGTTGGTGCACAGCGAGGTCCAGGTGAAGACGGGCATCTTCATCATGCCCATGCCAGGCGCGCGCATCTTGACGATGGTGACCAGCAGGTTCACCCCGGAGAGCAGGGTGCCGACCCCGGCGATCTGCAAGGCCCAGATGTAGTAATCCACCCCCACGTCCGGACTATGGATGATGCCCGACAGGGGCGGATACGCCAGCCAGCCCGTTTTCGCGAATTCGCCGACGAACAGCGACACCATCACCAGAATCGCGCCGCTGGCGGTCATCCAGAAACTGAAGTTGTTCAGGAACGGAAACGCCACGTCGCGGGCGCCGATTTGCAGCGGCACGACATAGTTCATCAGTCCAGTCAACAGCGGCATCGCCACGAAGAAGATCATGATCACGCCATGGGCAGTGAAGATCTGGTCGTAGTGGTGCGCGTTCAGATAGCCGACGTTGTCGCCGAATGCGATGGCTTGCTGGATGCGCATCATGATGGCGTCGGCGAAGCCGCGCAGCAGCATGATCAGACCCAGAATCATGTACATGATCCCGATTTTCTTGTGGTCGATGCTGGTGAACCAGTTACGCCACAAAAAGCCCCACAGCTTGAAGTAGGTCAGGGCGCCGACCAGTGCCAGCCCACCCAGGATCACGGCAATGAACGTGACGATCAGGATGGGCTCGTGCAGCGGTATCGCCTCCCACGAGAGGCGACCGAATATGAGTTTGGTGAAGTCTAGGCGATCGGACATCTTTGGGTACCGTGCGGCGAACCGCGTGGATAAAAGAGGGGGCTGGTCGCGTCGCGGTTACAGCTGTGTCACGGGACCGGCTTGCGTGACGGGGCTCAACTGAGTCAGAGGACTCGATTGCGTCACGGGTGCCGATCGCGTGAGCGGAATCGACTGCCGCACGGGCGCGGCAACGACGCCGAACTCGGATTCGCTGCACATCGACGCGACATAAGGGGTGTCGGCATGGGTCAAGCCCAGGCGCTCTCGCACCGAGGGGTCCAGGCGGGTGATATTGCGGATGCCGGGCACGCCCAGTCCGCCTGCGGCGTCGATCGCCATCATTTCGCCCATACACATACGGCCTTCTTCGACGCAGCGGTTCACCACCAGATCGAACAGATTGGGCGCGACGGCCGAGAAACGGCGCACCGGAACACGTTCGCTGGGCTGTTCGAGTTGCAGGTAGGCTTCGCGCGACAGCGTTTCGCCGGCGGCACGGCTGTCGTTCACCCACTTGGTGAAGCCCGCGTTATCCAGCGCATGAAACTTGAAGCGCATGTGCGAGAAACCTGCGCCGCTGTAGTTGGCCGAGAAGCCGTCGTACACGCCGGCGTGGTTTACCACACCATGCAACGTGGTCTGCATGCCAGCCATCGCATAGATCTGACCGGCCATTGCGGGCACGTAGAACGAGTTCATCACGCTGGAGGCGGTCAGCTTGAACTGGATGGGGCGATCAATGGGGGCGGCCATTTCGTTGACCGTCGCGATGCCTTGCTCGGGATAGATGAACAGCCACTTCCAGTCCATCGCCACCACTTCCACCACCAGTGGCTTGGTATCGGCGGACACTTCGCGCTGCGCGTCGATACGATCGAGCGGGCGGTAGGGATCCAGCAAGTGGGTACTGGTCCAGGTGACGGCGCCCAGCGCGATGATGATCAAGAGCGGGGCGGCCCAGATCAGCAATTCCAGCAGCGTCGAGTGATCCCATTCGGGCTCGTAGCGGGCATTGGCCGACTTGCGGTATTTCCAGGCGAACAGGAACACCAGGAAGATCACCGGGACGATGATCAACAGCATCAGCACTGTGGCAATGACGATGAGATCACTTTGCTGCTGCGCCACATAGCCGGATGGCGACATGACAATGGCATTACAGCCGGTGAGCAAAGTGGCGAAGGAAAACAGCGCGAAACCGCGGAGGAAGGATTTTGAAGGCATTGCCGTAGGAATTGGAAAGCGTAGCCGATGAAAAGAAGGCAAAATGTTATCTCAATGCGGCGATGCGCGTATTGGACATTTTGTCCTATAGCATCGCCGTCCAACTGATGCGATCCTAGCGGACTGTGTCCATTATTATTCCAGAGTTGCGAGTCACTTACGATGTCCACCCTCACACAAGAGCCGAACACGCGTCAGCCTGAGCGCGACATACGGGCGTTGCACAACGACCACGGCAAAGTCGCGCCCGGCGAGATCGCGGTCGGCGTCGTCATCGGTCGTGCATCCGAATATTTCGATTTCTTCGTTTTCGGTATCGCTTGTGTACTGGTGTTTCCGGCGGTGTTCTTTCCGTTCGCGGACCGTCTGGAGGGCACCCTTTACTCCTTCATCCTGTTTTCGCTGGCGTTCATTGCCCGTCCCTTCGGTACCACGCTATTCATGGCCATCCAGCGGCGCTGGGGCCGCAGTGCCAAACTGACCATCGCGCTGTTTCTGCTGGGCACCGCCACGGCGGGCATGGCCTTTCTGCCGCGTTATGAAGTGCTGGGCGGTGCCACTATTGCGATGCTGGCAGTGTTTCGTATCCTGCAAGGCATTGCCTTCGGCGGATCCTGGGACGGTTTGCCCTCGTTGCTGGCGCTCAATGCGCCCCGCAACCGTCGCGGCTGGTATTCGATGCTGGGCCAGTTGGGCGCCCCCATCGGTTTCGTCATCGCTTCGGTGTTGTTTCTTTACCTCACTGCCACCCTGTCGTCGCAAGATTTCCTGACCTGGGGCTGGCGTTACCCGTTCTTCGTGGCTTTTGCCATCAACGTCGTGGCCTTGTTCGCCCGTCTGCGTCTGGTGGTCACCGAGGAATACACCAAGCTGATGGAAGAGGGCGAGTTGCAGCCGCTGCGTACCCGCGACATGGTTCGCGCTCAGGGCTACAACATCTTCATCGGCGCATTTGCCGCACTGGCCAGCTATGCGCTGTTCCATCTGGTGACGGTGTTTCCGCTGTCGTGGATCGTGCTCGGGGGGACTCAGTCCATCCAGGACGTATTGACCATCCAGATTTACGGGGCCCTTTTGGGTATCGTCGGCACGATTCTGTCGGGCTGGCTGGCCGACCACGTTGGCCGTCGCACCACCCTGGGCATCATGGCCGTGTTGATCGCGATCTTTGCCGTGTGCGCGCCATGGTTGTTGAGCGGTGGCACGGTGGGAGAGAATACCTTCATCTTGGTGGGTTTCGCGTTGTTGGGGGTGTCTTACGGCCAAGCTTCGGGCACGGTCACCGCTAACTTCGCGCGCCAGTTCCGCTACACGGGTGCCGCCTTGACCTCCGACTTCGCGTGGTTGGTTGGTGCGGGTTTCGCGCCTCTGGTCGTCCTTTACCTGTCTTACAACTATGGTCTGGTCTATGTCAGCGCCTATCTGTTGTCGGGCGTGGTATGCACGCTGTTGGCCCTGAAAATCAATCGTTCGCTGGAAACTCGCGGCTGAGTCGCAGAGGTTTTCGGGCAGAAAAAAGGCACCGTGAGGTGCCTTTTTTCATTGGAGCGTGGGCGCGATGTCGGATTTAGTCGATGAGTTTCTTAGACGATTAAATCGTATAAGCCATTGTCTTGCCTTCTGCGACTGTGACTCCCGCACGTGCATTCACACCATTTTTCATCGCCAGCACTTCGGCCATCACACTGACGGCAATCTCTGCCGGTGTTTTGCTTCCGATATACACGCCGATCGGTCCACGTAGGCGTTCCAATGTCGTTTCTGTCTCGCCGAAATACTCGATCATCCGTTTGCGCCGGGCGTCGCTGTTGCGCCTCGACCCAATCGCGCCGACGTAAAACGCCGGACTATGCAGGGCCTCCATCAAGGCCAGATCGTCCAGTTTTGGGTCGTGAGACAGTGCGATCACGCACGTTCGGGAATCGGGTCGAAACCCAATCACGGCGTCGTCCGGCATATCGTCGATCAGCTCGACATCGGGCATGACCCAGGCACTGCGATACTCCAAGCGTGGATCGCAGACACTCACACGAAACCCGTTGAAAGTCGCCATGGTTGCCAGGTACTGAGCCAGCGATCCGGCCCCGATCAAAAGCATTCGATATCCAGGCCCCAAGGTGAGCGATAAGCGTTGACCGTCGAAGCGCGAGGTACTTGTCTCGTCGGCGGCTTCCAGCGAAACCTGTCCAGTGTTCGTTTGCAGCGTTCGGCGCACCAGCTCGCCTGCATCGAGCCGCGATACAAGCTTCATTAAGGTCTGGGCACACGGATCGAACTCCAGCACCAATTCCAGGGTGCCGCCACAGGGCAAGCCGAAGCGATGCGCCTCTTCGGCCCAAACGCCGTAGCGAACGATCTCGGGCGTCGCGGCAGGCAAGGCGATGGCACCATGCGCCGAGGTGTATCGATGAATCAAGTCGTCTTCGATGCAGCCGCCCGATACCGATCCCACCACCACACCATCCTCGCGCAAAGCCATCATCGCGCCAATTGGCCTGGGCGATGAGCCCCAAGTTCGAACCACAGTGGCCAGTACGGCGCGGTGTCCGCTCGCGCGCCAGTCGCGCAAGCTGCGTAAGACCGATAAATCAATTGTATCCATGACTGATGCCGCCGGATGAGCCAGCAGCCTTGTGTGATTGATATTGAGAAAGCGCTGCTGTGGCGTGGGCCAGATCATCCAGCGTGTCGATATCGGTAAGTACTCCGGCATCGTCGACACTCAGATCCAGAACCTGTCCTTGTGCGCGGTAGGTATGCACGATGCCAACCGCGCCCCGGTCGCCCGAAAGGGTTTGCAGCGCCAAACCGCACTCGGATCGAAAGCCCACTGGATGGCCCGATCGGCCTCGATAGCGGGGCACGACAATCGCATGCCGTTCGAGCGCTCGAGCTGTCAGACGCAGCGTCTCCGGTTCTATCAAGGGCAGATCGCCCGGCAGAATCAACCAGCCCGTGCGGTTGGCAGTGGCCCGAACCCCGCTAGCGATGGAGTCCCCCATGCCGTCGGTGCAATATGCGGGTGGCGGTGCAGTCTCGTTGCAAGCCGATGCATGGGCCGGCGTTATGGCCGGCGCCGAATCCGGGGCGACAACGTGGTATTTCAAGCCCGCGTTTTCTACGGCCGCCAGCACCCGCTTCAGCACCGGAACTCCGTTCAACAACGCGTCCAGTTTATGCGTCCGACCACCCGAAGCGCGAAACCGCTCGCTTCGACCCGCCGCCAAGACGATGACGACGAGCTCTTCTTCCCATCGAGAGCTGCTTGCCGGGCGAGGCCGCGGTACGGCTGACCTCACGACGCTTCAGCCCCGATCAGATCGTCGATGTGAACAGGCAAGTCTCGCACTCGAACGCCCGTGGCGTGATATACCGCTGCTGTAATGGCCGCCGCCACGCCTGCCAAACCAATCTCGCCGATGCCGCGCGCTCCCAATTCGTTCAAGGCCAGATCGGGATAGTCCAGGAATTCGACGTCGATGTCCGGCGAATCGGCATGTGTCGCCACGATGTAGTCGGCCAGATTGCCGTTGACCGGGGCCCCATTACGCGGGTCGTAATGCGTTTCTTCGAATAACGCCATGCCAACGCCCATGATGATGGCGCCTTCGATCTGGTTGCGGCCGGATAAAGGGTTGATGATCTTGCCAGCATCGATCACGGTGACCACCCGCTTGACGCGTAAGCGACCGATCTCGGGTTGCCAGCCCACCTCGACGAAATGGGCGCCATAGGAATGAATCGAATGCTTGTCGGCATCGGGATCGCTATCGCTGGATCCGGCCCGGCCCCGGCCCGATACCTGGCTTAATTTGGCCTTTTGCAGAACAGCTTCGAATGGCACGCCGTCGCGGGCCGCGCCGTTTTTGCGATGCACCCGCCCGCCCGAGAAGCTCAACTGATCGCGATCGACGCCATACGTGGGCAAGCCCTCGGTCTGGCTGGCGACAGTCAATATTTGCTTGATGGCGTCGCGCGTGGCTTTGGCTACGGCAGGCACCAGCGAGCCGGTCGCCATCGATCCGCCCGACATCGGCCCCGCCGGAAACGCGGTATCGCCGATAGCCACTTTGATTCTGCCGCTGGCGATGCCTGTCAGCTGAGTCACCATTTGCGCCATCACGGTATAAGTGCCCGTGCCGATATCCTGGGTTGCGCTGGCGACACGGGCCGTGCCGTCGCGGCTGAACTGAACCGATGCCATGGCCGGAATGCGCTTGGCCATCCAGGAAGCGCCCGCCACACCCCAGCCCAGAATCTCGCCGTTGGCATGCATGCTGCCCACGGCCGCATTACGCCTGGACCAGCCGAAACGTTCCGCCCCTTTTTTCAAGCATTCGACGTAATGCCGAGTCGAGAAGGGCACTCCCCGGCTTTCGTCGATGTCGGGTTCATTCTGAATGCGCAACTGCACCGGGCACATGTCCAGAGCGATGGCAAGCTCGTCCATTGCCGATTCGGTGCAATACAAGCCCGGCACCGCGCCGGGGCCTCGCATCGAGGTGTTAGGCCCAAAATGGCGGCGTGCCTGTGCCGACGTGACTCGAAGATTGGGCGTGCTGTAGAAATACGGCGTCGCCTCGCCGCAGCTTTCTTTAGTCTGCTCGACCTGGGCCACGTGATAAATGTAGTCCTGCTTCAATGACGTGAGCCGACCAGCCTGGGTGGCCGACAGGCGAATGCGTTGTCGAGTATTCGTGCGATGCCCCACTGTTTCGAACATCATCTTGCGAGTGACTTCGAGTTTGACGGGGCGTTTCAAGTCGCGTGCGGCTGCGACAGCTAGCAGCGAATGTGTCCAGGGCCATAACTTGCCGCCGAATCCTGAACCCAGATATTCGGTCACGACACGGATGTTTTCCGGTATTTCGCCCAGCATCTGCACCAGTACGGCTTTGTGATTGCCGATAGCTTGCGAGGTTTCGTAGACGGTGTAGCGCTGGCCATCATACGCCGCGACGGTGCAATGCAACTCGATCGGATTATGGGTCTCGGGCGGGGTACGGTAAACCCGATCGATCCTGACCTCGCTTTGGGCGAATGCGGTTTCGGCATCGCCCCGTTCGCTATCGACATTGGGTTCGTCGTCGGGTTCGAGATCGAGCCGGACGTCAACCGGGCGAGTCGAGTATGTCGCTTTGATGGCGCGGGCGGCGGCGGTGGCTTGCTCGAAAGTTTCGGCCACGACCAGCGCGACATATTGACCGTAGTAGTTGATGTGCGTGTCGGCGAAGGGGGGGCGCTTTTCGTCGATCGATGCGCCGCTGGCGTCCGATACCCGATACAGCGGTCCGATGTTCTCGTGCGTGAATACTTTCACCACGCCCGGCATTTTCGACGCCGTGCTGGTATCGAGTCCAGTCAGCTCGCCACTCGCAATGGTGGCGCCGACAGGGCAGGCGTACAACATGCCGGGGAAGTGATAGTCGGAGGTGTACTTGGCTTGCCCGCTGACTTTCAGCGGGCCATCGATACGGGCGAGCGATGCACCGACGGCCGAGGCTTCGGATGGGGTATTGGCAGTCATGGAATATCCTTTTGGCGCACCTGGCGTCACGCGGTTGGTGTGGCGTCCTTCAGGGCTTGCACGATGCAGCGCTTGGCCAGCTCAACCTTGAAACCGTTTTCGCTTTGTGGGCGAGCGTCGGCCAAGGCAGCCTCGGCCGCTTGGCGAAACAGGCGTTCGTTCGGGGTTCGCCCGATCAAGGCGGCTTCGGCTTCGTGCGCGCGCCAGGGTTTGGTGCCAACGCCGCCCAAGGCGATCCGGACGTGGCTCATCTTCTGATCGTCGACAGCGACGATGGCTGCAACCGAGGCCAGCGCAAATTCGTAAGACGCCCGGTCGCGTAGCTTCAAATAGGTCGAGCGCATGCCCGCCACTGGGGCGGCCAGACTGACGTGCGTGATAAGGTCGCCGGGGTTCAGCACCGTTTCCCGATCTGGTGCGTCGCCGGGCAGAAGAAAGAAGTCGTCGATGGCGATCGCCCGCTTGCCGCCCGCGCCATGTATATGGATGCGGGCTTCCAGCGCAGTCAGCGCGACGTTCATGTCCGATGGATTGCTGGCGATACAGGCGTCGCTGGTGCCCAGAACGGCCAGGTTGCGGTTAAACCCGCCGATCGCGTCGCAACCGCTGCCGGGAACGCGCTTATTACAGGCCATCGCCGGGTCGCGAAAATAGACGCAGCGGGTGCGTTGCAGCAGGTTGCCGCCCGTGGTCGCCATGTTGCGCAATTGAGCCGATGCCCCCGATAGCAGGGCTTGCGACAGCACGCGGTAGGTCGATTGAATGTGCGCGTGATGGGCGAGATCGGCATTGCGCACGGTGGCGCCGATATCGACACCGCCGTCTTCACGTCGTGTGATCCGATCCAGCGGCAGGCGGCCAATATCGATCAATTGACGGGGGCACTCGACGTCCAGTTTCATCAAGTCGATGAGGGTGGTGCCGCCCGCCAGAAACCGAACGCTCGCGCCTTGTTGCGCGGTGTTCGACAAGGTGCCTGCGCGAATGGCCGAGCCAACGTCGTCGGCGCGGGAAATCCGAAAGTTTTCCATTGACCGCCTTTTATGCTTTGCGGACGTGCTGAATAGCCGCCACGATGTTCGAGTACGCGCCGCAACGGCAAATGTTGCCGCTCATGGCTTCCCTGACGTCGGCATTGCTGTGGCCACAGGGTTCTTTCATCAACGCGACCCCCGACATGATCTGGCCTGCCGTGCAATAACCGCACTGGTAGCCGTCGTGTGCCACAAACGACGCCTGCATGGGATGAAGATTGTCCGGCGTGCTCAATCCTTCGATGGTTGTGATGTCGTCGCCCTCGTGGGTAACGGCCAGGCGCAGACAGGCGTTGACGCGCTTGCCGTTGACATGCACCGTACAGGCGCCGCACTGGCCGTGGTCACAACCTTTCTTGGTGCCCGTCAGATGCAAATGCTCGCGCAGGCAGTCGAGCAGGGTGGTGCGCGGATCCAGATCGAGTCGTTGGTCCTGGCCGTTGACCTTCAAGGTCACTGAGAGCGGAGCTGTCATGAAGAAGTCCTGAGGATGGGGAAGCGTGCGCTGTCGCGCAAGCCTCGTTCCCAGTGCTGTCGGTCTGTCCGACGCCTCAGCGCCTCGGGTTAAACGCCCGGCTGTTCTTCCGATGGGATTGCCGTATTGAGCGCGGCAGCCACCAAGGCCGTATTGAGCGCGGCAGCCACCAAGAGCGGTACGCCCAAGGCGACAAAGCTTGCGCCGCGGCTCCAGTCGGCGGCGATCAGCAGACCTGCAAGCGCGGGGCCGATGGTGGCGCCCAATCGGGCCAATGCCAAGCGCCAGGTTCGTTCCCGTGGTGCGGATGTATGGCCCCCAGCGGATAACCGACCGCCATGAACCCGATGGCCAGGTCACGCCGTTTGAGTGAGGAATATTCGGCCACGGCGGTATTGAGGCCCGCCGGAATGCCGCCCATGCCTAATCCGGTGAAAACGCGCAAGGCCACTAATTCGTTCAAGTCGCGGGCGAATGCCGTGGCGGCCATCCCCAGGCTCATCGTCGCCAAGCACAACAGGATGACCGCCCAGCCGAGCCGGATCCAGGCCCCAATCGCGGGCGATGGACGGCCCGGTGAACGACACTGCCAGCACGTCGAATCCGTCGATCATGCTGATCAGCACGCACAGCGCCACGGCAAGCACCTGAAACCGGCGCCTCGGGCGGGTTTGCAAATGCTGCTTCACGTCCAGACTTGATGCCACGTTCAGGCGTCGCCCCAGACGTCGCGTGCCACATCCACCACGGCCGTAATGTGCTTGCGCGCGTACTGATCGCGTGCATCCAGCAGGACACGGGGGCGTAAGAAACTACCGACATGTTCGGCACGGAAGGGCGGGCGGGACGGCTGAGACACAGTGAAAATTCCAAAGCGATGATCCGAATGCTGCAACTGCACATTCGCAAGGTGCGTGAGTATTTGTCACACGCCTTATGGCATCAAGCTCAAAGATTTCACTTTTATATTGAGAAAAATTCATATTCATATATAGAACGCGCTTTTTTCATGAGAAATATAGAAGTTGAAGCGCTGGCTAAAAGGTGCAACCTCATGGGGTAAATACCTAGTTAATATCTTGAAACAAGCTGCCTATAATCCGCCGCAACAGGTTGCAACTTGGTGGTTGCAACGTTTTTCTACACGGCGACGAATTTATGGCCAGCACGACTCTGGGTTTGAAGGTGGACGACGCTTTGCGCAGCCGCTTGCGCACGGCAGCAGAACGTTTGGGACGGACTCCGCATTGGTTTATCAAGCAATCGGTCCTGGCCTATCTCGAGCAGGTCGAGCAAGGGCGAGTGCCCCCCGAGTTGTCACATCTGGGTTTGCCTGAGTTGCAACCCGAGGAGCGGGAATACGACGCACCGCAAGCCTTTCAGCCGTTTCTGTCGTTTGCGCAGTCGGTGGCTCCGCAGTCGGTGCTGCGTGCAGCCATCACCTCGGCCTATCGCCGCCCGGAATCCGAATGCGTGCCGCTGTTGATCGGTCAGGCGCGTGGCGCAGCCCAAGGCGAAAAAGTGCAGTCCCTGGCCGCCAAGCTGGTGCAAGCCCTGCGCGACAAGCGCAAACGCAAACATGGTGGCGTCGAAGCACTGGTGCAGGAGTTTTCGCTGTCCAGCCAGGAAGGCGTCGCGCTGATGTGTCTGGCCGAGGCCCTGTTGCGCATTCCCGATCGCAGCACCCGTGACGCCCTGATTCGCGACAAGATCAGCCGAGGCGACTGGCACGCTCACGTCGGGCAGTCGTCGTCCATGTTCGTCAATGCCGCCGCCTGGGGGCTGGTGCTGACGGGCAAACTGGTGGCCACCAGCAGCGAGCAGTCGCTGTCGCGTGCCCTGACCCGTTTGATCGGCAAGGGCGGCGAACCTGTCATCCGCAAGGGCGTAGACATGGCCATGCGGATGATGGGCGAGCAGTTCGTCACCGGCGAGACCATCTCCGAAGCGCTGGCCAACAGCCGCAAGTTCGAGTCGCGCGGATTCCGTTATTCCTACGACATGCTGGGCGAAGCCGCCACCACGGCCGAAGACGCGCAAATCTATTACGATGCCTATGTGCAGGCGATTCACGCCATCGGCAAGGCGTCGCACGGCCGGGGCATTTACGAAGGTCCTGGCATTTCGATCAAGTTGTCGGCCTTGCACCCGCGCTACAGCCGGGCACAGCAAGACCGCGTCATGAGCGAGTTGCAACCCCGCGTGCTGGCGTTGGCGCAATTGGCGCATCGCTACGACATCGGCTTGAACATCGATGCAGAGGAGGCCGATCGCCTCGAAATCTCGCTCGACCTGCTCGAAGGTCTGTGCGCCGATCCGTCGCTGGCCGGTTGGAACGGCATCGGTTTCGTGATCCAGGCTTATCAGAAGCGCGCGCCCTACGTGATCGATTTCGTGATCGATCTGGCGCGGCGGACTCGCCACCGCATCATGGTGCGCCTGGTGAAAGGCGCCTATTGGGACAGCGAAATCAAGCGTGCCCAAGTGGACGGCCTGGAAGGCTATCCCGTGTACACCCGCAAGGTCTACACCGACGTCTCGTATCTGGCGTGCGCCCGCAAGTTGCTGGCGGCACCTGAGGCTGTGTTCCCGCAGTTCGCCACGCACAACGCTCAGACGCTGGCAGCCATCTATCACATGGCTGGGCAGAACTATTATCCAGGTCAGTACGAGTTCCAGTGCCTGCATGGCATGGGCGAGCCACTGTACGAGGAAGTCACGGGGCCGGTATCGCAAGGTCGCCTGAATCGTCCTTGCCGCGTGTACGCCCCTGTCGGCACGCACGAGACGCTGCTGGCCTATCTGGTGCGTCGCTTGCTGGAAAACGGCGCGAACACCTCGTTCGTGAACCTGATCGGCGACACCGAAGTGCCAGTCGAGCGCCTGGTGGCCGACCCGATCGACGTCGCCTTGAATATTCAGCCGCTGGGCGCACCGCACGACAAGATTCCGCTGCCCCGCGATCTGTATGAAGCCGCGGGGGATAGCCGGGCCAATGCGGCAGGCCTCGACCTGTCCAACGAGCAACGTCTGGCCTCGCTGTCGTCGGCGCTGCTGGCCAGTGCCGCCACGATGTGGCGGGCTGCTCCCACGGCCATCGATTTCACCGCCGAACCCCTGGCCGAGGATTCCTTGCGCTGGCAGCCGGTGCGCAACCCGGCCGATCTGCGCGACACGGTGGGCCGCGTCGCAGAAGCCGACGAAGCCGACGTGCAGGCCGCCTTGCGCGCCGCCACGCATGCCGCGCCTATCTGGCAATCGACGCCGGTGTCCGAACGCGCCGCGTGCCTGCGCCGTGCGGCTCAGGCGCTGGAAGGGCAGATGCAGCTCTTGCTCGGCTTGATCGTTCGCGAGGCGGGCAAGTCCTTGCCCAACGCAATCGCGGAAGTGCGCGAAGCCGTAGACTTTTTACGTTACTACGCCCAAGCCATTGAGCGCGACTTCTCCAACGACAGTCATCGCCCGTTGGGACCGGTAGTGTGTATCAGCCCGTGGAACTTCCCGCTGGCGATTTTCATCGGCCAGGTCGCCGCTGCGCTGGCCGCCGGCAACGTGGTGCTGGCCAAGCCCGCCGAGCAAACGCCGCTGATCGCCGCCCAGGCCATAGATCTGCTGCATGCCGCAGGCGTGCCGCGCGACGCGGTGCAACTGCTGCCGGGCCGCGGTGAAACCGTGGGTGCGACGCTGACCTCGGACAGCCGGGTGCGTGGCGTCATGTTCACCGGTTCGACCGATGTCGCCAAATTGATCGCCCGCACCCTGGCCGATCGTCTGGACGACGACGGCCAGCCGATTCCGCTGATCGCAGAGACAGGCGGGCAAAACGCGATGGTGGTCGATTCGTCGGCCCTGGCCGAGCAGGTGGTGGGCGACGTGCTGGCGTCGGCATTCGACTCGGCTGGTCAGCGCTGCTCGGCCCTGCGCGTCTTGTGCCTGCAAGAAGAAATCGCCGATCGCACGCTGAAGATGCTGCGTGGCGCCCTGCACGAGCTGGCCGTGGGTAACCCCGAGAGCCTGTCGATCGACGTCGGCCCGGTCATCGATGCCGAGGCGCGCGATACCATCCTGCGCCATGTGCAAACCCTGCGCGACGGGGGCCACACAGTCGAGACTCAAGCTTTGCCCGAGGACTGCCGTCACGGTACGTTCGTCGCGCCTACCTTGATCGAACTGAAGGAGTTGTCGGCGCTCAAACGTGAAGTGTTCGGCCCGGTGCTGCACGTGGTGCGTTATAAACGCCCCCAACTGGATCGCCTGATCGACGACATCAACGCGACCGGCTATGGCCTGACGTTCGGCGTACACACCCGTATCGACGAGACCATCAATCAAGTCGTCAACCGCATTCATGCGGGCAACGTCTATGTGAACCGCAACGTGATCGGTGCCATTGTCGGCGTGCAGCCGTTTGGCGGCGAAGGTCTGTCGGGTACCGGTCCGAAGGCAGGCGGCCCGCTCTATCTGCTGCGTCTGCTGGCCAAGCGGCCGGCCGGCTTGCCCGCCATTCGGGGCATGAGCGCCGAGCAGCCGTGGCGGGTCACGCTGCCCAGCCCTACGGGTGAGCTCAATACCTGGAGTCTGGCCCCGCGCGGTACGGTATTGTGTGTGGCGCAAAGCGAAGCCGGGGCTCAGGCTCAATGGGATGCGGTCTCGCGCAGCGGCAACCGTGCCTTGTTCGTCGATACGTCGGCAGGCCAAGTCATGGTAGCCAGTTTGGCGGGGCGTCCGAACGCGCCCGCCACGGTCGGCGACAAGGCTGTCGACGATGCCGACGTCCAGGCTGTGTTGTTCGAAGGTGATGGCGATGCGCTCCTGGCCTTGAATCGCCGGGTCGCAGCGCGCGCAGGTGCCATCCTGTCGGTGCAGGGTCTGACTGCTCAAGCCCTGGCGGCGGGCGAGGGCTATGCCATCGAGCGTCTGCTGGCCGAGCGTTCGGTCAGTGTCAACACCGCAGCGGCAGGTGGCAACGCCAGCCTGATGACCATCGGTTGATGTCGGGTCATTGCCGCACACTTCGTATTTCGCAGGCAGTATTTTTTTCGCTACGCAGCACATGCTGCGGTTTCGTAGTCAGTCCACAAGGGCACCGATATCGCCCAGGAGGGGTCACCATGAAGTCCAAGCAATTCATTTCCAAGGTCGCGCTCGGTTGCGCAGCAGCCGTCAGCCTGGCATTCGCCCCGGTTCACGCCGCCGACATCCGTTTCGGTTTTGCCGCGCCCTTGACCGGTCCGCAATCGCACTACGGCGAAGAAATGCAGAACGGCCTGCTGCTGGCGCTGGAAGAAGCCAACAAGCAGGGTATCGACGTCGATGGTTCGAAAGCCAAGTTCGTCCTGGTATCCAAAGACGACCAGGCCGATCCGCGCGTCGGCGTGCAAGTCGCCCAGCAACTGGTCGATGAGGACGTCGCTGGCATCCTGGGCCATTTCAACTCGGGCACCACGATCCCGGCTTCGCGCGTCTACCACGACGCTGGTCTGCCGCAGATCGCCATGGCGACCTCGCCCGAATACACCCTGCAAAACTACAACACTACCTTCCGCATGATGACCAGCGACACGCAGCAAGGCAGCGCGGTCGGCAAGTTCATGGTCGAGAAGTTGGGTGCCAAGAAGATTGCTCTGATCGATGACCGCACCGCGTATGGTCAAGGTTTGGCCGACGAAGTCGAGAAAGCCGTCAAGGCTGCGGGCGGCACCATCGTTCGCCGCGAGTACACCAACGATAAGGCTAACGATTTCACGTCCATCCTGACTAACATCAAGGGCGTGGCCCCGGATGCGATCTTCTTCGGGGGCCTGGATGCGCAATCGGGTCCGATGAAGCGTCAGATCGAAACGCTGGGTATCAAGGCGCCGCTGGTCTCGGGCGAAATGACCCGCAGCGAAACTTTCATCAAGCTGGCCGGGGGCGCGGCCGAAGGCACCTACGCTTCGCTGGCCGGTGTGCCGCTGGCGCAGATGGCCGCTGGTAAGGACTTCGACGCGGCCTATCAGGCGCGCTTCAAGAAGGCCCCTGGCGTGTACTCGCCCTACGCCTACGACGGCGCATGGAACATGATCGCCGCGATCCAGAAAGCCAACTCGGCCAATCCGGAAAAGTATCTGCCCGAGCTGGCCAAGCTGTCGCGTAAGGGGGCGACCAGCGAGAACATCGCGTATGACGCGAAGGGCGACTTGAAAGAAGTGTCTGTGACCATCTATCAGGTCAAGGGAAGTGTCTGTGACCATCTATCAGGTCAAGGGCGGCAAGTGGGAAATGGTTGAGACCATCGTCAGTCAAGCGCAGTAAAGATCAGGCGGCGGCGTCGAGCCGCCGCCTGTCGTCAGCCAGAACCCCTAAGGGCGCAGCATGGAAATATTCATCCAACAACTCATTAACGGCCTGACGCTGGGTAGCGTCTATGCCTTGGTAGCCCTGGGATACACCATGGTCTACGGCATCATCGGCCTGATCAATTTCGCGCACGGCGACGTGGTGATGATCGGCGCCATGGTCGTCACCGTCGTCGTGACTTCGCTGGTGGGCGGCGATCCCAACGTCTCGGCCTGGATGGCCCTGGGCGCGGGTCTGCTGGTCGCCATTCCGGTGTGCATGATCGTCGGCTGGACCGCCGAGCGCGTGGCCTATCGGCCGCTGCGCCGCGCTCCCCGCCTGGCCGCGCTGATCACCGCCATCGGTGTATCCATCATCCTCCAGAACCTCGCGATGATGATCTGGGGCCGCAACTACATGAGCTTTCCGCAGATCATTCACAGCGATGTGTATACCGTCATGGGCGCGCGCGTCAGTGGCTTGCAGATCGCCATCGTGGTCATCGCCGGTGCGTTGATGGCAGGTCTGACCTATCTGGTGCACGGTACCCGCCTGGGTACGGCCATGCGCGCCACAGCACAGAACCGCGAAGTCGCGGGTCTGATGGGTGTGAACATCAACACCGTCATCTCGGCGGCGTTCCTGATCGGTTCGGCCCTGGCCGCTGTCGCGGGCACGATGGTCACGACCTATTACGGCGTGGCGCAATACACCATGGGTTTCATGCTGGGCCTGAAGGCGTTCACCGCCGCGGTGCTGGGCGGCATTGGCAACCTGGGCGGCGCGATGTTGGGTGGTTTGTTGCTGGGTGTGATCGAAGCGCTGGGTTCCGGCTACATCGGCGACCTGACCGGCGGCTTCCTCGGCAGCCACTATCAAGACGTGTTCGCTTTCGTCGTGCTGGTGGCCGTATTGATTTTCCGTCCGTCGGGTCTGATGGGCGAGCGTGTGGGAGACCGCGCATGACTTACGCTTCGACTTCTGCTTCGCCTGCCTCGGGCAGCGGGGCCCGCCGCATTCCGGCACGCACTTTGGTCGGGATCGCCCTGATTGGCGTGGTGCTGGCGGTGCTGCCGTTTTTCATCGGCCAGTTCGGCCAAAGCTGGGTTCGTATTCTGAACTTCGCCTTGTTGTACGTGATGCTGGCCGTCGGCCTGAATATCGTCGTCGGTTTCGCGGGGCTGCTGGATCTGGGCTATATCGCGTTCTATGCAGTGGGTGCCTATACGTGGGCGCTGCTGGCTTCGCCGCACTTCGGTTTGCATCTGCCGTTCTGGGCGATCCTGCCGATCGCAGTGGGTGTGGCGGCCTTGTTCGGGGTGTTGCTGGGCGCGCCGACGCCCAAATTGCGAGGCGATTATCTCGCTATCGTGACCTTGGGTTTCGGTGAGATCATCCGCATCTTCCTGACCAATCTGAACGCGCCGATCAACATTACCAACGGCCCGCAGGGCATCAATCGGATCGATCCGTTCAAGGTGGGTGAGTTCACCTTTGGCCGTACCGAGACCTTGATGGGTATTCGGTTCACCGGACCCGAAAAGTACTATTACCTGTTGCTGGCGTTCGTGCTGATCATCCTGCTGGTGTGCGTGCGCCTGCAAAACTCGAGAATCGGCCGCGCCTGGGAAGCCATTCGCGAAGACGAAATCGCGGCCAAGGCGATGGGCATCAACACCCGCAATACCAAACTGCTGGCGTTTGCGCTGGGTGCGTCGTTCGGCGGCGTGGCAGGCGCGATGTTCGCCGCCATGCAAGGTTTTGTCAGCCCTGAAAGCTTCAGCTTGACCGAGTCGATTTCGATTCTGTGCATGGTGGTGTTGGGCGGCATGGGGCACATCCCTGGCGTCATCCTGGGCGCCATCATCCTGGCGGGTCTGCCGGAGTTTCTGCGTGCCGTGGTCGAGCCCTTGCAGCACATGTTGTTCGGCGCGGTGGTATTGGATCCCGAAGGCATCCGCATGCTGATGTTCGGTCTGGCCATGGTGTTGGTCATGCTGTTTCGCCCGGCTGGACTGTGGCCGTCGTCGGTGCGCCGCCGCGAGTTGACGACCCAGGGAGACAAAGCATGAGCACCTTGTTGCAGGCCCAGGGCCTGTCCAAACGGTTCGGCGGCCTGCAAGCGCTGTCGGAAGTGGGTTTCAGCATCCAGGAAGGCGAGATCTACGGGCTGATCGGTCCGAACGGCGCGGGCAAGACCACGCTGTTCAACGTGTTGACCAGCCTGTATATCCCGGAGTCCGGCACGTGCATGTTCAACGGTCGAGCCTTGACCGGTGCCAAGCCGCACGACATCGCCAATCTGGGTTTGGCGCGAACGTTTCAGAACATTCGCTTGTTCGGTAACTTGAGCGCGCTCGAAAACGTCATGATCGGCCGCCACATCCGCACGAAAGCCGGTGTGCTGGGCGCCGTGTTGCGCACGCCCGCGCAGCGGCGAGAGGAGCGCGCGATCGAAGAGCGTGCCCAAGCCTTGTTGGATTACGTCGGTATTGGTCAGCGTGCCAACGACGTCGCCAAATCCCTGCCTTATGGCGACCAGCGTCGCCTGGAAATCGCTCGCGCTTTGGCTACCGAGCCGAAGCTGCTGGCCTTGGACGAGCCGGCTGCCGGCATGAACGCTTCTGAGACAGTGGTGCTGCGCCAGTTGATCGAGAAGATTCGTGCCGATGGCGTGACGGTGCTGTTGATCGAACACGACATGAAATTGGTGATGGGGCTATGCGATCGCGTGCTAGTGCTGGAGTACGGCAAAGTGCTGGCCGAGGGCCGTCCCGCCGAAGTCCAACGCAATCCCAAAGTCATCGAGGCTTATCTGGGGGCAGGTGCTGCCACCGAAGCCACCACGCTTCCCGGAGGCCAGGCATGAGCCAGGTTAAGACATTGCTGGAATTACGCGACCTACAGGTCGCCTACGGCGGTATTCGTGCGGTGCGCGGTATCGATTTGACAGTTGGCGAAGGCGAGCTGGTCGCGCTGATTGGCGCCAACGGCGCGGGCAAGAGCACGACGCTGCGCGCGATCTGCGGTTTGGTGCCGGTGGCTGGCGGCGGCGTGCATTACGCAGGCAAGGACATCACCGGCACGCCCTCGCACGAACTGGTGCGCCAAGGTTTGGTGATGGTGCCGGAGGGCCGGGGTATTTTCGGTCAATTGACCATCGAAGAAAACTTGGCCATGGGCGGCTATACCCGTCGGGATGCGGCGGGCGTCAAGCGCGATACCGAGCGCGTGTTCGAGTTGTTCCCGCGTTTGGCCGAGCGCCGCCGTCAGACGGCCGGCACGCTGTCGGGCGGCGAGCAGCAGATGGTGGCGATGGGACGCGCGATGATCGCCAAGCCCCGCTTGTTGTTGCTGGACGAGCCGTCGATGGGCCTGGCACCGCTGATGGTCGAGAAGGTGTTCGAGGTGGTGCGAATGATCGCCGCCGAGGACGTCACCATTTTGCTGATCGAGCAAAACGCCAAGCTGGCCCTGGAAAACAGTCATCGCGGTTATGTGATGGAGTCGGGTGAGCTGATTCTTCAGGGCGAGGCGAAACGTCTGCTGGACGATCCCAAGGTGCGTGCAGCCTATCTGGGTGAGGAGGCACCCGCTTGATGTGCCAGATCCGGCATTCCGGCGCATAATCGTTCGGCACGTCACGCCGTGACATATCGTGCGCCAACCCGGTAGGAGACAAAGCATGAATCCTTTTGATCTCAAGCAGCTTGGTTTGTCAGTCGAGTACCCCTACAAAGCACAGTACGAAAATTACATAGGCGGGAAGTGGGTCGCACCCGTCAACGGTCAGTATGCCGATAACCTGTCGCCCATTACGGGGCAGGCCTTTTGCAAGGTGCCGCGCTCGGACGGCGCCGACATCGACCGTGCCATCGATGCCGCCGAAGCCGCCCGCGAAGGTTGGGCACGCACTTCGCCTGCCGATCGGGCTGCTGTGCTATTGCGCATCGCCGATCGCATCGAACAGAACCTGCAATTGCTCGCGGTGGCCGAGACCATCGACAATGGCAAACCCTTGCGCGAGACCACGGCGGCCGATCTGCCTTTGGCGGTCGATCACTTCCGCTATTTCGCAGGGTGCATCCGCGCTCAAGAGGGCGGTATCTCGGAAATCGATTCGTCCACCGTGGCCTATCATTTTCACGAGCCCATCGGTGTGGTCGGGCAAATCATTCCCTGGAATTTTCCGCTGCTGATGGCAGCCTGGAAGCTGGCCCCTGCGCTGGCGGCCGGTTGTCCCGTGGTACTCAAGCCCGCCGAACAAACGCCCGCATCCATCATGGTGCTGATGGAAATCATCGGTGACCTGATCCCTCCGGGTGTCGTCAACGTAGTCAGCGGCACGGGCAAGGAGGCGGGTCACGCGCTGGCCACCAGCCGCCGTATCGCCAAGATCGCGTTCACCGGATCGACGCCGGTAGGCAAGCAGATTCTGCATGCGGCAGCCGATAACCTGATTCCTGCCACGGTCGAGTTGGGTGGCAAAAGTCCCAATATCTTTTTCGAAGACGTGATGGACGCCGACGACGCCTTCTTCGACAAGGCGTTGGAAGGGCTGTCGATGTTCGCCCTGAACCAGGGCGAAGTGTGCACGTGCCCGTCGCGCATTCTGGTGCAGGCCAACATCTACGACAAGTTCATCGAGCGCGCCATCGACCGGGTGCAGTCCATCAAGACGGGGCATCCGCTGGCAGGCGACACGATGGTGGGCGCGCAAGTCTCGCAGGTGCAGATGGACAAGATCCTCGGCTATATCGACATCGGTCGCAGCGAAGGGGCCAAGTGTCTGACGGGTGGCGGACGCAATGCGCTTTCGGGCGATCTCGATCAGGGCTATTACATCAGCCCGACCATGCTCTTGGGCGAAAACAAGATGCGCATCTTTCAGGAAGAGATTTTCGGCCCGGTGGCCGCGGTCACCACCTTCAAGACCGAGGAAGAGGCCATCGCGCTGGCCAACGACACCAGTTTCGGTCTGGGCGCGGGCGTGTGGAGCCGCGATGGCTCGCGCGCTTATCGTGTCGGGCGTGGCATCCAGGCTGGACGGGTGTGGACCAACTGCTATCACCTTTATCCGGCCCACGCTGCGTTCGGTGGTTATAAGCAGTCGGGCATCGGTCGCGAAACCCACAAAATGGCGCTGTCGAATTACCAGCAGACCAAGTGCCTGCTGGTGAGCTATAGCCCCAACGCGATGGGATTCTACTAAGCCCAGACGGCGACTGGCCGGCCGTGCGATGTTACCGCACGGTCGGCCAGCCCCTTCCCTCGCCACGCCCCTCATCCTGGGCACGCTTGATCGCCGACGAGCCTGTACGCGGACGTGGCAGACGTATCGATCCAGACCCTAGGCAGCAGCCGGATGACGCTGAGCGAAGCGCAACATATCGTCGAACGGCATCGCACGGGCGAACAACCAGCCCTGCGCATACTGCACGCCCGCTTGTTTGAGCACGGTGGCCTGTTCCTGGGTTTCGACGCCTTCGGCAATCATCTGCATCCCCAGCGATTTCGCCAGATGAATCACGTTGAAGGCGACTTTGCTGGACAGCGTGTCGGTACACACGACATCGACGAAGGATTTATCGATTTTCAGAAAATCGAAGTTGTAGGTCGCGATTTGCGACAGGCTGGATTGGCCGGTACCGAAATCGTCGATCGCCGATCGAAAACCCCGTGCGCGAATCGACCCCAGTTTGTCTTTGGCGTCGTGATCGACCACTCCCCGCTCGGTAATTTCGACCATCACGTTATCGCAGCAGATCTTGGTGCGCTCGACCATCTTCGTCAGCCAGACCTGCGTCAAGGGCGAATCCACGTCGGAGGGCGCGAGGTTGATGGCGATGTGTGCGTTGGGCACCGCCTTCACCAGTCGGGCGACATCGTCGGCGACCAACTCGATCACCATGTGAGTGACCTCGTTGATCAGTCCAGCCTCTTCGGCGGCAGGGATGAATTCGCCGGGATTGACTTGTCGACCATCGTCGCGTGTCCAACGGATCAATGCCTCGGCACCGACGAACCGGCCGCCGTCGAGCGACACCACCGGCTGATAGAACATATGGAATTCGCGATTCTTCAGCGCACGACGGATCTCGGCCCGTAATGAAAAGCGTTGGCGAATGACATGAAAGGCCAGCGCCATGACGAGCGCAGTGATAAGGATGCCGGCCAACGCGACTTGGCCCAATGCCTGCCAGAACTGCGCCGCGATACCGGCGCGATCCATGACGCCTATGAACACGGCCTTCGGTTCGCTGACCGTGTGCGCGACGAACAAATGGTCGTCCTGCCAGAAGCTGCCACCGCTGCCGTCGTAGTGCGCCAGGATGCCCGAGAAATCGTATTGGCCCCGCTGCCGGATCAGCGTCCAAGGGCGGCGTGCCGTGCCGATGTGGGCCAGCGAAACACCGGGCGAGCGCGTGCCGCTATCCATGACCTGGGCCGACAACAACAGCATTGCATAATCTTCGCGCACGTCGATTTTGAACGGCGCGTCCAGGCCGGGCAGGTTGACGGTGTTCCAGGAGCGAAACCCGTTGATGCCGATGCGATCTGGCGGGCCTAACTCGATGGGTTTGCCTTTGGGTGTCAAAGTGCTGCACACCAAGGTGGTACCGGACATGACGCCGACGCCGTGGATGTAAGCCGACGGCGCCGAAACGGCGCGCATACGGGCCAGGTGTTCGGGCGAACAGGTCGCGATGGGCGGTGCTGACTTCATCGCCTGGACGAACGCCAGCTGCTGGGCTCGCGTCTGCGCTGAACGCCGCATGATCACACCCACATGATCGTCCAGCTTTTCGGCAGCCAGCCGCTCGGTTCGCGCGTCGGCCCACAGTATGGTGGCCGTTAAGCCTGCAATGGCCAATAATGAAAGTGTCACGCCCATGACGAGGCGATAACGTTGATCTCGTTTCATGGCTTAACGCTCCTCTATTTATTCTTGTATGCCTCCTTTCTAGGCTTGTGCCGACGGGCCGTCAATTAGGGGTGAACCTCCATCCGATGCAATACGAAAAAACGTTGCCAAGCCGCACCAAAATTGGCTCTCGCGGCGAAATTAACGGTATGAATACGAAATGGAAAATGCGTTAAGGACGAAATGGAAAATGCGTTAAGGAAATGCTATTTCGATTTGCACGTATTGTTTCGATTATGGCGTCGAACACGCTACCGGGCATGACGTCGATGTTCGACGCAAGGATAAAAGCGCCACGCCGATCGCGGCCAATGGCGCGCCAGCGGCGATCCATGTGACCGCTCCCAGACCGGGGCCTTGGGCAATGACGACGCCGCCCATCCACGCACCCAACGCATTGCCCAGATTGAAGGCCGCGATGTTGAAGCTGGCGGCCAGGCTTTCGCCCGCGCCCCGTGCGCGCTGCATGACCCACATCTGTAGTGGTGCGACGGTGGCGAACGCGGCAGCACCCAGCAGCCCGACGAACACCACCGCCCATGCGCGATGCGGCAGCGCCCAGGTCATCGCCACCAGTACGATGGCCAGCACGGCCAGGCTGCCCAAGACTGTGGGCAGCAATCGTTTGTCGGCCAATCGGCCGCCCAGTAGATTGCCTGCCACCAATCCCCCCCCGAACACTAACAAGATGGGCGAGACCGCTGCGTCTTTGAAACCGGCGATTTGCGTCAGCAGTGGCGCGATATAGGTGAACACGGCGAACAAGCCCGCATAACCCAGTACGGTGGTCAGCAAGCCCAGCATGACCGGTGCGCGACCGAGGGCACGCAAATCGGTGCGCCAGTCCGGGGTGACGTTGGGTCTGCGATCGGTCGGTACGAAGGCCGCCAACACAGCCAGCGCCAGAACGCCCACGATCGTCACGGCCCAGAACGTCGAGCGCCAGCCATACGCTTGTCCTAGCCAGGTACCTAGCGGTACGCCCAGCACGGTGGCCAGCGTCAGGCCGGTAAACATCACGGCAATGGCCTGTGCCTGTCTGTCGCGGGCGACAAGGCTGGTCGCCACGACCGAACCGACGCCGAAGAACGTGCCGTGGGCAAAGGCTGTAATCACCCGAGCCAGCATGAGCCAGGGGTACGACGGGGCCAGTGCGCAGGCCAGATTACCGAGAATGAATACGGCCATCAGCCCGAGCAGAACCCGCTTGCGCGACCATCCGCCCGTGAGCACGGTCAACACGGGCGCGCCCAGCACGACGCCCATGGCATATCCCGAGATAAGCAGTCCGGCAGCCTGTACGCTCACCCCCAGGTCGGCGCCGACCTCCAGTAGCAAGCCCATGATGACGAATTCTGTGACGCCGATGCCGAATGCACCGGCCATTAACGCATAAACCGCGAGTGGCACGATGTGATCTCACTTTAAAATTTGGATGAGGGCATGATGCGCCGAGGATTATTGCTGCGATAGACTGAATAAATTCAAAATACTTGTGAGATCAAGTCATCATGGGCCGTCTAGACGTCAATCGGGCAGGCGAGATGGAAGTTTTCGTGCGGGTGGTCGAGCAAGGCAGTTTTTCAGGCGCGGCCCGTCTGTTCGCCATGACGCCCTCGGCGGTCAGCAAGTTGGTGGCACGCCTGGAAGCACGGCTGGGCGTGCGCCTGCTGCATCGCTCGACTCGGCAGTTGCAACTGACGGCGGAGGGACGAGGTTTCTTCGATCGAAGTCTGGGTGTGTTGGCCGATCTCGACGAGGCCGAACGCGGCGTATTGACGAGCGGCACCCCACGCGGCCCTTTACGCGTGAGCGCGAACTTCACGTTTGCCGAACACTTTTTGATTCCCTTGTCGGCAGGTTTTCTGGCGACCTATCCCGAAATCACGCTCGATTTGGAATTGACCGACGAGGTCATCGACATTCTGGAAGCCCGCACCGATATCGCCGTGCGGGCGGGGCCGCTCAAAAGCTCGTCCCTGGTCGCACGCAAGCTGGGGCAGACCGACATGGTGGTGGTCGCCGCGCCGGCCTATCTCGACCGCCATGGCTGCCCCGCCCATCCTGGTGCGCTGGTCGATCACAATCTGCTGGGTTTCAATTACACGCGGGCCACGCGGGGCTGGCCGTTCGTCGTAAACGGTGAGCAGTCCAGCGTGCCGGTGCTAGGCAATACCCGCGTCAGCGACGGGCAGTCGCTTTATCGCTTGGTGCTGAGCGGATTGGGGATGGCGCGATTAGCACGATTCCAGGTGCAAGCGGCTATCGATGCCGGTCGTCTGGTGCCGGTGTTGGACGCCTTCAACCCGGGCGACATTGAAGAAATCCATGCCGTGTTCGTGGGCCAGGGCGGGCATCTGCCGCTGCGCGTGCGGGCGTTTCTCGATTATCTGGTTGAGCATGTGGCAATGCCTCGCGGTCGACCGTAGATACTTCGACAAACGTGCGGCGCGGGCGGTTGACGGACGATGCCCGATCAGCGACCTACAAGCTGCCGATACGTGCGTGCAGAATCATCTCGGTGGCCCAACGCAGCAAAATGCCGGTATAGGCTTCCTGCGCGCCTTCGGTCGATAGCGCGTGGTCGGCCCCGTCGATGATGCGATGGGTGAGCGAATGCGTGTCGCCGAAAGCCCGCCGATAACTCATGACGGCGGGATGCGGCACATACACGTCGTGTTCCGATTCGACGATCAGCACGTCGCCTTTGAAGGCTGCGCAGGCGCGCAAGGCGCGGTTGTCTTCGGGCAAGACATATTGCTGCCGATAAGCGGTCAGGTCGGCGCGGTCGATGCTGCCCTTGGGCATGTTCCAGTGTTCGTCGCGATACAGCGCAGGCAATTGCAAGGCCAGCCATTTCACCGGTCGTTCGGTGGTCAACAGCGCGGCCAGATAACCGCCGTAACTGCTGCCCACCACGGCAATCGCTGCCGGATCGACGTTCGGATGGGCTGCCAGCATGTCGTAGGCGGCCATTACGTCGCGGTAATTGTCTTCTCGCGACACCACGCCCTGACGCTCGCGAGTGGCGGCATGCCCCCGCAGGTCGAAGGTCAGGCAGACGCATCCCAAACCCGCAATGCCTTTGGCGCGGTCGGTATCGCCTTTCTGACCGCTACCCCAGCCGTGTACGAACAATACCCCTGGCAACTTGTCGCCGGGCGCCATGAACGTGCCGGCAATGGCTTCGTCCTGCACCGAGATATTGATCGCTTGGCTGATAGTCGTCATGCAGAATCCATCATTGGGGTTGAACCGTCACGTACTTGAGCATGGGGCCGCAATCCGGGTCGTCGGCGTGATAAATCACCTGTGCGTCCGAGGGCGCTTGCAGGCCCTTGCCATGGCGCTCGACGGTCTCGGCGCGTACCCGCTGACAGGCCGGATCGCGGGCAAACGCCAATAGCGCGGCCAGTTCGGCACCGCTGGCACCGCCAATACGCCAGGATTGCTCCAGCACTCCGCTGCGTCGCTGGCCGAAAGCGTCGGTGCCTTCGACCATATCGTAATTCCGGCGCGACGCCAGCAGCCCTTGGAAACACTCATGCGCAGCCGAGTCGTAGCGTTGGGCTTGAACGATCGCACGCCGGAATGTTTCGTCCCAGTCCTGCGCCAGCAGGACATCGAATCCCCCCCGAACGATATCCAGCTTCGAGCCGCCATAGATGGTTTCGCCATCATTGGCGCGGGTCAGCGATTGCGTACCGACATAGCTTGCTGTTATCCCATTGACGTGCACGTGTCCCACGCTGAACGTCGTGACCGCTTCCAGATGCATCTCTAAGGTCAGTCCGCACTCGCGCAACCCGGCGTCATCGAGTTCGCCTAAAGTGGCGTCCAGCTCATCGATGGCCTTGACGACGGACTGGCCTCGTCCCGCCGTGGCATTCACCGGCTTGATTCTGACCGGTCCCAGCTCCAACAGCCGCCGACAGGCGGACTGCGCGTTTGCCCGAGTGAAGGCCGTGAATCCCGGCAACACCGCCAGCGACACGCGCGAGGTAAACGCTTCGGACCATCCGTCAGGCGCATAGGCGTCGTGGGCGACCAAGGGATGCGTGATGGCCTTCGTCGCCACGAAGGGGAAGGGGGCTAGGCCGCCGAAAAAGTCACTGGGATGGCGGATCGGCAGCCGGCGGTGAAGCGGGTGTTCGATCAAGCATTTATTGGGAACAAAATAGCATCCGTCAGGGGCCGAATCGATGCTTTTGGCGAGCAGTGCGTGCGCCAGCGGCACACCGTGTAGCTCGGCCAAGGCACGTGCCACCGCTGAGTGCGACGCCATTTCATGTGGCGGCGCGTCGCGCATCAGCAACAAGGCGACACTGCGGATTTGGGGGAGGGGTCCGGCTGCCGGTTGGGCCATCGCATCGTCGCCATTCGAACGGGAGAACGAATGCGGTGCAAAAAGCGTGCCGTAGAAGGTGTCTCCTCGCTACTGCGCCGGGCTGACTGCGCCGGTTTACTGCACCATTTGATTGATTTCGATGATCGGCATCATGACGGCCAGCACGATCAGCAGCACCACGCCTCCCATGATCAAAATCATCAGCGGTTCCAGCATGGCGGTCATCGCCATGGCGCGACGTTCCAGGTCGCGCGACAGGGTAGAGGCGGCACGCTCCAGCATGGGAGGTAGATTGCCGGTGCGTTCGCCGCTGCCGATCAAGTGAACCAGCAGGGGTGGGAATACTTTTTGAGCCTGGAGCGAGGCCGCCAGCGCGGCACCTTCTCGCACGCGGCCGCTGGCTTCGTCGACCGCCAGGCGCAAGGCGTCGTTGGTCAGCGTGTCGCGAGCGGCTTCCAGTGCGCGCAGCAGATTGACGCCGCTGCTACTCAGGATGGCCAGCGTCGAGGCGAAGCGCGCCGAATTCACGCCCAATGCGAATCGCCCGAAGACCGGCAGCCGCAGCACGCGTCGATGCCAGGCCAGACGTGGCCCGGGGGCACGCAGATACATGCGCCAGCCGACCACTGCCAACACCAGCGCGGCCAAGCCGATCAGCCCCCAGTCCTGTACCGCTTCGCTCAAGACCAGCATCACCCGGGTCAAGAGCGGCAAGGCTTGTTGCGTATGACTGAACGCGCCCACGACCTGGGGCACCACGTAGCCCAGCAGGAAAAAGACGATACAGACCGAGACCACTGCGACGATGCCGGGATAGATGAATGCAGTCAGCACCTTGCCGCGCAGAGCGCTGCGCTCTTCGATGTAATCGGCGAGTTTTTCCATGACCTGCGCGAGGTCGCCCGATTCCTCTCCGGCGGCCACCAGCGCACGATAGATTTCGGGAAAGTCGCGTGGCCGGGCGGCCAGCGCATCGGCCAAGCGGTGGCCCGCGCGTACGTCGGCACGCACGGCTGCCAAGGCGTGTGCGATATGACGTTTTTCGGCCTGTTCGAGCGTCGCCGACAGGGCGGCGTCCAGGGGCAGTCCGGCTGCCAGCAGACTGGACACCTGTCGCGTGAGCCAGCCCAGATCGCCGTCGCTCAAGCGTTTTGCGAACAGCGTCCCGGCTGCGCTGTTGCCGCGCCCCGTTTCCTTGATGGACAGGGGCACCAGGCCGCGTCCTCGCAGCGCGTTGCGAGCCGAGCGTGGCGAGTCGGCATCCAACTGACCCCGTTCGATCTGGCCGGTGGCATCGGCGGCTTCGTATTGATAAGCGGGCATAGGGTGTGTCCGGGTTCAGCTCAGGCGTCGCGCGTGACTCGCGCGATCTCTTCCATGTTGGTGATGCCGTCGCGTATCCAACGCTCACCGTCGTCGCGCATCGTTCGCATGCCTTTGGCCGAGGCGGCTCGCCGGATGGCCTGCTCGCCGGCGTTTTCATGGACGAGATTGCGGATGTCGTCGTCCACCACGAACAGTTCGTGGATGCCGGTACGTCCCGAATAGCCTGTGTGGCTGCATGCCGGACATCCGACCGCGCGCCATACCGTGCGGCCTTCGGGATCCTGCGCAGGCGCACGGCATTGCTGGCACAGACGGCGCACCAGGCGCTGGGCCAGCACGCCCAGGAGTGATGACGACAGCAGGAAGGGTTCGACGCCCATGTCGGTCAGTCGAGTGAGCGCCGAGACCGAATCGTTGGTGTGCAGCGTCGCCAGCACCAGGTGACCGGTCAGCGATGCCTGCACGGCGATCTGTGCGGTTTCCAGGTCGCGGATTTCTCCAATCATCACGACGTCCGGGTCTTGCCGCAAAATGGCACGCAGGGCCACCGCGAACGTCATGTCGATACGGGCGTTGACCTGGGTCTGGCCGATGCCGGGCAAGTCGTACTCGATCGGGTCTTCGACTGTCAGGATGTTCGAGGTGCTGGCGTCCAGGCGGGCCAGCGACGCATATAGCGTCGTGGTCTTGCCGCTGCCGGTCGGACCGGTGACCAGCACGATGCCGTGCGGCTGCTTGATCAAGCGGTCGAGATCGGCCAGCAGGTCGGGCGCCATGCCCAATTTTTCCAACTGCAAGCGGCCCGCTTCCTTGTCCAGCAGGCGCAGCACGGCGCGTTCGCCGTGGCCCGTCGGCAAGGTCGAAACCCGGACGTCGATGGGCCGACCGCCCACGCGCAAGGCGATGCGGCCATCCTGAGGCATGCGCTTCTCGGCGATGTCGAGATTGGCCATGATCTTGATGCGCGAGATCAACGCGTTATGCAGCGCACGGCGTGGGCTGACCACGTCGCGCAAGGTGCCGTCCACCCGATAGCGCACCACCGAATGAGTCTCGAACACTTCGATATGGATATCGCTGGCGCCGTCGCGTGCGGCCTGCGTGAACAGCGCGTTGATCATGCGGATGACCGGCGCGTCGTCCTGCGTGTCCAGCAAGTCTTCGATTTCGGGCATGTCCTGCATCAGCCGGTCGAGATCGATCTCGCTTTCGGCCACGCCCATGACGGCCGCTGCGTCGCCAGTCTGGGCATAGCCTGCGGCCAGCAGGGTTTCCATTTCGTCGTCTGGCACTTCGCGCAGTTGCGCTGCGGGATAGCAGCGCTGTGCTTCGGCCAGCGCCCAGGCAGGTGTGCGCGGGCTATAGGTCAGCAGGGCACCGTCGGGCTTGACGGTCAGCACGGCGCGTTGCGCACGCGCCCAGGTATAGGGCAAAGGCGTCATGGGCTTACAGCACGGCAGGTTGGTAGCCGAGGTCGCGCAGCAGCGTCATGACGCTTTCCATGCTTTCGGCATCGGCATCGGCACCGATCCGGGTGCGTACCAATGCACCGGTGCCGCCGGGCGCGGTTTGAGTAAAGGCTTCGATGCCGTTGTTGCGCAAGCGGCGAACGATGTTCTGGGCGTCCGTCGTCGAGGCGGCCTCGGCCACTTGCACCACGGACGCACGCGGATCGTTCTCGCGCCGATTGGCAGCGGTACTGGCGAAGTTCGGGGGCTGGGGTTGATACTCGGGCACGACGGGCGCGGCCGGGGCAGGATAGCTGCGCTCGGTGATCTCGGTCGGTGGCGGGGCCTGGCGTAGCGTCTGATCTTGCTGACCGGTGCGCAGATCGACCGCCGGTACACCCGAACTGGGGGCACGTGCCGGACCGGCATTGTCGACACCATTGCCGATCGCGCCCTTACGCGGGCTCAGCGGATCGCCCGGACGCACGGGCAGACCGGGCAGCGCCGGCAGGCTGGGCGTATGCATGTCGGGCATGGACCAGCGGCTTTCGGGGCGCGAGTTGTCCTGGGCGCGGCGCATGTAGTCGTAGCGATCCAGCGAAACCCGTCGGGTGTCCTGCGCATTGCGAACGATGTGCGGACGCAGGAAGACCATCAGGTTGGTTTTCTCGCGGCTGCGAGTGTCGTAGCGGAACAAGGCGCCGAGACCCGGAATGTCTTTCAGGAAGGGCACGCCACTGGATCCGTCTTCGCCACGGTCTTCGAGCAGGCCGCCCAGCACGATGATCTGTCCGTCGTCGATCAACACGTGGGTATTGAGCGCGCGTTTGCGAGTCACGATATTGCCCGACCTCGCCTCGGCGGAGGTGCCTTCGATGCTGCTCACTTCCTGGTAGACCGCCAGTTTGACCGTGCCGCCTTCGGAGATCTGCGGACGAACCCGCAGGGTCAGGCCCACGTCTTCCCGGTTGAAGGTCTGGAACGGATTACCGGAGCCGCCACTTGCGTTGGTCGTGTACGAACCGGTCTGGAACGGAACCGTGCGGCCGACGACGATACTGGCCTCTTCGTTGTCGAGCGTTAGAAGATTCGGCGTCGAGAGGATGTTGGTGCCGGTGTCGCTGGCCATCGCGCGCGCCAGCACGCCCAAGTTGAGAATCTGCCTGCCCGCCACGTCCACGGTGCCGCGTACCACGCCGAGGTTCAAGCCGCTGGGCAGCGCATCGATGGTCGATACGGCCGATGCTGCATTGATGCCGGTGCCGCCGAAGTTCGCGCCGCCGATGACCGACGATCCGCTGCGTCCCAATCCATTGCCGCCTGCCATCCACTGGATCCCGAATTGGGCCGCTTGCGACGCGGTCACTTCGACGATCAACGTTTCGACCAGGACTTGTGCACGGCGTTGATCCAGTTGATCGATCACCTCGCGCAGGCTGCGGTACAAGGGTTCGGGCGCGGTGATGATCAGGGTATTGGTGCTGGGGTCGGCCTGTACCGTGGCCCCACCGGCGGAAAACGCGGTCGCTTGCGTATCGTTGCTGCCGCTGCGGCTGTTACCACCGAGCGAGCCTCCGCCCGTAGCGCCACCTTGGCCGGTGTTGAACGATCCGCCCATGCCCAGACCGGCCGACCCCGAGTTGCCACGCGAGTTCGAGCCACTGCTGCCACCAGAATTCAGGCCGACGCTGGTGTCGCCGCTCAGTCCGCCTCCCAAGCCGCTGTCGCTGCCCGATCCGCTGCTGCCACTGCCCGAGCGGGTGTCGCTCTGGCCGGTGAGCGCGCCACGCAGAACGTTCGCCAATTGGGTGGCTTGGGCGTTACGCAGGTAGACGACGTGCATGTTGCCCGGTCGGCTTTCGGGGGAGTCGATGCGCCGTACCAGATCGCGGGCCAATTGCGCCCGGGCCGGGCTGCTGGCTCGCACCAGCACCGAGTTGCTGCGTGGGTCGGCCACGACGGTGATGCGTTGAGTGGGATCGGCGCCCTGGGTGTCCAGGAGCTCACCCGCCAAAGCGGCCACGTCGCTGGCGACGCCATGGCGAATGGGGATCACGTCGGCGTTGATCGACGACGGCGTATCGATACCTGCGATGACCTCGGCGAGACGGTCGAGGTTTTCAGCATAGTCGGTCACCACCAGCGTATTGTTGTTCGGATACGCATTGATGGGATTGTTGGGCGAAATCATGGGCCGCAATACGGGCACCAGGTTGGCGGCATTCTCGTATTGCAGCGTGAATACGCGGGTCGATAATCCGCCCGCTTGGGCACTGTCGCGACCGGTGGTGACGGGTACGCCTTGCAGCTTGGCATCGGCTTCTGGCACCACTCGGCTGATGCCCCCTGCATGCGCAAGGCGCTGGCCAGCATACTGTAGGCCACCGGCGGCGATACGGGCGCTTCGGAAACCAGCGTCAATTGGCCTTTTACGCGCGGGTCGACGACGAAATTGCGACCCGTGAAGCGAGCCAATGCACGCACCACGGCCCCCAGTTCGGCATCGACGAAATTCAGTTCGACACGCTCCCCGGTATCGCGCGTGGCACTGTCGGGCTGGACTAATTGTCGAGATGCCTCGGCAGCAGGTGCCCGCGCAGGTGTTTCGCGCATGCGCAGCGGACCCAGATCGCGGGCCGGTTCACGCGCGGGTTGAGCACCTCGGCGAGCGAGGTCGGCCATTCGGCCGGCCGCGTCGCCACCCGGTTGCGCATCGATCAAGGGCGAGTCCGGCATGGCCAGACGGGGCTCCGGCGGGCTCGCCCAGCCGGCCAAGACCAGCAGGGCAGCGAGCGTGGCGGCGGGCAATCGGGCGCGCCGCATGGCAGGGACCGAAAAAGCGGGACTCGAAAGAAGGGGGAACATAGCACTCATCGTGTCAGGGGGTATTCGAATAGGGGAATTGCAGGCGGGCCATGCTGCCCTCCCGGCGGCCGATCATGTTCAGCAGCGGCATCAGCGCTTCCTGAGTCGCGTTATCGGCGTTCTGGGCAGGCTGGGCCGTGCCTTCGAAGCGCCAGCCTTGCGCGCGGGTGTGGCGGCCTTCACCTGCCAGTTGCAGCTGACCTTCCAGGGTCTGAATTTTTAGCGTCGTTACATTCGAGGGTTCGCGTGCGAGCACGGCGCGATAGGTGCCCAAGGGGTGTACGCGCACTCGGCTGCTGCCGGCTTGATTCCATTGAACGGTCAAGAGCGGACCACGCTCGGGCAGCGCGCTCGAGTTCAGGTCGGGCCACGACAATTGCAGGTCGCCGGAAGGATCGATCGAATTGATCGGCGCGCCCGCCGCGATCAGGAGCGAGGCGGGTAGTCGAGCCTGCTGTGCGCCCACCGTCACGCCGTGCCAGCCAAACGATAGCGGCAAGGGGCCTGCCATGACGGGATGGCGCGCGAGCAGCGTGGGACCTTGTTTGTTCTGCCATTGCCATTGCCACTGCCAGGTCAGCGGAGCGGGCAGTGTGCGCCGCAGGCCCGGGGGGCCGACGGCAATCAGGGCTTGGCCTTGCCATACGGTGCCCGACGCATCGACCAGAGCCACCGGCCATGCTGGCGGCAGAACCGCCAGCAACCAACGGGCGGGCAACACCGCCAGGGCGCTGGCCAGCGCAACGGCAGCCAACAGCACAACGAATGCGACGCGCCGCAGTCTCATCGTCGCGTCTCCGCTTCGGCCGATTCCAGGCGCAACTGCCCCGATACGCGCCCCGCAAGCGGTTTGCCGAGGGCGTCTCGGTCGCGCGCAAGCGTCAGTTCGCGGACGGTCAGGCGCAAAGCGCCCGGGCCATAGGCCAACCAGTCGATCAGTGCAGTGGCCTGCGCGGCGTCGAACGTGATCGTCCAAGCCGATTGTCCGCCAGGCACCGCTGCGATCGTGGGCGAACTGCCGATGGCGGAAGTGCGCCAACTATCGGTCAGCTCGGCGACCATGGCTTCCGGGGCCACATGAGCGCCGCGTTGGCGGCCCAGCGCCTGCGCCTCCTGGAACAAAGCGTCTACTTCGGCCAATTGCGCACGCAGGGCAGGCAGTGTCTGGTGATGGCGAACCATGTCGCGCCAGGCCGGCAGGATCAGCACTTGAACAGTCAGCCCCAGCGCCACCACCCCTGCCAATGCTTGCACCATACGTTGTTCGCGCCGGGTCATACGCTGCCAGCGTGCGTGTGTCTGGCGGCGGACATCGAGCCATTGGGTCCGCCAGGCTGGCGGAATCTTCCGTTGCAGCCATTCGGCGGGCGATATCTTCATCGAATGAACCGTCTTCATCGCACACCACCCGGGGTAGACCGCAGGCGGCCGGGCGAGTCGGTGCCCCCGGTGTTATTGATGCGGGCGATACGCCAGCCGGATTCTTCGCGTGTCATCGACAGGCCCATCGCGCCAGCCCGTTGCGAGGGGCCTGCGTCCGGGGCACCCGTCCCATCGTCGCCTTCGAGTTGAATCGTTATCGCACCGGCCCGGTACGATAGGCGTTCGACCCGGTGAGCGGCTTGGGGCAGTAACGAAGCGGTCGCCTGAGCCAAAGGCAGGAAGTCGTCGTCGCGTGCGCTGCCGTGGGCGGCACGCAAACTGTCGCGGCGCTGCTGCGCCTGCTTCAAGGGGTCGATCACGATGCCGATATCGGGGAAAGCCTGGGTCACCTGCCTTTGCATGGTGCCTTTTAAGGCACGCGCCTCGCTGTCCAGCTGTCCTGCATACAGGTTCAGGCCAACGATCCACACCAGTGCAGCGGCCACGCCGATCAGTGCCGCCGATCGCCAGCGACCGTCGCCATGAGTGGCTGGCCGCAATTCGGTCATGGCGAGCGACCAGCCGGGGGCAGGGTGGCGCCACCGGTCGTCGACCGGCAAAGCCAGGGGCGTTTCGGGCTCACCGTCCGTCGCAGGCGCGATATGCGCCGTAGGATAGAACCCGCTGACCTGCAAGCCGGCGGCCGCCAGGAGCGCCCAGGCGCGGGCCAGCGGTGCGCGAGCCGTCCACGCGACCGGCACGCTGCCGTCGGCCTGGCGTGCACCATGGCCGATGGCCAAGTCGTCCGGCGAAGTCAGCACCATGGGCTCTATCAACGAATGCACTGCGGTGCTCAGACGGGCCGCCGTCAGGGGCGGTGCTATCACTTGGGTATGCACGACATCGGCGGGGTGCAGTACCACTTGTGTGTGACGTGTCGGCATACCGGTGGCCAGGGCGGTGGCCGGCAGTTCGCCACTGCGCAACACAGTGTGCTGACGGTCCAGCAGGACATACGGCAGTGGCGTGTCCGAGTTCAGCGTAGATACACGCGGAAGGGCGATACGTATGAAGTTTTTCAAAGGGTTTCCTGCATCCAGACCGTGGTCGGGGTAGGGCGGTCGTCACGCAGAATCAATGCCCGCATGTCCACGATGGCCGGTTCGATTCGTACGGTGCCGACGACGCCGAACCATTGGCTTTGGGTCGTGATCTGATCGTCGTTGAACGTCAGTTCCGGCACGACGCTTTGCAGCGCATTGTTGAAGTCGCCGGCGTTGTTGAAGTAGCTGCCTCGATCGCGCCGGCTCATGAGAGATGCGGCGGCGCTCAAGCTGAGCCGGGGCGACAACGCGGCCAGCACTTCGGTGGTCGTGGTGTTCACGTTCAAGGGGGTACTTTTGGGGAGCACCGTCAGATAGGAGCGCAAGGTGTCGATGTCGTGTGGGCCGATGCCGTCGATTTCACGCAAGTCGTCCAGGGATTGCCAGCCAAGAGCGCGAGCCGGTCCTGCCGTGTCGCTCGCCACTGCGCCCGTGTCGGCCGTCGAGCCCGGCATGTCGGCCGATCCCGAAGGGCCCGAGGCGTCCGACGGCCCCGGTGGACCGGGCGCGCCCGACGCCCGGCGTACCTGGCTGTGTGCGATGCGTTGGGCGATGGCGGGGGCCGAATCCTGGGCGATGCGCAAGCTGGTCAACAGGCGGGTCAATACCTCGACTTGCTCTGGCACGGGTATACCGTTTCGCGCGAGGTTCGTCAGATTGAATTTGCCCTGCTCGTCTTCGACTCGTCCCGAAAACCAGGCTTGCCGAACGTCACCTTCTGGCGAGACTTGCAGGTCGTCGATCGGTGTCGCCCAGGTTTGTTCGCGGTGAGTAATGTCGCTGTTGCGTTCGTCGCGGCGCAGCGTGATGCGGGCCCAGTCGATGCCGCCCAACAACAGCGCACGGGCTTGAGCCCGATGCAATTCCGCTTGCAGCAGGCGCACCTGGGTGGTTTGCCGAGCCATCATGCCGGCCGCGATGAGGGCGGCAGCGGCTACCACCAGCAGCGCCGCGATCACCGCGACGCCTCGCTGGTGCGAAGCTCGTCCAAGCGCCGGCGCAGCGGCGTGTTCGCCGTCCACTCGACGGGGGGCGTTCAGCGAGTGCGAGACGTATCGGGTCATGGCAGATCCACCATGCGGCGATAGACCCGGGGCGCGCCGCCTTGTGGCGTGACCAGTGCGATGACGACGCTCAGTCCGGTGGCCAGGGCGCTATCGGGCCAGGGCGGCGGCTGCCACCCCCGGCCCGGAATATAGGCCTGGATTTCGAACGCGCTCACATCATCCAGCACTGCCGTGCCCGGTCCCGGCGTGGGCAAGGGCAAATCGCGTCCGGCGGGTGCCAGCGCGCGCATCAGGCGTCCCTGTTCGCGCCACCAGCGCACGGTCTGCCAACCCGCTTCGCCCGAGGCTGGCGTACGCACCACACTCAAGATCGCATTACCCACTTGCCCCTGGACGGTCGCGGCAAAAGGCAATGCCTGGCGTGCCGATCGCCCCCCCCTCGGTGGACGACCCATCAAAGACGTGGTTGGCGGCCCGCATCTGGATATCGGTCGTCAGTTGGCCGATGGCGTTGAGGGCGGCTTGATCGCGGGCAGCTTCGCGTTCGACGTGATCGCGAACGCGAACCACGCTATCCAGTCCCTGCCAGGATACGAGGCTGACGATGGCCATCAGGACCAGCGCGACCAGCACTTCGACCAAGGTGAAGCCGGCCTGTGCGATGCGTGCCCGAGCGACGGATCGATGCCGGAGCGAGTGTCGGCAGCGCTGTGTCATGGCCAGGCACTCGCCAGAGCGCGCAACTCGGCCACCTGACGGCCGTCGCCTCGAAGCGTGACTCGCACGGTCACGTTGCGAAAACCGTTGTTGGCGGTGCCTTCGACGAGGCGCTCGCATACGAAGGCCATCCGGCCTTGAGGACAGGCTTGCGAGCTGCGACCGACAGCAGGGTAGATGCGTTGAGCGCGAATTTCTGAAATCGTGTTTTGCGCCGAGATCAATGCCCAGGCGCGCTCGCTCATGACGGCGTGATTGGTCGCCATTTGACCGGTCGCGCGCACGACGGCAGCCAGGGCGACGGCGACGATAGCCAGCGCCACCAGCACTTCGATCAGGCTGAATCCTGCGGCGTGCTGCGCAGCGGGCGAGACGCGGTGCATCACGAGCGCACCTCGTAGCGGCCCGATGCGTCGCGGATCACTCGCAGGCGTTCGCCCGCGCTGCGCAGCTCGATCAGGATGGGATCGTTGATCCATTCCCGCGTGAACACGGTGCCACTTCCCAGAGCATTCAAGGCAAATTCGTCGGCAGGGCGGTCGGCGTCAACGACGCCGCGCGAGTCGGGCGCGATCTGGCTGACATTGACCGTGACATTCCCTGCGTCCCACTGACGTGGTCTGAGTACGTCGTCTTGCTCGAACCGGTCGATGACCGTTTCACGGACGGCCGTGTGGGCGCTCGCGGCCGCTGGCGCGATACGGCGGACGAATCGATAGCCCGAAGCGTCGGTTTCCCATTGGATGCTACGGCCTCCCGCTCGCGCCTCGGATTGGGCGACGCCAAATAGCTGGACCAAGCGCTCGGCATCCTTGCGAAGGGGCGATTCGGTCCGGCTAAATGCGGTCAAGCCGATGGCCGCGGTCGCGATGGCGATGATGGCGACGACCACCATCAGCTCTATCAACGAGAATCCGGCCTGAGTGCCCCGGTGAACCGAGGGACCCCGGCCGGTCAGCGCAGGCGAGGACATAGGAAGATCCGGAAACCGGGTCTTATAGGGCCCAGGAACCGATGTCGGCATCGGTGCCTTCGCCTCCGGGCTGGCCGTTGGCGCCCAGCGAGAAGACGTCGATCTCGCCTTTCACGCCGGGATTCAGGTATTGATAAGGCGCGCCCCAGGGGTCGTTCGGCAACCGGTCGAGGTAGCTGCGCCAGTTGTTGACGTTACCCGTGGTGGGGCGTTCGGACAGGGCGCGCAAGCCTTGTTCGTTGGTGGGGTAGCGGCCGTTATCGAGCCGATAGAGTTTGAGGGCTTGCATCAGGCTGGAGATATCCTGGCGCGCAGCGACGACGCGGGCCTGATCGGGGCGATCGAGCAGGTTCGGCACCACCAAAGCAGCTAGAATGCCCATGATCACCACGACCACCATGATCTCGATCAGCGAGAAACCACGTTGGCGGTTCGCACGACGCGCATGCACGAGGCCGCCGCGACGCAGGGCCACGCGTGACAGGATGCCGATAAGGCCGGATGTTTCGACTGCGTTAGACACTGCGATTACTCTTAATTGTCATGCGAAGACGATATGATCGGACTGTTTCATGACAGTCATATGTCGCGTTTCTTTTTTTCTTAATACAGAAACATTTACTCTGATGAATCCTGCAAATTTATTTCGTCGTTGTGTCGCGATTGCCACGCCAGCGAGTCTGCCTGCGACCGCTCGAGCAACTGCAACATTGCTGCTGGCGGCAGGTGTCGGAGTGTGGGCGGCGGTGATTTTGGCGCCCAAGCCCGACGCAGTGCCGCCCGGCTTGACTGCGCCGCCGCCGCCACGTGGCGATACCGCGGCAGTTGCCCGTTGGTTCGGTGCTACCCAGGCATCCATCAAGGTCGCCATCGCCGGCTTGATCTCCAGCGGAGAGCGGGGTGCGGCGCTACTGAAAGTCGACAACGGTTCCGTTCAAGCCTGGCGGGTGGGTCAAACCTTGGCCTCGGGCGTGACGCTCACCGCGGTCGAGCGCAATGCCGTCGTGTTGGATGTCGGTGGCGTGACTCAGCGCGTCGTCGCGCCAGCCGCGCCTGCGCTGGCTACGCCAGGATTCGTGCGAGTCGCGCCCTGATCGGATTCGTCAGTGCAATAAAAAAGGTCGTCCAACATCGTGTTGGACGACCTTTTCATTGACTGCTCAGTCCGATTACTTACCGAAGGTCTGGTCGATCGTGTAGATGGCGGTGGTGCCACTCACTTCGTTGCCCACGATCAGCAGGGGGTTGCCGTTGGGCGACTTGTCGGCCGGCACGAACTTCAGGCCTTCCGGACCCAGATCGCCAGCGGCGGCCAGCACCGTGCCGGGATCGGCCGTCGTCCAGTCTTCGCGGGTGTTCAGGTAGTCGGCGAACACCGGCTTGGCGGGATTGGTGATGTCGTAAGTCAGCACGCCGCCCATGCGCTCCAGGCCCACGAACGCGAAGGTCTTCTCGCCCAGCTTGGCGACTTCGATACCTTCAGCCTCCGGGCCTTTGGCATCGCTGCGGCTGTCCAGCGCATTGCCTTCGTCGTGGCCGCTGTTGAAATACGTCGCGCAAGCCAGATCGCGTGCCGCGCGCAGCATGCACTCGGGCGAGGCCAGGAAGGTTTCGATGGCGTTGGCCGAATCCCACACTTGCTTGCCGTCCTCGTCCCAGATCGAGAACGAGCGGGCACCGTACGAGTGCAGATTGTCGTACATCAGGCGATCGCCGTTGACATCGTCACGCACACCGGCTGCCGTGTAGCGAATCGGATCGCCATTGGTGTCGGTTTGATAGCCCATCGTCCAGGTGATGTTCAGACGGCCCAGTTCTTCGTCGTTGCGGCAATTGCCAGGCGTGCCGGCAGCCGCGCCGCATTCACCGAAGACAGCAGGATTCAGCAAGGCGCCGCCGAACAAGGGCGCGCCACCCGCGCCGGTACGGCCACCAGTGGCCAGTGCGTTCAGTTGCGGCGGCAGATCGTCACCATTGCGGCGACCGAAGCCGGCGGTGTGCGTCAGGTGCTTGACGCGGAACTCTTCGACGAAGCCCGTGTTGGGCGTGCCGGCCCAGTAGGCCGGATTGTCTTCGCCCCAGGCGCGCGAATCGCCTTCGTTGGCCGTGACCAGATAGGTCTTGCCGCCAACCGTGTAGGAGGCCATGGCGTCGGGCATGTAGATGCCGCGCACGCCCTTACGGGCACGGATGTCGATGACCTTGTCTTCGTCGTTGGTGTCCATGCCGTTGGCGGCCAGGGAATGATCCTTGAAGCCCAGGGGCAGGACGCCGACCACGGTGGCGTTGGCGATGTCGACTCGCGCGAAGGCGTTGGCTTCCTGCAAAGTCACCCAGGCGGTCGAGCTGTCTTCGGAGACGGCGACATACTCGGGTTCGAGATCTTCGGCGGTCGACGCGCCCGGTCCGAAAATACGCACGCCTTGATCGCGCAGTTCGGCTTCACGGCCATTGAAGGCGCGGAAGTCGGCGATACGGGCGGTCGGGTTGGCGATATCGGTCACGTCGATGATCGAGATCGAACCTTCGGGATCCACGGTGTAGTCGTCGCTGGGTTCGCCTTCGTTGGCCACCAGGACGCGTTTGCCGTCGGGGGTGAATGTCAGCATGTCGGGCAGGGCGCCCACGCCGATCACGCTCAAACGCTCCAGGGTGTCGGCGCGATAGAAACCCACGAAGCCCGGATCGGTCTTCACGGCAGCTTGAATGGCCAGGGCGACGATGCCGCCTTGCACGCTGATGCTGTTGACTTGCGCACCCGCGGCGATGTCGGTCGCGTCCAGACTACCGATGCTGGTCGGCTTGGCCGGGTCGGTCAGGTCCAGCACATCGACCGCGCCTTTCTGGGCGTTGACGATGAAGCCGCGCTCGCTGGCGGCGTCGAATGCGGGAATTTCCGCGGCGCTCACGCCGAATTCGCCAGCTTCGTAGCGGCCCAGCAGCGATAAGCTGATTTTCTCGGGCGTGAGAACCGGCGCGGGCCCGGGCGTCGGGGCCGGGTCAGGATTGACGATAGGGGGGGCAGGAGGCGTCTCGACCTTTTCGTCGTCGTCATCGCCACCGCAAGCGGCAAGCAATACGGCCAAAGAGCACACCAACACGGGGCGGCTGAAAGAGAAGAATCGATTGCGCGAGCGAGGCGTCATGGATGTACGTAAGAAATTGTGAGTGAAGTGGCAGATTCTCCGGGGCGTGTGTGTCAGCACTGTGTCAGTCGACACGACTGATTGCCTCGGTGTGGTGGTCGTGCCACGCGGGTGGTGCCGATGGCGCATCGAGCGATCTGTCATGGCGTCGTCATGGGTTCTTCTTAAGATGCACCGTCCCGAGGACTTGCCAGGCCCACGATGGTGTTTGGCGACGTCGGCACATCTCACCAGACACTTCACTCCAGGACTACATATGAGTTCTTTCGATCCCGAAAATATCCCGAGCAATCCGTCCAACAACACCACTTTCAACGAGTTGGTCGAGCGCGTTCGTTCGCGCCGCGGCTTTCTGAAAAGCGGCCTGGGTCTGGGCGCTGTCGGCTTTTTGGGCGCAGGCCTGACCGCCTGTGGTAGCGATGACGACGATACGCCTTCGGCTCCTGAGACGCCCGACACCGGTGCGCCTGGCCAACCTGGCGTACCGCCCGTCGATCCCGCTCCCGTGCCGATGCTGGGCTTCAAAGCCATTCCTGCCAGCTCGGGCGACACCATCGTCGTTCCCGAAGGCTATCGTTCGGCCGTGCTGACCCGCTGGGGCGATCCGCTGTTCTCGAACAGCCCGGCCTGGGCCGGCGACGCCAGCGACACCGCTGCTGCGCAAGCCTTGCAGTTCGGCGACAACCACGACGGCATGCATTTCTTCCCGTTGTCGGAAGACAGCAGCACCGAAGGCCTGCTGGTCATGAACCATGAGTACATCAACGACGAGTACTTCTTCACCCCCGGCGTGACCGGTGCGACCTCGCTGGAAGCCACGCGCAAGAGCCAGCACGCGCATGGCGTGTCGGTCGCCCACGTGCGTCTGGAAAACGGCAACTGGAAGGTCGTCGTGCCTTCGCCTTACAACCGCCGCATCCACGCCAACACCCCGTTCCTGTTGACTGGCCCTGCCGCTGGCCACGCCATGTTGCAGACCGCCGCCGATCCGACCCGCACGATTTCGCTGGGCACCATCAACAACTGTGGCAACGGCTACACCATGTGGGGCACCTACCTGACCTGTGAAGAGAACTTCAACGGTTATTTCGGTACCGCACGCGAGACGCCTCGTGTCGACAAGCGCAACGCCGCTCAACGCCGCTATGGCGTTTCGCAGGACAGCACCAGCAACGGCTGGGAAACGCAAGATGCGCGCTTCGATTACGTCGCCAACCCGAACGAAGCGAACCGCATGGGCTGGATCGTCGAGATCGACCCGTTCGATCCGTCGTCGACCCCCAAGAAGCGCACCGCCCTGGGCCGCTTCAAGCACGAAAACGCTGCTCAGACCCTGGCCAAGAACAACCGCGTCGTCGTCTACATGGGCGACGATCAGGCCAACGACTACATCTACAAGTTCGTGTCCGATGGCATCTTTGACGCCGCCACGCCGATGCTGAACCGCAACCTGCTGGAAACCGGTACCTTGTACGTCGCTCAGTTCGACGCAGGTGCAGCCACGGGCGACATGATGGGCACGGGTAAGTGGATCGCGCTGCGTCTCGACACCGCTACCGTCGATGGCCGTACCTTGGCTGCGACTTTCGCCGACCAGGGCGAAATCCTGATCAACGCTCGTCTGGCCGGTGACGCCGTGGGTGCCACCAAGATGGATCGTCCGGAGTGGGTGACCGTTCATCCGCAAACGGGTGAAGTCTATTGCACGCTGACCAACAACTCGGGCCGTACCGAAACCGACGATGCCAACCCCCGTCCTGCCAACCGCTACGGTCAGATCGTGCGCTGGCGTGAAGCCGGCAACGACGCCGCTGCCATGACGTTCGAGTGGGACTTGTTCGTGCTGGCCGGTAACGCGAAAGCAGCAGAAGGCCTGGCCGCCGGTTCGGCGAACATCACGCCCGACAACTTGTTCAACAGCCCCGACGGACTGGCTTTCGACAGCCGCGGCCGCCTGTGGATCCAGACCGACGGCAGCAACGCGAACACCGGTATCTACGAAGGCATGGGTAACAACCAGATGCTGGTCGCCGATCCAAAGGCAGGTCCGGGCAACGGCGAAATCCGCCGCTTCCTGGTGGGTCCGTCGGGTTGCGAGATCACCGGCATCACCTTCACGCCCGACCTGAAGTTCGTGTTCGTGAACGTGCAGCATCCGGGCGAGTACGGCAGCCATCCGCGTGCCGCCGCGGCACCCGGACCGGACGTCGATGCGTTGGCGTTCTCGGCCTGGCCGGAGCGTTCGGGCGGTCGTCCGCGTTCGGGCACGGTCGTCATCTGGAAGGAAGACGGCGGCGAAGTCGGGACGTAATCGTCCGGGCACCGAGTATTCGGGCCAGTAGTCCGTAGACGCCCGTCGATGTTCGATGGGTGAGCCAGGCATCGGCCGGCAGTGTGTGAGCGCTGTCGGCCGAATCGTTTTTGGCCAAGGCGATACGGGATCTAGCGACGGCCTGAGATGCCATCCGGGCATCGCACTCGCTGCCGATGGTGTCTAATACAGCCCATGGATAACCCGCTAGAAACCGCTGGCCGATTGACGGCGCTCGAAGTCAAAGTGACCCTTGCCGAAGATGCATTGGATCAATTGAACACGGTCGTGTATCGGCAGCAGCAAATCATCGATTCGCTGGTACGCGAGTTGGCTGCACTACGCGATCGCGTGCCCGCCGAGGGGGCGGGAGAGTTTCGTAGCCTGCGCGACGAATTGCCGCCGCATTATTGAGCGTCGCGCCGCACGCTAAGTGACCGCCCCGTCATCGCGCCGTCGGCCATTTTCTCGGCTACGGGCGTTAGGCGCGCTCACCGCAATTCCTTGAGCAGTCGCGCGATCGATTCGCTGTCGGTCGGACGGACGATCCGGCCAATCTCGTGGCCGTGTTTCAGCACAATCAGCGTCGGCCATAATTTCACCTTGAACGCCCGACCCAATGGCCTGCCGGGGCCGTCTTCGATTTTGACATGGACGATGCCCGCAGCAGTGGTCGTCATGGCCTCCTCGATCAAGGGCTGGGCACCTTTGCAAATGCCACACCAATTCGCACCGAATTCCAGCACAGTGGGTTCGGTCAGCTGATGTACGGTATCGGGCGTGAGCGTTTCGGGCTCGTAAGCGCGTGCTGTCATGGGCGGCTCCAACGGTAATCGATGCGTATCCTGAGGCAAGCCATCGGGCAATCTGCGTGCCGCGCCCGCCTGACTCTGCCGCAAAGGCGTCAATAACGGCTTCAAGCCGTTATGGTCGATCTCGCGCATGAGCGCCAGCAAGCGACCGATCTCACCGGGTGGAAAACCGGTTCGAGCAAACCAGTGCAGGTATTCGGGCGGCAAGTCGGCGATCAGGCGGCCCTGATATTTGCCGAAGGGCATTTCGCGGGTGACAAGTTTCAACAGGTCGTCGGTGTTCATGCTTACTCGAAAATGACGCGCTCAGAAGGTGATTGTCGCCGCCCGGACAGCGCTCTATGATCGGCGCACTATAACCACAAAACGTGAGGAAGACATGGCTGCGAACCCCCAGACTGCGGGCGCGACGCCCGTGGTGCGTCTGTTGATCGACGGTCGATTCATCGAGTCGGCCAGTACGCAGTGGCGCGATGTCGTCAATCCGGCCACTCAGGCCGTCCTGGCGCGCGTGCCTTTCGCCACCGTCGACGAGATCGAGCTCGCCGTGGCCGCCGCCCAGCGTGCATTCAAGACCTGGCGCAAAACGCCCATCGGCACCCGGGCGCGTATTTTCCTGAAGTACCAACACCTGATTCGTGCCCACATGGCCGAGTTGGCGGCGCTCTTGACGGCCGAGCAGGGCAAGACGCTGGCCGATGCGGAAGGCGACGTGTTTCGGGGGCTGGAGGTGGTCGAGCACGCCGCGGCCATTGGTAACCTGCAACTGGGTGAGCTCGCCAACAATGTCGCCAATGGGGTGGATACGTTTACCTTGATGCAACCCCTGGGGGTATGCGCTGGCATTACGCCATTCAACTTCCCGGCCATGATCCCCTTGTGGATGTTTCCGATGGCGATCGCCACGGGCAACACCTTCATCCTGAAACCCTCCGAGCAAGACCCCATGGTGACCATGCGGCTGGCCGAGCTGGCGGTCGAAGCCGGTGTGCCGCCGGGCGTGTTGAACGTCGTGCATGGTGGCGAAACGGTCGTCAATGCCTTGTGCGATCACCCCGACATCAAGGCGATTTCCTTCGTCGGCTCCACCAAGGTGGGCACGCATGTCTATCACCGTGCGAGTCAGGCGGGCAAGCGGGTGCAGTGCATGATGGGCGCGAAGAACCACGCCGTGATCCTGCCCGATGCACACAAGGCGCAAACCCTGTCGGCCTTGGTGGGGGCGGCGTTCGGCGCGGCGGGTCAACGCTGCATGGCAGTGTCGGTGGCCGTGTTGGTGGGCGAGGCACGCGATTGGGTACCGGACATCGTGGCCGAGGCGAGAAAACTGTTGGTGGCCCCGGGCCATCAAGCCAATACCGACGTCGGCCCGCTGATTTCGGACGCGGCCAAGCAGCGCGTGACTCAACTGATCGAGCAGGGCGAGCGGGCGGGCGCGCGACTCGAGCTGGATGGCCGCGATGTCGAGGTGGCCGGATTCGAGCAGGGTAATTTCATCGGGCCGACGATTCTCTCGGCCGTGCAGCCCGGCAACCCGGTCTATGACCAGGAGGTGTTCGGCCCGGTGCTCGCCATCGCGCAAGTCGCCACGCTGGACGAAGCCATCGCGCTGATCAACGCCAATCCGAATGGCAATGGCACGGCCATCTTCACCCAGTCGGGTGCGGCGGCGCGTAAGTTCCAGGAAGAGATCGACGTCGGGCAGGTCGGCATCAACGTGCCGATTCCCGTGCCTGTGCCGCTGTTTTCGTTCAGCGGATCGCGGGCGTCGAAACTGGGCGACCTCGGTCCCTACGGCAAGCAGGTAGTGTTGTTCTATACGCAAACCAAGACGGTGACGCAACGCTGGTTCGAGGACGATGTCGTCTCCGGCCGCGCACCGACCACCATCAGCTTGGCGTGAGGACATCATGGATTTCGACCTCAATGACGATCAGCGCGCCTTTCAAGACGCTGCTCGCAGGTTTGCCGCCGAAGCCCTGGCGCCGCACGCGGCGCAGTGGGATCGAGACGGTCATTTCCCCCTCGACACTCTACGGGCGGCGGCCTATCTCGGCTTCATGGGACTGTATGCGCCAGAAGCTTATGGCGGGCTCGGTCTGCCGCGTCTGGATGCCAGCCTGATATTCGAGGCCATGGCCGCAGGCTGCCCCTCGACCACCGCCTACATGACCATCCACAACATGGTCGCCTGGATGATCGGCAGCTTCGCTCGTCCGGAAGTCGCCCAACAGTGGGTGCCCGACCTGACCCGGGGCGAGAAGCTGGGCTCGTACTGCCTGACCGAGCCCGGTGCCGGTTCGGATGCCGGTTCCCTGGGCACGACGGCTAAGCGGTCGGGCGACGCGTATGTTCTCAATGGCAGCAAAGCCTTTATTTCCGGCGCGGGGGCGACCGATGTGCTGGTCGTCATGGCGCGTACTGGCGGCGCGGGGCCGGGCGGGATATCGGCCTTCGTGGTGCCTGCCGACACGTCCGGCATCATCTACGGGCGCAAAGAAGAAAAGATGGGTTGGAATAGTCAGCCCACTCGCAGCATCACGTTCGACAATGTCCATATTCCGGCCAGTCATCTGATGCAACAGGAAGGCGATGGCTTTAAGCTGGCCATGAAGGGCCTGGATGGCGGACGGATCAACATCGCAGCGTGTTCCCTGGGCGCGGCGCAAGCGGCCTTGGACGCGGCGCGGCACCATGTGCTCGAGCGCAAGCAATTCGGCCAGGCCCTGGCCCAGTTTCAGAACGTTCAATTCAAGCTGGCGGACATGGCGACCGAACTGATCGCGGCGCGTCAGATGGTGCGCCTGGCGGCGTCCAAGCTGGATGCCGGCGCGCGCGACGCTGCTTCTTATTGCGCCATGGCCAAACGCTTCGCCACCGATGCGGGCTTTCAGATTTGCAACGAAGCGCTGCAACTGCATGGTGGCTACGGCTACATCCGGGAGTATCCGCTGGAACGCTTGCTGCGCGATAGCCGAGTGCATCAGATTCTGGAGGGTACCAACGAGATCATGCGGATGATCGTCGCCCGCCGTCTGCTGGCCGACGATGGCGACGCTTTGCTGCACTAGAAGTCTGCGCTGTCATCGGGACACGACCCTGAAGCCATGCACCAAGGAGATCACTCATGAACGATCGAACTGATTCGCACGCATCCCCTCAATCATCTCTCACCATCGGTTTTATCGGCCTGGGCAACATGGGAGCCCCCATGGCGCGTAATCTGCATCGTGCCGGTCATGCCGTGCGGGCGTTCGATCTGTCGCCTCAGGCGCTCGAACACGCACGCACCGACGGCTTGCAGGTGGTGGGATCTGCGCCGCAAGCGGCGGTAGATGTCGATATCCTGATCACCATGCTGCCTGCCAGCCGCCATGTCGAGTCGCTGTACCTGGGTCAGGACGGTCAAGCGGGTTTGCTCGACGAGCTGGCCTCCAGCACCCTGGTCATCGACAGCAGCACCATCGCCGCGGCAACGGCCGTCAAGGTAGCCGAGGCCGCTCGCCGGCGGGGGGTCGTCATGTTGGATGCCCCGGTCTCGGGGGGACGGGCGGTGCCGCCGCCGGAACGTTGACGTTCATGGTCGGCGGGGAGGTCGAGGCGTTCGAACGCGCCCGGCCGGTATTGCAGGCGATGGGAAAGAATCTTTTCCATGCCGGTGCCGCTGGAGCAGGACAGGCGGCCAAGCTGTGCAACAACATGTTGTTGGGCATCTTGATGATCGGCACTTGCGAGGCCCTCGAACTGGGTCGCGCCAACGGACTCGATCCGGCGGTTTTATCTGAAATCATGCGTCGCAGTTCGGGCGGGAACTGGGCATTGGAGGTCTACAACCCAGTGCCTGGCGTCATGCCGAACGCGCCGGCGTCGCGCGAGTATCGGGGCGGTTTCGGAACCGACCTGATGCTGAAGGATCTCGGTCTGGCGATGGAGTCTGCGCAACAGACTCAGGCGGTCACGCCATTGGGCACTTTGGCGCGCAACCTGTATGGCATCCATAGTCGCCAGGGGAGTGGCGCGCTCGATTTTTCCAGCATCATTCAGCTTCTGAATCGCCAGGAATAAAAGCTGCTTCAAAATGAGTTCAAGTCATAAGTGTTGTGCGCCGCAGCGGGTTTTTGATAGCGGTGTCTGCGGCCATAATGCTTTTCATGACCTCACGTTCAAGGAGCACCGTTCATATGACGACCCCCGCACTTGGCATCCCGGCCTTCGGCCTTGGCACCTATCGCCTGAAAGATCAGGTGGTGATCGACTCGGTCAAAGACGCGCTCGCTCTTGGCTATCGCGCCATCGACACGGCTCAAATCTATGACAACGAGGCGGCGGTAGGGCGCGCGTGGTCGGAAAGCGGCGTGCCACGCAGCGACATCACCCTGACCACCAAGATCTGGGTCGATAAGCTGGCAGGCGATGCCCTGATTCCCAGCCTGGAAGAAAGCCTGCGCAAACTCGACACCGATTACGTCGATCTGACGCTGATTCACTGGCCGTCGCCCGGTGGCGCGGCACCCCTGGCCGACACCCTCGAAGCCTTGACCCGGGCGCGCGAACAGGGACTGACCCGCGCGTTCGGCATTTCGAATTTCAACATCGAATTGACGCGTCAGGCCATCGATCTGGTGGGCGCCGAAAACATCGCCACCAATCAGATCGAACTCCATCCTTATTTGCAGAATCGCCGCTTGGCCGATTTTCTGAATCAGGCCGGTATTCCTATTACGTCGTACATGACCCTGGCGGTGGGCAAGGCCTTGCAAGACCCGGTTATCGAAGCGATCGCGCAACGTCATGCGGCAACGCCTGCACAGGTGGTGCTGGCCTGGGCGCTGCAATCGGGTTATGCCGTCATCCCGTCTTCGACCAAGCGCGCCAACTTGCAAAGCAATTTGCTGGCGCAGCAGGTGAAGCTGGATGCCGGCGATCTGGCGAAAATCGCCAGCCTCGATCGGGGCGAACGGATTGCCAATCCGCAGCAGCTGGCGCCGGCCTGGGACTAGGACTGCACGCCAGCCCTGGTATCCCTGGCCTGGTGCCAGGCTCTCTAACTAACCCTTGGCTGTTGGCGCTATGTGTTTGAAGCAGCCGGTATCGTGGTCGTCCACGATGCCGGTGGCTTGCATCCAGGCATATACGATGACCGGACCCACGTATTTGAAGCCTCGCTGTTTGAGTGCTTTGGATATCGCATCCGACAAGGGGCTTTGGGTCGTGCCGCGTCCATCCATGCGAATGGGCGACCCCCCAGCCATGGTCCAGATGAAGGTCGAGAAATCTTCGCCCTTCGCCTGCATGGCCAGATAGGCGCGTGCGTTGCCTATGGTGCTTTCGATCTTGCTGCGCGATCTGATGATGCCTGCATTGGCCAGCAGGCCTTGCACGTCGGTTTCGGTAAACGCGGCGACGACCTGCGGATCGAATTCGGCGAAGGCTTCGCGGAAAGCGTCTCGCTTGCGCAGAATGGTCAGCCAGGACAGGCCGGCCTGAAACCCATCCAGGATCAGCTTCTCCCACAGCCTGCGGCTGTCGTATTCAGGGACACCCCACTCGGTGTCGTGATAGTCGGCCAGTAACGTATTACTGCCGACCCAGGCACAGCGCTCGCACATCGGTATGCTCGTTTGCGACTCAAACCTTCACTATAGCCAAGTGGGTGTGCCAGCGGGCTTATTTCGGTGCCACGCGCCAGACGGTGTTGCCGGTGTCGTCTGCCACCAATAGCCCTCCGCGGGCATCGACCGCCACGCCTACGGGCCGTCCATAGGTGTCGCCCGTATTGGCGTCGGGCATGAAGCCCGTCAGAAAGTCTTCGACCGGGCCGGCAGGCACGCCGTTCTTAAACGGCACGAACGCGACCTTGTAGCCAGAAAACTTGCTGCGATTCCATGAACCGCGCTGCCCGACGAAGGCACCGCCTCGGTAACGCGACGGGAACGCCTCTGCCGTGTAGAAGGTCAATCCTAGTGAAGCGGTGTGGTTGCCCATGGCGTAGTCGGGCACGATGGCGCGGGCGACGAGGTCGTCTCCGCCTTCGACGCGTGGGTCGCGGTTTTTACCCCAGTAGCTATAGGGCCAGCCATAGAACCCACCGGGCTGGACGCTGGTGATGTAGTCGGGCACGAGGTCGTCTCCCAGATTGTCGCGCTCGTTGACGGCCGTCCACAGCGCACCGGTTTCAGGCTCGAACGCCATGCCGTTGGGGTTGCGCAGCCCGGCACCATAAACCTTCTCGTTTTTGCCGTCGAGGTCTATCGACAGGATGTTCGCGCGACGCGCCTCTTCCTTCATCCCGTATTCGGCGGCGTTCGAGGCCGAACCCACCGACACGAGCAATCGCTTCTTATCGGCGCTTGCAATGATGTTGCGAGTCCAATGGTTGTTATAGCCGCCGGCCGGCAGCGACATGATTTTCTGGCCCGGATCTTTGATGTGGGTTTGTCCTGTCTCGTACGGAAAGCGCATCACGCCGTCGGTGTTGGCGACATACAGATATGGCGCGACATAGGCCATGCCGAATGGCTGGTTCAGCCCTTCCAACAACACATGGCGCTCATCGGCGCGACCGTCGTTATCCGTGTCGCGCAGCAGCGTGACGCGATTGGGACTGTCGCCCGTGACGGTGCCGGATTGCTTTTGGCCCTCGGATTTTTTCTCGTCGTCGGGGTCGGTTTTTTTGTTGTCCGACTTTTTAGGCAAGGTACGCGCGCTTGAGCCACCAACACGTCGCCATTGCCGAGGACATACACCCAGCGAGGCGACTCCAGACCGGATGCAAACGGCGTCACCACGAATCCTTCGGGGGCGGTGGGCATCTTGCCCTCGGGCCATGCCTTCTGGGTGTTGTAGTGTTGTGCTTTGTGCGAGGTGTCTGGCTTGGGCAAGACCGGTCTGGCACCGTAGGCAGACTGATCGTCGGCAGCCGAACCGAGGGTTGGAAGGGCCAGTATCAGCGACAAGGCCACGCCGGACAGCGGGCGAATGGACGTTGCAGGCGACGGACGGGCGGTCGAACGCATAAGTGGAGTCTCCAGATTGGAACGCGACGATCGCGCTCAAGCAATCGTCGCGCCCGTCCAGGTAAGTCTATGCTGGAACCGGTACCGTAAAATCCGGTATTTCAGAGCCGGTGCCTCAGAAACGGTGCGCCAAGCCGATCTGCGCGCCGTGAGAGGTATGGCGCGTCGCGTAGCGTCCGTGATAGGCCACCCGGCCTTCGGTGCTGCGACCCAACGAAAACGCCAGACCCGCCGATGCCACCGTGGCGGATCGGGTGGGCGCAAAGGTCAACTGAGAGAAGCTGCCCGACATACCCGCGACATTGGCACGGACTCGGCGGCGGGTGTCGGCCCGGCCGTCATGTTCCCAGGCAAAGGCCGCGAACGGCTTCAACGTGTAGCCATTGCCTTCTATCGCAGCCGAGGCTTGCAAGCCGATGCTGGATATCAGTGCATAGCGCGACTGAGCGTGGTAGTACATGCTGGACGATGTCCGTGTCCCGCCGCTGCGCTCCTCGAATCCGCTGACATGGATGCGTTGCGCACTCAGGCTGGCGGTCGGGCTCAAAGTCAGGCCGCCCAACACCGCGTCGTAGCGCAGCGCCCCCGTCAGCGCGGCCATCGTGCCTTGGGTGCTGCCGCGCTGTTTGAAGCGGGCTGGTCCGATAGTGACGTTGCGCGAAGTCCGACCGTAGTCGAGGATGCCTGCCGACCCCGTCACCGACGCAGCCAGATCGCCCATACGATACTGGGTGTATGCCGACACCGTGGTCTGGTTCAGGTTGAAGCTGCCTGCTGTCGCACCGAGCGAGGCATCGTGGCGGGCATGACTCAGGTTGGCACCCAATAGCCATTGGCCCGTGGCCGAATAGTCGACGCCCAGCGACAGCGCGTTGATGCCGTTGCGCATACCGGGTGCCCACGCGATGTTGCTCCCGCGCTGGTTGTCGTTGGCGTACTCGTATTGCGCATAGGACTTCGCTCCGCGCGTCGCGCCGCGTTCGAACAGACGCTGTGCGACGGCGCGCTCGACGATACGTTGGCCTGCCAGCGGCGCTTCGGCCAGCATACCCATGCGTCCCGGCGCCTGGAGCACCGACATCGCATAGTCGGCCAGATAGCGATGCCCCGCACCGGTAGGATGCAACTGATCGGCAAACAGATAGGTGGCGTTAGCGTTCGGTTCGACCAGGGTGTCACGGGTGCACATGCCGGCATCGACGGCGCCACCGAAGACGCCTCTGGATGTGCAGGCCTGATCGGTGACGTTGGTCAGCCCGTAACGCGCGGGATCGGCGATGGCCTCATTGAACAGACTATTCACGTCCAGCATCACCAGTTCTCCCTTGTGCTTGGCGAGCTGAGTGTTCAACACGGTGTTGAACTGCGTGCTGGCGCCTGACATCAGCGCCCGCCCCGGTCCCGCAGCGGCTCCGGCAGGCGTTGCGCCGATATCGGGCAGGTTCGAGACCATCACCGTGCCCGCGCCCGCAGCGTGCAGGCGATCGACCAATGCAACGGTTGCATTGGCCGCCGCCGTGCTATCGGCCCGCACCTCTTGTATCGCGGCGGCTTGAGTGGCTGGGTTGGCAAGCGCTGCCGTCCGGGTCGTGATCGCGTGAATGATGTCGTTGGCACCCGCCCAAACCGGGTACAGGCCGCTTTCCTTGAGCGTCGGCGTGCGCGTCAGCAATTCCTCCAGCTGTTGATTGACGGTCTTGATAAACAGATTCGATGGATAGGAAGGTTAGCGCCCCTGGGTGGCTATTCGAGCGCCCGATACCGCATAGTTGTCGCCTGCTTCGCGGACGAGGCCGCGCATGTCCATGCGCCATGCCGCGGCCCCGTTACCACCGAGGCGCTCGCTCAAGATTTCTGCCCAGATAGAATCGGGATTGGTGGTGCGCGATTTCTTGAAACCGAGGAATCCGTCGAAGTAACCGCTATCGGTTAACGAGTCGCCCAGGTAAATGGTGCTGTCGTAGGGTGACGCGGCCGAGGCTGGCGTACCGATCGCTGTGCCCAGGACGATTAGCGCGGCCATGATCGACGCATAGCGCGGGCGCCGGATCGTAGCGGGCGTGGCGCGCATCGAAGGCGGGGTGCGGGTCGGGGCGTGCCTGTCGATTGGGGCTATCCGACGCGGTGCTCGTACGGCAAGGTGTGTGGTCATGCGGTTGTCTCCTGATTATGGTGTCATGGCTTGCGTCGACCATGTTGGGCCCTGATTCAGGTAGCGCCGCTTTGATTTCAACCTTGTAAGTGTGACTGAGCGGGTGTCCAACACGATGGACGACTTCTGCGTCGTCTCATCTCCGTCGGCGATGAACATACCTTTCCTACTGCCTACAGACTCTGCTCGGATCGGATTTGCTACGGTAGCGTGTTGTCCGTCCGGTTAATCTCACTCAGGCCATCCTGCGCCTTTCATGCTCAACGAGTTCTTTATATGTCCGATCTTCCATTTGTTTTGACACCCCAGCGAGTCCGCCATCCCATTCGTTACCGCTTGATCGAAGTCGTGGCGATCGACGCCATCAGCCCGCACATGCGGCGCATCGTGTTCGGTGGCGAGGCATTGGAAGGGTTCTACAGTCCGGGCTTCGACGATCACGTAAAACTGGTGCTGCCGGCTCCTGGCGAGGCGCAGCCGGTCACTCCCATCGCATCCGACGAGGGCTTGCGCTGGGCCTCGGACGTGACCAAACCGCTGATGCGCGATTACACGCCCAGGGCGTTCGATCAGGCCGCAGGCCGTCTGACCATCGACTTCGCGCTGCACGACGCCGGACCCGCGACGCGCTGGGCGCTGAACGCTCGGGTGGGCGACAAGCTGGGCCTCGCTGGCCCACGCGGTTCGCTGCTGGTGCCCGCCGACTACGACTGGCATTTGTTGGTGGGCGACGATACGGCCATCCCTGCCATCGCTCGGCGGCTGGCCGAGTTACCGGCCACGGCGCGCGCGGTGGTGGCAATCGAAGTCGATGAGGCGGCTGACAGGCAGGTTCTCACGCATGACTGCTCCGCAGATATTCACTGGGTATATCGCGAGGGCGTGCCAGCGGGCGAAAGCCATGCATTGATCGACTATGTGCGTGAATTGAATGTGCCGGACGGGATGTACTACGCCTGGGTCGCCTGCGAGACGCATGTCGCACAGGCTCTGCGTCGAATCTTGCTCGAACGCAAGGGTGCAAGCCGCGATGCGATCAAGGCGGCCGGCTACTGGCGTCTGGGCAATGTCGGGGTACACGAACCGCTAGCCGACTGACGCGTGCCGATCAGCGGCTTCGGCCCGGCTGAAGGCCCCATTTAATAAAGACTAGTTCCCAGCCCCCCACGTAGCCACTACCGTACATGTTCAGGAGGAGACAATGAGCATCAACGGAAAAGCTTATATTGTGGGCGCCTACGAGCATCCCACCCGCAAGGCCCCCGATAAGTCGGTGGCGCAATTGCATGCCGAATGCGCCCGAGGCGCGCTCGAAGACGCCGGATTGAGCCTGTCGGATGTCGATGGCTACTTCTGCGCTGCCGACGCGCCTGGCCTGGGCATGCTCAATATGGTGGATTACCTGGGCTTGAAGGTTCGGCACGTGGATTCCACCGACACGGGTGGATCGGCGTATCTCGCCCATGTCTCCCACGCCGCTCAGGCGATCGCTGCTGGCAAGTGCAATGTCGCCTTGATCACTTTGGCCGGGCGGCCCCGATCGGAAGGGTCCAGCGGCACCCAGCCTCGCAACTTCGGGGCCAATTTGCCCGACTCGCCGTTCGAGTCGCCGTTTCGGGCGGTGACGGTCAACCTGTACGCCATGGTGGCCATGCGCCACATGCACGAGTTCGGCACCACGCCCGAGCAACTCGCCTGGATCAAGGTGGCGGCCTCGCACCATGCCCAGCACAATCCGCATGCCATGCTGCGCGATGTCGTCACCGTTGAAGACGTGCTGGCATCGCCGCTGATCGCCGACCCTTTACATCGCCTGGACTGCTGCGTGGTATCTGACGGTGGCGGGGCGCTGATCGTGGCGCGACCCGAGATCGCCGCGACGCTCAAGCGCCCCAAGGTCAAAATTCTGGGGGCGGGCGAGGCGGTCAAAGGGCAGTTGGGCGGCGCGGTCGATCTGACGTGGTCGGCAGCGCGTCTTTCTGGTGCGACGGCGTTCGAAGAGGCTCGAGTAAAACCCGCCGACATCAAATACGCCTCCATATACGACAGCTTCACCATTACTGTGTTGATGCAACTGGAGGATCTGGGATTTTGCAAGAAGGGCGAGGGCGGTAAGTTCGTCGCCGATGGCAACCTGATTTCGGGCGTGGGCAAACTGCCGTTCAACACCGATGGCGGCGGGCTATGCAATAACCATCCGGCGAATCGCGGCGGGATCACCAAGGTGATCGAAGCCGTGCGGCAACTGCGTGGCGAAGCGCATCCGAAAGTCCAGGTGCCGAATTGCGATCTGGCGTTGGCGCAAGGCACCGGCGGCTACATGGGATCGCGGCACGGCAGCACCACCCTCATCCTTGAACGGAAGTAAACAGCCATGCCTACCCCTTATATCGATGGCCCGCTCACGGCACCCACGGTCAACCCGGAAAACACGGCGTTCTGGGAGGCGGCAAATGCCCACAAGCTGATGCTGCGTTTTTGCACCCGCTGCGACAAACCGCATTGGTATCCGCGTGCATTATGTCCATTTTGCATGAGCGAGACGACCTGGCGCGAGGCCAGTGGACGAGGCCATGTCTACAGCTTCAGCGTCACTCGCCGTGCCGGGCCACAGGCATTTTGCATCGCTTACGTGACCTTGGAAGAGGGCACGACGATGATGACCAACATCGTCGATTGCGATCTGGACGAGGTGCATATCGGTCAAGCCGTTCAAGTCGTATTCAAACCGACCGAAGAGGGCGCTCCCCCCGTTCCCATGTTCAGACCGATCTGACCGGCACGAATATTGCTCTGCGCCCATCTTCAAGATAAATAACAGGGGATGGGCGTGAGTGACACTCACCAGGGCACTGCGGCCCCGGTCGTACCGGCCAGCACGCCAGTCGAGCCCGTTGCCATCGACGATGGCAACGGTCACATCGTCCACAAGTTTCACGCTCGCAACGTCTCGCTCATCGTGCTTGCGGTTCTGGCAACGCTGTTTGCCTTGAAATCGGCCATTGCATTTGTAGTGCCGTTGGTGCTGGCCATCATTCTGGCCTATGCGCTGGATCCCATCGTCGCGTTTTTAGAGCGCCGGGGTATTCCCAGGCCGGTGGCGACGCTGCTGCTGATGGCCGCGATGCTGGCGGCCATCGCGTTCGGCGCGCTGGCTTTGCAAACCCAGGTCGTCTCCATCATCAATGCGCTGCCAGACATTTCCGCGAAAGTGTCGCGTTCGCTATCCGACTTTGCCACCGGCGACGGATCGGCGCTGGATAAACTGCGTCGTGCCGCCGCTGTGTTCCAAAGCGGCGGACGCCGTGCGGCCACACCACCGCCCGCAGACGTGCCGATAGACGAGTTGCTGCTGGCCGGATCAATGGGGTTCGCGACCTTTCTGGCGCAAGCCACTATGGTGATATTTCTGGTGTTTTTTCTGCTCATGGCGGGCAACACCTTCAAGCGCAAGTTCGTCAAGGTGGCGGGTCACTCGTTCAGCCAGAAGCGAATCAGCGTCCATATGCTCGACGAAATCAACCGGTCGATTCAGCGTTATCTATTGATGATGCTGGTCACCAACGTCGCGCTGGGCGTGTTGACGTATCTGGCCTTCAAGATGATCGGTCTGGCCAATGCCGGAACGTGGGCAGTGGTGGCGGCAGCCCTGCACATCATTCCTTATTTCGGGCCGCTGCTGGTGGCAATCGGAACGGGCGTGGCGGCCATCATTCAATTCGGCAATGTCGGCACTGCGCTGCTGGTGGCCGGTGCTTCGGTCGCGGTGGCCGTCTTGATTGGTATCGTGGTGACCACCTGGATGTCGGGTCGGATCGCTCGCATGAACGCGGTGGCGGTATTCGTGGTTCTGTTGTTGTTCACATGGCTATGGGGAATCTGGGGGACGCTTTTGTCGATCCCGCTCGCGTTCATCGCCAAGGTGATCGCCGACCATGTCGAAGGCTTGGAGGCCGTATCGGAGTTTCTAGGTGAGTAAGGTCGCTGGCGCTACGCAGTCGCTCGAGGCATTCGTCGAGGCGCACGCTCGACTCTTCGTGTTGACAGGGGCGGGAGTGAGCACCGATTCAGGCATTCCCGATTATCGCGATCGGGCCGGGCAGTGGAAGCGTCCGCCGCCCATGACCTATGCCTTGTTCATGGGCGATTCGGCGGCCCGGGCGCGCTATTGGGCGCGTAGCATGGTCGGCTGGCGCGCATTTGGCGTGGCGGTGCCGAACGGCGTGCATCGCGCGCTGGCCGCCATGGAGCGGGACGGGCGCATCGAACTTCTGGTCACACAGAACGTCGATCGGCTTCATCAGACCGCAGGCAGCCGTGCGGTCGTTGATCTGCATGGCCGTCTCGATCAGGTGCGGTGCATGGCCTGCGAGGCGCGCTTGCATCGGCGTCACTGGCAAGACAGCCTGGAGGCGTCGAATCCGGCGTGGTTGTGCCGCGAAGCCGAAATCGCGCCCGATGGCGATGCTGACCTCGATGAAACCGATTTTTCGTCGTTCGTCGTGCCGCCGTGTCCGCGCTGCGGCGGAGTCGTCAAGCCCGATGTCGTGTTTTTCGGTGAGAACGTCCCGCCAGAGCGTGGCAGGCAGGCCATGGCGGCATTGACGTCGGCCGATTCCGTGCTGGTTTTGGGCTCGTCGTTGATGGTGTATTCGGGCTATCGATTCGCTCTGGCGGCGGTGCGGGAGGGCAAGCCGCTGGCAGCGGTCAATCTGGGGCATACGCGTGCCGACGGCATGTTGTCGCTGAAACTCGACATGCCCGTCGGCCAAGCCCTCGAACCGTGGATGTCATGAGACTGCGCGTCTATGCGAGTTGAGCCAGGGCCTGGCTCAATCGTTGGGCGTTGCGCATGCCCTGATCCTGGTAGTTGGTGTTAAGCACGACGTGGGTGCGCGCGATTGCAGCCGATAAGCGTTGGATGTGTTCGGCCAGATCGGCCAGCTCTTCGTCGCTGTATTCATACATGAACCGCCCTGAAGAGGCGCCCGTTCTGGCATGCCACGCCTGGGCGTTACGCCCGTGGAGCCGAACGAGCGCCAGATCAGAGTGAGTCGCTGTCCACACTGCGGGCGCCGTGTCTTCTAATCCCTCGGGAGAATCGACCACCGTATGTACAGCCCCCATTTCTCGCTGCCATGCCAATGTCGTCGTGCGTTGAGTGCCGGTCAACCACGTACGGTGACGCCATTCGATCGAGAACGTGTGATCCGATAATTGCCGGGCAGCGCGTTCGACCAAGGCGCGGCCGCGTGTATCGGGCCGAACCCAATGCGGGAACTGACAGTGAATGGCATCGAGCCGTCCTGCCAGCCGGAGCGGCTCCAGACCCTCCAGGAATCGGCTCCACAAGACCTGCATAAGGCTTGTCGGTAACTGATTTTCGAAGACGCTGTCCCCCGTCCAGCGGGGTCCGAGTTCTTGTCGGATGTCGGTGGGTAGCGCTTCGAGCGGCGTCGGGTGGCCCGTGAACAGGCGGAACGCCTTGGCGTGAAAACGGAAATGATCGGGGGTGTGCCGCGCCCATCGATAGGCACGCTGGGAGTCGGGCAGAGCGTAATAGCTGCTATTGATCTCGACCAGAGGAAACTGGCTGGCATAGTAGGCCAGACGCTCGGCAGGCGAACGTACGTCGGGCGGATAGAAACGACCCGACGCCAAAAGGGTCGGGTCGGTCCATGATGCAGTGCCGATGCGGATCATGCCGCCATTGTAGGCGGGCGAGATCCGCGCACTTTAATTCGAAGCGCGGTACTGGTTGCGCAGGTCACGAATCTGATCGTGGTTGCGCAGCACGCCGTCGTATTGACGCTGCACCAGCAGGCGAACATCATCGGGCAGGGTTTCTTTCAGCGCATCGCCGTAATCTTTCTTGGCGACGTCTTCGCCGCGCTCGCATTCTTCCAAAATGGCGGTATCGGTACGACCCGCCACAGCGGCTTTCAGGTTCAGCCAGCCACGGTGCACCGCACCGGCAACCGTACCTGAATCTTCGGGCTTGCCACCCAGTTGGATCACAGCGGCTTGCAGCTCGGCAGCGCCGGCGCCACAATCTGCAGCACGCTGTTGGAACAGCGATTTCAGCTGAGGATTCTTGGTGTCTTCGGCGGCAGCCTGAAAGCCTTTCTCGCCATTCTTCGACGTTTCAATGAGCTCGTTCAGCAGCTTGACGGTTTTGTCGGCCATGGTGTGCCTCCTAATAAGGTAGTGAGTCAACCGGTCCATCCTCGGATGTCCGGGTTACCGATGACATCGCAATCCCTGTGCCTGCTTCCCGATTTAAGCTGTTTTTTTGTACAGTGGTATAGTGGTTCGTCATTGAGTCCCTGCCATGCCTGACCCCATTATTCAAACTTCTCCGCTGCTCGTTTCGGGCGATACCTACCGTGCTGATCCTTTGGCCGAGTTGAATCCGGCCCAGCGCGAGGCGGTGCTGCATGGCTTGCTTACACCGGACTCGCGCGCATTGCTCATTATTGCAGGGGCCGGGTCGGGTAAGACCAGCACGCTGGCGCATCGGGTGGGCCAATTGATCAAGCATGGGGCCGATCCGCAGCGCATCCTGCTGCTGACCTTTTCGCGTCGGGCGTCGCTTGAAATGCAGCGCCGGGTAGGTGGGGTATTGGCGGCGGCAACTGGCTTGCGTGCATCCAGCGAACTGCGCCTGCCTTGGGCGGGTACGTTTCATAGTATCGGTGCGCGCTTGCTGCGCGATTGTGCCCATCGCATCGGTTTACCCGACTCATTCACGGTGCATGATCGCGCCGACGCCGAAGACCTGATGGGGTGGGTGCGGCACGACCTGGGGTACTCGGCATCGAAGTCGCGCTTTCCCTTGAAGGGCACTTGCCTGTCGATATATTCCAGAGTAGTGAACAGCCGCGAGCCCTTGGCCGATGTGTTGCGCCAGCATTTTCCCTGGTGTGAGGCCTGGGCCGACGAGCTCAGGAAAATGTTTGCCGCCTATGCCCGCAGCAAGCACGATCAACATATTCTCGATTACGACGATCTGCTGTTGTATTGGCGTGAAGTCATGCAGGATGCTGCCCTGGCCAGCTGTATAGGCGGTCGCTTCGATCATGTGCTGGTGGACGAATACCAGGACACCAATGCGCTACAGGCCGAGATTCTTTTGGCGCTCAAGCCGACCGGCTGCGGGTTAACGGTGGTGGGTGACGACGCGCAGTCGATCTATGCCTTCAGGGCGGCGACGGTACGCAACATTCTCGATTTTCCCGTCAAGTTCGATCAGCCGGCGCGTATCGTCACGCTAGAGCGTAACTATCGTTCGACCCAGCCCATCCTGGATGCATCCAATGCGGTCATTGCCCGGGCAAAAGAGCGTTATGCCAAAGCCTTATGGACCGATAAGCCTTCGTCCGACAAACCAAAGCTGGTGACGGTCAGCGATGAGGCGGGGCAGGCTCGATGGATCGCAGATCACGTCCTGGAAGCCCGGGAGGCAGGCGTGGCACTCACTTCGCAAGCGGTCTTGTTCCGGACCTCGCATCACAGTGCGGCGCTCGAACTCGAACTCACGCGTCGCAACGTACCGTTCGTGAAGTTTGGAGGGCTCAAGTTTCTGGAGGCTGCCCATGTCAAGGATCTGGTGGCGATGTTGCGCTTTGCCCAGAATCCGCAGAATCGGTTGGCAGGTTTTCGAATCCTTCAGCGTGTGGCGGGTATCGGACCGGCCAAGGCCGGGCGGCTGATGGACAGTCTGGCGCAGGCTGTCGATGCACGCGCCGTTCTGCGTGACTTCAAGCCCGGCGCTTCGGCAGCTCAAGACTGGGCTGCATTCCAGCAGGCGTACGAACGCTTGCGCGAACCCGGTTTGACGTGGCCCACCGATCTGGATATCGCTCTTGGATGGTATGGCGACCAGCTCGAACGGCTGTTCGACGATGCCCGAGTGCGGCGGGCCGATCTCGACCAGCTCTTGCGGCTTGCGCCCGGATACACCAGCCGGGAGCATTTTCTGACCGAATTGACCTTGGACCCGCCGGATGCGACCAGCGCCGAGTCGGGCGTCCCTTTGCTGGATGAGGACTACATGATTCTGTCCACCATTCACTCGGCCAAAGGGCAGGAGTGGCGTTCGGTTTATGTTCTGAATGTCGTCGATGGGTGTTTGCCATCGGATATGAGTACGGGCAGCGAGGCCGACATCGAAGAAGAGCGTCGGCTGCTGTATGTCGCCATGACGCGCGCGCGCCAATCTTTGCATGTGATTGTGCCGCAACGTTTTTATGTCACTCAGCAGACTGGAATGGGCGATCGCCATGTGTACGGCACGCGGTCGCGATTCATCGATGATGCCATGTTGCCGCTGTTCGATCATCTGCCCAAACCGCCGCCGCTGGGCAGTTTGCCTGCACGTATCGAGGCCAAACCGGCGACGTTGGATATCGCCAGGCGAATTGGCGCGATCTGGCAATAAAAAAGCCCCCGTTTGCTGGACGTGATGTCCGGCAAACGGGGGCTCGGGCCCCGCATTCACATCTTAGGCGCGCTTGGCGGCCTTGCGTGCAGGGGCTTTCTTGGCGACTGCTTTGCGAGCGGGCGCTTTTTTAGCCGGTGCTTTCTTGGCGACTGCCGATTTCGCGGCTGACTTCGCAGCGACCTTTTTGGCGGCCGCTTTCTTGGCGACTACCTTTTTGACGGCCGCTTTCTTGGCAACGGCTTTTTTGGCGACTACTTTCTTGACAGCTGCTTTTCTGGCCGGCGCCTTCTTGGCTGCCGACTTCACTGCTGCTTTCTTGGCGGGCGCCTTCTTGGCTGCCGACTTCACTGCTGCTTTTCTGGCGGGCGCCTTCTTGGCTGCCGACTTCACTGCTGCTTTCTTCGCAGGTGCCTTCTTGGCTGCCGACTTCACTGCTGCTTTCTTGGCAGGCGCCTTCTTGGCTGCCGACTTCACTGCTGCTTTCTTGGCGGGTGCTTTCTTGGCTGCCGGCTTCACTGCTGCTTTCTTGACGGATGCCTTCTTGGCTGCCGACTTCACTGCTGCCTTCTTGGCAGGCGCTTTCTTGGCCGCGACCTTCTTCGCTGCGGCTTTTTTTACGGGTGCCGACTTGGCAGCGGCTGTCTTGACCGGCGCTTTTTTAGCGACGGTCTTCGTCGTGACGGCCTTCTTGGTTACAGCCTTTTTAGCAGCAGTTTTCTGGGCGGGCGATTTGGTCGCGACGGCCTTCTTCGCTACAGCCTTTTTGGCCGTCGCTTTTTTTGCAGCGGCTTTCTTAGTAGGCGCTTTGGCGACGGTCGCTTTCTTCGCTGCGGCTTGAGCAGGCGTGGCGGCTTGCTTGGTCGATGCCTTGCTTGCCGGCTTGCTCGCGGCAGCCTTCTTCGCAGCCGGGGGCGTGGCCGACACGGCAGCGGTGCTTACCGCGCCTGCGTCGGTCGCGGTTGCGGCGGCTTTATCGGCAGGCGCTTTCTCGCGCGTGGCGGGCTTACGCGCAGGTTTCGCTTTAGTAGAGGTCACTGTCCAGTCCTTATCGTCTTTGTCGGTGGAAATGGGTTGGTCCGCTTTTTCCGCCGCGCTGGGCGAGATGGGATCGCTTGCGGGGAAGGATTGATCGAGCGCTTGGTCGACCGATTGCTGATAGGTGGACACCTTGTCCTGAGCGTCAGCAGGTTTGCTGTCCGCGATTTGTTCTTTCGTATCCAGTTGGGTCGTTGCCATGTGTGATTCTCCCGCTCTCGCGATCATTCGATTCCAGCACGCACTTAAAAACATCACGTGCGCAATAACCCGCTTTATAGCGCAACTGCTGTACCTATGGTGCAGAGTCGCGCGCATCAACGTAAATTTATGTTGTGCGTCGATGCATATAGAACGCACTCGAGACGTCTGCGCGATGCGATGCAGCACACGAAATGACGACTCCGAGAATTGCGTCGATCGGCTGAAATGCCGCACCACGCGGTACTATCGACGCTTGCTCGAACCTTGAAGGAGTCATCATGGCGCCGAACGATTCACATGCGGACGAACCTGCAATCGATACTTTGGATGAGGGTGCGTTGACGCAACGTTATGGCGGTGAGGTGATTGCATCGGTCGCATATCGACAGGGCCGCCACGCACGAAAAGTGCCTTTGGACGAGATCGGAAACTACGCGGGTCAATCAGAAAGCTTGTTGTGGATTGGATTGAAATCGCCAAAGCCCGAACTCGTCGAACGCTTGGTCAACGACTTGGCTTTGGGCGAGAAAGCGAAAGAAGAGTTGATGGCGCCGCATCGTCGTCCCAAGATCATCGACTTCGGTAAGGCGGTGTTGGTGGTGGCGATTACCGTCGAAATCGAAGGCCACAAAGCCGTGTTCGGCGAGACACAGATCCTGATTGGGCAGGGCTTTTTGCTGACGATTAGGCGAGGTGCCGCGGCCAGTCACAGTGTGTTGCGCCAGAGGCTGGAAGACGCGCCGCTGTTGCTCGCACGCGGCAGCGACTTCGTTGCCGCCGAGCTTCTCGATCTCTTGGTCGATCGCTATATCGTGGCCGCGACCCAACTTGAGCATGGCGTCGAACTTGCCGAGCAGAAGCTGCTAATCCGAGGCCAAAAAGACGCGGACATCCGCAAGGTCTACAAACAACGGCGCGATTTGTTGCGGATTCATGCGGCGATATCACCGCTTGCCGAAATCTGCCGTCGTCTGTCGAGAGTCGAGATAAGCAACATCGATCCGGATGCCAGGCCGTACTTCGGCGAAGTGGCCGATCGCGTTCTACGCGTCGACGAACTGATCAACGGCCTACGCGAAGCGCTGGCGTTTGCCTTCGAAGCCAGTCTGATGATCGGCCAATCGACGCAGAACGACACTACTCGCAAGCTGGCTGCATGGGCCGCCATTCTGGCCGTACCGACGGCTATCGCAGGCATCTACGGCATGAACTTCGAGTTCATGCCGGAATTGAAGTCACCCTGGGGTTATCCAGCGACACTGGGCATCATTGCAACGAGTTGCAGTGTGCTGTTTTGGCGCTTTCGCAAGACAGGTTGGCTGTGAAACCTTTTCGTAGAGATCCCCTTGCTCGCCGAGTTCGGGCCGTCGCCCTCATATTGGTACTGGCGGTGACCGGTGCTTATTTGACGCTGAACGATTCGGGCGGAGACACGCGCAGGGGGCAGACGGCGCAGGCCGATCGTCGATCCCCCGCTACGAGAGAGTCCGCCTTGGCGGCTCCCGGCGCCAGGGCCGAACAGACTGCCGACCGCGTGCTGAGCGTATACACCGGACGAGTGATCGAGGTGTCCGATGGCGACAGTGTTCGCTTCGCCACCGATTCGGGCGTTCGTCGCATTCGCCTGGACAGCATCGACGCGCCCGAAATGGTGGGTGGGCGGGATCGACCCGGCCAGCCTCATGCCGAAGCATCCCGTCGCCATTTGGAGCAATGGCTGAAAGGCCGTCTTGTCTCGGCGCATTGCTATGCACCGGACCAGTACGGACGCGATGTCTGTGTATTGCAAGATGACACAGGAGAATCTGCCAATCGGGCGCAAGTCGCAGGGGGATACGCGTGGGCCTATACCGCGGCAAAGGGACGTTACCTCCGGGATGTCACTTTTCCCGAGGTGCAAAACATGGCACGTGATGCCGGTCTTGGGCTCTGGTCCGATCCCGAACCCGTTGCGCCATGGGCCTGGCGATACGACTGTTGGCGTCAGCAACGATGCGGCAATTGATGCCGCAACCGAAGTGCGATGAGATCGATATGGAAATCTTGACGTCGCCCCTTGATGCGTACGCTATCCTTTTGCACTAGAGCGCAATCACTACGGATCAACAATGAGAAGTTGCGGGCTTATACCGATCTTTCGATCAGCTACGATCATCCTGGCTATCGGCGCATCCGCCGTGGCGGCTGCGGCCAATCCCATCAATAGCCCATATGTCGGCAACGAGGCAGGCGAAAACGCGTTTTACTCCGCGTTTTTCGGTAGTTCGCCACGCAGCGTCGATCCCACGGTTTCGTTTGCGTCGAGCGACACCCAGATCACGTACAACAGCTATGAACCGCTGTTTCGCTATCACTACCTTAAGCGGCCGTACGCACTGGAAGGATTGGCAGCCGAGGCGGTGCCTCGTCCGGCATTTTTCGATGCGCAAGGTGACCGCCTGCCCGATGACGTCGCTGGCGATCAGGTGGTCGAAAGCGTCTACGACATCAAGATTCGGCGGGGAATGCGTTTTGCCCCACATCCTGCGTTCGTCCTGAAGTCTGATGGCAGCCAACACTACGTCCCTATCGACTTCTCGTCTTTGCCCGATGTGAAACGGCCGTTGGATTTCCCGCAGACTGGCTCGCGCGAGGTGACCGCTCACGACTACGTCTACGGCATAAAGAGGATTGCAAGTCCGCGTGTGCCATCGCCCGCCATGGCCAGTATCGGGCGACGCATTGTCGGTATGGAGGCGTTCGGAGACACCCTTCTAGCGGCCGAAAAGACCTTGAATACCCAAGGCGCGCAAGCCGCCCGGTGGCTGGATTTACGGAAGTATCCGCTGGCCGGTGTCGAAGCCCTGGACGATTTCACCCTGCGAATTCGGGTCAAAGGCCGCGATCCCCAAGTGTTGTATTGGATGGCGATGACGTTTTTTTCGCCGATTCCCTGGGAGGCCGACAATTTTTACGCACAAGCCGGCATGGCCGAGCGCAATCTGATATGGGGGCGGTGGCCTGCGGGTTCGGGCCCGTACATGTTGACCGACTTTTCCCTGAACCAAGGCTATACGCTCGAGCGAAATCCCAATTATTGGGGCTTTCCTTATCCTTGCGAGGGCAATCCCGGAGACCGCGAGGCGGGCATGCTGGCCGACTGTGGCAAGCCTACGCCTTTCATCGATAAGCTGGTCTACCGCTATGAGAAAGAAAGCGTGCCCATGGAGGGCAAGTTCGAGCAAGGCTATTACGACAGTCCGATGCTCGATCGATCGGAGTACGGCCGCAGCTTGAGCTTGGCCATGCAAGATTATGCCGAACGGGCGCAGTTGTTCAAAGAGCGTGGATTTCAATTGCCTGAAGTGATCGAGCAGACTTCCTGGTATCTGTCATACAACTGGCTGGATCCCGTGCTGGGTAAAGGCGATACGCCGGAGCAGGCTGAACGCAACCGCAAGCTGCGTCAGGCGTTGTCGATCGCTCTGGACTGGAACGAATACATTGTCATTTTCAACGGTGGTAAAGGGGTAGTGGCACATCAGCCCATTCCGCCAGGTATCTTTGGCTATCGATCCGATTCGGAAAGCATCAATCCGGTGTTGTTCGATGTAATCGATGGCAAACCGAAGCAAAAGTCACTCGACGAAGCCAAGCGTCTGTTGGCCGAAGCAGGTTATCCCAACGGCCGTAACGCCAAAACTGGGGCGCCGCTGGTAATCAGCTACGACTCGATGACGGGCGGTGGCAATAGCCCGGTATACGACTGGATGCGTCGCAGCCTGGGTCGATTGGGCGTGCAGCTGGATTTACGCGCAACCGACTTCAATCGCTGGCAGCAGAAAGCCGAGACCGGCGCCATGCAATTGTTCATGTTCGGTTGGAATGCCGATTACCCGGACGCCGAGAATTTCTTGACCCTGTTCTATGGGCCGAATGGCAAGGTCGAGTATCGGGGCGAAAACTCGTCCAACTATAGCAACCCCGACTACGACGCGCTCTATCGCAAGATGGTCTTATTGGACGATACGTCCGAGAAGCAGGCGATTATCGATCAAATGGTCGATATTCTGAGACGGGACGTACCTGTGATGTTCGGCTATAACCCGGCGGGTGCCGCGGCCTACCAGCAATGGGTGGGCAACGCCAGGCCCGCGGTCGTGATTCGCAACACCGCGCAGTTCATGAAGCTCGATCCCGCCCTACGGGTCGAGAAAATCGCTGAATGGAACCGCCCGGTATTCTGGCCCTTGGCCGTTATTGTGGTTTTACTGGCGTTGGTGCTGGGTGTCTCGTGGCGCACGTTGCGCCGCGCCCAGCGTCAGACCGCTTTTGGCACGCCCGCAGCTCAGGCCGAGGAGATCAGCCGATGACCGCCTACATCCTTCGCCGTCTGTTGTATGGCGTATTCATTTTGATTGGCGTGAACCTGTTCACGTTCATTCTGTTCTTCGCTGTCAATACTCCCGACGACATGGCGCGTATATCGATTGGCGGACAACATGTGTCGCAAGACGCCATAGAGCGGTGGAAGACGGTGCGAGGCTACGATAAGCCTTTGTTTCTCAATACCGAGGCGGCGGGCTCGGAAAAACTTACCGATACCATCTTCTATACCCGATCTGTGCCGCTATTGAGCTTGAATTTCGGCGCGGCCGATCAAGGCCACGACATCAACAGCGAAATCGCACAGCGCGTGGGCCCCAGCCTGGCACTGGCCGTTCCGGTGTTCGTGTTGAGCCTGATCGCCAGCATCGGCTTCGCACTCGTGCTGGTGTTTTTCAGATCGACCCAGTTGGATTTCTGGGGCGTGGTGCTGTGTGTGATCCTGCTGTCGATTTCGCTCCTGTTCTACATCATTGCGGGGCAATGGTTGTTCGCGAAGGTGCTTCGCCTAGTGCCTTATTCTGGATTCACGTGGGGCTGGGAATCGGCGAAGTTCCTGGCGCTCCCTATCTTGGTTGGCGTACTGGCTCGTTTGGGGCCAGAAGCGCGCTTTTACCGAACGCTGTTTCTTGAAGAGATCGGCAAGGACTACGTCAGAACGGCCAGAGCCAAAGGTTTGCCCGAGCGCGTGGTCTTACTCAAGCATGTGTTGCGCAACGCCATGTTGCCCATTCTGACCAGTTCGGTTGCGGTCTTGCCCTTGCTGTTTTTGGGCAGCCTGATTTCCGAGTCGTTCTTCGGCATCCCTGGGCTGGGCTCTTACACCATTGACGCGATCAACCAGCAGGATTTTTCCGTGGTGCGTTCGATGGTGTTCTTGGGATCTGTGCTGTATATCGCCGGACTGCTGCTGGCAGATATCTCTTACACCATCGCCGATCCGCGTATCCGCTTCGAGTAGACCACCATGCCGCAATTTGTCTTGCTCTGGACCGACCTTGCCCTATGGGGCCTCGTATTGGCCGCAATCGTCTATGCCCTCATTGTTCGTCGTAGTCCGAACATGCGTGCCAATTGGCGACGTGTGCTGACAGATGCGCCTGCCATGTGTTCCGCCGTGGTGTTAAGCATCTTCGTCGCGATCGGTCTGCTGGACTCGATTCATTACCGTCCGCAGCTGCCCGTCGCGCCGGGCGCGTCCCCGGACTCGCCCCGGACGTACGCGCCCATCGTGCGGTCGGCCCTGGAAGAACTGGTGCAAGGATCCTTGTTGACTCAACCCGAGCGACGCTTCTCTGCGCCGCTGGCCACTCGAACCTACTACAAGGAAAGCATGCTGACTGACACCGGGCCGGTGCGCGATTTCCGTCGATTGGAGCATGGTGCCCGGCATCTCGCCGATCCGGATGCTCCTCGGGGCGGTGACATCGCTGGGCGCGCGCTGGGTGGCGGAGCCGTGGGTCTGGCCGTGTGGGCAGCCACCGTCTTCGTGGTAATGGCACTGCTACGGCGGCGGCGCGAGGGCTGGCGAGAGGCTGCACGCGACCTTCGGCGCAACGATACCAGCGTGCCAGCGCGCGCCATGCTGATCACGTGGCTGGTGCTGACCTGGATTGCGGGCGTGGTTGGCGGGCTGGTGACGGGATATCACCCGTTCGGTACCGACCAGGTCGGCAACGACGTGCTGTGGCAGGCGCTGCGCAGCATCCGCACGGCGCTCGTCATCGGCAGCCTGACGACCCTGGCGATGCTGCCACCTGCGTTGATTCTGGGCATCTCGGCGGGTTACTTCAAAGGCCGCGTCGACGACGTCATTCAATATGTCTACACCACATTGACCTCGATTCCCAGTGTGTTGCTGGTGGCGGCCTGCGTGCTGTTGATGCAAGCGTACATCGACACACATCCCGAGTTGTTCCCAACCTCGGCCCAGCGTGCCGATCTGCGGCTCTTTCTGCTGTGCATGATCCTGGGTTTGACGGGCTGGGCTGCGTTGTGCCGTCTGCTGCGGGCCGAGACGCTCAAGCTGCGGGAGCAGGAATACATCCAGGCAGCTCGTGCGTTCGGCGTTTCGCACTTTCGCATCATGTTGCGGCATATTCTGCCAAACGTCATGCACATCGTTCTCATCACACTTGTGCTCGAATTTTCTGGGCTGGTGTTATACGAGGCGGTTCTGTCTTACCTGGGGATCGGAGTGGACCCCACCATGGCCTCGTTTGGCGCCATGATCGATTCGGCCCGTATGGATATGTCGCGTCAGCCCATGGTCTGGTGGAGTTTGGTGACGGCATTCGTATTCATGCTGGCCCTGGTGTTGTCGGCCAACTTGTTCGCCGACGCTGTTCGGGCGGCGTTCGACCCCCGCAGCCGGGCATTTCGAGCGCAGCGCCGCCGTCCCCGCCTGATCGACGCCCGTCATGGCTCTTGAGGATCGCCGAATGAATACGACGCACACGCCCACCGACGCGCCCTTGATGCAGGTCAGCGGTTTACGCATTGCCATAGAGAACGAAGATTCGCTCGTGCCGGTCGTCCGCGATCTGGCATTGACGATCGCCCGGGGCCAGACTTTCGCTCTGGTGGGCGAATCGGGCTGCGGTAAAAGCATGACGGCTTTGGCTATGCTGCGCTTGCTACCGGATGCTGCGCGAACGATTGCCGGGCAAATCCGATTGGCCGATTGCGACATTGCCATGCTGGCTGAGACAGAGATGCAGCAAGTGCGGGGCGGTCGTATCGGCATCATTTTCCAGGAGCCGTCCACCAGTCTTAATCCGGTCATGCCCATAGGCGAGCAGATTGCGGAAATCATTCGAGTTCATACTCCTTTGCGTGGCGATGCGGTGCGTGCGCGGGTACTGCATTGGTTGGCGCGCGTCGGCATACCGGATGCCCAGCGGCGAGTGAACGATTATCCGTTTCAGTTCTCGGGGGGGCAGAAGCAACGCATCATGATTGCGATTGCGCTGGCAGCCGAACCCAGATTGTTGATTGCCGACGAACCGACGACCGCCTTGGATGTCACCGTGCAGGCTCAGATTTTGGCCTTGCTGGCCGATATTCAACGCGAGCTGGGAATGGCGATGTTGCTGATCACGCACGATCTGGCCGTCGTGCGGCACACCGCGCATCACGTCGCGCTGATGCGAGCGGGCGAGATCGTGGAAAGCGCGCCGGCCGACGTGTTTTTCGATCGGCCTACGCATCCGTATGCCTTGTCTTTGTTCGCCGCGATTCCAACGTATGCCAAGCGAGGTCGGCGATTGTCCGGTAGTGCCGCAAAAAGCACTCAGGCTTCCGTTTCTGCCTCTGCTATACCAGCATCGACATCAGCGCCTACCGCTACACCTACGCCGGCCGCCACCGGTTCCGACACTGTCGCGCCATTGCTTTCCGTTGTCGATCTGAAAGTTCATTATCCGATTCGAGGCGGCTTGCTCAAGCGGGTCAAGGGCCATGTCAAAGCCGTCGATGGCGTGAGCTTCGATTTATATCCGCGCGAGACCCTGGTGCTATTGGGCGAGTCGGGCTGCGGCAAGACCACGACGGCAAAAGCGCTATTGCGCTTGATCGATGGCGCGCATGTCTCGGGTCGCGCAACGATGGCAGGATCCGATTTATTGACCGCTTCGCGCAGTACGCTGGCGGACATGCGACGCGATATTCAGATCGTGTTTCAAGATCCGTTCGCTTCCCTGAATCCTCGCATGCGAGTGGGGGCGATTTTGCAAGAGGGCGTACGCGCCTTGGACGCGGGCGACAAACATGGCAAGGGCGCGGACGACGAATCGACCCGTCGAATTGCCGATCTGCTCGATCGGGTCGGTTTGCCGGCCAACACCGTAGACCGTTATCCCCACGAATTTTCGGGCGGTCAACGCCAGCGAATCGCCATTGCGCGCGCGCTGGCCGTGTCGCCCAAAATATTGATTTGCGACGAACCGACATCTGCGCTGGACGTGTCCGTTCAGGCCCAGATTCTCGATCTGCTGCGCGACTTGCAAGCCGAATTAGGCATTGCGTACCTCTTCGTCACCCACAATTTCGGAGTGGTCGAATACCTGGCCGATCGAGTGGCTGTGATGGATGGCGGCCGTATCGTCGAAATCGGCTCGGCCGAAACCGTACTGCATGCACCGAGCCACGCCAGCACGCGCCATTTGCTGGCTGCCGTGCCACGCTTGGAAGACATATCGTGAGTGATATTGTCATCCGGTCACACTAACGCGTTATGAGAAGAAGGGCTGCCGGACATGTCAGCCGGATCTGCTCGCCCAGCATTATTCGCATCAAGTTCAACACGCGTTCCGGTGTGGCTTGAGTCAATGGGCGCTCTTCAGTCCTTGCCTCGCCAAGCGAGGCCAATCGAACGGCGGCAGCGCCCACGTCGCCCTCGATAGCTACCCGCGATACATGGCCCTCGACGACGGTGACCACGACATGGCCGTTGGCGAAGGGCAGCGATTTCACGCCAGTCACCTCGGCGCTGTGCGGCGTCAGGCGCAAGGCCCCGTGCGCTTGAAGTGCTTGTTCTCGCGCGGTACTGGGTGTCGCATCGACCGACGGAAGCAAGGCACTGCGACAACCGATCGGTGCAGAAAATGAAGCTACATGGTGTCAGCTTCGCTAATGAGCGAAAAACCCTTCATAAATAAAAGAATATCACTCCATGAAAAATCCCACCCAAACGGGTGAGATAACTGTTATTGGTTTGAAAATCAGTCCGACGTAATGTAAGAGGAGAGTAAGTTAATCAGTGTGGCGTGAGGTTTTTCTGTTTTTGTTACAAGAAATCCCTCGTTATCGATAGGTTTTAGGGGAAACCCTAGTTTTTAAGGCTGTGTGTGCCCGTGAAACTTGATTTACACAATGCAAAGGTTAATTCATAAGCGTGAATATACAGATAACAGCTGTCATGCAGATCCGGCGATATATTCGATTTTCGGATTTGTGACACATTTGTGTGAGGTTTTAATGATGGCTCCCGGCGACATCGTACCTATTTCTTTCGACAGTGCGCTTGTTGCGTTGTCCTACTTCATTGCCGTGCTGGGTTCGCTGGTCGCATTGATGGCGGCAGCCCGCATACGCAGAGTGGGCGAGTTGGGGCTGCGAACGGGGTATATCGTGCTAGCCGCGTTCGCGCTGGGGGGCGTGGGTATCTGGAGTATGCATTTCATAGGAATGCAGGCGCAGAATTTCCCTTTTCCTTTGATATTTGATTATGGCAGGACAATTGCCAGTCTTTTGGTTTCGGTATTTTTCTCTGGCTTGGCATTATGGTTTGTCGCACATTCGACGTTTTCGACGTTGCGCTGTCTTATTGGCGGCGTCATTGCTGGTGCGGGTGTCGCGGCGATGCATTACATCGGGGTTTCGGCTCTTCACATTCCCGCCGATATTATGTGGAGCAACAGTTTGCTCGTGCTTTCGGTGGCGATAGCCATCGTTGCTGCTAGCGCCGCCCTGTGGCTTGCATTCAATATCGCCTCGTTACGGCAGCGGGTATTGGGCGCTGCAATCATGGGCGCTGCCGTCTGCGGCATGCATTACACCGGGACGTTGGCGGGTACTTTTATCTGCACGACGCCCCTGGCTCGGAACGTCGATGGATTTTCGGGCATGTCCTTGCCGTACATCACCTTTTTCTTGTCCGCAGCGCTCTTGCTCGCAATGCGAGTGCAGTTGTGGCGGACGTCTAAACAATATCGCGCCGATATTTCGGCGCGCATGGATGTCTTGATATCACCTTCCGACAAACGGGTGTGGTGAGAGGGGCGGTAGGGCGGAGCCTCTATTTGCTTGTGCAGGCGCGCCGATCAATTCGATGCTCAAAGGAGCTCGACATGATTCATAGGGGAATGCCTGTGAGCTCTTGCCGTTCGAGTGTTAAGTGTTTTTGAAGCTGTCGATACGTCGATGCTGGGAGAAACGTTGTGGTGGTCGTTGTCCATCTCCTGGATGCTTGCCGACGCGTGGTTCTATCTCTATGTGTCCGGCGGCTGCCAAACACCCTGGTGGTGGCGGCTGTGCTTACGCAGGGCTCACCGCGCCGCAGATCCATGCGGTGCGCGTGGTCGCGCAAAGCCAGAACATGACCGTGACGCCCACGATATTGAGCCGCGACCGTATCGCATTGAAGGTCGCGCCCGAAGCGAGCGAATGGGATTACGCCAACGCCATTCAATTGGGCGGTGATTCGCCTGCTTTGATTCCGGCATTGCGTACTCGCCGCGCGGACACCATCGTCGAACTGGGCGACCTTCCCATCATTAGTGCGTTTTTTCGCAGCATGCGTTATTTGCAGTCCGATCGCGAATTAGTGATTCTCGTGACCCCTGGTTTGGTTCGGACGATTGCCGCCGGGGTCAACTTGCCGCTGCCTGGCGAGCGGCAGGAGGTCAGCGACTCTGGATTCAACGCCTGGGGCCACTATCTGGTAGGGCCACTGGGTCATCAGGATATGCCGGGATTCTCAAGGTGAACAATATGAAAGCGCATACCAAGGAACTGGCCGGACTCCAGCACGGCGATTGCTTTCTGTTCTGCTCTCGGGCCAATGCGGTGGCGGCCCGGTTGGGCACGGCCTTGGGCGACCGGGGTCTCTTGATTCAGGAAGTGCCGCTTTACGACAAGCTGGCCCAACGCTTGACTGAGATCGGGCCAAAACTGGTCTTTCTCGATTTCACCTTGGATCCGCTATTGCCTGGCAAGCTGTTGCACACCAGCGATCTGGCAAAGACGCTGGCCCGCATCGCTCCCGGCCTGCCTCGCGTGGCGGTGGGTTCCATCGCCGAGCCCGAAAGTGCGATCGCGGCATTGCGGGCTGGCGTGGCCGACTTCATCGATCCGAGCGGCGACCCGCAAGAAGTCCGTGATGTCGTCAACAGCGTGCTGAGCCTATCGGATGGGCAGGGCAACAGCTCGACTATGCCGGGCACCAAGCGCAGCGTGCTGGTGTTGGGGACACGTCCTGGTGTCGGGGCCAGCACCTTGGCCGTTCATCTGGCGGGGCTGCTGCAAGATCGATTGTTCGAAGCCGCACGCGCACGTAAAAGCACGGCAGAAGCGACCGAGTTGCCCTTGGCCGAGCGCGTGGCCTTGATGGATCTGGGCTTGCCTGTGGGCGATTGCCAGCTGTACATGGGCGTCAATAGCGAGTTCAGCTTCGTCGATGCCGCGCGGGAGTTACATCGAGTCGATGCGACCTTATTGGATTCGGCCATGGTCAGCGCCCGCAATGGCGTGAGCATGCTGTCGCTGCCCAAAGACATTGACGAAATGCGCAGCGTCTCTCAGTCCGAATCGCTGATGCTATTCGAGCGTATTCGAGAAACGTTCGGCATGTTGATCATGGATGCTGGCGGCTTCTCGCATCCCGAATTCGTCGGCGGTCTGGCGCGCGCATCGAATGAAACGTGGTTGGTCACCGACCAGAGCGTCGGTTCGCTGGTGTCCTTGGATGGGCAGCTCAAGTCACTCGACGCGCAGCATGTGGATATCAGCCATCTCAAGCTGGTGGTGAACCGCTACGACGAACGCTATGGCATGACGGCCATGCAGATCGCCGAGCGATTCGGCCTGCATCTGGCCGGCACCTTGCCCGACCGTGCCTTGCCCCTGATCGTGTGCGGCAATCAAGGCAAGCTGCTGCACGAGATGTCGGAACGGGATCTGTACATCCGCGCGATGACGACATTCGTGGATGCGGTCGTGGCCGAACCCGTCGGTGTCGATCGGGCACGCAACGGTTGGTTGGCGGCGTGGCTGCCCAACGTGCATCGTCGCCTGACCCCGATGTGACCCACCGATAAAAGGGCACAGGCATGAACGCAAGCATCCAGTTCGGTGACGCCACTGGGCTTGAGCGCCAGTCTGTCGGCATGTTCCGTTTCTTTGAGCGATGCCTACTCGGGTCCGAATTGCGAAACCTGATCCAATTGCGTGAACTGGCCGAGTTGGCCAAACAGCGCGACGACGCCCGACGTGAATTGCGCGATCGCAAAAACGGATCGACGCGCTCGAGGCCGAACAGGCCAAGGTCGGATCGGGCGCTCGCCGGCGGTAATATCGGGCACCGCCTGGCGGTCATGAAGACGTCTTGACGCATCGCATACCCGGCTGGTGTATGCAGATACAAAAACACCCCGCAATGCCAGAAACGGCTGCGGGGTGTTTTGTTGTGGGTTCGACAGGCGTCGGAGACGCACGTTCGAACCTACGGCACATCAGTTCACGCGGCTGCGATACTCGTTGGTGCGGGTATCGATTTCGATCTTGTCGCCAATCGCGCAGAACAAAGGTACGTTGATGTCGTAGCCGGTTGCCAGCTTGGCAGGCTTGAGCACCTTGCCTGAGGTATCGCCACGGACTGCCGGCTCGGTATAGGTGATTTCGCGCACGATGGTGGTGGGCAGATCGACCGAGATGGCGCGGCCTTCGTAGAAGGTCACTTCGGCAGGCATGGCTTCTTCGAGGTAGTTGAGCGAGTCGCCCATGCTGTCGGCCTCGATTTCATACTGGTTGTACTCTTCGTCCATGAAGACATACATGGGATCGGCGAAGTACGAGTAGGTGCAATCCTTGCGATCCAGGGTGACGACATCGAACTTCTCGTCGGCCTTATAGACGGACTCGCTGGCGCCCGCCGACAGCAGGTTCTTGAATTTCAGCTTCACCACGGCCGCGTTGCGGCCCGATTTGTTGTATTCAGCTTTCTGGACCACCAGCGGATTACCATCCACCAGCACCACGTTACCGACCCGCAATTCCTGAGCGGTTTTCATCTATTTCGTAACTCCCGGGCCAAAAGCTTTTGACCCAAATATTTAGCCACTATTTTGGCCGGTTATCACTAGGAAACCCAGAATTCTAGCGTGAATTGATGACCAAAGCATAATAAGCGATCAAGTTGTCGGCTAGATCGGACATTTCGCCCAAGTGCTCGCTCCACGCTGCGGCCTGCGTTTGCCAAGCCTGCCAGTGGGGTTTGCGCAATGCCAGCGTCAGGTGATCCGCCAGTATGCTGGCGTTGTTCGATGACTCATCGGCGTTAAACGGTGCTTCTTCTGCACCGATCGATGCTGCGCATGCGCCGAGTACTGGCCTGCCGGCGTCGGTCGAGATCGGTATGAGGGGATTCATGGCCTGCATGACACGGGCAATTTCTGCCGGACAAGCACAAGCGTCCAGCCAGGCGTCCAGTTTGACGCAGTGCGCCCCTTCTTCTTGCGGATAAATGTGCCACAGCAAGGGACGAGCGGCCCACTGTGCGCGGACGAACGAATCCTCGCCTCGCACGATGTTCAAGTCGGCACTCCACAGCAGGCGGTCGTAGTCGGGTTGAGACAGTAGGCTGAAGCGTTCGATGCGTAAAGCAGCGTGGTGAGGGTCCGCTTCGCTCACGCCTTCATTCAACGCTTGATTCAGCCATTCGGCCAAGGCCTCGGCGTGCGCTGCAACGCCATGAGGAATGGCGACGATCCATGGGCCGGTTCGCGCCAGCGCCTCGAATATCGCCCGGAGATCGATGCTCGAATAGCAAAACACGCTCGCCAGACGGGGGGCTTCCAAGACGTTGGCGGGCCGGTTTGCCGTCGACTCGTCGGTTGATTCGGGCCGGGCGAGCCGTCCGGTCTCGATGGCGTGGGCCACTTGCGGCAAGCCTATCGCACGCAATGTCGCTAGGCGGCTCGCAGGGCTGTGCTGCACGACATCGCGCATGGCCAATAAACCTGGCTCGCGCAGCAAGCCCCCGGTATCTGGCCCAAAGCCTGGAAAGAAAAAGGTTTTGCGCAGGCCGTCGCTGCGTAGCGACGCCTGCGCATGGAAGCTCGCGACCCATGATTCGGCCGACAGGTATTCGAGATTGATCCACACCGGCGGCACCGCACGCACTTTCATGGCGGCGACAAACGCGGCAGGGGGATCGCAGGCAAACGCTTCGATCACCAGATCGCCGGGCTCGAAACTCGTTCGCTTTGAATCGACAAAGGCCGAGTGCCCGGTATGAAACGAGATCGAGGCTAGCGTTTCGACGTTCCAATGCACCACCTCGATCGTGCCTAGGGACTGACGCGCCGAACTCGAGTCCAGGGCAGGTGCAAGGCGGGCAAAGCTGTGCAGATCGTCCACCCACAGCCGGACCCGCCAGCCCAGATCGTCACCCAATCTGCGGGCCAGACGCCAGCACACCCCAATATCGCCATAGTTGTCGATTACCCGGCAGAAAATGTCGACCTGCTTGCGGGAGGCAGGTGGGGCGGGCGACAAGTGCGCTGATACCATCGGCGTGTTTCCTCCCGGGTCGACCCGACGACCGATCAGTGAAAGTGCGCGGGGCCTTCGCTGGCGTCTTCCGGCAAGCCGGCATGCACCATCTCGCCGACCGGGTTGGGAAAGTAGGGCGTGCCGCAATCCTCGCAGAACTCCGCAGGCAGCAAGCCCGGTATCTGACGAATCTCGGCAACGCCCAAGGCTTTCAGTTGCGCTGCGATCTCGTCGACAACCGTCGGACGGTCTTCCGCATCGACAGCATCGTCTTCCCGGCCATACAAGGGCCACACGCAGCCATAAAACACGTCCTTGCCGTCTCTCGCGGTAAAGCTGATGCGGTACTCGTCGATGCGCGTCTCGCCGCAACCGCCAATGACGGCACGCAAGTCGGAGGGCTCCAGGCTGACACTGGATTGCAGCCAATTGACCGCCGCCGTCAGCGACAGCGGACGCAGTCGTCGATCGGCTTCGCGGTTGCTCAAGTAATAGGCATCGGGCAGCAGAAGCTCGAACCCGCAACCCGGCAGCAAACTCGCAAACGTCGGCTGGAGTTGCGTCGTCCAATCGGCCAGCGCCTGTTCGCGCGCCTGGACGGGATCGCCCGTCGCTGTTTGCCAGCGAAAGACAGGCGCACCGACCGGCACCGACACAGCCGCCACCATATAACGCGTGTCGGCCAGCATGGGGGCCGTTTCGGCGTCGCTGTGGGGCGCCTGCGCTGTCGATCCCTGTGTCAGGCTGTGTTGGCCCAGGCGACTCAACCAGGCCCAGGTTTCAGAAAACGTGCGGGGCATCTGATCGACGCTGACCAAGGCCGGAACCAGGGACAGATTCACGTTGTCGGCCAGAATGTGGCCGTGGAGGTGAGCAGTGAGGGTGGCCAGCACATCGGCCGACAGGGGGCCTTGAGGGATCACGTAGCGGGTGAACGCGACCAGCGGGGCGACGACCAGCAAGACGTCGTGCAATTGCCCGTCGCGCTCGATCTGGGTCGATTCCGACAGCGTTTCAGCCTGTTCGATCAGAACTTCATAAGCGCCGGTACCGAGCTCACTCAGGTGATCGAGGGCGGCTTCGAGCGTGTCGTCTTGTCCGCTCTTGAGCAATTTTGGAATCGCCGCGCCCAGTTGATCCTCCCAAAAGCGATCTTCGACGCGGCTTCCGGAACGGTCCAGACCGGTCGCCAGGGACACCAGACGCTGGGCGTCACGGTTCAATTTGGAACCACTGCGGGCACGAAAACGAGCCATTGGGCACTATCCGAATTCTGTAGTAGAACCCGCTAGTTTACCGCTAGCCGCAGCTCGGACGTAAAAAGCGGTCGGGGGATGACCCGACCTCCCATGTTGCCCGGTAATCCGGGCGATCAGGCCGCCAGCAGTTGACGCAGCACGAAAGGCAGAATGCCGCCGTGCTGGTAGTAATCAACCTCGATCGGCGTGTCGATACGCAGCAGCAGCTTGACTTCCTGCGTGCTGCCGTCTTCGCGGTGGATGGTGAGCAGCACGTCCTGCTGCGGACGAATGCCGTTTTCCAATCCGCTGATGTCGAAGGTCTCGCGACCCGTGATATTCAGGGTCGTGACGCTGTCGTTACCCAGGAACTGCAAGGGCAAGACACCCATGCCCACCAGGTTGTTGCGGTGGATACGCTCGAAACTGCGGGTGATGACTGCTTTTACGCCCAGCAACTGCGTCCCCTTGGCCGCCCAGTCGCGCGACGAGCCCGTGCCGTACTCTTCGCCGCCGAACACCACCGTGGGGGTATCGTAGGCGACGTATTTCATCGCCGCATCGTAAATCGACATTTGTTCGCCCGACGGCTGGTGCAGCGTTTCGCCGCCTTCGAAGCGGGTGCCGTCGGCTGCCGCGGGAATCATCAAGTTCTTGATACGCACGTTGGCAAAGGTGCCGCGCATCATGATTTCGTGATTGCCGCGCCGCGAGCCGTAGCTGTTGAAATCGGCCTTCTGAACGCCATGCGCTTTGAGCCAGCGCCCTGCGGGCGAGGACTCTTTGATCGAACCGGCGGGCGAGATGTGATCGGTGGTGACCGAGTCGCCGAAGATGCCCAGTGCGCGAGCGCCTTTGACCACCGGAATCGCGCCTGGCGTCATGTCGAAGTGCTCGAAGAAGGGCGGCTCGGCGATGTAGGTCGAGTCGGGCCAATCGTAAGTGTCGCCCGACACGCCTTTGATTTTCTCCCACAGCTTGCCCGGATTGCTGCGAACCTGGCTGTAATTCTCGCGGAACACTTCCGGATTCAGCGCGTACTTCATCAGTGCGTCGATTTCGTCGGCGGTCGGCCAGATATTACCCAGCCAGATGTCCTCGCCCTTGGCGTTCTGGCCCACTGGCTCGGTCATCAGGTCGCGGGTCATGGTGCCGGCAAGCGCATAGGCCACCACGAGCGGCGGCGAGGCCAGGAAGTTGGCTTTGATGTTCGGGTGGATGCGTGCTTCGAAGTTTCGGTTGCCCGACAGCACCGCCGCGCAGATCAGGTCGTTATCGACGATGGCTTCGTTCAGATCGGCCGTCAGGTCGCCCGCGTTACCGATACACGTCGTGCAGCCGTAGGCCGCCACGTCGAAACCCAGCTTTTCGAGATAGCCAAGCAAGCCCGTCTTGGTCAGGTATTCAGTAACCACCCGCGATCCGGGGGCCAGTGAAGTCTTGATGTGTTTGGGCACTGTTAAGCCAGCCTCGACCGCCTTTTTGGCCAACAAGCCAGCGGCCAGCAATACGCTGGGGTTGGAGGTGTTGGTACATGAGGTAATGGCGGCGATCAGGATGTCGCCATTCTTCACCTTCGTGCCGGCGCTGGTCGTATAGGTCTTGTCCAGTTTATCGGCCGCCTGGTTGAAACCGTTTTCGCCAATGGGTTTGGAGAACAACTCGATGAAGTTGTTTTTGACGTTGCCGATCTCGATGCGGTCTTGGGGCCGCTTCGGTCCAGCCAGCGACGGCGTGACGCTGCCCAGGTCGAGTTTGACCAGTTTCGAGTAATCGATGTCGCGCGCCTCGGGCACGCCATACATCTTCTGGGCTTTGAAATAGGCTTGGAATGCGGCGATTTCTTCCGCTGTACGACCCGTGCCTTCGAAGTACGAAATGGTGCGGTCGTCCACCGGGAAAAAACCCATGGTCGCGCCGTATTCAGGTGCCATGTTGCCGATCGTGGCGCGGTCGGTAACCGACAGGCTGGCGGTGCCCGCGCCGCAGAACTCGACGAACTTGCCCACTACTTTTTCGCGGCGCAGCAATTCCGTGATGGTGAGCACCAGATCGGTGGCGGTCACGCCTTCGCGCAACTGCCCGGTCAATTCGACGCCGACCACATCGGGCGTCAAGAAATAGACGGGCTGACCCAGCATACCGGCCTCGGCTTCGATACCGCCCACGCCCCAACCGACCACGCCGATGCCGTTGATCATAGTGGTGTGGCTGTCGGTGCCGACCAGACTGTCGGGGTAGTACACCCCGGTGGTGGTATCGCGATGAACGCCACGCGCGAGGTATTCGAGGTTGACCTGATGGACGATGCCGAAGCCCGGCGGCACCACGCCGAAGGTATCGAACGCCTGCATGCCCCACTTCATGAACTGATAACGCTCTTTATTACGCTGAAACTCCAGTTTCATGTTCAGATCGAGTGCGTCGTGCGTGCCAAAGTAATCGATCATGACCGAGTGATCGACCACCAAATCGACCGGAACCAATGGCTCGATGCTCTTGGGATTCTTGCCCATCTTGTCGGCAACCGAGCGCATCGCTGCGATGTCCGCCAACAGGGGCACACCGGTGAAGTCCTGTAGCACCACACGCGCCACCACGAACGGAATTTCCTCTTCACGCTTGGCCGTCGGTTTCCAATTCGCCAATTGGCGAACGTGCGCCTCGGTCACTTTCTTGCCGTCGCAATTGCGAAGCACCGATTCCAATACGATTCGTACCGACACCGGCAGTCTCGACACATCCACATTCAAGGCTTGCCCCAGTGCGGGCAGTGAGTAGTACTGACAGGACTGCTGGCCGATCTTGAAATTTTTCAGTGTCTTGAACGTGTTGTGCGGCATGTCTGGACTCCGTGGGTGCGTGAGGGACGGGCAGTTAACGCCTCATTTTGGAGCGTTCGGCAGAGTTTGTCATGCGTCGAGATTTCCGACGTGACGGCGCCCGTAACGCAACAGGGAAGCATTGCTATCTTATATCTTATATAAGACCTGAGTGAGCAAGGCAAGTTCCCGTCCGTAAATGCTTGCCCGCAAGCAATTGGCATGCTCAGGGGGACGCCGTTTTTGTCTCGCTCGCCATCAAGCCAAGGCGGTGCATCAGCATCCGATCGGCATCGACCTGCGGATTTGGAGTGGTAAGCAATTGCTCGCCATAAAAAATCGAACTGGCACCCGCCATGAAACACAGTGCTTGTATGCCTTCCCCCATTTGTTCACGACCGGCCGACAGACGAATTGCAGCCCGGGGCATCGTGATTTTTGCTACCGCAATGGTGCGTACGAATTCGAAGGGATCGATGGGAGCGGCATCGGCGAGCGGCGTGCCCTCGACGCTGACCAGATTGTTGATGGGCACCGATTCGGGATAGGGTGAAAGATTCGATAGTTGGGTGATGAGACTTGCTCGATCCTGACGTGATTCGCCCAGGCCGATAATGCCGCCGCAGCAGACGTGAATTCCTGCTTTGCGTACGCGGTCCAGCGTATCCAGTCGGTCTTGGTAGGTGCGCGTCGAAATGATTTGTCCGTAGAAGGCGGGCGACGTATCCAGATTGTGGTTGTAGTAATCGAGCCCCGATGCTTTGAGTGCCACGGCTTGCTCGTCGTCGAGCATCCCTAATGTCGCGCAAGTCTCCAGGCCGAGCGCTTTTACGCCGTCGATCATTTGCAGTACAGGGGTCAGGTGTCGTTCTTTTGGATTGCGCCAAGCCGCGCCCATGCAGAACCGTGTTGCTCCGTTCGCTCGTGCGGCCCGCGCGGCGTCGAGCACCGCCTCCAGCGACATCAGCTTGTCCGCCTCTACCCCAGTGTCGTACTGCGCGGCTTGGGGACAATAGGCGCAATCTTCGGAACAGCCTCCCGTCTTGATCGACAGCAGTGAAGAAAGCTGTATCCGGTTACGTTCGAAATGTTCTCGATGGGCATTTTGGGCCCGAAGAACCAAATCGATGAGTGGCAGCTCGAACAGCGCCATGACGTCAGCAACTTTGAAGGCCATTGTTATTCCATCGCAAGCTTGGCAGAACTTACCTTACTACACTGTCACGGTCTTTCTGCACAGACGACGGCCACTACGGCATCGAGTAAATCGCGCAGAGCCCGATCGTCAATCGTGAACGCAGGAGTGAGGTAGACGACGTTGCCAAAAGGGCGTACCCATACCCCGGCGTCGATGAGACGCTGCTGCAATGCCGATCGGTCTTTAATCGCATCCAGTTCTATCACTCCAATGGCGCCCATCACGCGGACATCCTTGACCCATGGGCAGGATAGACATTGAAGGAGCGCGGACTTCATGGTTTGAGACAGCGCGGCAACGTGCTGGAGGCGAGGTTCTCGCTCGAACAGATCCAGCGACGCGTTCGCCGCGGCGCATGCCAGCGGATTGGCCATAAAAGTGGGGCCGTGCATGAGGGCGTGTCGCGGATCGTCCGACCAGAACGCCTCGAAAATGCGCTCGCTGGCAATCGTTGCAGCCAGTGGCAGCGTCCCACCGGTCAAAGCTTTCGACACGGTGATGATGTCCGGCTTTATGCCAGCGTGTTCGAACGCGAACATCGTTCCAGTGCGTCCGAATCCAGTGAATATCTCATCGAAAACAAGCAGTAATCCGTGACGATCTGCCATCTCTCGCAGAGTCCGTAAGGCTGCCGGTGAGTGAAATCGCATGCCACCCGCGCCTTGAACCAGAGGTTCCACCACTATTGCGGCAATGTCATGCGCGTGGTGTTCGAGAAAGCGGTTCAGCACGGCTGTCGTCTGTGCATCGCAAGGCAAGTCGGCGATCTCGTGCTGCGCCAGAAAGCCTTGGAACCTGCCGTGCATCCCGGTTTCGGGATCGCATAAGGCCATCGTGCCGATCGTATCGCCGTGGTAGCCATGCTTGAAAGCCAGGATCTTCGTGCGTCTGCAGTCACCCCGGTTGATCCAGTACTGAAACGCGATTTTCATGGCGACTTCGACCGAAACCGATCCGGACTCGGTAAAGAACACGCGATCCAGACCCGGTCCCAGCAACGCACATAGCCGACGAGCGAGTCGTAGTGCCGGTTCGTGTGTCAGGCCGCCGAACATGATGTGGGGCAGCGTTTCCAACTGCTCGCGCACGCGCTGTGCAATATATGGATGGTTGTACCCGTGGCATGCTGTCCACCATGCGGCTACGCCATCGATCAGACGGCGCCCGTCTGTCAATTCGATGGAGCTGCCATCCGTCCTGGCCACCGGCAAGGGCAGAGAAACGGTCTTCATCTGTGCGTAGGGCAGCCAAATGTGTTGATGGCCGGGTCCATACCAGTCTGGTAGATCATCAAACATGAGCAATGGCGTCCGTGCGAGTGTGTATTCGGAGCAGCTTATCTCCGCTGAGGCTTCTGTTTGTTTCCCCTCCCTTATTGGTCGCAATGTCAAAATTCGATACGTTGTTTCTCCGCGTGCAAGCAGCAGACGAGGCATTACACATCAGGCGTCGGCTTCGCTGCGTAACACCAGACGGACCCGGCGCGATAAAGATAGACGGCCGCACGCTGCGCAACTTTTCCAGCAACGACTACCTCGGCCTTGCGCGTCACCCGAGCCTGGTGCAACGTGCGCATGAATGGGCCCTTACTCACGGAGTGGGGGCACAATCCTCAAGGCTGGTCTGTGGTCACTTCGCGATACACGAAAAAATAGAATCGAAGATCGCTCGGGCCAAAGGAACCGAAGCGGCATTGTTGATGACGTCGGGTTGGCAAGCTAACGCCTCGGTACTGCCTGCTTTATTGAATGCCGCATCGAAAACAGGGGCGCCGCGTGTGTACGCGGATCGTCTCAATCATGCGAGCTTGCATCATGCTTGCCAAGCCGCCGGCGTCCGGCAGATTCGGTTCAAACATAACGATCTTTCGGATCTCGAACGTCTTCTGGTGTCGCACTCGGAGCGTCCGGGGCCGTGCTTTATCGTCACCGAGAGCGTATTCAGTATGGATGGCGATCGTGTCGATGTCGTGAGGCTCGCCGATATCGCGGCTCGGCATCGTGCATTCGTCTATCTCGACGAAGCCCATGCGACAGGCGTCATTGGCCCCCATGGCATGGGCTTGTCGGCACTCGCCAATGGCGGGGTCGATCTGGCAATGGGTACATTCAGTAAAGCATTGGGTGGATTTGGTGCCTATGTTGCCGGTTCGAGCGCAATGTGCGATTTCCTGGTGAATAAGTGCTCAGGATTCGTGTTCAGTACATCCTTGCCGCCTGGCGTACTCGGTGCAATAGACGCGGCGCTCGACATGACGATCAGTGGGGCGGCCGCGCGCTCCGGTCTGGCGAGGCAATCGAATCGGCTGCGTAGCGCCTTGCGGATGTTGGGTTTCGAGGTTGGCGCATCGTCGACGCAGATCGTCCCGGTGATGGTTGGCGACGCCGCGCGCGCACTGCAATGGAGCGCGGCCTTGGAGGCCGCCGGCTTTCTGGTCGTGGCCATTCGCCCACCGACCGTGCCGGTCGGGACAAGCCGCTTGCGCATCGTTTTGAGTGCGGCGCATACCGATGAGGATGTGGACGCGTTGATGGCGACGTTGGCCGACATCATGAGGCGCGACGGCGGCTGGCGCGAGGCGGGGGCATCGTGATGAAGTCGCCGACATTGGTTTTCGTGCATGGCTGGGGTATGGACGCTGCGATGTGGGACGCATTGCGTGCTGCGCTTGACGAGTGGCCGCACGTGACGATGGAAGCGGGTTATTTTGGGCAGGACACGAAGATCGAAGCGGATACCAGGGCAAGGTACGATTTGCCGGTCGGGCTCGCGGCCTTTATTCTCGTGGGCCACTCTTACGGTTTCATTCAGGGCCTGAAGCGCTGTCTCGATATGCCCTCATGTCGGGGTTTGATCAGTATCAATGGATTTCCTCGTTTCGCCCAGGCGCAGGACTTCCCGGAGGGCGTCGCGCGACTGGTTATCGATGGCATGATTTCTCGTCTGGCGTTGCGGCCAAAGGGTGTCGTAGGCGAGTTTCGAAGGCGCTGTGGGCTAGGTGGTTTTTTTTCAGAACCCCAGCGAGTGCCGCTTGAACGTGATCTTCGATCGATGCGTGACGGAGACGAAAGCTCGCGATTGCAAAAAAGCGGCTTGCCGCTCCTGGTCTTGGCAGGAACGCGCGATCCGATCGTGTCGGCGAGCATGACGTGCGCTGCATTCGACGTGCACTCATCGGCCGACAGCAAAGCGCAGGATCTGGATCCTGCAAGGGTCGTGTCGATTGAGTGGTGCAAGAACGGAGGGCATCTTTTGCCGCTCTCGGACGCTGCATGGTGCGCGGCGCGTATTCGATCATTTTTGAATGCCTTGCAAGTGCCCCCATCGCCCGAACGTGCCGTTTTTCTCCGCCACGCTCAGATAGCCGCTCGATTCGGAATGGCGGCAGACGACTACGATCATCATGCCGATGTTCAACGCAAAGCGGCGGCGACACTAGGCGAAATGATCGGTGCGCTCCATTTGCCAGCGAGTCCACGCATTTTGGAGATCGGTTGCGGGACGGGATTTCTCACTCGCGCGCTAGCGAGCCGTCTGAGCACCGCCGAGTGGACCATCACCGATATTGCGGAGCCCATGGTACGGAAGACGCAAACGGGCGTGAGCTTGCGTGGCAGTGTTCGGTTCACGACGATGAATGGCGAGTATCCGACCCTGCCGCCGGATGAGCGCTACGACCTGATCTGTTCCAGCCTGGCGGTGCAGTGGTTCGATGATCTGGATGGGGGCTTGGCACGCCTGGCAGCCTATCTGGCGCCGGGTGGATATCTGGCCATTTCGACCTTGGCGAGCGACACGTTCGTCGAATGGCGTCGAGCGCATGAGGCTTGCGGGCTGAAAGCGGCTACGCCGGCCTATCCAATTCCAGCGCATATCGGTGCGAACTTGCGGGTCATGCGTGACACGATCCGAAGCGAGCATATCGTGTGTCGTCACAACGATGGTCTGGGGTTCTTGCGCCGACTCAAACGCATCGGTGCCGGTACGCCTGCGGCGGGCGGTGCAGTCACAAGTACGGCAGCATTACGGCGCGTCCTGGCCCGTTTCGATTCGGACGGGGCCGCCATCACCTACCACCTCGTTTATGGCCTATGGCGCAGACCGGCTTCGCCACCGCGTGGTGTTTTCGTTACCGGTACGGATACGGGCGTCGGAAAGACGCTCACGGCGGCGGTCTTGGCGCGAGCGTGGCAAGCTGACTATTGGAAGCCTTGTCAGACCGGACTCGGCGTCGAGGCAGGCGATACGGAAACGGTTGCGAAACTCGCTCAGATGTCGGATGAGCGCTTGCATCGCCCCGCGTATGCCTTGCAAGCGCCGCTTTCGCCGTGGGATGCCGCCAGGATCGAGGGCATCAAGATCGATATGGCACGCTTTACGCTGCCCCGGACCGAGGCGCCGCTGGTCGTGGAGGGGGCGGGCGGCGTGTTCGTTCCTATCACGGATACGGCAATGATGATCGACCTGATCGGTGACTTGGGCCTTGCCGTCGTGTTGGTCGCAAGGAGCGGACTCGGGACGATCAATCACACCTTGCTCAGCCTCGCGGCCTTGCGCAGTCGGGGTATACCTATTGTCGGCGTGGTGATGAGCGGCGTGCTTTCTCCTGGTAATCGAGATGCAATCGAGCGTTTTGGCCAGGTGAAAGTGCTGGCTGAAATCCCCGTCATTCAAAACGTCGATGCGGCTGCGATCTGTCGTTTGATTCAGCGGATGCCGCGATGGGACATCGTAGAGGCGTGGATACACGACAAAAAAATGCCGCTCGATTGAGCGGCATTCATGGCTTGTTTGTCGAATCCAGTATTTGAATTCGCCGTCACTCATTGAATGCTGACTTGGGCGTCCTTGACCACCTTGGCCCAGGTTGCGCGTTCGGCCTTGATGTCCTCGCCAAACTTGCTGGCGGGAATGAACGTCAGATCGGAGCCGGCGCTGGCCACTTTCTTGATCAACTCAGGCGAGGCCAGCACTTTCTTCAGCGCTGCTTCCAATGTTTGCACCGCTTGAGCGGGCGTGCCCTCGGGCGCGACGATACCGAACAGGTTGTTGGCGGCGAAACCCGGTACACCTGCTTCCTCGGCGGTCGGCACGTCAGGCAGGCTGGCCACTCGCTGAGTCGAGCCGACGGCCAACATTTTCAGTCGCCCGGCCTGCACCAGCGGCAGCGAGCCGGTGATGCTGTCCCACATCATCGACGACGTGCCGGTGACGACCTCGGGCAGGGCCTGCGAGCTGCCTTTGTACGGAATGTGTTGCAGCTTGACGCCAGTTTTCAATGCGAACAGTTCCGACTCCAAGTGCGACAGCGTGCCAGCTCCTTGCGAGGCGAAGTTGTACTTGTCGGGCGAGGCTTTCAGATAGGTCACCAGTTCAGCCACGTTCTTGACGGGCAAACTGGCCGGGACCACCAGCGCGTGCGGGGCGTAACCCACGCCTGCGACCGGGATAAAGTCGGTGGTCAGATCGGCGGGTTTGTTGGCGTACAGCGCATCGGCGATGGCCTGATTGGTCACGGCGCTCAGATGCAGCGTATAGCCATCGGCAGGGGCCCGGGCCGCTGCACCCAAGCCGATCATTCCACCGGCTCCGGCACGGTTTTCGACCACGACCGATTGTCCTAATTCGGTCGACAGCGCTTGGCCCACTGCACGCGCCATGACGTCCGTAGCACCTGCGGGCGGGAACGAGATGATCAGGGTAATGGGCTTTTCGGGATAAGCCGCGTGCGCCAGGGTGGAAACGCCTAGGATGCTGGCGGCGAACGCGGTGGCGATCAGACGCGGCGAGACGCTGCGGGCGAGGGCGGAGACTACGGCACGGCGAAACATCATGACGATCCTATAACGATGGAATGATGGTGGTGAGCTGGGAAGAGTTGTCCCAATCTGACACGCTCGAACTCAGAACGTAAGCAATGTATGTGCCAGTTTCGAAATATGACGGTAAAGCGCAATGAGCAGGGGGTGGTTGGTACACCCTCATGTGGCCCTTCAGTTGTATTCGATTCATGATGGTGCGTGGCGGCCCGTTATTGCATTCGAAGTGCACCAATGAAGTGCAGAGTTATCCACAGAACCCAAGTGAAGCACCGACGTCCAGGGCCGATATGTATCGCGGCTGGGCAACGCTCGTTGATTGAAATCCATCGCTTGGCCGGGCACGCATCAGCCGGCCGGGCCAATTCATTCTGATCGATTAATGAATTTAAGGATTGGCTTTCTAATTCTACGGTGTAGAATTAGGGTGTTATCAAATTTCAATCATTCAGGTTGACGGGCAAAATTCGCCACGCACAGAACACGTTCCGATCAGGGTGCAGGTCTCAACCGACGGCGCTTCGGCGCATCACGAAGGCGTTCCTATGCACCAAAAAGAATCTTTTTTCAATCTGCACGACGAGCGTGGTGTCTTGCGCATTTCTATCGGCGTCTCGCTGCTCGTTGCGTCTATTGGCTTGATCTTCGGCTTGGCTTCCGGTTCGTTCTCGATTGTCTTCGATGGTGTCTACTCGCTTATCGACGCAGGCATGAGCGTGTTGTCGCTCGTGGTGGTTCGCTTGATCGGCTCGTTCGCGACATCAATGGATATTTCGCATCGGCTGAAAGAGCGCTTCTCGATGGGCTTCTGGCATTTCGAACCCATGGTGCTGGCGCTGAATGGCATGTTGCTGACCGGAGTCGCTATTTATGCGCTGATCAATGCGGTCAGTAGTTTGCTGTCGGGTGGACGCAGTCTGGATTTTGGTTGGGCCGTGGCCTATACCGTCTTGACGGTCATCGTGTGCGCGACAATCGCATGGGTCGAGGCACGCGCCAATCGAAAGATCAAATCCGACTTTCTGCGAATGGATGTCAAGGGCTGGATCATGGCCGCCAGCATAACTTCGGCATTGCTGATTGCATTCTGCATTGGTTATGCGGTCCAAGGGACTGCGCTGCAATGGATCTCGCCTTACATCGATCCTGCGGTGCTGGCGCTGGTTTGTCTGGTCATTATCCCCATGCCCATTTCATCGGTTCGCCAAGCCTTGGGGGAGGTGTTTCTCATTACTCCGCAAGATCTGAAACGCCATGTGGATGCTGTCGTCGGCGATTTCGTCGAACGGCACGGTTTTGGCGAATTTCGATCTTATGTGGCGAAGGTGGGGCGGTCGCGCGCCATCGAGATATACGTCATCGTGCCCCCGGCGCAGGGCTTGCGAGACCTCTCCGAATGGGACGCTTTGCGAGACGAAATCGCCGAAGCCATCGGCAGTGCAGGACCCGACCGATGGCTGACCGTCGTGTTCACGGCGGATGCCGAGTGGACAGGATGAGTGCGCCTTTTGCTTACGAACCGAGTATCAGAAAAAATCAATTGGAAAAGACATGCCAACTACAACGAAAATTTCATCCACCGAACCGATCATCAAACTTCGTCCTCTCGAACGCGAAGATCTTTATTTCGTTCACCAGATGGATAACAACGCGAGCGTCATGCGTTACTGGTTCGAAGAGCCTTTCGAGACTTTCGCCGAATTGTCGGCGCTATACGAAGAGCACATCCACGACCAGCGCGAGCGTCGATTCGTGGTGGAACATGCGGGTACCAAAGCCGGTTTGGTCGAATTGGTCGAAATCGATCACGTGCATCGGCGCGCCGAGTTCCAGATCATTGTCGCACCGGACCATCAAGGCAAGGGCATCGCGTCGAAAGCGACTCGACTGGCGATGGAGTATGGCTTCATGGTGCTCAATCTGAACAAGATCTATCTGATCGTCGATAAAGAGAATCAGAAGGCGCTACATATTTATCAAAAGCAGGGTTTCGAAGTGGAAGGCACACTGCGGCACGAGTTCTTCATCCACGGGCAATACCGCGATGTCACTCGCATGTGCCTGTTCCAGAAGGATTATTTGGCCATGCACCGTCCAACCAGCCCGGCCTTGCTGCGACCGACTGCACAATAAAAAGCCCCCCGTAAGATGGACCTGGATCCAGGCTTCGGGGGGCAGTTCAATACGAGCCCGTATGCAGTGCGATCATTGACCAAATCGGTCAGCGAAATCGCCGCCAATGGGCTCGGGTATTACACCGAGACAGTGTCTGCCACGTCCTTATAGTCGGCGATCTGATCGAAGTTCAAATACTTGTAGATCTTATCGCCGTTTTCATTGATGACGCCGATATCCGCCATGTATTCATCCTTGGTCGGAATCCGGCCCAGGCGCGAGCAAATGGCAGCCAGCTCGGCCGAACCCAGGTACACATTGGTGTTTTTACCCAGACGGTTCGGGAAGTTGCGAGTCGACGTGGACATCACGGTTGCACCTTCGCGCACCTGAGCCTGGTTACCCATGCACAGCGAGCAACCCGGCATTTCCATGCGCGCTCCGGCCACGCCCAGAACACCGTAATGGCCTTCCTCGGTCAACTGAGCCGCATCCATCTTGGTGGGCGGTGCGACCCACAGCTTGACCGGAATATCGCGCTTGCCTTCCAGTAGCTTGGAGGCCGCGCGGAAATGTCCGATATTGGTCATGCAGCTGCCGATGAACACTTCGTCGATCTTCGCGCCGGACACGTCCGACAGCGTTTTCACGTCGTCGGGGTCGTTCGGGCAGGCAACGATAGGTTCGTGTACGTTGGCCAGGTCGATCTCGATGACGGCCGCGTACTCGGCATCCGCGTCGGGTTCAAGCAGCTTCGGATCGGCCAGCCAGGCTTCCATTGCTTTGATGCGACGGGCCAGCGAACGCTCGTCTTCGTAGCCGTTGGCAATCATCCACTTCAGCATCACGATGTTGCTGTTGATGTATTCGATGATGGGCGCTTGATTCAATCGCACGGTGCAACCAGCGGCCGAGCGTTCGGCCAAGGCATCGGACAGTTCGAAAGCCTGTTCGACCTTCAAGTCGGGCAGACCTTCGATCTCCAGTACGCGCCCGGAGAAAATGTTCTTTTTGTTCTGTTTGTCGACCGTCAGCAGCCCTTGCTTGATGGCATACAGCGGAATCGCATTGACCAGGTCGCGCAGCGTGACGCCGGGTTGCAGCTTGCCTTTGAAGCGCACCAGCACCGATTCAGGCATGTCCAGGGGCATCACGCCAGTGGCTGCGGCGAACGCCACCAGGCCCGAGCCAGCCGGGAACGAGATGCCGATCGGAAAGCGGGTGTGCGAATCGCCACCCGTGCCAACCGTGTCGGGCAGGAGCATGCGATTCAACCATGAATGAATGACACCGTCGCCCGGACGCAGAGAGATGCCGCCACGGGTGCTGATGAACTGAGGCAGCGTGTGGTGCGTTTTGACGTCCACAGGTTTGGGATAGGCTGCCGTGTGGCAAAACGACTGCATGACCAGATCGGCCGAGAAACCCAGGCACGCCAGATCTTTCAGTTCGTCGCGCGTCATCGGGCCGGTGGTGTCCTGGCTGCCTACCGAGGTCATGCGCGGTTCGCAGTAGGTACCGGGGCGCACGCCTTGACCTTCAGGCAAGCCACAAGCGCGACCGACCATCTTCTGTGCCAGCGAGTACCCACGCGTGCTGGTGGCGGGATTGCGCGGCAGGCGGAACAGCTCGGACGGGGCCAGATCTAGCGCCTCGCGCGCTTTGGCCGTCAGGCCGCGGCCAATGATCAGCGGAATACGGCCGCCGGCACGCACTTCGTCGAACAGAACGTCCGATTTGACGGTGAATTCAGCGATGACTTCGCCGTTCTTCAAGGCCACACCTTCATAGGGGCGCAGTTCGACGACGTCGCCCATGTTCATCTGCGAAACGTCCAATTCGATCGGCAAGGCGCCAGCATCTTCCATCGTGTTGTAGAAAATGGGGGCGATCTTACTGCCCAGACAGACGCCGCCAAAGCGTTTGTTGGGAACGTAGGGGATGTCTTCGCCGGTGAACCACAGTACCGAATTGGTGGCCGACTTGCGTGACGAGCCGGTGCCGACCACATCGCCCACATAGGCGACCAGATGGCCTTTGTCCTTCAAGCCATTGATGAAGCCGACCGGGCCGGTTTTGCCGGGCTCTTCCGGGGTGATGCCGTCGCGCGGGTTCTTGAGCATGGCCAAGGCGTGCAGCGGAATGTCGGGGCGGCTCCAGGCGTCGGGTGCGGGGGACAAATCGTCGGTGTTGGTCTCGCCGGTCACCTTGAATACGGTGATGGTCAAACTCTGGGGCACTTCCGGACGGCTGGTGAACCACTCGGCATCGGCCCAGCTTTGCAGTACAGCGCGGGCATTGGCGCAGCCGCCGTCGGCGCGTTCCTTAACATCATGGAACGCGTCGAACATCAGCAGGGTTTTCTTCAAACCCTCGGCAGCGATGGTGCCCACTTCGGCATCGCCCAGCAGTTGAACCATCGGGCCGATGTTGTAGCCGCCCAGCATGGTGCCCAACAGTTCGGTGGCGCGCGCGCGAGAGAGCAACGGGCACTTCTCGGTGCCCAGCGCGACGGCAGCCAGATAGGAGGCTTTGACCTTGGCGGCATCATCCACGCCCGCAGGCACGCGATGCGTAAACAGATCCAGCAGGACCTCATCCTCACCCGCAGGCGGCGACTTGAGCAGCTCGATGAGATCGGCGGTTTGTTGGGCCGACAGCGGCAGGGGGGGAATACCCAGCGCAGCGCGTTCAGCAACGTGTTGGCGATAAGAGGCGAGCATGTCAGATCCTGATGGCAGGTTGGAATACCCCCATTGTAAGATGGGGCATCCGGCGCATCAAGAGTCTTGTATCTTATATAAGACGTGCTGTGTCACAATTATCATGTAACGCTAGGCTCTGATGGCGAGACCCCTGGCACGTCGATTGCTGAGTAAGGGTTTTCCATGCTTCGTGCTTTTGTGCGTAGCCACGTCAAGGAGTGTCTCATGTCGAAATTCATGTCTGCACGTACCCGAAATATCGCTTGGTCTGCCTTTGGCGCAATGGTGTTGTCCGGGTCGGTAATGGCCGCCAGCACTGACAGCCGCGCAATCGACGAGCAGTACAAGCGCGATGTCGCGGCCTGCAACAGCGGCCAGTCCCACCAGGACAAGCGTACCTGCTTGCAAGAAGCCGGCGCAGCGCGCCAGGAGGCCCGCCGCGATCGTCTGATGCGCAGTGGTACAGCCTATGAAACCAATGCTATTCAGCGTTGCGCCCGCCTGCCGGCCGAGAACCGCGCGGCTTGCGAAGCGCAGATGAGTGGTCAGAACACCACCACGTATGGCAGCGTCGGTGGTGGCGGTGTGATTCGGGAAACCACCATTACCGTGCCTGTCGGCACGCCGGGTTCGACCACCGGCACGGCCGCACCGGCGACGGGTTACGCGCCCCCCCCGCCTGCAGGGGGCTACAGCAATCCGGGTTACGCCCCGGCGCCTGCTGCCCGCCCGTCGACCATGACGCCGCCAGCTGTGCCGGCCCGGCCGTCGCAACCCAGCTATGGCACGCAGCCGGGCTACGGTAGCCAGCCCGCTGCGCCGGTTTATACGCCGCCGCCCGCACCTGCCACGCGCTACTAAGTTGTAGCCGCGTCGTGCCTGACAAACCCAGGCCCGGTATCAAACCGGGCCTGGGTTTTTTCACGTCAGGGGCGTTCTTACGCTTCGTTCTTAGTCTTGATAGAAAGCTTCGTTCTTGGCATTCTCATTCAGCGCGTCAGCAGCAACGAAGTCCAGACCGTCACCATGGCAAAAATGCCCAGCAGGCATCCCCCCCAAAAGCCAACCACCGGCCACTTGACCGCCAGCGGCAGATCGCGCGGATCGACGTTCTTCAACAGCTTGTTTGCGTCACCGATCAAGGACCAGGTCGTGCGGGGAAACGAGATGCGAAAAAAATAATCCAGCGTGATGGCCGCCTGGATCGAGAACGGATACTGATGGAACGCGCGCTTTTCCAGGTAAGGATGCTGGAAGGCCGCATTAATGCGTCGGCTGGTTAGAAACAGCACGGCGCCGCTCACGCTGGCTGCGGCGAAACAGGCCACCAGCAGGCTGAACGAAAAGGTGAAAACGTAAGTCAGAACAGAATTCATGAGGAAAGAGGGCTAGAGCGTTAACGGCGTGAGCGGACGGGCTCGATGTTCTCAGCACGCGATCGCGGACTGCATCGAAGGCCAGAAGCATAATGCATCGCGCGGGCCGGAAAGTCTTCCAAACCCGCGCGAGGTTACTGCGTGAGGCAATACGCCGAGTTGTCTTAGATCACGTACATGTCCACATACTCATGCACCGGCATCTTCTCCAGCGCCGCTTGATCCAGCGACACTTCCAGAATGCGCTGTTGTTGCTTGGTCGGGAAGCGCCGCGCAAGGTTGGTGCGGAACTTCGCTTCCAGCAGCGGAATGCCATCGGTGCGACGACGTTTATGTCCGATCGGGTATTCGCAGACGATCTCGTCCAAGGCGCTGCCGTCATTGAATTCGACGGTCAGCGCATTGGCGATCGAGCGTTTGTCAACGTCGTGATAATCACGGGTATAGGCGGGATCCTCGATGCACACGATCTTGTCGCGCAGGGCATCGATGGCGGGGTCGTTCGCGACGTCGTCTTCGTAGTCGGCAGCAGTCAGGCGGCCGTATAGAATGGGAACGGCCACCATGTACTGCACGCAATGATCGCAGTCGGCGGGATTGTTCAGTGGACCCTTCTTGTCGATGATGCGGATGCACGCCTCGTGCGTGCGGATGGTCACCCGCTTGATGTCTTCGGCGCGTTTGCCACTGGCCTTCAAGCGTTCATGAAGCTCCATAGCGCATTCGACTGCGGTTTGCGAGTGAAACTCGGCCGGGTAAGAAATCTTGAATAGCGCGTGCTCCATCACATAGCTGCCATACGGGCGCTGGAATTTGAAGGGCTGACCTTTGAACAGCACGTCGTAGAAGCCCCAGGTTTTCGCAGACAACACCGACGGATAGCCCATTTCGCCCGTCTTGGCGATCAGGGCCAGACGCACCGCACGACTGGTCGCATCGCCCGCCGCCCAACTCTTGCGGCTGCCCGTGTTGGGGGCGTGGCGATAGGTGCGCAGGCTTTGTCCATCGACCCAGGCCAGCGACACGGCATTGAGCACTTCCTCGCGGTTCAGCCCCAGCATCTGGGCAACCACTGCGGTCGAGGCGACCTTCACCAGAACCACGTGATCCAGACCCACCCGGTTGAACGAGTTCTCCAAGGCGATACAGCCCTGGATTTCGTGTGCCTTGATCATGGCAGTCAGCACGTCGCGCATGGTCAAGGCGCCGCGACCGGCTGCCACGTTGTTGCGTGACAGCCAGTCGGCCGTGGCCAGGATGCCGCCCAGGTTATCCGACGGATGGCCCCATTCGGCAGCCAGCCAGGTGTCGTTAAAGTCCAGCCAGCGGATCATCGTGCCGATGTTGAAAGCGGCCTGAATGGGATCGAGCTGGAACTGCGTGCCTGGCACTTTTGCACCATGCGGCACGACCGTTCCCGGCACGACAGGCCCCAGCAATTTCGTGCAGGCCGGATACTCCAGTGCCTCCAGGCCGCAGCCCAGGGTATCGATCAAGCAGTTGCGTGCCGTTTCATAGGCCAGCGTGCTGTCGATTTGATAGTTGAGGACGTAATCGACGATATCGACCAGGACTTGATCGGGATCGGGACGGACGTTGGAAATCGGGGCGGACATATTCTGCGCTTCCTGTTTACTTGCGTTTCTTGAGCGGGACGAAGCTCTGGTCTTCGGGGCCCACGTAGTTGGCGGTAGGGCGGATGATCTTGTTGTCTACACGCTGTTCCAGCACGTGCGCCGCCCAACCGGCGGTGCGTGCAATGACGAATAGCGGCGTAAACATGGCGGTCGGCACGCCCATCATGTGATAGCTGACCGCAGAGAACCAGTCGAGATTGGGGAACATTTTCTTCGCATCCCACATGACCGTTTCCAGGCGTTCGGCGATGTCGTACATCTTGGTGCTGCCGCCCGATGCCGACAATTTGCGCGCCACTTCTTTGATGACCTTATTGCGCGGGTCGGAGATCGTATAGACCGGATGACCGAAACCGATCACCACCTCTTTGGCCTCGACCCGACGACGAATGTCGATTTCGGCCTCGTCGGGATTGGCATAGCGCTTTTGGATATCGAAGGCCACTTCGTTGGCACCGCCGTGTTTCGGTCCTCGCAATGCTCCGATCCCGCCGGCGATGGCCGAGTACATATCCGAACCCGTACCGGCAATCACCCGGGCAGTAAAGGTCGACGCGTTGAACTCGTGCTCGGCATACAGGTTGAGCGATACGTGCATGGCGCGCACCCACTCCTGGCTTGGCGCAGTGCCATGCAGCAGGTGCAGAAAATGACCGCCGATGCTGTCGTCGTCGGTATGGACGTCGATGGCGCGGCCGTTGTGGCTGTAGTGATACCAATACAGCAGCGCCGAACCCAGGCAGGCCATCAGCTTGTCGGCAATGTCGCGAGCGCCTGCGGCGCTGTGATCGTCGCGCTCGGGCAAGACGCAGCCCAGCACCGAGACGGCGGTGCGCAGCACATCCATGGGATGGCTGGCCGCGGGCAGGGCTTCCAGTGCGTCTTGAACGGCAGCGGGCAATCCGCGCAGACTTTTCAGCTTGGCTTTGTAGCCACGCAATTCGCCCTCATTGGGCAACTTGCCGTGTACCAACAGATAGGCAATTTCTTCGAATTCAGAGGTTTGTGCAATATCCAGAATGTCGTAGCCACGATAGTGCAATTCGTTGCCATTCTTGCCGACGGTACACAGCGCGGTATTGCCTGCTACGACGCCGGACAGGGCGACGGATTTCTTGGGTTTGAATTCCGGTTTTGCAAGCTCTTCATGACTGGTCGGCTGTTTTTTTTCGGTGCTCGCCATCGTCTCTCTCCTTGTGGGGGACTACTCAAAACAAATAGGCCGGGGGGGGGGCGTCGATCAACGTCCTTGCTGCTTGGCAAACAGGGTGTCGAGCTGCGACTCGTAGGCGTGATAGCCGATACGGTCATACAGTTCCTCGCGGGTTTGCATGGTGTCCAGCACGTTCTTTTGATGCCCATCGCGCCGAATCGCGGTATAGACGTTTTCGGCCGCTTTATTCATGGCACGAAATGCCGACAGGGGATACAACACCATGCCGACGCCGACCTCGCGCAACTCGTCTACGGAAAACAGCGGGGTCTGACCGAACTCGGTGATGTTGGCCAGGAGCGGCACGCTGACTGCATCGGCAAATTTCCGATAAGTGGGGAGGTCATAGGCGGCCTCGGCAAATATGGCGTCGGCGCCGGCTTTTACGCAAGCTTGCGCGCGTTCGATGGCGGCATCCACGCCATGCGAGGCGATGGCATCGGTGCGAGCGATCAGATAGAAACTGTCGTCCGTGCGGGCATCGGCGGCGGCTTTGACACGATCGGCCATTTCTTCGGTCGAGACGATTTCCTTGCCTGGTCGATGGCCGCAGCGCTTGGCGCCGACCTGATCTTCGATATGGCAGGCGGCCGCGCCAAACTTGATCAGGCTTTTGATGGTGCGTGCGATATTGAAAGCCGAAGCACCGAAACCGGTGTCGATATCGACCAAAAGCGGCAGCTCGCACATGTCGGTGATGCGGCGCACATCGGTCAGCACGTCGTCGAGCGTGTTGATGCCCAGATCGGGCAGGCCCAGCGATCCAGCGGCGACACCGCCACCAGACAGATAGATCGCGCGGTAGCCGGCACGTTTGGCCAACAGCGCGTGGTTGGCATTGATCGTGCCGACGATTTGCAGGGCTTGCTCGGCAAGCAGGGCAGCGCGAAAGCGCTCACCGGGCGTAGTGGGGCGGGGCATGCGGTCTCCTCTTTTATAGGTATCGGGCCCGCGCAGGCACCCGCGCAGCTTGAGGCTTATTTCAGCAGGTGCTGAACGCCGTCACGCTCTTCCAACAGTTCCTTCAGGGTGAAGTCCATGCGCTCGCGCGAGAATGCGTCGATGTCCAGATCCTTGACGACGGTGTATTCGCCATTTTGCGTGGTGACCGGCAGACCGTAGATGATGCCTTCGGGAATGCCATAGGCACCGTCCGAGGGCACACCCATGGTGACCCATTTACCGTTGGTGCCCAGCACCCAGTCGCGGATGTGGTCGAGGGCGGCGTTGGCTGCCGATGCCGCCGACGACAGGCCGCGTGCTTCGATGATCGCAGCGCCACGCTTGCCCACCTTGGGGATGAACGTGTCACGGTTCCAGGCGTCGTCGTTGATCAGCGCAGGCAGGCTTTCGCCCTTCACGGTGGCGAAACGCGTGTCCGGGTACATCGTAGGCGAGTGGTTGCCCCACACGACCAGCTTTTCGATGTCGGCCACGGGCTTGCCGGCCTTGGCCGACAGCTGCGACAGTGCACGGTTGTGATCCAGACGCAGCATGGCGGTGAAGTTCTTGGCGGGCAGGTCTGGTGCCGACTTCATGGCGATGTAGGCGTTGGTGTTGGCGGGGTTGCCCACCACCAGCACTTTCACGTCGCGGCTGGCGACTTCGTTCAGGGCCTTGCCTTGCGCCGTGAAGATCTGAGCGTTGGCCGACAGCAGATCCTTGCGCTCCATGCCGGGGCCGCGGGGGCGTGCGCCCACCAGCAAGGCGATGTCGGCGTCTTTGAATGCGGTCAGCGGATCGCTGTGAGCGGTCACTTCTTGCAGCAGGGGGAATGCGCAATCGTCCAGTTCAATGATCACGCCCGACAGCGCCTTTTGCGCTTTCTCTTCGGGGATCTCCAGCAATTGCAGGATGACCGGCTGATCCTTGCCCAACATTTCACCTGATGCAATGCGGAAAAGCAGGGCGTAGCCGATCTGGCCGGCGGCGCCCGTAACGGCGACTCGCTTGGCGGGTTTGGACATGGTCGATCTCCGTAAAATTAGGGTTGTCGTGCGCAATAACGCGTGAACCAGTGTAATGCGCCTGACGGGCATCCTAGAAGGAAAAACAGGGGTCGTCAAATGCTCTTATATCTTATATAAGACATAAGACGTTGGACATCAGCGATGGTGCTGTGCGAAAATAGCGGGATGTCTGAAGTCCGGCCCGATACGCTCATCCGATCCGGCGCCTCGTCGAGTAAATCGGCGGGCGCGGGGGCCGCGTTTTCCCCGCTGTACCGCCAGATCAAGGCTTTGCTGGTGCAAAGCCTCGAGCAGGGCGAATGGAAGCCGGGGGAGCTCATTCCCAGCGAATTCGATCTCGCGGCACGTTTTCAGGTCAGCCAGGGCACGGTGCGCAAAGCCGTGGACGAACTGGCCGCCGAACACATGCTGCAGCGCCGCCAGGGCAAGGGCACATTCGTGTCCACCCATCATGAAGCGCGCACGCGTTTCCGATTCCTCCGATTGGCCCCCGACGACGAGGGCGAAGCCGTTCTGGCCGAGAGCCGCGTGCTCGATTGCCGCCGCTTGCGGGCCAGTGCCGAAGTCGCGCGTGCCTTGGACTTGCGAGTCGGAGAGCCGGTCGTGGCCATCCGCCGCTTGCTGTCCTTCGGCGGGGCACCTTCGGTCGTCGACGATATATGGTTGCCGGGCGTGCCATTCAAAGGCTTGACTGCCGAATTACTGCAACACAATCGGGCGCCGCTGTATGCGCTATTCGAGTCGGGTTTTGGCGTGAGCATGGTACTTGCCGACGAGAAGCTACGTGCCCTGAGCGCGCCTGCCGATATCGCCGCCATTTTGCGTATTACTTCCGAGCAGCCGGTGCTGCAAGCCGAGCGGGTATCCTACACCTACGGCGACAAGCCGATGGAGCTGCGGCGGGGGTGGTATTTAACCGAGCGGTATCACTACCGTAATAGCTTGAATTGATAGGGAGTTTTTCAGGTATTTGATGACCTGCCCGTCAATGAGCGAGAATATCGTGTTTGCCTGGACGGGCATGAAATGAAACACAGCATGACAAGATTGAGACACATACCCGTTCAAGACCCGTCCGTGTTCAAGGCTTACCCGTTCGATCTTACTCGTTCGAAGTATGCCGGTTCACAAAATGCCGGGTGAACGAAGTACCGGTTCAAGAAATACCCGTTACAGCATTATCCGTTTCAGTACGTGCACGTTTTCTGTAATTCCGTCTTTAGTAACTAGTAACGACACATTGAGGCCGTCATGACCGACACCGCGCCTAAGCCGCGTCCGCAGTTTCGCAATATCAGCGTACCGCAGATACTGAGCTATCGCCTGCCCCTGGCAGGCAAGCTGTCCATCCTGCATCGCGTCAGTGGCGCCTTGCTGTTCCTCTGTTTGCCCTTGGTCATTCTGCCCCTGTTCGCGGCCAGCGTGACCTCGCAAGCCAGTTTCGACACGGTTGCCGGTTATGTCGGCCACCCCTTGGTCAAGCTGGTGCTGTTGGCGCTCATCTGGGGCTACCTGCATCACTTCTGTGCGGGCATTCGCTACCTGATGCTGGATTTGCACATCGGTATCGATAAAGAGCAGTCCAAAACGTCGGCTGCGGTGGTGTTCGGCGCGAGCTTGACGCTCACGCTGGTGTTCGCGCTCAAATTGTTCGGGGTGTGGTAATGGCGATTTCTAAGAATTATGGCCCGTCGCGCGTGGTGGTAGGCGCCGGTTATGGCGTGAAGGACTTCATCGCCCAACGTATCACCGCTGTCATCCTGGCGGTCTATACCATCGTGTTGCTGGTCGGCGTGCTGGCCATGCCTGCCTTCACCTTCGAGAACTGGCAAGCCCTGTTCACGTTCACCGTCTTCGCCTTGCCCCTGGGTCAGATCCTGGCCACCTTGGCTTTCGTCTCGCTGGCATGGCATGCCTGGATCGGCGTGCGCGACATCTGGATGGATTACGTCAAGCCGGTGGGTCTGCGCTTGACCCTCCACGTGCTCACCATCCTCTGGTTGGTCGGGTCGTTGGCGTATTTCGCTCAAATTCTCTGGAGTATCTAGTCGTGGTCGCTGTCACTCAAAATCTGCCGCGCCGCCAGTTCGATGTGGTGGTCGTGGGCGCCGGCGGTGCCGGCATGCGTTGCTCATTGCAACTGGCTCAGGCCGGCCTGTCGGTGGCCGTGCTCTCCAAAGTGTTCCCCACCCGTTCGCATACGGTTGCCGCACAAGGCGGTATCGGTGCATCGCTGGGCAACATGAGCGAAGACAACTGGTACTGGCACATGTACGACACCGTCAAGGGGTCGGATTGGCTGGGCGACCAGGACGCCATCGAATTCATGTGCCGCGAAGCGACTAACGCGGTCTATGAACTCGAACACTTCGGTATGCCGTTCGACCGTAACGCCAACGGCACCATCTATCAGCGTCCGTTCGGCGGCCACACCGCCAATTTCGGCGAGAAACCCGTGCAGCGTGCCTGTGCGGCCGCGGACCGGACCGGCCATGCGTTGTTGCATACGCTTTATCAGCGCAACGTGGCGGCCCGTACCCAGTTCTTCGTCGAATGGATGGCCTTGGACCTGCTGCGCAACGACGATGGCGATGTGGTCGGGGTGACTGCGTTGGAAATGGAAACCGGCGAAATCTACATCCTCGAAGCCAAGACCACGGTGCTGGCCACCGGCGGCGCGGGCCGTATCTGGGCCGCGTCCACCAACGCTTTCATCAACACCGGCGACGGCTTGGGCATGGCCGCACGTGCTGGCCTGCCTTTGCAGGACATGGAGTTCTGGCAGTTTCACCCGACCGGTGTGGCGGGTGCCGGCGTGCTGATCACCGAGGGCGTGCGAGGCGAGGGCGGTATCCTCCTGAACAAGGACGGCGAGCGCTTCATGGAGCGTTATGCGCCCACGCTGAAAGATCTGGCCCCGCGCGACTTCGTATCGCGCTCGATGGACCAGGAAATCAAGGAAGGCCGCGGTTGCGGCCCCGATGGCAGCTACGTGGTCTTGAAGCTGGATCACCTGGGGGCCGACGTGATTAAAAAACGTCTGCCGTCGATTCGCGAAATCGCCATGAAGTTCGGTAACGTCGATCCCATCAAGGATCCGATTCCGGTCGTGCCCACCATCCACTACCAGATGGGCGGTATTCCGGCCAACTACCACGGCCAGGTAGTGTCCACCACGGCTGGCGAGAACAAGGTTGTCAATGGCCTGTACGCCATCGGCGAATGCGCGGCCGTGTCGGTGCACGGTGCCAACCGTCTGGGCACCAACTCGTTGCTCGACCTGGTTGTGTTCGGTCGTGCCGCAGGCAACCACATCGTCAACTCGCACCTCGAGCGTCAGCGCAATCATCAGCCGGTGCCGCAGGCATCGCTGGACTTCTCGCTGTCGCGCGTCGCCGAACTCGAATCCCGCAAGGGCGGCGAGAAGACCCAGTTCGTGGGTAACGCCATTCGTGCGTCGATGCAGGCACATTGCGGCGTGTTCCGCACGCTGAAGCTGTTGAACGAAGGCGTCGGCCAGATCGAGCAACTGGCTGAACAGGCCAAGCACATCTCGTTCGACGACAAGTCGAAGGTGTTCAACACCGCGCGTATCGAAGCGCTGGAACTCGCCAACATGACCGAAGTGGCCCGTGCCACCATCAATTCGGCGGCCGCCCGCACCGAAAGCCGTGGCGCGCATGCGTTGGACGACCATCCCACGCGTGACGACGAGAACTGGTTGAAGCACACGTTGTTCTATTCCGAAGGCAGCCGCCTGGACTATAAACCGGTCCAGATGAAGCCCTTGACGGTCGATTCCATTCCGCCCAAGGCGCGGACTTTCTAAGCAGGATGCTGCCATGAGCACCAAACGTATCGTGAAGTTTGAGATTTACCGCTACGACCCGGACAAGGACGAGCGTCCCTACATGCAGAAGTTGGACGTCGAACTGGCGGCCACCGACAAAATGCTGCTCGATGCGCTGGTTCGCATCAAGAACGATGTGGACGACAGCTTGGCCATCCGCCGTTCGTGCCGCGAAGGCGTGTGCGGTTCGGACGCCATGAACATTAATGGTAAGAACGGCCTGGCCTGTACTACTAACCTGCGCGAACTGAAGGAACCCATTGTTCTGAAGCCGCTGCCGGGCCTGCCGGTCATCCGCGATCTGATCGTGGACATGACGCACTTCTTCAATCAGTACCATTCGATCAAGCCGTACCTCATCAACGACACGCCGCCGCCCGAAAAAGAGCGTTTGCAATCGCCCGAGGCACGTGAAGAACTCGATGGTCTGTACGAGTGCATCCTGTGCGCCTGCTGCTCGACCTCGTGCCCCTCGTTCTGGTGGAATCCCGACAAGTTCGTGGGCCCGGCCGGCTTGCTGCAAGCCTACCGGTTCATTGCCGACAGCCGTGACGAATCGACCCGGGCCCGCCTGGACGATCTCGAAGATCCTTACCGTTTGTTCCGTTGCCACACGATTATGAATTGCGTCGACGTCTGTCCCAAAGGACTGAACCCGACCAAAGCAATCGGCAAGATCAAGGAATTAATGGTCAGGCGCGCGGTCTGACGGATACACGTATGGATAACCGGCTGACAGAACTCGAACGCGCCCGCTTACGCTGGCGCGCCAGGCGCGGCTTGCTCGAAAACGACTTGATACTCACCAAGTATCTGGACGCTTACGAGACCGACCTGACGGCCGCCGACGTCACGGCATTGACCTTGCTATTCGAGATGGGTGATAACGAGTTGATGGATGTCTTGCTCGCGCGCACCGAACTCAATGGCGAATACGACACCCCGCGGTTGCGGGAGATAGTAGGGAAAATGCGCGCGCTCTAAAACAATTGTGTGTGAGGAAGAAACGATGAAATTGTCTGATAAGAAAGCCACCCTTTCGTTCTCGGATGGCAGCAAGGCGGTCGAGTTTCCGGTGTATTCCGGTAACGTAGGTCCGGATGTCATCGACATTCGCAAACTGTATGGCCAGACCGGCATGTTCACGTTCGACCCCGGCTTCATGTCGACGGCGGCCTGCGAATCGGGCATTACGTACATAGACGGCGACAAGGGCGAGCTGCTGTATCGCGGCTACCCGATCGAGCAACTGGCCGTCAATTGCGACTTCCTCGACATCTGCTATCTGATCCTGAACGGCGATCTGCCTGACGGCGAACAGAAAAAAGACTTCGATCATCAGGTCACGCATCACACCCTGGTCAACGAGCAGATTCACCAATTTTTGCGTGGCTTCCGTCGCGATGCGCATCCGATGGCCGTGCTGACCGGTCTGGTGGGCGCGCTGTCGGCGTTCTACCATGATTCGTCGGACATCACCGATCCCAAGCAGCGCCATATTTCGGCCATTCGCCTGATCGCCAAGATGCCGACCCTGGTCGCCATGGCGTACAAGTACTCGCAAGGCCAGCCGTTCATCTATCCGCAGAACAATCTGTCCTACACGGGCAATTTCCTGCGCATGATGTTCGCCACGCCGTGCGAAGACTACAAGGTCAATGAAGTGGTCGAGCGCGCGCTGGATCGCATTTTCATCCTGCACGCCGATCACGAACAAAACGCTTCGACCTCCACCGTCCGTCTGTGCGGCTCGTCGGGCACCAACCCGTTCGCTGCCATTGCCGCTGGCGTGGCGTGCCTGTGGGGCCCGGCTCACGGTGGCGCCAACGAAGCTTGCCTGCACATGCTCGAGCAGTTGCAAGCCGAAGGCGGCGTGGCCAAGGTGGGCGAGTTTATGGAGAAGGTCAAGGACAAGTCGTCGGGCGTGCGCCTGATGGGCTTTGGTCACCGCGTCTACAAGAACTACGACCCGCGTGCCAAGCTGATGCAGGAAACGTGCAAGGAAGTGCTCTCGGCCCTGGGCCTGGAGAACGATCCTTTGTTCAAGCTGGCCATGGAGCTCGAACGCATCGCGTTGGAGGATCCGTATTTCGTCGAGCGCAAGCTGTACCCGAACGTCGATTTCTACTCGGGTATCGTGCAACGCGCGATCGGTATCCCGACCTCGCTGTTCACGGCCATCTTCGCACTGGCTCGTACGGTCGGTTGGATCGCTCAATGGAACGAAATGCTGTCGGATCCCGATTACAAAATCGGCCGCCCTCGTCAGTTGTTCACGGGTTCAGAAACGCGCCAGGTGCCTGCGCGCGGCAAGAAGAAGTAGAAAAAACGATGGCGGCTGCGCACTGCGTATACGCCGTCCACATTAAAAAAGCCTGTTCGGTGATTTTCACTGGACAGGCTTTTTTTATGTACCTTGCGTTTTATGTAACTTGGCGGTGAATCTGACGATTCAGTTGGTTTTTGTAGTGTTCCTACGATGTCGGGCGTGTGTTTCTGTTTTCATCCGTTTGGAACGGGCCACACGCTTCATTAATCTTCAGGGGATAGACATCATGAAAAGAATCATCGCCAGTGCACTTTGGATCTCTATTGCGTCGACCGCTACGGCCTCCGGCGTTCAACCTATTAAAGCTGATACGGTACGCACGCTTACGTATTCCCTAATCTCGCCACCCGTATCGTCGGCGCGTCCGTTCACTCCGATACCGTTGTCCGTGCCTGTTAGGCAGGGGACGAACGGGTGGATATTGACGCAGGCACAACCGACACGGCAGCAGATTTGTGCCGCGTTGTGCCGGAAAAACCCTGCCTTGGGCGGGAACTATTGCAGGTGCGACATCTATCCCCTTTGAGTCTGGACGGGAGCAGTTGCACCTGCTGCATCGCATTACCCGGTACGCCGCCGGGCAATGCTCGGGTTAGGGATGGTGTTTCATTTCTGGCAATCCATTTGTACAGGAGCGGTGGTGATGGTGGTTTGGTCGACCGGTGTGCGCGGCGAGTCGGTCGTGCCTCGGGTCTACGCCAACAGCGCGCTAGGCTATTGAAAACAATGAGATCGTCCTTATCTGCTTGGCATCCGCCGGCTGGGTCCGGCTTCCGGTATTCAGGCAATAACCATGCGATTCGACAAACTCACGACCAAGTTCCAGCAGGCCCTGGCCGATGCGCAGAGCACAGCCGCACGCGCCGATCATCCCTATATCGAACCCGTTCACGTCCTGGCCGCACTGCTGGCCGACACTGAAAGTGGGGCGTCCAGCCTGCTGGCGCGTGCAGGGGTGGCCGTCAATAAATTGCAACCCGCACTGAAGACCGCGCTCGCCGCCTTGCCTCAGGTGCAATCGGGCGACGGCAACGTTCAGATCAGCCGGGAATTGCAATCCGTGCTGACTCGCACCGACAAAGAGGCGGCTAAACGGGGCGACACCTTCATTCCAGGTGAACTGTTTCTGCTGGCGCTGGCCGATGACAAAGGCGAGGCTGGCCGTATTCTGCGCGACGCCGGTCTACAGCGAAAGGCGCTGGAATCGGCTATCGAGGCGGTTCGCGGGGGCTCGAACGTGACGGGGGCCGACGGCGAGGCCAATCGCGAGGCACTGTCCAAGTACACCCAGGACCTGACTGCCCGTGCGCGTGAGGGTAAGCTCGACCCGGTCATCGGTCGCGACGACGAGATTCGTCGCACCATTCAGATTTTGCAGCGTCGTACCAAGAACAATCCCGTGTTGATTGGCGAACCCGGGGTGGGCAAGACTGCCATCGTCGAGGGGTTGGCGCAACGCATCGTCAATGACGAAGTGCCGGAAACCTTGCGTGGCAAGAAAGTGCTGTCGCTGGATCTGGCCGCCTTGTTGGCCGGGGCGAAGTTTCGCGGCGAATTCGAAGAGCGTCTGAAGGCAGTGCTGAAGGAACTGGCCCAGGACGACGGCACGAATATCGTGTTCATCGACGAACTCCATACGATGGTCGGTGCCGGTAAGGCCGAAGGCGCCCTGGATGCGGGTAACATGCTTAAACCTGCCCTGGCACGCGGCGAACTGCATTGCATCGGTGCGACCACGCTGGACGAATACCGCAAATATATCGAGAAGGACGCCGCCCTCGAACGTCGCTTCCAGAAAGTGCTGGTGGGCGAGCCTGACGTCGAATCGACCATTGCCATCCTGCGCGGTTTGCAGGAGCGTTACGAGCTTCACCATGGTGTTGAGATCACCGATCCCGCCATTGTGGCGGCCGCCGAGCTGTCCAACCGCTACATCACCGACCGCTTCCTGCCGGACAAGGCCATTGACCTGATCGACGAGGCCGCGGCACGTATCCGCATGGAAATCGACTCCAAGCCGGAAGTGATGGATCGCCTGGATCGACGCATCATTCAGTTGAAGATCGAGCATGCCGCTGTCAAGCGTGAAACCGACGATGCGTCCAAGCGCCGTCTACAAGTGATCGAGGAGGAGCTGCAAAAGTTGCAGCGCGAATATAACGATTTCGAAGAGGTCTGGAAGGCCGAGAAGGCCGCTGTGCTGGGTACACAGCAGATCAAGGAAGAGATCGATGGCCTGCGTGCCGAGATGGCCGAGCTGCAACGTAAAGGCCAGTTCGATCGCCTGGCTGAACTGCAATATGGCAAGTTGCCGGAACTCGAAGGTGCCTTGAAGGCCGCCGAACTGGGCGCTCAGGCGGCCGAAGCTGCCGGTCAAACGGGCACTACTGCCAAACCTCGTCTACTGCGCACCGAAGTGGGGGCAGAGGAAATTGCCGAAGTGGTGTCGCGTGCGACCGGCATTCCCGTCTCCAAGATGATGCAAGGCGAACGCGACAAGCTGCTGCGGATGGAGGATGTTCTGCATCGACGTGTCGTGGGCCAGGACGAAGCTGTCAGTTTGGTAGCCGACGCGATCCGCCGGTCTCGTTCGGGTCTGGCCGATCCCCAGCGTCCGAATGGGTCGTTCCTGTTCCTGGGGCCCACCGGTGTGGGCAAGACCGAGCTGACGCGTGCTTTGGCGGAGTTTTTGTTCGACTCGTCCGAGCAGATGGTGCGTATCGACATGAGCGAGTTCATGGAGAAGCATTCGGTCGCTCGATTGATTGGTGCGCCTCCCGGCTATGTGGGTTATGAAGAGGGCGGTTATCTGACCGAGGCCGTGCGTCGCAAGCCCTATAGCGTCATTTTGTTGGACGAGGTAGAGAAGGCGCATCCCGACGTATTCAACGTGCTGTTGCAAGTGCTGGACGACGGGCGACTGACCGACGGTCAAGGCCGAACAGTAGATTTTCGCAATACCGTCATTGTCATGACATCCAACCTGGGTTCGCAGCACATTCAGGCCATGGCCGGTCAACCGTACGAAGAAATCAAGTCGGCGGTGTGGGACGAGCTGAAGCTGAGTTTCCGGCCCGAGTTCCTGAATCGAATTGACGAGGTGGTGGTGTTCCATGCGCTGGATGCCAAGCACATCGAGTCGATTGCAGCGATCCAATTGCAGCGCTTGCGCGAGCGATTGGCCGCGCAGGACATCAGCCTGGAAGTCAGTGATGCCGCGTTGGCCGAAATCGCTCGCAGCGGTTTCGATCCGGTGTATGGGGCGCGTCCATTGAAGCGCGCCATTCAGCAGAAGATCGAGAACCCCGTGGCGCGTCTGCTGCTGGAGGGCAAGTTCGGACCGCGCGACGTGGTGCCCGTCGATATTCGAGACGGTGAGTTCACTTTTACGCGCACCTTGCAGTAAGCGGGGTCGATCGACGGTCTGGCGATAGCAGATCCGAAAGAAAAACGCCCGGTTTTAGATAGCCGGGCGTTTTTTATAACTGTTGAACGGGTTTTCTACAGGGTCTCATCGCTGATGATGTGTTCGCGTCCGTAGAACTTCACGCCGATATGGATGCGCTCGCGCCCCTGCGAGCGACGGTGGCGGTTGGTGTCCCGCAGCGAATAGACGCAGCCGCAGTATTCCTGTTGGTAGAAATTCTCGCGCTTGCTGATTTCGATCATGCGCGACGAGCCGCCACCCTTGCGCCAGTTGTAGGTCCAATACACCAGATCGTCGTAACGGGCTGCCGCGCGCTCGCCGCAGCCGTTGATCTGGTTCATATCCTTCCAACGCGAAATGCCCAGGGAACTGGTGATCGTGTCGTAGCCATGTTCGTGGGCATATAGCGCGGTTCGCTCGAAGCGCATGTCGAAGCACTTGGTGCAGCGCTCGCCGCGTTCGGGTGTGTTCTCGAATCCCTTGATCCGCTCGAACCAGTTATCCATGTCGTAGTCGGCATCGATAAAGGGGATGTCGTGCTGCTCGGCGAAACGGATGTTTTCCTGCTTGCGGATTTCGTACTCTTTGACCGGATGGATATTCGGGTTGTAGAAATAAATCGCGTAATCGATGCCGGAGGCCGTCATGGCTTCCATGACTTCGCCCGAGCATGGCGCACAGCACGAGTGCATCAGCACTTTGCTGCGACCGGGGGGAAGGTCGAGTTTAGGACGGACGAATTCCGACATGACATTCACTTAAAAAAATAGACGCGATCCCGTATTTTAACGCGTTCACCCTTTGGAGGGATCCCAGCCGGCCGAGGTCTTCAGGGCGGTTGGGGCCGGCGCAGCACCGAACACCGCCACCCACAGCTCGGTCACCCGAGCGCTTGCCTGGGCGATCAGTGCAGGCTCGACCCGCGCCTTTTCCTGACCTTGCAGGCGGGCTTGGTGCTGGATGCGACGCAAGGCACGGTAGGCATCGCCGACATCGGCGGCCAACACCGGATCGATCAAACCCGCCTCAGCGGCCAGTCGCAGCAACGTGATATTGCCCAGATTGTCGGCCAGGGCCGGGTGAGCGTGGGAGTGCGCCAACACCAGATATTGCGTGGTGAACTCGACATCAACCATGCCGCCCCGGTCGTGTTTGGCGTCGAATAGCTGAGTCGGATTGCGGTGGCTTGCACTGATGCGATCCCGCATGGCATGTACCGTGTCGCGCAGTACGGCGGCATCGCGCTGGCGCGTGACGATATCGCGGCGCAGGGCTTCGAACGCGGCGCCGACGTCGGGATCGCCCGCGGCTGCGCGAGCGCGCGTGAGTGCCTGATGCTCCCACACCCACGCCTTGTTTTCCTGATAAGTGCGTAGCGCCTCCACGGGTACTGCGATCAGGCCGGCGTCGCCATCGGGACGCAAGCGGAGATCGATCTCGTACAACCTGCCGGACGAGGTCATCGTCGACAGCCATGACGCCATGCGTCGGCCCAGCTTGCCATACACTTCGGCAGCATCGTCGCGCGAGTCGTCGTAGACGAACACCAGATCGAGATCCGACGCATAGCCCAGCTCCTTGCCACCCAGCTTGCCATAGGCGATGACGGCGAAGCGAGGCGCGAGGCCAGCCTGTTTGTTCACGAGCGGCCAGACTCGCAGGATGGTTTGCGAGAGCAGCATGTCGGCCAGGGCCGAGAGCTGGTCGGCCAGCTTTTCGACCGTCAGTTCACCTTCCAGATCCTGGGCCAGTAATTGAAAGCTGATCTGGCGCTGGACATCGCGCATCAAATTCATCTGGCTTTCGATGTCGGGCTGACCGTCGGGCAATACGCAGGCGTCCAGGTCGGCATGCAGTTGTTTGCTGGCCACGACGAAATCGACGGGCTCGAATAACGTGCGCCAGTCGATCAAGCTGTCCAGCAGCAAGGGGTGCTGCGTCAGGTATTGCGCAGCCCACGGGCTGGCGGCCATCATCCGTGCCAGGCGCGCCAACGTGTCGGGGTATTCGGCCAGCAGGGCCAGATAAGCGCTGCGTTGGGCAACGGCTTCGATCAGATCGAACAGCCGGGACGCCGCCGCGAGGGGCGCAGAGGTGGCCTGAGCCGCCCGCACGGCGGCAGGCAAGAGCGCTTCCAGGCGGCGTCGGCTCAGATCGGGCAGGCTACGCACCCGGTGTCCGTCCAGCAGCGATTCGGCCCGTGCCAGAAGCGGCGCGACGTCATCGTCGCCCAATGTGGCATGAATCTGGTCGGCCAATGCCTGGGCCGGGTCGCTGGGTGCCTCGATGGCGGGCGCGGGTTCGACATCGTCGCCCTCCATGCCGACCAGCCGGAATACGTTGCGAAACGTCTGCGCCACAAAGTTGCGGTGGCGGCTCAGTTCGGCTTCGAACGCCTTGGCCGACAGGCCCAGAGCCTGGGCAAGCGCCGCCCGCGCAGCGGGATCGATTGGCAGAAGATGCGTTTGCTCGTCTTCGCGGTATTGCAAGGCATGTTCGCAGCGGCGTAGGAAGCGGTAGGCAGCGTCCAGTTGTCGGGCGTCGTCCATGGTCAATAGCCCCGCACGTTGTTCGGCGTGCAGGGCGGCCAACAAGCCGCGCTCTTGCAAGGCAGGCATGCGACCGCCGCGGATCAATTGAGAAAGCTGGACGACGAACTCGATTTCACGGATGCCGCCATCGCCCAATTTGATGTTGTTGTTGCTGTCGATGCCGGTTCGCGCCAGGGCGCGGCGCTGCCAATCCTGGCGAATGCGTTCGCGCAGCGCGCGTAATGCGGCCAATGCGTCGAAATCGAAGTATTTGCGATAGACGAACGCACGGCGCAGGCTCTCCAAGGTGCGCAATTGTTCTTCGCGATCCGATCCCTCGAACGCCTGCGCCTCGATGGGACGCGCTTTCAACCAGGCGTAGCGTTCCCACTCGCGGCCTTGACCAATCAAATAGTTTTCGAAGGCGTCCAGGCTCCAAGCCAGCGGTCCGGCATCGCCGTCGGGGCGCAGGCGCAGATCGCAGCGGAAGACTTGCCCGTGTTCGTCCACTTCCGAGATGACCGGCATCATTCGGCGAGTCAGGCGGCCATAGAACTCATGATGGCTGAGCGGGCGGGCACCGTCGGTCTCGCCTTCTTCGCCGTACAACATGACCAGATCGATGTCGGAAGACACATTCAACTCGCGTCCGCCAAGTTTCCCCATGCCAACGATCAGCATTTCTTGAGGGCGTCCTGCCAGATCGCGCGGCACCCCGTGCTGCGCGGCCATCTCGGCGGCCACGCTGCGATAGGCTTGCGCCACCGTCAAGTCGGCCAGCGTCGTCATCGCCGTGACGACTTCGTCCAGATCGGCCAATCCGCCCAGGTCACGCACGATCAAGCAACAAAATATCTTGTCGCGCAGCTTGCGTAATGCGGCTCGGCATTGTTCGACGCTCAATGCCTGGTCTTCGGCCAATCCATGTTCGGCAGCGAACCATTGCGCGATCACCGCAGGCGTCAGGGCTTGCGCTGCGGTCTGGCTCAACCAGTCGGCACGCTCGGGAATCGCCAACAGGCGGCGGCGCAAATAGCCGGACCATGTTTGGGCATGAACAAGTATTTGCGGATTCGACATAACTGGTAAGGAGTTGGGGGTGACGACAGACGGTCGGGTCGCCTAAGATAACAGCGATATCGTCATTCCATCCATACGCATCTAGCGTCCTGCCGCACGTGCCGTCCCCGAAACCTGTATTACGTTATGTCTGTTGGACCGCGCTAGGCATGCTCTCGGCAGGTACGCTCGCGGCTGTACTTGGCAGTATCTGGGCCATGCCGCGTATCGATCAGTGGCGCGGCGAGATCGCGCAGGCAGTCGGTGAGCGCTATGGCGTGCGCGTCGATATCGACCATATCGAGGCGCGTTGGTCGGGCGTGCGTCCCCAACTCACCGTGCATGGCGTGCATCTGTACGATCCCGAAGTGCCGGGGGGGGCAGCCCGTGGCGTCGGTCGAGAGATTGACTGGCGAAATCGCCTGGCAGTCACTGTTGGCCCGTCGCGTGGTCTGGGCCACCCTGAGCGTCGATGGCGGCGAAGTGATTGCGACTCGCGAGTCGAAGTATCAGTTGCGTGTGGCGGGCCAACGAGTCGATTTGACGACAGACGATGACGAGCCCTGGGGGGCGACGCCGGTCGCGCAATGGCTCAAAGATCAATCCGATCTGGTGGTGCATGGCGTTACAGTGCGTTGGATCGATCAATTCACGCAGGCGCCACCGCTGGTGTTTACCGACATCGCGCTGGTGGTGCAGGCCAGTGCAGGCATGCATCGCGCCTATTTGAGGGCGACGCCGCGTGGCGGACAAGGGGCGCTGATTACCTTGGCGGGCGAGGTGGAGGGTCGATGGTTCGATTCCGCCAAGAACAAGCACGCCGCACCCGATGCACGGGCCGATACGTCAGCCGGAAGGTTGTACGCCGAGTGGCACAACATCGATGTGGCGCAATGGACGCCATGGGTGCCGACAAAGGGCGTACATGGGCGAATGTCGGTGCGCGCCTGGGCCGATGCCGTCGATGGTCGGCTGGGTCAGGCGAGGCTCGATGCCCGGGGACACCAGATGGCGTGGCAGGATGCCGCCCGACGTCATATCGAGACCGATGACGTCAGTGTCACGCTACGCGGCGATAGTCAGGCTGTCGCGGCATGTTGGCTGAGCGACACAAGCCGTTGTGGTGCAGATGGCACCGCCCCTCTCGAGTTGACGGGGGACGCGCGTGCCGTGGGGGCGAGTACGGTACCCCGTGCCGACATCTCGCGCGCCACGATATATAGCGACGATCTGCAAGCCATCGTGCGGGGCCAGTGGCACGCGCAAGCCGGTGAAGCAGCGGGCGTTGCCGACCTGCACGCCGATATCGGTCGTGCATCCTTGTCTGCCGTGCATCGCTACGTGCCCATGATCGTCGCCGCCCCGGTTCGGCGTTGGCTACGGGACGCGTTGTCGAACGGAAGTCTGGTCGATGCGCAGATGGCCTTGCATGGTCCGCTGATGCAGTTCCCGTTCAATTTGCCGGAGGATGACGGCGAATTCACCTTAGACGGGCGGCTGGTGGGCGCACGCTTGAAATATGCGCCGCATTGGCAGGAGGGCGGTAATAGCGGCGTCTGGCCGATGCTGACGCACATCAACGGTCGACTTCAGATGGTGAAAGCCAGCCTGACCGTCGAGGCCGACGAAGGGGCTCTGCTTCAGGGGCAGGGACGTGCCGTTGTGGTCAAACATGCGGTGGCGCATACGGACGATCTGGGTGCGGATAACGCCATCCTGGCCGTCGACGCACAGACCGAAGGCGATGCTCAGGCGTATATCGATGTACTGGCAGGTTCGCCCGTTGGGGCCCTGGTGGGTGGCCGTCTGGCGCAGACACGGGCGAGCGGCGATATGGCCGTGCCGCTGGTGTTGAGCATCCCTTTGGATGAGACCGACGACACGGCGGTTCGCGGCGAGGCCATCATGAAGGGTGTGAGTTTCTGGCCCGGCCAGTCGATCCCGCCGGTCACTTCGTTGGACGGCAGGCTGGTGTTCACGCGCGAGGCATTGCGTGCCGGTGGCCTGAAGGGCCGCTGGCTGGGCGGCCCTGTCGCATTCTCCGGCACGCTGAGCGAGACGGGGCAGGATCTGAATATCGACGGTCGCGTCGCCATGGATGCCGTGCGCCGTTGGCGCGGCGATGCACGGCCGGTATTGGCGCGCGCCAAGGGCGATCTCGTCTACAAGGCGAGCTTCGGCTATGACCACGGTGAAGTCATGCGCGCGCAATGGGATAGCGATCTGCGCGGTCTGTCTTTGGATTTACCACTGCCCTTCAAAAAGTCTGCCGACTCGAGCTTGCCGGTCAGCGTGACGTGGCTCCCTCGAGGCGAGGCAGGCCGGGGCCCTGCGAGATTGGACGCGACGATAGGCGATCAAACTCGAATGCGTTTCGAGCAAGTTTCGGACGCGTCTTCCAGGTCGACCGGCGTGGCTGCGAAGCCCGGCGAGCCGATATTCACTCGGGGTGTCGTGAACATCGGAGCGTCGGCAGGATTGCCCGCCGAGGGCTTGGCCGTCGCGGCGCGCTTGGACGAGCTGAACGTCGTGCAATGGCGCGATTTGATCGAAGACCTGTCGGCAACGCCCACGGCCACATCCACGATCACGAGCCGCTCGATCGGCTTGATCGAACGCGGACTGCAATTACAGGTATCGACCCCTCGATTAGTGGCCGGTCGCTATCAGTTCAATGACGCCAGCCTGAGCGCCGAGCGCGAACCAGGGTCGCACTCCACTTCCTGGCGGGCGCATGTCGCTTCGCGTCAGGCCGACGGTCGGATCGACTGGCAAAGCGACACGACCGGCGCCCCAGGCAAGATAGACGCCCGCCTGTCGCGCTTATGGCTGGAGCCGTCCGGCATCGATGACGAAGAGGCCGGCGCTGTCACCGACCGCGCTGCGCAAGATCTTTCCGGATTCCCGGCGATCAGCCTGTACGTCGATGATTTTTCGGTACACGGTCGCGCCTTGGGCGAATTGAAGATGACCGGCACCAATGTCAATCGGGGCGAGCAATGGCGGCTCGATCGGTTGACGGTCGTCAATCCGGCGTCCAGCCTTATCGTCGACGGGGTCTGGAACGCCAAGGGCGAGCGTCGCGGCTTGGACGCCACGATACATTTGGCGATTGCCGACGCGGGCGGTCTGCTGAGTCGGGTCGGTTCGCCCAATCTGGTGGCGCAGGGGGCCGGTACGATAGTCGGACGTCTGTTCTGGCAGGATTCGCCCTGGAAGCACGATTTACGCAAGCTGGATGCGCGTTTCGATGTCGATCTGAAGTCGGGGCGATTCGTTCAGGTCGAATCGGCTTCGGTTAAATGGCTGTCGCTACTGTCCTTGCAATCGCTGCCCAGGCTGGCATCGATGCAGGTCGATCCCGCCAAGGTCGTGCAGGGTGGTTTCGTTTTCGACTGGATCGGTAGCGCTTTGCGAATCAACAAAGGGGTGCTGGAGGTCGAGGATTATTCGATCTCGGGGCCAGCCGCGCGCATTCGTCTGGATGGTCGGAGCGATCTGGTCGATCGCCGTTGGGACATGCGAGCGCGCGTGGTGCCCAATATTGACGCCAGCGGCGCGGCCTTGGCGACCACGCTGATTAACCCTATTCTGGGCGCGGGAGCATTGGTGACCCAGTGGGTGATGCGTGCTCCTCTGGAACACGCGCTGACCCAGCAGTTCCGGGTTCGAGGGCATTGGGAAAACCCCGAAGTCGAGATCGACACCGCTACGCCAGACGATAAAAAGGCCGTCCAAACGCCGGACGGCCTCTGATGTGCCGAGCGGGTCGATAGACCCGCCTGAGGCGCTTACTTCTTCATCATGTCGAAGAATTCGGCGTTGTTCTTGGTGGCGCGCATCTTGTCCATAATGAATTCCATGGCTTGGATCTCGTCCATGTCGTGGATGAACTTACGCAACACCCACACCTTTTGCAGCAGATCGGGCTTGATCAACAATTCTTCGCGGCGAGTGCCCGACTTGTTCAGGTTGATCGACGGATACACGCGCTTTTCGGCCAGACGGCGTTCGAGGTGGACTTCCGAGTTGCCCGTGCCCTTGAACTCTTCGTATATCACTTCGTCCATGCGGCTGCCGGTTTCGATCAGGGCCGTACCGATGATGGTGAGCGAACCGCCTTCTTCCAGATTGCGGGCCGCGCCGAAGAAACGCTTCGGACGTTGCAGGGCGTTGGCGTCCACGCCGCCGGTCAGCACCTTGCCGCTGGCAGGCACGACCGTGTTGTAAGCGCGAGCCAGACGGGTGATCGAATCCAGCAGAATCACCACGTCTTTCTTCATTTCGACCAAGCGCTTGGCTTTTTCGATGACCATTTCGGCCACTTGGACGTGACGAGTGGCGGGTTCGTCGAAAGTCGAGGCCACCACTTCGCCGCGCACCGTGCGCTGCATTTCGGTCACTTCTTCGGGACGCTCGTCCACCAGCAGGACGATCATCACCGCATCCGGATAGTTGGTGGTGATGGCGTGCGCGATGTGCTGCATCATCACCGTCTTACCCGACTTAGGGCTAGCGACGATCAGGCCGCGCTGGCCCTTGCCCAGAGGAGCGAAGACGTCCAGGATCCGGCCAGTCAGGTTTTCTTCGCTCTTGATGTCGCGCTCGAGCGTGAGCGACTTGTTTGGGTGCAGCGGCGTCAGATTCTCGAACATGATCCGATGCTTGATCTGTTCGGGCGCCACGCCGTTGACCTTGTCGACCTTCACCAGCGCGAAGTAGCGCTCGCCGTCCTTCGGCACGCGCACTTCGCCTTCGATCGAATCGCCCGTGTGCAGATTGAATCGGCGGATCTGCGACGGCGAGATATAGATGTCGTCGGTGCTGGCCAGATACGAGGTATCGGGCGAGCGCAGGAAGCCGAAGCCGTCGGGCAGCACTTCGAGCACGCCATCGCCGAAGATCTGTTCGCCTTGCTTGGCGCGCCGTTTCATGATCGCAAACATCAGCTCCTGCTTGCGCAGGCGGTTCGCGTTGTCGATTTCCAGGCTGGCAGCCATTTCCAGCAGGTTGGAAACGTGCAGGGCCTTCAGTTCATTCAAGTGCATTGCGTGGGAGGGGGAGATAGGATCGTGGTTGGGAGGCAAATGGCGAGCCTCGGACGGGCCCGCGCGAACTTACGACACTTATTGTACAGGTTGAATCAGTTGCCGAGTGCGCTGTCCAAAAAAGCGGTCAGGTGCGTTTTCGACAGGGCGCCCACTTTGGTGGCCGCGGCTTCGCCGTTCTTGAACAGCATCAGCGTCGGGATGCCGCGAATGCCGTACTTGGCCGGGATGTCCTGGTTTTCGTCGACGTTGACCTTGACGATGGTGACCCGGTCGCCATAGGTTTTGGCGGCTTCGTCCAGAATCGGTGCGATCGACTTACAGGGGCCACACCATTCGGCCCAATAGTCCACCAGGACCGGCTTGTCGGATTTCAGGACGTCTGCGTCGAACGACGCGTCGTTCACATGCTTGATGAGATCGCTCATGGCTGGGGTGCGCCGGTGGCCGGTCGCCGCTGGCCGGACTGACCGCCGACCGTGCGCAAATAAGAGTTGTTGATGCGCAAAGCATACCACCGCCCGGGCGGCCATGGGGCATGGTGGTAGCATAGGCGCCGCCTGGGTGGGCTGCGCGAGATGCTCGGCAACCAGGTAAAACGTGTGTTTTTTTCCACAGATTTTGGGGATCCCTTGGCCACCACTCCGCGCTACAACGAGGCGTCGATCCGCGTACTCAAAGGACTGGAACCTGTCCGTCAGCGTCCCGGCATGTACACCCGGACCGACAATCCGCTACACATCATTCAGGAAGTGATCGATAACGCTGCCGACGAGGCATTGGCCGGTCACTGTAAGAATATCCAAGTCACGCTGCTGGCCGACGGCGGCATCGCGGTCGAGGACGACGGGCGGGGCATTCCCGTGGGCCTGCATCCCGACGAGGGCGCGCCGGTCGTCGAACTGGTGTTCACCCGCTTGCATGCGGGGGGCAAGTTCGACAAGAAGGGCGGCGGTGCCTACGCTTTTTCCGGTGGTCTGCATGGCGTCGGGGTTTCTGTAACCAATGCACTGTCGACTCGGCTCGAAGTGGTGGTCTGGCGCGATGGCGGGACCCATCGCCTGGTATTTGCCGGGGGCGACGTGGTCGAGCCGCTCGCGCCGTACCCGGCGGCGGGCAAGAAAAAGTCCGGCACGCGTGTACAGGTATGGCCGGATCCGAAGTACTTCGACTCGGCCGCGATTCCCGCCAACGAGCTCTATAGCCTGCTGCGCAGCAAAGCCGTGCTGCTGCCGGGCGTGAAGGTGCAGCTCAAGCACGAGAAGACCGGCGAAGTCCGCAGCTGGCATTACGCCGACGGTCTGCGCGGTTATCTGGCCGAGTCGCTGGCGGGTGCCGAATTGATGATTCCCTTGTTCGAAGGGGCCGAATACGCCGCTCCCGATCACGAGAACTTCGCCGAAGGCGAGGGCGCTCAGTGGGTGGTCGCCTGGAGCGAAGATACCCATGTGGTGCGCGAGTCTTACGTCAACCTGATTCCAACACCTGCTGGCGGCACGCACGAATCGGGCTTGCGCGAGGGCTTGTTCAGCGCGGTCAAGGGGTTTGCCGAACTGCACAGCCTGGTGCCCAAGGGCGTGAAGCTGCTGCCCGAAGATGTCTTTGCACGCGCCAGTTTCGTGTTGTCGGCCAAAGTGCTGGACCCGCAGTTCCAAGGTCAGATCAAGGAGCGCCTGAATAGCCGCGATGCAGTGCGGCTGGTGGGTGGGTTCTCCAAAGGCGCTCTGGATCTGTGGCTGCATTCGAACGTCGAGTATGGCCGTCGGCTTGCCGAGTTGGCGATTCGTCAGGCTCAGGCGCGTGCGCGATCGGCGCAGAAGGTCGAGAAGCGCAAGAGTTCGGGCGTGGCCGTCTTGCCCGGTAAGCTGACCGATTGCGAATCCAGCGATCCGACGCGTACCGAAGTGTTTTTGGTCGAGGGTGACTCGGCCGGTGGGTCGGCCAAGATGGGCCGCGACAAGGCATTTCAGGCCGTGCTGCCCCTGCGCGGTAAGGTTCTGAACTCGTGGGAGGTCGAGCGCGACCGCCTGTTCGCCAATACCGAGATTCACGATATCGCCGTGGCCATCGGCGTCGATCCGCATGGACCGAACGACGAGCCCGACTTCTCGAATTTGCGTTATGGCCGCATCTGCATCCTGTCCGACGCCGACGTCGATGGCTCGCACATCCAGGTGCTGCTGTTGACGCTGTTCTATCGTCACTTCCCCAAACTGGTCGAGCGCGGCCATGTGTACGTCGCCAAGCCGCCGCTGTTTCGCGTGGATGTGCCGGCGTCGGGTAAGCGTCCGGCGCGCAAGATCTATTGCCTGGACGATGGCGAGCTGCTGGCCGCGCAAGACAAGCTGCGCAAGGAAGGTGTGCGCGAAGGCAGCTTGAGCATCAGCCGCTTCAAGGGCCTGGGCGAAATGAGCGCCGAGCAACTGTGGGAGACCACCATGAACCCCGACACCCGCCGCCTGCTGACCGTCAGCCACGGTGCGTTGGACGCCAGCGAGACCACGCGTATGTTCGACATGCTGATGGGTAAGGGCGAATCGGCCCAACGCCGTGCCTGGATCGAGCTGAAGGGCGATCTGGCCGAACTGGACATCTGAATTTAGAGAGTGCTGTATGAATGATCGCGTGCAAGCCGGCCTGTTCGAGGGCGGCGACGATGCAGACGCTGCCATCACCCTGGGCCATTACGCCGAACAGGCTTATCTGGACTATGCCTTGTCGGTGGTGCGGGGCCGCGCCTTGCCCGACGTGGGCGATGGTCAGAAGCCCGTGCAACGGCGCATTTTGTATGCCATGCAAGCCATGGGACTGGCTGCGGGTGCCAAGCCCGTCAAATCGGCGCGGGTGGTGGGCGATGTGCTGGGTAAATACCATCCGCATGGCGACCAGGCGGCCTACGATGCCATGGTTCGCATGGCGCAGTCGTTCAGTTTGCGCTATCCCTTGATCGACGGCCATGGCAACTTCGGTTCCCGTGATGGCGACAACGCTGCGGCCATGCGATATACCGAAGCTCGGCTCACGCCGATCGCGCGGCTGCTGCTGGACGAATTGAACGAGGGCACGGTCGATTTCGTGCCGAACTACGACGGCAGCCAGCAAGAGCCGCAGATGCTGCCTGCACGACTGCCGATGATGCTGCTCAATGGCGCGTCCGGCATAGCCGTTGGCATGGCCACCGAGATTCCGTCGCACAATCTGCGCGAGGTCACGCAGGCGTGTATCGCATTGCTCAAGCGTCCCACCATGGACAACAGCGAGCTATATGCGCTGATTCCAGGGCCGGATTTCGCAGGTGGCGGTCAGATCATCACCTCGGCGGCCGACATCGCGGCCATCTACAACACAGGGCGCGGCTCGCTGAAGGCACGGGCTCTTTGGCAGTTCGAAGAGCTGGCTCGCGGGCAGTGGCGTTTGGTCGTGCACGAGTTGCCGCCCGGTGCGTCGTGCCAGCGGGTGTTGGAAGAGATCGAAGAGATCACCAACCCGAAGATCAAGTCGGGCAAGAAAGCGCTGAGCGCCGAACAGAACCAGACCAAGGCGGTCATGCTGAACCTGCTGGATGCCGTGCGCGACGAGTCGGGCAAGGATGCAGCGGTACGTTTGGTGTTCGAGCCCAAGACCGGCAAGATCGACCGCGACGACTTCGTGAACACCTTGCTGGCACAGACCAGCATGGAAGGCAGCGTACCCATCAACCTGGTGTGCATCGGCACCGATTCGCGCCCGCGTCAGAAGCCCTTGCGCGATATCCTGACCGAGTGGCTGGTGTTCAGAACCGACACCGTCCTGCGTCGCACGCGTCATCGCCATGCCAATGTGGCCGATCGCATTCATGTGCTGGAAGGTCGGCAACTGGTCTATCTGAATGTCGACGAGGTGATTCAGTGCATCCGCGAGGCGGATGAGCCCAAGGCGGCGTTGATGGCTCGATTCAAGTTGTCGGAGCGTCAAGCCGAAGACATTTTGGAAATGCGCCTGCGTCAGTTGGCTCGTCTGGAGGGATTCAAGATCGAGCAGGAGCTGACCGAGAAGCGCGAAGAGCTGATTCGCTTGCAGGACCTGATCGACAATCCCAGTTCGCTCAAGCGGCTGGTCGTGCGGGAGATGGAAGCCGACGCCAAGCTTTATGGCGACGATCGCCGTACCTTGATCGAGACGGCCGAGCGTGCGGTGCTGGAAACCAAGGTGGTGGACGAGCCGGTGACGGTGATCGTTTCGCAAAAGGGTTGGCTGCGTGCGCGTCAGGGGCATGGGCACGACGCCGCGCAATTCACGTTCAAGCAGGGCGACGATCTGTATGGATCGTTCGAGTGCCGGACGACCGATGTGTTGATTGCGTTCTCGGATTCGGGACGGGTGCATACCGTATCGATCAGTGCGCTGCCTTCGGCGCGTGGCGACGGGCAGCCAGTGACCAGCATGATCGAACTGGAGGCAGGTAAACGAATCGTGCATATGCTGGCGGCCCCCGCCAGTATGCGATGGGTGCTGGCGACGGTTCGCGGGCTGGGCTTCGTGACACGGGTGAGCGATATGACGACTCGCCAGCGTGCGGGTAAACAATTCGTGAGCCTGGAAGCGGGTGACAGTTTGCTGCGGCCTGTGCCGGTGTTCGATGGTGCGACGCATTTGGCGCTGCTGTCGGCCAAACGCAAGTGCCTGGTGGTGGCCTTGGACGAGGTCAAGGCGTTATCGGGGGGGGGCCGTGGCACGGCATTGATGCAACTCGATGCCGATGATGCGTTGGCGCAGGTGGTGCCCGTGGGAGCGGGGGGCTTGCGTGCTGCGGGCGTGTATCGGAATCGGGATTGGGAAGACGTATTGGCCGGGCCTGCACTGGCGGTGTACATCGGCAAGCGTGCTCGCAAGGGGAAGCTGTTGGATGTGAAAGCCAAGGATCCGGTGCTGTCGCCCGTGTTGTGATGTGATGGCAGGCTAGGGCATAGCGTTCTGGCTGCTTCAATTACGCCTCGAGAAGTGGGTTTGAATCCACTTCTCGAGGCGTTTTTTCGTCATCGGTGGGGTTGAGGGCGTTGGCGCAGCGAGGCGGAAGCCCTGTCGATGAGCGGTGATCGTCGTACTGCACAACCGTAGCCAAATCGATGTAACCATACGCGAATCATTTCACCTGAAATGACAGGGCTTCAGTACGACCAGGCTGCGGCCCGATCCCCTGCGCAATACGTCCCAACTCGCACGTTTCAGCGCCAACCCTTCCACTGATATCAGGCGAATCATTCGCGCCTTGGACAAGGTTGCAGTCCGTTATCAGATCGCTCGAAAATGAGCGTAATTGATGACAATAGCCGCCGTAATTCATTACATTTGCGCCGTTCCTTGGGTTGACTCGACCTGATCGGACCCATATCATTTGTGTTGAAATTAATTCGACAAGACAGATTCGATATGACGCAAACCAGTCCGACTCCGGCGGTGCCGCAATACGATCTACGCATCTTGCGCGCACTGCGCCAAATCACCCGCTCCGTTGCGCTGCATTCGCGCCAGCTTGCTGCGGTCAGCAATATCACGGCACCTCAACTGATGTGCCTGCGTGCCGTGATCGCCAATGGGCCGCTGACGGCCACCGCCATTAGCCGAGAAATTCATGTCAGCCCCAGCACAGTGGTCGGCATTCTCGACCGCCTGGAAGATAAAGGTTTGATCCGGCGCGAACGGGGGCGTGAAGACCGCCGCATCGTGTTCGTCTGGCCCACCGAGGCAGGCGTGGTGCTGGCGGGCGAAGCGCCGTCGCCGCTGCAAAAACATTTGGCCGATGCACTCAATGCGCTGCCCGAGTTGGAGCAGGCGACCATTACGCTGTCCCTGGAGCGCATCGTGGCTTTGATGGCCGCGGGTGGTCAAACGCCCGTGGAAGCTCCCGCCGACCTGACTTCGCCGATTCTCGAAGTGCCTACTTCGGGTGCCCAACCCGAATCGGGGCTGGTGGTATGAGTGTGATCGAGCAAAACGCCCTCGATACGCATACGCTGCGTGCGCCTGCCAAGCTTGACGGATGCGCCATCCACGAATTGGTCAGGGCCTGCCCGCCCCTGGATGTGAATTCGCTGTATTGCTACCTGCTACTGTGCGAACACTTTTCGGCGACCTGCATCGTGGCCGAAAGCGCAGAAGGCGAAATCGACGGGTTTGTTTCCGCCTATATCCCGCCGGGCCGTCCCGATTGCCTGTTCGTCTGGCAGCTCGCCGTGCATGAGCGCGCTCGTGGTCAACGCCTGGCGTTACGCATGCTGAACGATTTGTTGTCGCGCGAGGCGCTGCACAACATCGCGTTCGTCGAAACCACGGTAGGCCCGGATAACGCGGCGTCCCGTAGCACCTTCGCTGCATTGGCACAGTCGTACGAGGCCAGGCTGGTCGAGTCCGAATTGTTTCCGCCAGCGCTGTTTGGCGCGCAAGCACATGAGGACGAGCGGTTGCTGCGCATCGGCACGCTCAAACGCGCCTAGCGGATGCGGCGCGCAATGATCTAGGCGGCGCGACGCAATCGCTTCTTACACGTGAGTCTCAAACCGAGGGTTGTCGATGACAGCCCCGGGGCGAGCTCGCATCCGAAATCTGACGTATCACAACGGGAGGAAAGTATGGACTTGGATATTTTCAACAGGATGGAATCGGAAGTGCGTGGGTATATCCGCTCGTTTCCTGTCATCTTCAAACAAGCCCGTGGCTCGCTGCTGATCGATGAGGAAAAGAACGAATACATCGACTTCTTCAGCGGTGCCGGCACCCTGAATTATGGCCACAACAACCCGGTCTTCAAGGAAAAGCTGGTCGATTATCTGGCTGCCGATGGCGTGGTGCATGGCCTGGACATGGCGACTACCGCCAAAAAGGAATTTCTCGAGACGGTGGAGCGCGTGCTGCTCAAACCGCGCGGCTGGCAGTACACCTTGCAGTTCACGGGCCCGACCGGCACCAACGCGGTCGAGGCCGCGCTGAAGATCGCGCGCCAGGTGAAAGGTCGTTCGAACATCATTTCCTTCACCCATGGTTTTCATGGCGTGAGTGGCGGTTCGCTGGCGGCCACGGCTAACGCGAAGTTCCGCGACGCATCGGGTTATGCCTTGGGTAACACCACGTTCATGCCTTTCGATGGCTATTTCGGCCCGGACGTGGACACCATCGCCTACCTGGAGCGCATGTTGGACGATCGCAGTAGCGGCCTGGATCATCCGGCCGCCGTGATTGTCGAAACCGTGCAAGGCGAGGGCGGTGTGAACGTCGCCACCCGCCGTTGGTTGAAAGAGCTGGAAGGGTTATGCCGCCGTCACGACATGCTGCTGATTGTCGACGACATCCAGGTCGGTTGCGGTCGCACCGGCAGCTTCTTCAGTTTCGACTCGATGGGAATCCGTCCGGACATCATCACGCTGTCGAAGTCCTTGTCGGGTTTTGGCTTGCCCATGTCGTTAGTGCTGATGAAGCCCGAACTGGACGTCTGGAAGCCGGGCGCGCACAGCGGCACCTTCCGAGGCAACAACCTCGCGTTCGTCACGGCCACCGCCGCGCTGAATAGCTACTGGGCCAGCGATGCGTTTGCCGTCGAGGTGCAACGCAAGGAGCGCATTGTGCGCGACTGGCTGGAAAACATCATTCACAGCTATCCGAATGCCGGACTGGAGGCGCGCGGTCGCGGCTTGATCCAAGGCTTGGTGACCGCTGGCGACCCTGAGTTGGCCAACAAGATCGCGCACAAGGCCTTCGAGCACGGCGTGGTGATCGAAACGTCGGGCGCCAACGATGAGGTGCTGAAGCTCTTACCCGCGCTCACCATCGAAGACGAGCTGCTCACGCGTGGTCTGGACACCATCGAACGCGCCATGAGCGAAGTCCTGGGCGAAGCCGGCCACACCGCCCGTGTTTTGAAATTTGGAGGGAACCGTCGATGATCGTACGCAATATTAAAGACGTGATCGGGACCGAAGACGAGGTTATTACCGATACCTGGATGAGCCGCCGTGTGCTGCTCAAGAAAGACAACATGGGATTCTCGTTTCACGAGACCACTATTTTTCCGGGCGGCCGCACGCACATTCACTACCAGAATCATCTGGAAGCGGTGTGGTGCATCGAAGGCGACGGCTCGATCGAAGTGGTGGCCGATGGCAAGAAACACGCTCTGGGTCCGGGCGTTGTGTATGCGCTGGATCAACACGACGAACACTATCTGTGCGGTGGCAAGGAGCCGCTGCGCGTCATCTGCGTGTTCAACCCGCCTTTGACCGGCCGCGAAGTTCATGACGAGAAAGGGGTCTATCCCGCCATTCTCGACGATCAACCCGCTTGAACACTTGAGGAGGTTTGCATGATTTCACCTGCTAAAGATCCTTATGCCTCACGCACCGACCGTGGCTCGGCCATCATCGCCCGCCAGGATCCTGTGGTGTATGGCGACGGAAAATATGCACAGGCACTCAGCGACGATCAGGTTGCCTCATATGACCGCGATGGCTTCTTGTTGCTCGAAGACGTGTTTTCGGACAAGGAAGTCCGCGGCCTGATGGCCGAGGTCGAGCGCATGACCCGCGACCCGGCCATCGTCCGCCGCGAAGAGGCCATCACCGAACCCAACAGCGACGCCGTGCGGTCCATTTTCATGGTTCACGTGCTCAGCCCGATTCTGCATCGACTGATGCGCGACCCTCGCGTGCTCGACGTGGCTCGTCAGATTCTGGGTTCCGAGGTGTACATCCATCAATCGCGTGCCAATCTGAAACCCGGTTTCAAAGGTAAAGAGTTTTATTGGCACTCGGATTTCGAGACCTGGCATGCCGAAGACGGAATGCCAGGCATGCGCGCCTTGAGTTGCTCGGTACTGCTGACCGACAACAACACCAGCAACGGCCCGCTGATGCTAGTGCCCGGTTCGCATCGCCAGTTCATCTCGTGCGTGGGCGAAACACCCGACAACCACTATAAGAAGTCGCTGAAGAAGCAGGAATACGGCGTGCCCGATCCCGTCAGCCTCGAACTGTTGGTGGATCAGGGCGGTATCGAAACCATGACGTCGCGTGCCGGTTCGGTCATTTTCTTTGACTGCAACACCATGCACGGATCGAACAGCAATATCTCGCCGTGGCCGCGAGCGAACGTGTTCACCGTGTACAACAGCATGGAGAACACCTTGCAGCCGCCGAAGTATGGATTGACGCCTCGGCCCGAGCACATTGCCACTCGGAAGCAGTTCAACGCGCTGACGCCGTTGGATCCGCTCAAGGTGGTAAGCTGATGTAAATCCTTCGAGCGCGTAGGGTATGCATACCCAATGCGACATTTTCCGCTTTGGGTCTGTCATGCACGTCGCCGTTCGTAGTTTGCATATCTACCCCATCAAGTCCTGTGCCGGTATCGACCTCGCTTCATCGCGGGTCGATGGTGCCGGACTTGCGTGGGATCGGCGCTGGTTGGTTGTCGACGCCCGAGGCCAGTTTCTGACTCAACGCACGTATCCGCACATGGCCCGTATCCGCACCGCGCTGACGGATGTGGCACTTGTCGTTGCGGCTCCCGGTCTGCCCGAACTGTCGATCGGCCTGAACGAAGGCCGCGATACCGCGATGATCGAAGTGGGGGTGTGGGGCGCTCGCATTGCCGCTCACGCATTGAACCCCGACATCGCCGCCTGGTTCACTCAGGCGATAGGTGTGGCCTGCCAACTGATGCGCGCGGCCGAGCCTTTTCTCCGTCAACCCGACGATCCTGCTTTTCACACCTGGCTGGGCCTCAATGGCTCGTCCGACGATCAGGCCGACCATCGCTTTGCCTTTGCCGATGGATTTCCTCTGCTGATCGCGAATCAGGCGTCCCTGGACGAGCTGAATCAACGGCTGTCGGCCCGCCACCAGCCACCTGTCGGAATGGATCGGTTTCGTCCAAACATCGTGGTCGAGGGGCTGGAAGCCTTCGACGAGGATCACATCTCGGAACTGTCCTTCGGTGCCGTGCGTCTGGGCGTCGTCAAGGCGTGTACACGCTGCTCGGTGCCCGACGTGAATCCCGCCACGGGCGAGCCGGGGCCGGAGCCCGGTGCCACGTTGGCGGGGTTTCGGCGGTTCGATGCGGGCATCCTCTTCGGTCAAAATGCCATCGTGGTCTCAGGCGCAGGCGGCACCCTGCATGTGGGCGATTCCGGCGAGTTCGAATACGCGTTTTGATGTCCGGGGCTAGAATGTCGGGCTTGTGAACGATGAACGCATTGCGTACCGATAAGTAGATGACGAGTTTCCAGGTTATTGTCGAGCCCTCCGGCCACGCATTCTCTGTCCAGTCGGGTCAAACCGTCCTTGATGGCGCGATGGCTGCCGGGCTGGTGTTGCCTTATAGCTGCCGCAACGGCGCATGCTCGTCGTGCAAAGGCCGTGTGATCGAAGGCGAGGTCGATGCCGGTCCGTATCCCGCGCAGGCTTTGTCGCCGGAAGAACTGGCCGACGGCTATACGCTCTTCTGTCAGGCTCGTCCGGGCACGGATCTGAAGATCGAGGTGCGCGAAGTGCGCCTGGCCACCGATATCCAGATCCGCGAGATGCCGGTTCGCGTGCAAACCCTGACGCGTCGTGCCGATGACGTGATGGTGGTGCAGTTGCAATTGCCGGCTGCCGACCCCTTCCGCTACTACGCCGGGCAGTACGTCGAGATCATCATGAAGGACGGCGCGCGGCGAAGCTATTCGATGGCCAACGCGCCGCATACCGGCAGTCCGCTCGAATTGCACATTCGCCATTTGCCCGGTGGCCGGTTCACCGACCACGTGTTCGGCGCGGCTGAAACGCAAATGAAGGAGCGTGAGATTTTGCGGGTGGAGGGGCCGTTCGGTTCGTTCTTCCTGCGAGAAGAAAGCGACAAACCCATCATTCTGCTGGCCAGCGGAACGGGGTTCGCGCCCGTCCAGGCCATCATGCAGCACATGCTGCACATCGGCAGCCAACGCCCGACGGTGTTGTATTGGGGCGGACGTCGTCCTCAAGACTTGTACCTGGCCGATGTGGCACGGGAATGGGAGGTGTCCTTGCCTCATTTCCGGTTCGTGCCGGTGATTTCCGATGCCTTGCCCGAAGACGGGTGGACCGGCCGTACCGGCTTTGTACACGAAGCCGTCCTGGCCGATGTGCCCGACATGAGCGGCTACGAGGTGTATGCCTGTGGCGCGCCTGTCATGGTGGATGCGGCTCGTCGCACTTTCAGTGGTACGTGTGGTTTGCCGGAAGAGGCGTTTTTTGCCGATGCGTTTACGTCCGAGGCGGATCTGGCCAAGGGCTGATCGCGGCATCCCGATGAAAACGTGGGTTGGCCTCATTCATCGCAAATGTGAAGGGGGTGCGGTCAATCGTGGCGTTACATCCGGCTAGGCTCAGGTTGGCCGCAAATATAACGTTCCCAATGTAAAATCGCGTTGGTCACATGCAGGCAAAGGCGAGGCATGAAAGTAGCGGTTCTGGGCGGCGGCGTCATCGGGGTTTCCACGGCGTGGTGGTTACGCCAATCTGGGCATGATGTCGAGCTCGTCGAGCGCCGTGGCGGTCCCGCGCAAGAGACCAGCTTTGCAAATGGCGGTCAGATATCGGTGTCCTACGCCGAACCCTGGGCCAATCCCGACGCGCCCCTGAAGATTCTGCGTTGGCTAATGCAGGACGATGCCCCGTTGTTGTTTCGCCCGCGGTTGGACGCCCGGCAATGGCGCTGGGCGCTGGCGTTCTTGCGAGAGTGCGCGCCGGGGCGGCTCGCACCCAATATTCGCTCAATGGTTCGCTTGGCGGAGTACAGCCGCGATACCTTGCGCGGCATGCGTGACCAGCTCGGGATCGCCTATGACCATCGCGAGCGTGGCATTCTGAGTTTCTACCGCGATCAGGACGAATTCGACCGATCGCAGCGTGCTGCCGGCCTGATGCGCGACTTTGGTGTAGAGCGTCGAGTGCTGTCCGCCGACGAGGTTGTGGCCATCGAGCCGGCCTTGTCGGCACAACGTGCTCATATCGTCGGTGGCGATTTCGCACCAGATGACGAGAGCGGCGACGTGCATTTGTTTGCATGCGCGCTGGCCCGGCACGCCGAGCAGGCCGGGGTCGTGTTTCGCTACAACACGCAGGTGACCCGCTTGACGTCCGAACAAGGACGAGTGACCGGCCTCGAAATCGTGCGCCCCGATGGCGGATTCGACACCTTGCGCGCCGATGCCTATGTGGTGGCACTGGCCAGCCATACGCCGCACTTGGTCGAGCCGCTGGGCGTGCCGTGCAATGTCTATCCCACCAAAGGCTATTCGGCCACGTTTGTCGTGCGTGACGACTCGCGTGCCCCGACGGTCAGCCTGACCGACCGGGCACACAAGGTGGTGATGTCGCGCCTGGGCCCGCGCCTGCGTCTGGCGGGCACCGCCGAGATCGGTGGCTACGACCGCGACCTGAGTCCAGCGCGCTGTCACATGCTGGCGCGCTTGGCCGACGAATTGTTTCCTGGCGCCCTCGACATCGAGGGTGCGACGTATTGGGCGGGCCTGCGCCCGTCCACGCCCTCGAACGTGCCGCTGATCGGTCGCACGCGTCTGGCCAACCTTTACCTGAATACGGGTCACGGCACATTGGGCTGGACCATGGGTGCAGGCTCGGGCCGGGCACTTGCTGACTTGATCGACGGACGCCGTCCCGAACCCGATTTCCCTTTTCTTGGTCAATAATTCATGAAGACTTCCGTGCTTTCGAAGAGTGGTTTGTGTTGGTCTACCCGAGTCAGCGTGCTTGCGCTTGCACTGGCCGGTGCGACGCTGGCGCATGCGGCGCCGGTCGAGATTCAGGTCTGGCACGCGCTGCCCGAGGCTAACAAAGACGAGTTCGAAAAACTCGTCAAGCAATACAACAAAGATCAAGACGCCGTGGCCGTCAAACTGCGCGGCTTCCCGTCGGAATCGGCGCTGGAGGCCGAGGCCCGCACGGCAGTCAAGGGCAAACAGGGCCCCCATCTGCTGCAACTGGCCGATAACCATTCGCCCGAAGTCGTGGCGGATTCCAAAGCCATCCTGCCGCTATACCAATTGCTGGCCAAGTATCCGATCAAGGATGTGAGCTGGTATTTGCCGCAGACCAGCAGTTTCGTGCGCGACGAACGCAACCGTTTGCTCGCGTTCCCCTGGATGGCCGAGATGCCGGTGATGTTCTACAACATCGACCACTACAAAAAGGCCGGACTGAATGCATTGAAGCCCGCACGCACCTGGGCCGACTTGCAGACCGAGCTGATTGCGTTGCGTGACACGCAAACTTGCCCGTATGCGTCTTCCGAGCAGGTTTCCATTCACCTGGAGAATCTGGCCTCGGTGAACAACCAGTTGTATGTGAATAACGGTAATGGCTTGACTGCGGCGGGCAAGAAAGCGCCTCCCGCGGCATTGCAGTTCGATACCTTGTTCATGCGTCACGTGTCTTTGATGGTGACGTGGAAGCGTTCGGAGTTGTTCACCAAGCATACCGCCGACGACACGGCCGACACGCTGTTCGCCAAAGGCGAATGCTCGGTCTTGACCACCGGTTCGGGGGCGTTTGGCGAATTTGCCAAGACCCGCCGCCTGGCATTCGGCGTGGCGCCCCTGCCGTACTACCCGCAGGCGACGAAAGAGCCTGGCTTGCCTTTTGTGAGTGGCGCAGCCTTGTGGGCCATCGACGGCAAGCCGGCAGCCGAAGACAAGGCGACCGCGGCGCTTCTGGGCTGGTTGTCCACCCCCGTGGTTGCAACCAAATGGCACCAGCAGACGGGTTACCTGCCTTTGACGGAAGCCGCGTTCCGTGCTGCCGACGTGTCGTTCTACGACAAGTATCCCGGCTCGCATAACGTGATTGCGTCGATGCGTGCACAGCCCGGTCCCAATGGCCGTGGTTTCCGAGTGAAGAACTACGATCAGATTCTGCCGATCCTGAACCGCGAAGTGAATGACGCGCTGGAAGGCAAGAAGCCGCCCGTCGCTGCGCTGGGCGCTGCCGCGAATGCGGCCAAGTCTCTGTCGTCGCAGAAGTAAGGTTCGGTCGTCTTGGCCGATACGTTTATCGAAGCCGTGCAGGACGATTTGATCGAATGACTGGCCGGGCGGTGTGCCCGTGCCCATAAAGAGCGCCCGGTCGGGAAACTGACTGGGCGTTTTGTTCTGTTGGGATATCTGCGCGTAGGCGCGGCGATGGGCTGCGGGCACCATTCGGGTTCGTTCAATCGGACCTGGAGACCAGACTCATGCGCGTCGTCACTCGTTTGCCTGTGATTTGTGGCGTCGTGCTGTGGCTGTCGGCCTGCATGTTGCCGCGGGTTCTGCCGCCATTGGATTCGGCCCCCAGGTTCACCGAGCCACCCGCGCCGGGCGATCCGCTGACAGCGCACGGGCCGTTCGATTTCAATTGGCGATTGGAAGGCGACCCGACGGCAGCGCCTTTGCAAGTATTCAGCAGCCAAATGGGCGTTTGGCTGCACTTTGCAGAAATTGATCATTTGCCCGCTATTTTTGGCGTCGCGCCAGACGGTGCCGAACGTTTGCTGACATTTCGACGCCAAGCGCCTTATGTTTATCTGGCCGGTCCGTGGGCTGCACTGCGTTTTCGTGCCGGACATCGCATGGCGCTGGCACAACGGGTGCCTCAGCACGTGGCAAAGCGTTCGAGTTCGCTCGCACAGGCGGTGCAGCCCAGCGCAGTAGGCGAGGCCACGTCAGGGCAGAATACCCATGGGTCGCGTACCGCTGCCGCGCCATCGATCGAGTATTCGGTCAGCCCCGAAGATGGCAATCTGCGTCGCGCCTTGCGCCGCTGGGCGCATTCCGCAGGATGGACTTTCGAGGCCGAGCACTGGACTCTCGCCGCCGATATCCCCATCACGGCAGGTGCGAATCTAGGCAGCGATTTCCATCGGGCTGTTTCTGCCTTGCTTGCCAGCACCGAGATGGCGGATTTGCCTGTGCAGCCGTGTTTTTACCAGAACCGCGTCTTGCGCGTGATCGCCTATGCGCAACGGTGCGATCCGCGTGGAGATGCGCCCGGCGCGCCCACATCGGCGCGCCATGCTCAGGGTCGAGCGCTTGGTAGGACACCGTCATGAGCGATTTCAAACCCGGGCGTCCGTTCTGCCTGCATCACCTCCGTTCGACTCGCCGGCGTTCTGACGGACCTGTCTATCGTCATCGCGACCTGTATGGGTTCTTGCCGAGCCGCATCGGTTCGTCTTTTTCTCGCCGGGCCAAAATGGCGTGTGCCGCCTGTGTCCTGATGTCTGGTTGTGGTGTGCCGTACTTGCAGCAGGCCGATTCTGCACGGCAGCGGCAGGCCGCCTTGATTGCTCAAGCCGATCACTTCGGTCTGGCACTGATCGACCGCGAAGCACGTGTCGCGGCTCAACGTGTCGAATCGCCTTGGTTGACCGGGCGGGCAACGGCCTTGGCGCGCGAGGCGGTATTGCCGCGAGCGTTGCAGGCCGATGTGGACACGACCCTGTTGTTTGCCGGCGGTCCGCTCGACCTTCAAACCATGGCGCGTCGTATTCAGCGGGCGGTCGGCATACCGGTGCGTGTGTTGCCGGACGCGCTTTTGCCTGCCCATCATTTCCTACCCAGACTGACCGGCGTCGAGGATGTGGCGTCTACGGATTCCTTGCGCCTGAGGCTGCGGGTCGGTCCCGCAGCGTTGCCACGATTGTTGGACGATATCGTGGCAAGCTTGGGCGTATCGTGGCGTTATCGTGATGGCCATATCGAGTTCTTTCGTGTCGATACCCGTGTATTTCGGGTTCGCGCGCTGTCGATGGCGGCACGCGCAGAGGCGCAGCTGGGCCGCTCAGGACGTGAGGCGCAAGGTGGCTCGGGTGGGTTTCAGAACACCTCGCAGACGGTGTTCAGCACTGCGGCGGTCGATACCCTCGAAGCCATACGCGCACGATTGCAGCCATTCATGACGCGTGCCGGTGTGTTGGCCGTCCATCCCGGTGGCGACGGCAGCTTGGTCGTCACCGACACGGTCGCTGTGTTGGATCGGATCGAGGCGTTTCTCAAGGTCGAAAATCGCGCGCTCACCCGTCGGGTCCGTTTGGTCTTCGAAGAGGTGACCGTCGATACGCATGATCTTCAGAGCCGTTCGATCGACTGGTCGGCGGTTTATGCCGCGGGCCGCTTGGCCGCCAGCCTTAAAACCGGAATCGGCATGCCCGAGCACGCTGCCGTGGCAAGTGCGGGAACGACGTCGGGGCCGTGGTCGCGTAGCGCTGGCCTGGTCGGTGCCTTGAGTCAATACACCCACGTGCTGCGGCATACGCGTGTGCCTTTATCCACACTGAATCGTCGGCCCGTGACGCATGCCGTTCGGACGACGTTTTCATACGTCGATCAAGTGCAGCGTGGCGGCCAACGTGGCGCCAGCGAGTCCGTGGTGCAAGACCTGGGGGCCACGATCATTCAAAAGGAAGAAACCGTCGGCGCGTTTCTAACCGTGTTGCCGGATATCCAGGACGATGGGCGGATGATGTTGTCGGTGGCCTACGACAACACCGTTGCTCACCCCCTCAAAGTGCTGACGATGGGCGAAGGTCCACAATCCGTTCAGGTGCAGCAGGTGGCGATCGACGGCAGCGGCACCGTCCAGCAAATCGAGCTGCGGGCAGGTGAACCCAGTTTGATCGCCGGTTTCGACCGACTTCAGCATGACGGCGAGGCCAAGCGCCTGGCACCGGGTTGGGCATGGCTGTTGGGCGGGACCGATCGCTCGGCCGAGCGGCGGGTCACCACGCTGGTCTTCGTGACCGCTCAAATCGAGGAAACAGGCGAATGACCCGGCGCGATGTGAATGACCCATTCGTACATCCCGACGAGGAGCGCGGCATTGCGCTGGTGTTTGGACTGCACTGGATGCCCTTGATAGGTAGCCACGCCCGGCGGGATGCGCGCCAGCGGGCGGCGGTATTCGGTGCATCGCATTACGCATGTGCGGGTGACTCGAGCGTGACCTTGGGCGTGATTGATTGGCCTCGTCATACCGACCGCATCAAGCCCGGTCTGCATGGCGCAGCGGCCGCCGCGATCTACGCCGCCAGGGCGGGGCAGGGGCTGCACCTCGACATTTATCGCTTGTCGGATCAGCGTTATTGGTTGGTCGGCGCACGCGCTGGGGTTGTGTTGTCGCGTACCGATCGGCTATTTGTCGATGCCGACGCCGCTCGTCAGGCTCGGGCCGAGGTCTGCCGGGCCGTCGGGATCGACGAGCTGGCAAGCGTAGCCGTCCCGATCGAGGTTTGTCCGGATTTCACCATGGGCAGCGTTTCTGGCGCGACGCTACATCGATTGACAGGCTTGGAAGGCACGGTCAGACGTTATCGGTGGCCCCTGCTTGCCGCAAGTGTGATGTCTCTCGGGGCCGTTTTTTCGACGTGGCGAAGCAGCGTGCCGGATGTCCAGCTCGTGGTCGATATCTCAGATCGATCGGGCCAAGACCTGATTATCGCTAAGGTCGATCCTGTCGACACCTGGATCGCCGCCTTACATGAGCAGTGGCGCGGGGCGCCCGAGCTGACGGCGATCTATGACCGTTTCCGGCAGCTTCCCGTCAGGCTCGATGGGTGGGCCTTGGCGCATGCGCGATGTTTATTGGAGAGCGACACCTGGGCGTGTCGCGCTCAGTATGTTCGGGACGATGGTCGCGCGACCAATCAGGCTCTGGCCGGTGCCGTGTCGAGCGAATGGTCGGTGTCGTTCACGCCTGTCGATCACGCCTATCTGTCCTGGCGAGAGGTTCAGGCGGGACAGACCGTGGAGTGGGGCGCCTGGCCGGAATCGGCCGAGGTCGATCTGACGTGGATATCGGCTTTGCAGGACATCGCTCCGGCATTCACGCACCTGTCCATCGGCGCACCCGAAACGTTCTCCATGCCCCCCGATCCTGGACGGATCGGGCCTGAGCCTGGCCCGGTGTGGCCGGACGGTCTGCCGGTTCGCCGTGCCATCGACGCGCAGGGGCCCATGCGGTCGTTTGCACTGTGGCCGCGTGCGCCGCACACCGTATGGACCGAAGCGGCATTGACCGTGCGCGAGTCGTCTAGCGAGGGATTGACCGATAGCCGGATTCATATGTTGATCAGGGGGTGGATTCATGAGCGCAATCATGCGGCGGGATGATGCGGCGCGGTGGCGGGCGGGGTGCGCAGCCTGCGGCATATCGGCGGTGCTGGCTATCGGTGTTTTTTCGGCGCAGGCCGTCGAGGGTGCGGTAGGTGGTGCCGATGTCGCGGCTTCCCCAGCGCTATCCGAGCGTTTCGAATCAGAGGCAAAACTGGTGCGCGATTGGCTTGAGATGGAAACGCAGCTTGCGCGTCGCAGCCTGAAACCTGCGCAGGCCACCGCGAAGCCGGTCGTCCCGGCCATCGAACTCATGGCCATCTATGGCATTGGCAAAGACCTGGGTGCCGAGCTGCGTATCGGTGGCGCGCGTCATGTGCTGATGCCGACCCTGGGGGCAGGGCGTGCCACTGACGGCAAAGGCGCCGACAGCCTGATCGCAGAACGCATTGCAGGCTCGTGCCTGACGCTGCGCTATCGGCAGACGGTGCGCCGTTTATGCTTGCCCTCGATGGACGAACCCATCGTTACTCAGGCGTCTCGAGCAGAACCTATGGCCTCCGATGCGGGGCCAGACAATGGATAATAGGCGACACGTCGCTAGCGCGAAAGCAAGGCGTTTGTGGTCATATCACGGGTGGTTGGGCCGTATTCGATCCTGGACCGGCGGTGGTATGCGATTGGTCGATCCAGTCATGTCCATGCCCTCGCATGCGGTGCTGGGCGATATTGCCGATGCACAGGCGTGGTCGACATGGCAGCCACCGTTGCGTCGTCTGCTGTCGGATCAACTCGACCTGGGTCCTTTATACGGTCGCATCTGTCCGGTCGAGCGGGGCAATGGCCGGGTGGCGCTCCTTGTGCTGGCCGAATATGCCCGCAGCGACGAAGCCGATGCGGTCGAGCGTCTGCTCGTCCAGCGAGGCTGGTTCCTCGATTCGCCATCGCGTTGGTGTGTGCCTGCGCCACTATTACTGGCTATTGTCGGGCGCCGAGCCATGGATCCACGCTCGGCGTCAAACGATACCGCCCGTTCGGCACTGGGTGCGGCGTTCGACGATATCGTCGAGTGGGCGGTGTCGCATGGCGCCAGCGATATTCATTTCAACGTGCGCATAGCCGATGCCGAATCGATGGTGCGTTTCACGCTCGACGGCCGCTACGTCGCGTCGGATCGATTCAAGACGCTACCCACTGCCACGGCCCTCGATATGTTGGCGGTGGCGTGGATGCGGGTGCGTGGCGGGCAGGGCGCGCTATTCGATCCTCATGCCGAGCAGCAAGGGCGCATCGACATGCAGGTGGGCCGCGAAAACGTTCTGTTGCGATGGGCCTCTCTGGCGACGGATGTCGGACCCGCTGTGTGCCTGCGGGTGCTGCGTCCGCATGCGTGCAACGGCCACGCCGATCTGAGCGCCTTGGGTTATTTGCCCAGCCAGATCGAAGCGATGCAGAGTGCCCGAGATCGGGATGGCGGCGCCATCGTGTTGGCCGGAACCGTAGGATCGGGCAAGTCCACCACCCTGGCGACACTGCTGAACGGCATACCCGGCACGCGTAAGCTTGTGACCTTGGAAGACCCCGTGGAGTACGGCATTGCCGGTGCATTGCAATCCAGTATCTGCCGTCGATTGGATCGCGACGACGATCAGGCATTCTCCGCCAAACTGCGGACGGTCAAGCGATCGGCTTTGGATGACCTGCTGATCGGCGAGGTGCGCGATCGTCAGACGGGGCAGGCATTCATGGATATCGTGGCCAGCGGTACCCGGGTGTATGCCACGACGCACGCAGGATCGGCGCTGCTGGTGCCCGAGCGCCTGGCGTCGGATTTCATCGGCGTGTCGCGCGATCTGTTGGCCAGCCCCGGAATTCTGAAATTGATCGTCTATCAGGTGCTGTTGCCGAGGCTTTGCGAGAGTTGCGCCATGCCATGGCTGGGCACCGCTGCGCCTGCCGAGCGGGCATGCGTCGAGTCGCTTGACGCGTCGCTGGCCCATGTGCGTAAGCGCTCGCCGCAAGGCTGCCCCAAATGCCGCAGTGAAGCGCAGGCTTTGTGGGGATACGCTGGACGGACTGTCGTGGCCGAATACCTCGATCCGACCGAAGACGATGCCATCTTGGCGTGCATCCGGCAAGGCGACAATGCCGGGTTGGCACGCTGGAGAAATCATCGGCCTCGCAGCGCGGCCGATCACGACGACATGCACAACAAGAATGTGGCGCAATGCGCGCTATACAAAGTGCTGCAAGGCGAGCTGGATCCGACCGACGTCTTCGGTCGTCTCGATGCTCGGGCGCTTCACGTTCATGGCGGGAGACAGTCATGAGCGCCGTGTCTTGGCGAGATGGCTGGCATATGCGACGTACTCGCGCCGATTACTACACCTATCTGGGCGATCTGCTGGGTGTGCTGGCAGGCCGTCGCTCGCTGGCCGACGTCTTCGCCGATGATGCGCGCCGATACGGGCCAGCCACTGCAAGAGGGCGGGTCGCGGCGATCTGGTGCGATCGGCTCGAAGAGACGGGTGGCGACTTGGCGCGAACCTGGTCGCACAGCTTTCCCGCTGCCGATCTGGCGTTAATCGAACTCGCCCAGCACGCCGGTTCGCACGCGCTGGCGGGCGTGCTGATCGGCCTGGGCGAGACGACGCTGCTGGCGCAGCGCCTGCGCAGGCAGTTATGGCAGACGGTGGCTGCGGGTGTGGTGGCCTGGGCCGTGGTGTGGCTGCTGTTGTGGGCGATGCCGATCTATACGGTGCCGCGTCTGGCCGAAGTGTTCGCCGACGCGCCTTTGCCCTTGCCAGGTAGCGCCAGCGCCCGCTTGTTTGCGTGGTCGGCCTGGTCTGCACCACTCTTGCCCTGGGTGGGGCCGACGCTGGTGGCGATGCTGGGTGCGATGTGTTTCGCCGCGCCGCGTTGGTCTGGGCCAATACGTGCTCGCCTGGATTCGTGGCCCATGCTTCGCATCTATCGCGATATTCAAGCGATTCGATTCTTGCATGTGCTGGCGCTGCTGCTGCGCGACGTGCAGGCGACCGATGCGCGTTTGGCCGCGGCGCTGTCCACGATTGCCCAGCATTCGCCGCTCTGGTTGCGCGCACATGTGTATGCCATGTGCATGCGACTGGACGCAGGCGTGATCGACGTCTCGGCGTTCGATACCGGCTTACTGGATCCGCCTGTGTATTGGTTTTTAGCCGATGCAGTCGAAGCGCGCGGATTGAATGCCGGGTTGCAGGCCGCACGCGAACGAGTCGCCTTTGGTTTGAGCGCCAGGGTGGCGACCGAAGCCTTGGTATGGCGTTGGGTCTTGCTGCTGGGGGCAGTGGGCGTGGCCTTGGCGATCGCAGGTTGGCACTTCGTGGCTATCGACGAACTTCGGCGGGGGCTGGCCCAGACGTGGGCCGGTGGATAGCGCAGGCGTAGTGCAATGAATGACGTGGACGTAGGGCGCTTGGGTAGCACTGGGGTGGGGGCTGTTGATTTGCGGCGTGGCCGGTCGCAAGCATGAAAAGGGGAGCGTTCAATGAGACAGATTAGATATGCCATTTTCAGGGTGGATGCCAGGCTCGTGATGAAGATGTCGCCGACCCGGCAGGTGGCGCGCGGTTCGATCCGTCAACACGGCATTTCGCTGGTCGAGGTGGCTATCGTGACGGCAATCGTTGTGTTGGTGGCCATCATCGGCATTCCGGCAGTGGGCGCGTTCGTGATCGAGCATAAAGTGCCGAAAGTGGCCGAGGCGGTGCAGCGCTTCGCGGTTCGTACTCAAGTGAATGCGCAGGGCGGTGGCGATGCACCCTATCTGGGTCTGGACTCCGGAGTATTGGCTCGCGCGCTGCGCGACAATACAGTGTTCGACGTTCGAGGGACTGGCGCGAGTGCGACTGTTGCGCACGGTTTAGGTCAGGGTGGCGTGTTGACCCTGGCACCGGGGCGGTCTCAGGCGGGCGGCGCGGGCACGGCTTTTACGCTGACCCTCACACGCGTCAATCATGCGGCGTGTCCGGCACTGGCGTCGATTCTGCAAGGCACTGCCGGTATGGTGCGTCTTGCGGCCGCTGGCGGTGGCGGTACTGTTTTGAAGAATGCCTGGGTTACGCCGCAGCAGCGATACAGCGCGGCGCGCACCGCCCAAGCCTGCACGCACGGCGACTCGAACGATTTCGTGTTCGAGTACCGGTGATGAAGGCATTCGCTCGAATACGCAGTCAAAACTGCCGACACAGCCGACAGGCAGGCTGGGTCATGGCCGAGGTGATGCTGGCCTTGGTGTTGGCGACGCTGCTGGCGATCTGGCAGGCGGGCACCGATGCTGCGCGCGTTCGAGATGCGCGTGCCGAGGCGGCTGGACAGTGGTTGTCTCAAGTCCGCCAGGCGGTCGATCAGATGCTTCGGGCGCATTACGACGCGTTAGCCGACGGCATCTCGCCACTCGGCGCAACCGGTCGGCCCCTTTTCGCGCAGCCGCTGGCCCCGACGTTGCTTGAGCTGAGGCAAGCCGGTCATTTGCCACGTGACTATGCGGGCGTCAGTGCGCTCGGTTTCACTGCGACAGTGTCGATTTCGGTTGCCGAACCCTGTCCTGGCCCAGGCTGTCGTCTGGACGCGGTGATCGCTGCCGTTACGCCGACAGACGCTCGTCCGTGGTTGGGTAGCCTGGACGAGCGCGCAGTGATCAGTCGAGCCTTGGAGGGCTATGCGCTTCAGGTGAGGGTTGCGGATGCCCGCCAATGGCGAGGTCCCATGCTGGCACTGCCTGCTACGCGCCAAGGTGCATCGACGGGCTGGCCGGTCGGCAGCTTGAGCGCCTGGGCGGGTGTCGATCGCAGCAGTATGCTGGCTTATCTGCGTGTCGGGGACTCCCGCGACCCCGATTTCAAAGGACCGCTGACGGTGGCGGGTGCCATCGCAGCCCGAGGAGCCGTGCTGGCGGGCGATGTCCGCGCGTCGGGTGGCGTCCATGCCGGCCAAAGCATATATGCCGGCCAAAGTATCCATGCGGGGCAAGGCATTCACGCCGAACAGGGCATACACGCCGAACAGGGCATACACGCGGGCACGCACGTGCATGCGGCCGGCAACGTGTCGGCTCGAGGCAACCTTTATGCTGGTGGTTGGGTGCAACCCGACTACTTGGCAGTATCCGGTCATGGCTGCGCCGTGCCCGGCGCCATTGGGCGCGACTGGGCAGGCGAACCGTTGTCATGCATACGCGGGCAGTGGCGGCACGGCGATGGCGCATTTGGCGGCGCCTTCACACGAATCGCCCGAGAGCCCTGTGGCCGGGACGGCGGCGTCAATCCGCGTACCGGCACATGTGCCTGTCCAGCCGGATTCCGGGCGATCAAGGTCTATAGCGAGTCACCCGATTGGTACTGGGAGCGTTTCCATGAGCGCGCGGCCTGGGTGTGCGTTCGTTGAGCGCTCCTCGGATTTGATGCGTCCGACTCGGTCAACCCCTATAATGAAAAATTCGCCTTATTGCCGGTTCGTGAAGATGAAATCGTCCGAGATTCGCCAGAAATTCTTGCAGTTCTTCCAGTCCAAGGGGCACACCATTGTCCCGTCGTCGTCGCTGGTCCCCGGCAACGACCCGACTTTGCTGTTCACGAACTCGGGCATGGTCCAGTTCAAGGACGTCTTCACTGCCAAGGAAACGCGCAGCTATAGCCGTGCGACCTCGTCGCAGCGTTGCGTGCGCGCTGGCGGCAAGCACAACGACCTCGAAAACGTGGGTTACACCGCCCGTCACCACACGTTCTTCGAGATGCTGGGCAACTTCAGCTTCGGCGATTACTTCAAGCGCGAAGCCATCCTGAACGCCTGGGAACTGTTGACCACTGTCTACAACCTGCCCGCCGAGAAACTCTGGGTCACGGTCTATCAGGAAGACGACGAAGCCTACGACATCTGGTTGAAGGAAGTCGGCGTGCCGGCCGAGCGCATCATCCGCATCGGCGACAACAAGGGCGCGCGTTATGCCTCTGACAACTTCTGGCAAATGGCCGATACCGGTCCGTGTGGCCCGTGTTCCGAGATTTTCTACGATCACGGCCCCGACGTCTGGGGTGGCCCTCCGGGGTCGCCCGAAGAAGACGGCGACCGCTACATCGAGATCTGGAACCTCGTGTTCATGCAATTCGAACGCGATGCGGCGGGCAATATGCCGCGCCTGCCCAAGCCCTGCGTCGATACCGGCATGGGCCTCGAACGCCTGTCGGCCGTGCTGCAACACGTGCACTCCAACTACGAAATCGACCTGTTCCAGACGCTCATCAAAGCGGCTGCGCGTGCCACCGGCACGACGGACCTGAGCAACGATTCGCTCAAGGTGATTGCCGACCACATCCGCGCCTGCGCGTTTCTGGTGGTCGATGGCATCATTCCCAGCAACGAAGGCCGGGGCTATGTATTGCGCCGCATCGTGCGCCGTGCCTTGCGTCATGGCTACAAACTGGGTCAGACCAAGCCGTTCTTCCACAGTATCGTGCCCGATCTGGTCGCCGAGATGGGCGAAGCCTATCCCGAGCTGGCCGAGCAGGCCGAGCGTGCCACCCAGGTGCTGCGCCAGGAAGAAGAGCGTTTCGGCGAAACCCTCGAAAACGGCATGCGTATCCTGGACGCCGCCTTGGCGCAGTTGCCTGCCGGTCAGGCACTGGACGGCAACACGCTGTTCACGCTGTACGACACCTACGGCTTCCCGGTGGATCTGACCGCCGACATCTGCCGCGAGCGCGAGGTCGAGGTCGATCTGAACGGTTTCGAATCCGCCATGACGCGCCAGCGCAATCAGGCACGCGCTGCGGGTAAATTCAAAGCGGTCGAAGGTCTTCAGTACGACGGCGAGCAAACCCGTTTCGAAGGCTACGACAATCTGGCGTTCGATCACGCCGTCGTCAAGGCGATGTATGTCGAGGGTGTGAAAACCGACTCGATCGACGCCGGTACGCAGGCTGTGGTGGTATTGGATGCCACGCCGTTCTACGCCGAGTCTGGTGGTCAGGTAGGCGACACGGGCGTATTCGAAGGATCGGGCTTGCGCTTCGACGTAGCCGATACCGTCAAGATTCAGCCGGGAGTGTTTGGCCATCACGGCGTGTTGTCCGAGGGCCGTTTGGCCGTGGGCAATGCGGTGATGGCACGCGTCGACGTGGCACGCCGTGCCCGCACGGCACGGAATCACTCGGCCACTCACCTGCTGCACAAAGCGCTGCGTCTGGTGCTGGGTAATCACGTTCAACAGCGCGGCTCCTTGGTCGATCCCGACAAGACGCGTTTCGACTTCGCCCAAGACGTGCCCATGACGGCAGAGCAAGTTGCCGAGGTAGAGCGCATCGTCAACGTCGAAGTGCTGGCCAATCACCCGACGGAGTCGCGTGTGATGGGTTACGACGAGGCAGTGCAGGGTGGTGCGACCGCGTTGTTCGGCGAGAAATACGGCGACCAGGTGCGCGTCATCGACATCGGTTTCTCGCGCGAGCTCTGCGGCGGTACCCATGTGCTGCGCACAGGTGACATCGGCCTGTTCAAGGTCGTCGCAGAGGGGGGCGTGGCCGCTGGCGTGCGTCGTATCGAAGGCATCACGGGCGACAACGCCTTGGCCTGGGTGCAAGGGCAAACCGCGCTGATCAACCGCCTGGCGGGTCAATTGCGCGCCGTGCCTGCCGAATTGCCAGAGCGCATCTCGCAGGTGCAGGATCAACTGAAAGCGCTCGAGAAAGAACTCGAGAGCCTGCGTGCCAAGGCCGCGTCCAGTGCGGGCTCCGATCTGGCGCGCCAGGCCGTCGAGGTGAAGGGTGTGCACGTGTTGGCTGCTCACGTAGGCGACGTCGATCCCAAGGCTTTGCGTGGCATGGCCGATCAGATCAAGAGCACGCTCAAAACGGCTGTGGTGCTGTTGGCGACCGGAGCCGAGGGCAAAATTAGCGTGGTGGGCGGCGTTACCGCCGATCTGACCGCTCGCGTCAAAGCAGGCGATCTCGTCGGCTTCGTCGCGGCCCAAGTGGGCGGCAAAGGCGGTGGTCGCCCCGATATGGCCATGGGCGGCGGTACCGATCTCGCCGCTTTGCCCGCCGCCGTGGCCAGCGTGCAGGGTTGGGTCGATGAGCGGCTCTGATCCCCACACCGACGCCGCGCTGGGTCGTGCCGTGGCGGCTACGGTCGATGCACGCGGCATGGCGTGCCCCTTGCCTATTTTGAAGGCCAAGAAAGCCTTGTCTCAATTGGAAAGTGGTCAGATCTTGTCGGTTTCGACCATGGACCGGAATGCGGTGCGGGATTTTCAAGCGTTTTGTACGCAGTCTCGAAACGTCTTGCTGGAACAGGTGCAGACTGATACTGTGTGCATCCACTTCATCGCCCGCCGTTGAAGCATTTTGCTTCGCAGTGGCGCGCCTACACAACGCCGACTTTCCGTCTTATTTGGCTTTGATTGCGTAAGCACTGTTAAGCCTGCTATATTAGAGGGCTTGTCATTAACGAATTTAGGGATTACCTATGGTGGTGATTCGCCTGGCCCGCGGAGGGTCCAAGAAGCGTCCGTTTTACAACCTGGTAGCCACCGATTCGCGTAACCGTCGCGACGGTCGCTTCATCGAGCGCGTGGGTTTTTACAACCCCGTGGCTAACGCTGGCGACGAGAAATTGCGCATCGCAATGGATCGCGTGACCTACTGGACCGGCAACGGCGCCCAGTTGTCGCCCGCTGTCGAGCGTCTGGTCAAGGAATTCTCGGCCAAGGCATCCGCCGCAGCCTAAGGCTGTAGGCGGCATGATGGGTCGGTCAGGATGCGCCTGAAAAGGCGTTTCCGGTAGCATGGCGCCATGCGGGGCCCTCGGCTTAGCCGGTAGGTTTTCGCAAGCTTTTATCAGCACAGGTGTGACATGACTCCCAAGACTTCGCCCGTCGCGCAGACGCCCCAGGATCTCGTCGATCTCGGTCGCGTCGTATCGGCTTACGGTATCAAGGGCTGGATCAAACTTCAGCCTTTTTCCGCCCACGCCGACGTACTGCGTTCTGCCAAGCAGTGGTGGTTGACGCGCCCTGTGCCGCCTGCGGCCCAGGGCGTTGTTGCGTCTGCGCCATTCGCAATGAACGTCGTGCGAGTGCGCAGCCAGGGCAGTGATCTGGTCGCGCATTTCGAAGGCATGGACGATCGTGATGAAGCCGAAGCCCTCAAGGGCTGCATGATCAGCGTGTCGCGCCAGTCGTTTCCGAAAGCGGATGACGACGAGTTCTATTGGGTCGATCTGGTCGGCTGCGACGTGTACGGCGTGGACGATGCCGATCAATCCACCCTGATTGGTGTGGTCGATGAGGTGTTGGATAACGGCGCGCACGGCGTGCTGAAGATTCACGTTCATCAAGTCGATGCTGCTTCGGGCGAGCGCAGCCCTGTACTGGATGCTCGCCAGCGGCCCGTCGATATGCTCGTTCCTTTTGTGTCGGCACACGTCCACAAGGTCGATCTCGCGGCGCGTCGCATCGATACCGACTGGCCGACGACCTTCTGATGCGTTTCGACGTCATCAGTCTTTTTCCCGAGATGTTCGCCACGGTCCGCGATAGCGGCGTGACGGGCCGCGCGCATGCGCAGGGACGCTGGGCGCTGCACGCCTGGAATCCGCGCGACGCCACGCACGACGTGCATCGCACCGTGGATGACCGCCCCTACGGCGGTGGCCCTGGCATGGTGATGTTGGCCGAACCGCTACGGGCCTCCATCGACCGGATTCGAGCGTCTCAGGCGGCGCCATCGTCTGCTCCGGGCAGCCGGCAGCCGGTCTTCGATGCTGAACCCGATGGCGTATCGCGCGCCGAGGGTCACGATGCGCGTCCGGTTATTCTGCTGTCGCCCACCGGGCGACGCTTCGATCAAGCTGCTGCACAGCGGATGGCGGGTGGCGCAGGTGCGATTTTTATCTGTGGGCGCTACGAAGGCGTCGATCAGCGTTTCATCGACGCTCACGTCGATGAAGAGTGGTCGATTGGCGACTTTGTGTTGTCTGGGGGCGAAATCGCCGCCCTGGCGATGATTGACGCAGTGGTTCGTTTGCTGCCGGGCGTGCTGAACGACAGCGATTCGGCCCGTTTCGATTCTTTCCACGATGCCATGTCTGGCTTGTTGGACAGCCCGCACTACACCCGCCCCGAGGTGCTGGACGGCGTGCCCTTGCCTGACGTGCTATTGTCCGGCCATCACGCCAGGATCGCGGTGTGGAGGCGCGAGCAATCGTTGCGGCTGACGTCAGAACGTCGCCCGGATCTCATTGCCGCGGCCCGTGCTGCCGGTCGTCTCACGGCGGCCGATGAGCGTTATCTCGCTACACTCGATCGCCCTTGAGCCACTTGGCGCTTGTTTAGCGCCATCCGATAAGACCGCCCCGCTCTGCGATACGCACGCTTACAGGGATTGTCACACCCGCCCGTTACACTCGCCGCTTATTTGCTTTCATTGGGCTTTCATCATGGCGGGTAGTAAGTTTTTTGCATTGTTTGACGACATAGCGACGTTGCTGGACGACGTCGCTGCAATGAGCAAAGTCGCACTCAAGAAATCTGCCGGCGTGCTGGGCGACGATCTGGCGCTGAATGCACAACAGGTCACCGGCGTGTCTGTGAACCGCGAGTTGCCGGTGATATGGGCCGTCGCCAAAGGCTCCTTGCTCAACAAAGTTATTCTGGTTCCCGCCGCATTGTTGATCAGCGCGTTCGCACCGTGGCTGGTGAATCCTTTGTTGATGCTGGGCGGAGCGTTCCTCTGCTATGAGGGATTCGAGAAAGTCCTGCATAAGATCTTGCATGCCAAGAATGACGGGCACGAAGAGCGTGTGCGCGCTTTGCAGGATCCGAACGTCGATCTGGTGGCGTTCGAAAAAGACAAGATCAAAGGTGCAGTACGAACCGACTTCATTTTGTCGGCTGAAATCATCGCCATCGCTTTGGGCACGGTTGCCGGTGCGCCCTTGTTGACTCAAGCCTTGGTGCTGTCCGGTATTGCGCTGCTGGTAACCGTCGGCGTATATGCCTTGGTAGCCGGTATCGTTCGATTGGACGATTGGGGCCTGGCACTCAGCCAGCGTACCTCGACGAGCAGCAAGAAAATAGGTCATGGCATCGTGGTTGCTGCACCTTATCTGATGAAGACGCTCTCGATCGTGGGTACCGCCGCCATGTTCATGGTGGGTGGGTCGATTCTGGTGCATGGCGTGCACGCGTTGGCCGCCGGGGTCGAGTCGGTGGTGGCTGCAAGCAGCTCGAACAGCTTGATTCAGGGTTTGGTGAACACGCTGCTGGGCGCGTTGGTCGGTATTGTGGCGGGTGGCATCGTGGTGGCCGTCGTTACGGTGATCAAGAAGATGTTCAAGCGTGCTTAAGTCCGTATGAGCCTCTGGGGGGGGTGGAAAGATTCTCACTGAATGGTGAGTCCTTCTGTGGCTGAGAGTGACTGCCGCTGCCCCACTGGTCCGTAGCGGCGCGGCGACAAGTGCTTCGACCGGTGCCAATACAAAAACTGCCATGACTGCCTCCAACAAAGTGGATAATGCCTCGGAATTGGACAACAACGAGGAAATGGCTGGGGTATGAGTCAAACGATGAAAATGTGTCCGTCGATCAAGCGTATGGCCTGCGTGCTGGGTATGACGCTGGTTTTGGCTGCATGCGACGACAAGAGCAAGACGGCGGACGCACAGAGCGCGGCAGGTACGACACAACCGGGTAGCACGGCAACGCCATCGCAAGCCGATTTGGCGGGTTCATCGTCCGGCACGACTGCCAAACCCGCAGCGAGTGCGGCAGGCGCGGCTGGCCAGAAGCCGGTCGCACCCGCATCGCCCGCTTCGGTGCCTTTGGCCACCTTGGGCGCTATTTCGGTGGACCGCGCTGAAATCGACACGCTGCTCGATAGTCTGCCACCCGAACAGGCGGCGCAGTTGAAGGGTGATCGGGCGGCGGTCGAGCGCGTCATCCGCGCTCGCCTGTCCGAGAAGGCATTGGTGGCTCAGGCGCGCGACCAGGGTTGGACCGAAAAAGAGGATGTCAAACGCACGATCGCCCTGGCGACCGAGCAGACCGTGTTCCGCAGCTACCTCGATTCAGTCAGCTTGCCGCCGGAGACTTATCCGTCTCAAGCCGAACTGGAAGCGGCCTACGAGTCCAGTAAATCACAATTCATTCAGCCCGCCAGCTTCCGGATCAGCCAGATTTTCCTGGCTGCTCCGGAAGGTGACGCTAATGCCGTGGCGCAAGCACGCAAGCAGGCCGCCGATATCCTCAAGCGCGCCCGCGCGCGCCAGGCCGATTTTGCCGCCATCGCCCGGTCGTCGTCGCAAGACTCCGGCACCGCAAAAAATGGCGGCGACATGGGCCTCTTCGTGCTGCCGCAGATCGTCCCGGAACTGCGAGGTGTGGTGCAGGGTATGAAGGCAGGTGAGATCAGCGAGCCGATCCAGTTGCGCGGTGGCATCCATATCGTGAAACTGACCGAACGCAACGAGCAATCTGTCGCACCGCTCGATGCCGTGAAGGATCGCTTGCGCACGGCATTACGTTCGCAACATCAAGAGCAGGCAGCGCGTGCTTACCTCGATAACCTGCTGAACGCCGGTACGGTCAGTATCGACGGCAAGGCGATTTCGACCTTGGTGCAGCCCAAGCCTTGAGGCGGGCTTGCATGGTAATCAAGTAGATCGGTTAAGCGTCAGGCGGCTTCGAGCGCGATGATAGAAACCCGCCTGTTGCTTCAGTTCATTGCCGTCGCTGAGGAGTTGCATTTCAGTCGAGCGGCAAAGCGGCTGCATATGGCGCAACCGCCGTTAAGCCAGGCGATTCGCAAACTGGAAAACGAAATAGGTGCGTCGCTTTTCGAGCGCACCAACCGAAGCGTGGCGTTGACCTCGGCGGGCTCGTCGTTCTTGGTGATGGCCAGACGTATCGTTCAATCCATGGAGGAGGGCGTCGCGCAGACTCGCCGGGTCGCCCTGGGTGTCGATGGCCATCTTACGATGACATTCATCAATATCCTGCCTTATCCCTCGGTGCTTCGCGCACTGCGCACATTTCGCCAGTCATCAGGCGGCGTGGCCATCACCATGCAGGAAGCCACCACCCAGGAGCAGATCCTTTCCCTTGAGCGGGGCACGGCCGACATCGGATTCATGCGCACGCCCGGTGCGACGACGCCTGATTTGCACATCGAGACGGTGCTTCGAGAGCGGCTGTGCGTTGCTTTACCCATCGGGCATCCACTCGCCGAGCAGCCTGCAATCGTATTGACGTCGTTGAAGGACGAGGCATTCTTGGCATCGCCCAGACCACTCGGTCCGGGTTTTTATGATCAGTTGATCCAACTATGCCAAGCCGCCGGTTTCGTGCCCACCGTCGTGCAGCACGCCCGGCAACTGCAAACCCTGATTACGCTGGTCGCCAGCGGGTTCGGCATTGCGTTGATTCCGGAAACGCTTGGCAGCAATTCATGTGAAGGCGTGGTGTTTCGTCGCATCGAGCAGCCGAGTGCGCCCGATGAGTTATTGCACGTGGATCTGCTGATGGCCTGGAATCCAAGCCGAAATTCGCCTGTTCGGGACAGACTGATTGAAGAGGTGCGCAAAATCGCGAGGGAAGATTGAGACGTATCGAGTCTCAATCGACCATGAAAACAGTATTTTACGAACGCCATCGCCACCGCTATTGTCCGTCTGTACCCGATGTCCTCGCGAATCGGGTGCTTTCTTCGCCGATACCGACCCGGACAAGCCATGCCTGCTGCGATATACGTTTTTTCTTTGTGCACCTTTGCGTTCGGGCTATCCGAATTCGTCGTCGCAGGCTTGGTCTCTGCCATTGCCCTCGATTTGGAGGCCAGGGTGGCCGCAGCGGGCACAGCCGTGGCGGCCTATGCGCTTGGCGCTGCCATCGGCGCTCCGTTCATTACCGCACTGATTGCACACTGGCGTGACAAACATATCCTAATCCTTGCCATGACGGTACTTGCGGCAGGCAGCGTGGCGATGAGTGTGTCTCCCACCTTGCCCGTGCTGCTGGTCGTACGGTTCACGGTGGGCCTGAGCCATGGCGTGTTCATGGCGGTGGCGTCCAACGCCGCGACCCGGCTCGTGGATGCTTCCCGTGCGGGGCGGGCGTTATCTGTGGTGTGGATCGGCTTGACCTTGGCGCTCGCCGTTGGCGTGCCGCTGGGCACCTACCTGGGCCGTCATTGGTCGTGGCGAAGCGTGTTCCTATCCATCGGTGGATTGAGCGTGCTGGGAGGGCTTGGATTGCTTCTGTTCATGTCGCGGCACGCTGAGTCGCCAAGCGTCAAGTCGACAGGCCCTGACGCCGCTCGCAAGCAGGCGGACATCAAAACGCGGCTGCGCGCGCTCATTCATCCGCAGCTCATGATGACAGCGGCTGTGGGTGTGCTGGTCAGCATCGCGACTTTTTCCTTCTTTACCTTTATCTCGCCATACCTGTTGCGCATTACTGAGGCCGACGTCCAAGGGTTAAGTACATGCATGCTGCTTTTTGGCGTGTGCTCCATCGCCGGGAATGTGCTGGGCGGCTATCTGGTCGATGCGACCGATGCACGTCGTAGTCTCGTTGCGGCATTGGCCGGATTGAGTGCGAATCTGATCGGTTTGTACGCGTTTAACAGGTCGCCGCTCATGATGTTGGTGCTGGTCGGCACGCTGGGCGTCTTTTTCTTTGCTATCGTCACGATGCTGACTTTGCGTTTGCTGAAGCAGGCGCGGCGCTACACGCCGCAATCGACGGCTGTTGCCGCAGGCTTGAATATCGCGTCGTTCAATCTGGGGACCGCGCTGGGAGGCGGAATCGGCGCTATCACCATCGCGTTCGGTGGGTTGGCGTATGTGTCCCTGGTCGGCGCAATCGCTGCTGCGGTGGCCGTCGCGATGTTTTCCGTTCAAGTCGGCTATGTGGGCGGGCTGGGCAGACCCATTGACTAATCAATCGGAGAATTCATTGAGGAATCGATCGCGAGTGCATACAAGGCATACACCCGCGATCAATGATTTCCCATATCGATCCGTCTGGGGATCGACCGCGTCCCACACCGATCGACTACGCCGTGTAGACGCTTCCAGAGTTCCTCAAGCCTTCAGCTTGCTGCGTTGTTCGCGCACTTTACCCAGGGTGTCTTCGAACTGAGCGATACGGGCGCGCTCTTGCTCGACGACCGAGGCAGGCGCACGCGCTACGAACCCTTCGTTGGCCAACTTGGCCGAGCAGCGCGTGATCTCACCCTCCAACCGGGAAATTTCCTTGTCCAGGCGGGCTTGTTCGGCAGCGACGTCGATTTCCACGCGCAGCATCAACTGCACTGCACCGACCACCTGCACCGGCGCACCGACGTCCGGCAAGGTATCGACAATCTCGACCTCGGCCAGCTTGGCCAGCGCGGCCAGGTAGGGCGCATTGCGCGTCAACACGGCACGGTCACCCGACGCAATCAGGGGCACGCGTTGCGAAGGCGCCAGATTCATCTCGCCACGCAAGGCGCGAATCGCGTCGATCTGCGCTTTCAGTGCTGCGATATCGGCGCTCGCCTCGGCGTTATCCCACTCGGGGTTCGCCAGCGGGTAGGGCTGCACGCTGGTGCTGGCGTCCTCGCCTTCGACGCGCTTGCCCGCAGCCACTGCCACCGTCTGCCACAGCGCTTCGGTAATGAATGGAATGATGGGATGGGCCAAACGCAAGGTTACTTCCAGCACGCGAATCAGTGTCTGACGCGTGCCGGCCTGTTGCGCAGGCGTGCCACGCTGAATCTGCACTTTGGCCAGCTCGACGTACCAATCGCAGTACTCGTCCCATACGAAGCGATAAATCGCGTTGGCGATGTTGTCGAAGCGGTAATCGTCGAAACCCTTGGCGATTTCGCGCTCGACCTCTTGCAGGGCGCTCAGAATCCAGCGATCGGCAAACGACAGTTCAGGCGTTTCGGTAACTTCTGGCGCACCCGTGGTATTCATCAGCACGTAGCGGGTGGCATTCCACAGCTTGTTGCAGAAGTTGCGATAGCCCTCGCAGCGCTTCAGATCGAAGTTGATATTGCGACCCAGGGTGGCATAGGCCGCCATGGTGAAGCGCAGGGCATCGGCGCCGAATGCCGGGATGCCGTCGGCGAACTCCTTGCGAGTGGCTTTTTCGATCGATCCCGCCTGCTTGGGATTCATCAGTCCAAAGGTACGCTTGGCGACCAGACCTTCTAAGTCGATGCCGTCGATCAGATCCACCGGGTCCAGGGTATTGCCCTTGGACTTGCTCATTTTCTGGCCTGACGCGTCCCGCACCAGTCCGTGAACATATACGTGTTTGAACGGGATCTGGCCGGTCAGATGGGTGCTCATCATCACCATCCGGGCAACCCAGAAGAAAATGATGTCGAAGCCCGTCACCAGCACGCTGGACGGCAGGTAGCGCGCCAGATCCGGTGTTTGCTCGGGCCAGCCCATCGTGGTGAAAGGCACCAGTGCCGAAGAGAACCACGTGTCCAGTACGTCTTCGTCGCGGCGCAGGGGGCCGGTCACACCGGCCGCACGCGCCTGTTCGAGCGCTGAGGCTTCGTCGCGGGCCACGAACACCTGACCGTCTTCGGCATACCAGGCGGGAATCTGATGGCCCCACCACAACTGGCGCGAAATACACCAGTCCTGGATGTTCTCCAGCCACTGGTTATAGGTGGTGGTCCAGTTCTCGGGATAGAACTTCACCCGGCCGTCGGCCACGACCTCCAGGGCGACTTCGGTGATGCTCTTGCCGGGGTTCAGCGTGCCTTCCGGGGCGGGCTTGCTCATGGCGACGAACCACTGGTCGGTCAGCATGGGTTCGAGCACCACGCCGGTCCGATCGCCGCGCGGCTGCATCATCTTGTGTGCTTGCACCATGACCAGATAGCCGTCGGTGTCCAGCTGGGCCACCACCGCGCGGCGGGCGTCGTAGCGATCCATGCCCTGGAACTGGGCGGGGCCGTTGTGGTTGATCCTGGCGTCCAGCGTGAAGATCTCGATCAGCGGCAGGCCATGGCGCAGGGCGCAGGCGTAGTCGTTGAAGTCGTGCGCGCCGGTAATCTTGACGCAACCCGTACCGAAGGCGGGGTCGACGAAATCGTCGGCGATGATGGGAATGTTACGGTCGCACAGCGGCAGCTCGACCAACTTGCCCACCAGATGGGCATAGCGGGCGTCGTCGGGATGCACGCACAGGGCACCATCGGCCAGCATGGTCTCGGGTCGGGTGGTGGCGATGGACATGCCACGCAGGGTGACGGTTTCGCCCTCTGCGTTGGTGATGGTCTGCGGGCCGTCCACGAACGGATACAGGATGTGCCACATATGGCCATCGGTTTCCTCGCTCAGCACTTCCAGGTCGGACACCGCCGTCAGCAGCACGGGATCCCAGTTCACCAGCCGCTTGCCGCGATAGATCAAGCCTTGCTCATACAGCCGCACGAAGGTCTCGCGCACGCCGGCCGACATCCGATCGTCCATGGTGAAGTATTCGCGCGGCCAGTCGGCCGACGAACCCAGGCGGCGCACCTGGCTGGTAATGGTATTGCCGGAGGTTTCTTTCCAGGCCCACACTTTATCCAGAAACGCCGGGCGGCCCAGATCGTGACGGCTCACGCCCTGTGCGTCCAACTGGCGCTCGACCACGATCTGCGTGGCGATACCGGCGTGATCGGTGCCGGGAACGAAGGCCGTGTCGTCGCCCGACATTCGACGCCAGCGCACCAGCGCGTCCATGATGGTGTGATTGAACGCGTGACCCATGTGCAGCGTGCCGGTCACATTGGGCGGCGGAAACTGAATCACATAGGGGGCACCGGTACCGGTCTGGACATGCCGTCCGGCCGAGAAATAGTTCTTGGCTACCCAGCGGTCGTACCAGGAACGTTCGATCTCGGTCGGCTCGAAGCTTTTGGGCAGATCGGTCTGAGGGGCGTCGGCGGGAATGCCTGAGGGGGCAGATGCAGTCATGAGTCGATTCGGTAGGAGCGGGCGGCCAGGCCATGCGAGGCTGGGCGAACCCATAATTCTATGATGTCTAAGGACATGTTGACATGATAGAATATTGGGTTACTGTAAACCATTGTTTTTGTGGAGTTTCCATGACTGTCGAACGTACTCTCTCGATCATCAAGCCTGACGCCGTTGCCAAGAATGTGATCGGCAAGATCGTCACGCGTTTCGAAGACGCTGGCCTGAAGGTCGTCGCTGCGCGTTTTCAGCAACTGTCGCGTGACGATGCCGAGCGTTTCTACGCCGTGCATAAAGAGCGTCCTTTCTTCAAGGACCTGGTCGATTTCATGATCTCGGGCCCCGTGTTCGTGCAAGCCCTGGAAGGCGAGAGCGCCATCCAGAAAAACCGTGACCTGATGGGCGCGACCGATCCCAAGAAGGCAGAAAAGGGCACCATCCGCGCCGACTTCGCCGACAGCATCGACGCCAACGCCGTTCACGGTTCGGACGCTGCAGACACCGCTGCAAACGAAATCGCTTTCTTCTTCCCCGAACTGGGTCGTTGAGCGCGTGGGTCGGCGTCACTGCCGACCTGATTGTCCGCGCCCGTCGAGCCGGTCGGCCAGTTTTTCCGGCCAGTATCGATCCGTCGTTCTCCTTCCTGCCCCGGAAGGCGCCGTCCGGACTGAACTGTCTTAAAAAAAAGTCGACTCGCCGCCCGCTTGAACGGGGGCAAGGTTTACACCATGAATACTGACGAACGCGTCAACCTCCTTGGCCTGGAATCCCAGGCGCTGTCCGAGCTGGTCGCCCAATGGGGCGGCAAGCCTTTTCGCGCCAAACAGTTGCAGCGCTGGATGCATCAACGTCAGGCCGATTCGTTCGATGTGATGACCGATCTGGCCCGCGATTTCCGCGAGAAGCACGATCATCATTGCCAAATCGCCGGCCCCAAGCTTGCCACCGAGCAGCGTTCCACCGATGGAACGCGCAAGTGGCTGTTCGACGTGGGCGCAGGCAATGCGGTCGAGACCGTGTTCATCCCCGAGGACGACCGGGGCACCCTGTGCATGTCCAGCCAGGCGGGCTGTACCGTGGGCTGTCCGTTCTGCTCTACGGGTTATCAGGGTTTCAACCGCAATCTCACCGCGTCCGAAATCATCGGGCAACTGTGGTGGGCCAACAAGCGCTTGCGTGAAGACGGCGCGGGTGCCGCCCGTCTGAGCCCCGACGATCCTGCCGCCACGCCGTCGCGCGGCGCCGCCGATTCGCGCATCATCACCAACGTGGTCATGATGGGCATGGGCGAGCCGCTGCTGAATTACGATCCCTTGCTGGTGGCCTTGCGGCTGATGCTGGACGACAACGCCTATGGCTTGTCGCGCCGCCGTGTCACCGTGTCCACCTCGGGTGTCGTGCCCATGATGGATCGCCTGGCCGCCGATTGCCCGGTGGCGCTGGCGGTATCGCTGCACGCACCTAACGACGCCTTGCGCGATCGTCTGGTGCCGCTGAACAAGAAATATCCGCTGGCCGAGCTGCTGGCGGCCTGCAATCGCTACCTCGAGCACGCGCCGCGCGATTTCATCACGTTCGAGTACGTGATGCTCGATGGCGTCAACGATTCGGACGAGCATGCACGCGAACTGATCGGCATCGCCGCTCAGGTGCGCTGCAAGATCAATCTGATTCCGTTCAATCCTTTCCCGCAATCGGGCTTGCTACGTTCACCGGCCACGCGTGTGCGCCAGTTCGCACAGCGTCTGATGGATGCCGGTGTGGTCACCACGACGCGCAAGACGCGTGGCGACGACATCGACGCTGCCTGTGGCCAGCTGGCTGGCGAGGTGCGCGATCGCACGCGCATCGCCGAACGCATGGCCGCCGCGCGTAAAGCCATTCCGATTCGCCAGGTTCCCGCATGACAAAAACCGACACAGCCGCCTCCTCGCCATCGTCCTCCGCCGCAGCGCCGTCCATTGGCGCTGCGCTGCGCAGTTTGCGTGAAAGCCAGGGCCTGACGCCCGAGGCCGTGTCCAGCCGTATCAAGTTTTCACCGCGCCAGATCGTCGCGCTGGAAGAAGAGCGCTGGGTCGATCTGCCCACCGGTGTCTCCCTGCGCGGCCTGGTACGGGGCTATGCGCGTCTGGTCGGTGCCGACGAGTCGGCCTTGGCTGCCATCATCGCGCCGCATGCCGGTGTGCAGCCGGTACAGCCCGACAACGCGGCCCTGCGCGGCGGTCATCGGCCCGTGGTGGCAGATGAGGCCACTGGCGGCGTATCGTGGGGATGGCTGATCGTTCTGGTGCTGTTCGTGGCGGCCGGGGTGGCCTATGCGTTCTGGCAAGGCTGGCTACCGTCGACGTGGTTGCCCGGCGGGGCGGCAACGGAAACCCCCACGGCTGTCGTCGCACCTGCTGCCGGTTCTGCATCGCAATGACGTGTCGCGTCGCCTCATCGGCACCGGCTTCCCATTTTTTTGTGTTTCTAGCGGGGTTTAAACAGCCATGTCAGTGACTTCACAGCCTGCTTGTCTGGATCTCGTGCCCAGCGCCATCGGCGCGGCCGACCGACGGTTGACCCGCGCCGTGGCCGTGCGCTGGGGCGACCGCGTCGTTACCATCGGGGGCGGCGCGCCCGTGGTCGTGCAGTCCATGACCAACACCGATACGGCCGATGCCATCGCCACCGCGATCCAGGTGAAAGAATTGGCCCAGGCGGGTTCCGAACTGGTGCGCATCACGGTCAACACACCCGAAGCGGCGCGTGAAGTGATTGCCATTCGCGAGCAGTTGGACCGCATGGGGGTCGATACCCCGTTGGTGGGCGATTTCCACTACAACGGCCATAAGCTGCTTACCCAATTCCCGGATTGCGCCCAGGCGCTGTCCAAGTACCGCATCAACCCGGGCAACATGGGCGGTGGCAAAAAACGCGACGACAACTTCGCCCAGATGATCGAAGTGGCCTGCCGTCACGACAAGCCGGTGCGTATCGGTGTGAATTGGGGCAGCCTCGATCACGAATTGATGGCGCGCAAGATGGACGAGAACAATGCGCGTGCCACGCCCTGGGACGCTCAGGCCGTCATGCGCGATGCGCTGGTCGTCTCGGCCATCACCAACGCGCAGCGCGCCGAAGAACTCGGCTTGGGGCGCGATAAAATCGTCTTGTCTTGCAAGGTCAGTCACGTGCAAGATCTGATCGGCGTCTATCGCGATTTATCGGCACGCTGCGACTATCCGGTGCATCTGGGCCTGACCGAAGCAGGCATGGGCAGTAAAGGCATCGTCGCGTCGACCGCGGCCCTGGCGGTTTTGCTGCAACAGGGCATTGGCGACACGATTCGCATCTCGCTGACTCCGGAGCCCAATGGCGACCGCGCCCGCGAAGTGATCGTGGGCCAGGAGATCCTGCAAACCATGGGATTGCGGGCGTTCACGCCAATGGTCGTGGCATGTCCTGGCTGTGGTCGCACCAGCAGCACGTTTTTCCAGGAACTGGCCGACAGCATTCAGTCGTATCTGCGCAATCAGATGCCGATCTGGCGCGCGCAGTATCCAGGCGTCGAGTCCATGAACGTCGCGGTCATGGGCTGTGTGGTCAACGGGCCCGGAGAAAGCCGTCATGCCGATATCGGCATCAGCTTGCCGGGTACCGGAGAAGTGCCGTCGGCCCCCGTCTTCGTCGATGGCGAGCGGACGGTCACGCTCAAAGGCGATCGTATCGCCGAAGAGTTTCAGACCATCGTCGAGAACTATGTCGCGCGCCGTTGGGGCGCGCATTCCGGCAATCAGCAATAAGAGGGCATGTCCCACCCGCCCGGCATGGCGTGGGCGGGATCAACGATAAGATGAGTTCAGGATTCGAGAAAGTCGCCGCCTTGCGCGGCATGAATGACGTATTGCCGGGCGTGTCCGCTCAGTGGGAAGCTTTGGAAGCCATCGTTCGCGACTGGCTGCGCAGCTATGGCTACCGCAACATGCGCACGCCGGTGGTCGAGCTGACCCGACTGTTCACCCGGGGAATCGGCGAAGTCACCGATATTGTCGAGAAGGAGATGTACACCTTCGTCGACAACGAAAAGGAATCCTTGGCGCTGCGTCCGGAAATGACGGCAGGCATGGTGCGCGCCGCAATCGAGCACAGCATGTTGTACGACCGGCCGCATCGGGTGTATGCGATGGGCCCGGTGTTTCGCCATGAGCGCCCTCAACGTGGACGTTATCGTCAGTTTCACCAGATCGACGTCGAGGCCCTGGGCTTCGCCGGGCCGGACGTGGACGCCGAATTGATCGTCATGCTGGCGCGTCTGTGGCGCATTCTCGGCTTGACTGATATGCGGCTCGAATTGAATTCGCTCGGTCAGCCCGACGAGCGTGCGGCGCACCGCGAAGCGCTGGTCGCCCACCTGGAGGCCCATCGCGATGTGCTGGACGAAGATGGTCAGCGTCGCATGTACAGCAACCCCCTGCGCGTGCTGGACACCAAGAATCCCGCCATGCAGGCTATGGCCGACAGCGCGCCGCGTCTGTTCGATTTTCTGGGCGAGGCATCGCGCGCGCACTTCGACGGGCTGTGCGCACGTCTGGACGATGCCGGTATTGCCTATCGCCTGAATCCGCGTCTGGTGCGGGGCCTAGACTATTACAACTTGACGGTGTTCGAGTGGGTGACCGATCGCATCGGTGCCCAGGGCACGGTATGCGGCGGTGGCCGCTACGACGGTTTGATTCAGATGCTGGGCGGCAAAGCCAGCCCGGCAGTCGGTTTTGGTATTGGTATTGAGCGCCTGCTGGATCTGTGGCAACAGGCCGCTCCGACCGAGGCGCCGCCCGAATGCGATGTCTACATCGTGCATCAGGGCGAGGCCGCGCAGCGCTTGGCCGCGACGGTGGCCGAGTCACTGCGTGATGAGGGCCTGTCGGCGATCGTGCATGCCGGGGCGTCGTCCTTCAAGGCACAATTCAAACGCGCCGATGCCAGCGGTGCTGCAAATGCGGTTATCCTGGGCGCCGATGAAGTGGCGGCCGGGGTCGCCAGTATCAAACCGCTACGCAATGGTCCCGATAACGCTACCCAAACCCAGGTTCCCCTGGCGCAACTGGCACAAGTTTTGAAAAGTGTGAACTGACGATGGCATACGATCTGGAAGAACAAGAAAAATTCGACGCGCTCAAGGCGTGGTGGGCAACGTACGGCACCGCCGTGATGGTATTCGTCGCGGCCTTGTTGCTGACCTGGGGCGGGTGGATGGGCTATAAGGCCTACCAGAATCATCGCGGCCAGCAAGCCATGAACTATTTCGAGGCGATGAGCGACGGCGCCCGCACCGGTGGCGCCGATTCGGTCTCGCAGGTCAAGGCCGCCTCCGAGACGCTGCGCAAGGATTACGCCGACAGTGCTTATACCGGCCGCGGCGTGCTGGTGGCTGCCGATGCGCTACTGAAACAGAACGATCCCGATGGCGCGCGTGCGCAGCTCGAATGGTTGGTCAAACAGCCCGCGCATGCCGCGCTGCAACCGCTGGCACGGGTCCGGCTGGCGGGTATCCTGTTGGATCAGAAGAAATACGACGAGGCCTTGGCTCAATTGCAGTCGCCGCCCGCAGCGTTTGCCGCCCTGTATGCCGATCGCCGTGGCGATATCCTGGCCGAGCAGGGCAAATCTCAGGACGCTCGCCAGGCATGGCAAGAAGCCCTTGCCCTGCTGGGTCAGAGCGATCCGTTGACACAGGCCGTTCAGCTCAAGCTGGATGCCTTGAGTGGAGTGTGATGTGATGAATGGCACCTTCGCGCGCCGGGCTTCCCGGTTTGCATTGGCCGGTTGCGTGGCCCTGACCCTGTCGGCTTGCGGTTTGTTCTCGTCCGATGACAATCGCAACCGCCCGGCCGAATTGACCGAATATCCGGCTGCCGTCAATTTTTCCACGATCTGGAATGTTTCCGTAGGCAGCGGCAGTGGCACGGGTTTCGTGCCGGTCGTCGTCAACGATGGCGTGTACGCCGCGACGCCCAATGGGCGCGTCGGCAAGTACGATTTGCAAACCGGTGCCGAGCGCTGGCGCGCCGATGCCGACACGCGCCTGTCGGCCGGTGTCGGCAGCGACGGCACGACGACCGTCGTGGCCGCGCTGAACGGCGAAATCATCGCCTATGACGATGGTGGCCGTGAGAAATGGCGTACCCGTGCGACCAGCAACGTCACCATCCCGCCCATCGTCGGCTACAACATGGTGGTCGTTCGCAGTGGCGATTACCGCATTCAGGCATTCGATGTGAACAGCGGCGAGCGCCTCTGGAACATCCAGCGCCCCGGTCCCGCCCTGGCGCTGCAAGCGCCTTCGCAACTGGCCATGGTCGAAGGCTTGATCATCACCGGTTTGCCCGGTGGCAAGTTGTTGGCCATCGACGCCGCCAGCGGTAACGTCCAATGGGAAGGTACGGTGGCCTCGCCCCGTGGCGCCAGCGACCTCGAACGTCTGACCGACGTGGTGGGTGCGCCTCGCATGGTCGGCCCCTTGCTGTGCGCGGTGGCCTATCAGGGCCGCATCACCTGCTTCGACGTGACCCAGGGCGGACGCCCGCTGTGGGCCAAAGATTTTTCCAGCAGCAGCGGCATGGACCTGAACGAACGGTTCGCCTTCGCCAGCGATCAGCACGGCGGCGTCAGCGCCTTCGCGTTGCAGGACGGCGCCAGCATCTGGAAGCAGACGGCCTTGCGCAATCGCGCATTGACTGCGCCGGCGATATTGGGTGGTGCCCTGGCTGTCGGCGATTACGATGGCTACGTCCACATGCTGTCCATAGGCGACGGCAAATTGTTGGGCCGCGTGTCCGTTGGGGGCGGTGCCGTGGTGTCGCCGCTGACCAGCACGTCACGCGGTATTCTTGTGCAAACGGGCAATGGCGATCTCGTCATGCTCGACGCTAAATACTGATTCATTACTTTTTGGCCTTATCGTGTCTTTGAAGCCTGTCGTCGCTCTGGTTGGCCGCCCCAATGTGGGCAAGTCGACCCTCTTTAACCGCCTGACGCGTTCGCGTGCGGCGTTGGTGGCCGATTTCGCCGGCCTCACGCGCGACCGCCACTACGGTGAAGGGCGGGTGGGCGAGGTGCCCTTCATCGTGATCGATACCGGCGGTTTCGAGCCGGTCACCAAGGAAGGCATTCTGGCCCATATGGCCAAGCAGACCACCCAGGCCATCGCCGAAGCCGACGTGGTGATCTTTCTGGTGGATGGCCGGGCAGGCGTCAACGGTCACGACCACGACATCGCCAATTTGCTGCGCCGTAATAGCCGCCGGGTCATCCTGGCGGTCAACAAGGCCGAAGGGCGTGGCGAGCGTGCGGCGGCCGATTTCTACGAGCTCGGCCTGGGTGAACCGCAACCTATTTCGGCCGCCCACGGTGACGGTATTGTCGATCTGATCGAACTGGCGCTCGAGGGTATGGGCGAACGATTGCCCGAGCCCATGGAAGGCGAAGAAGTGGCAGAGGGCGCCGAGCCCGAAATGCCCGATCTGCCGCACGATCACCGCATCAAGCTGGCCATCGTCGGTCGTCCCAACGTGGGCAAATCGACCATGATCAACACGCTGCTGGGCGAAGAACGCGTGATCGCGTTCGACATGCCCGGCACCACGCGCGACGCCATCGAGATCGAATTCGATCGGGGTGGCAAGCGTTATACCTTGATCGACACCGCAGGCTTGCGCAAGCGCGGCAAGGTGTTCGAAGCCATCGAGAAATTCTCGGTCATCAAGACCTTGCAGGCCATCGAGGCCAGCAACGTAGTGCTGCTGATGATCGACGCGCAGACCGAGGTGTCCGATCAGGACGCGCACATTGCGGGCTTCGTGCTGGAAAGCGGACGTGCCGTGGTGGTGGCGGTCAACAAGTGGGACGGCCTGGACGACGATCAGCGCGAGCGTATCGAGCGCGAGTTCCGCCGCAAGATGCGTTTCCTGTCGTTCGCGCGAGTCCACACGATGTCGGCCTTGACCGGGCAGGGCATCAATCAAGTGCTCAAGTCGATCAACGAGGCGCACGCCGCGGCCTTCGCGAAGCTGTCCACGCCCAAGCTCACGCGTGAGTTGCAGTCGGCGATCGAGCAGCAGCAGCCGCCGCGCAAAGGCATTTTCCGTCCCAAGATGCGCTACGCCCACCAGGGCGGCCAGAATCCGCCCCTGATCGTCGTGCATGGCAGCGGTTTGGACGACGTCGCCGATACCTATCGTCGCTATCTGGAAACCCGTTTCCGTGAAGCCTTCAATTTGAACGGCACGCCGCTGCGAGTCGAATTCAAGTCCTCGAAGAATCCGTACATCTAAAACGCTGACATCATGAGCCGCTACTGGAGTGCCCTGGTCGGGCAACTGGATCCTTACGTGCCGGGCGAACAGCCCAAGATCGCCAATCTGGTCAAGCTGAATACCAACGAGCATCCCCTGGGGCCGTCGCCCAAGGCGCTGGCCGCGATTTCGGCTGCGGTCAACGACAGTCTGCGCTTGTACCCCGATCCTTCTTCCGACGGCTTGCGTTCGGCCATCGCGCGTCACCACAAGGTCGATGTGTCCTGCGTGTTCGTGGGCAACGGGTCGGACGAGGTGCTGGCGCACATCTTTCTGGGCTTGCTCCGGCAGTCGCACGGCCCGCTGCGCTTCCCGGACATCAGCTACAGCTTTTATCCGGTCTACTGCGGCTTGTACGGCATCGATTCCGAAACGGTGCCCTTGGACGATGCGTTTCGCATTCGCCCCAGCGACTACGTCGATTCGGCACGTCCTGCCGGTGGCATCATCCTGCCCAACCCGAATGCGCCGACCGGTGTGGCGCTCACCCGCGAGCAAATCGCCGAGATCGCTCGTGCCAACACGCAGGCGGTCGTGGTGGTGGATGAAGCCTACGTGGATTTCGGTGCCGAATCTTCCGTGCCCTTGACCCAGTCGATGCCTAACGTGCTGACGGTGCATACCTTGTCGAAATCGCGCTCGCTGGCGGGATTGCGCGTGGGTTATGCCATAGGCCCGGCAGAATTGATCGACGGCTTGCAGCGCGTGAAGAACAGCTTCAACTCCTACCCGATCGATCGTTTGGCCGAAGCGGGGGCGACCGCTGCCATGGACGACGAAGCCTATTTCGCCGAAGCTTGCGCATTCGTGATTGCCCAGCGCGAGGTCGTTACCGCTGGTTTGATCGAGCGCGACTTCGACGTGCTGCCCTCCAAGGCCAACTTCGTCTTCGCCCGTCACCTCAAGACCGATGGCGCGTCGATCGCCGCGTTCTTGCGCGCGCAAGGCGTGCTGGTGCGTCACTTCAACAAACCGCGCATCGCCGATTTCTTGCGAATCACGGTGGGTAGCGAGGCGCAGAATGCCGCGTTACTGGCGGCTCTCGATCGCTTGCCCAAGTAGTGCGCTGTTACCGGATTCGCAGTCGGATGCATTCGCGGCGCTCTGTGGCACCGCCTGGGAAAACCCTGTAGAGTACGCTTTTACCCCGACACCCCACCAAAACAACAACCTGGAGCCTGGCCAATGAGCAATAAAGGGCAAATGCTGCAAGATCCTTTCCTGAACGCACTGCGCAAAGAGCATGTGCCCGTGTCCATTTACTTGGTCAACGGCATCAAGCTGCAAGGTCAGATCGAATCCTTCGATCAATACGTCGTCCTGTTGCGCAACACCGTTACTCAAATGGTCTACAAGCACGCCATTTCGACCGTGGTGCCCGCGCGCGCCGTCAATTTCGCGGTGGATGCACCCGCTGAATAAGCCCGCATCGACTGAAGGCTCTTTTGCCCGCCGCGCCCTTGCGCTGGCGGGCATTTTCACGTTCGTGGCCGCGAACGCCATCCGATTGTTTCCATTGCCGATACTGCCTATTTTGATCAAGACCTGCCGCAGCCCCGCGCATCAGCGCCTACCTTTATGCGAGGTCGAGATCCCATGCGTACATTGATTTTGACTGTAGACCTCGGCTCGCCCGATTATGCCGCCCACGCCGAGGAGTTCGTCATGTTGGCGCGCGGCGCGGGGGCCGAGATCGTCGATATCGTGCGAGCTCGCCGCGATCGTCCTGATGCCAAATATTTCATTGGATCGGGCAAGGTCGAGGAAGCCGTGCTGGTCGCCAAGACCCATGACGCGCAGGTCGTCTTGTTCGACCAACCCTTATCGCCCGCCCAACAGCGCAATCTCGAACGTGAGTTCAATATGCGCGTGGTCGACCGGGTGGCGCTCATTCTGGATATTTTCGCGCTTCGCGCCAAAAGCCATGAGGGCAAGTTGCAGGTCGAATTGGCGCAGTTGCAGCATTTGGCGACCCGCCTCACGCGCATGTGGACCCACTTGGAGCGTCAGCGCGGCGGTATCGGTATGCGCGGGCCAGGCGAGGCACAGTTGGAAATGGATCGCCGGATTATCGGCGACAAGGTCAAGTTGCTGCGTGAGCGGCTCGATCGGGTCGAACGCAAGCGGCGCACTCAGCGGCGCGCGCGCGCTCGGGGCGGTGCGCTGTCGGTCTCTCTGGTGGGCTATACCAATGCCGGGAAGTCGACCCTGTTCAATGCATTGACGCGTGCCGGCACCTACGTGGCCGATCAGTTGTTTGCAACCTTGGACACCACCACTCGGCGCATCTGGATCGAAGGGGCAGGGTCGGTGACGATTTCCGATACCGTGGGTTTTATCCGCGACTTGCCCCCTCAATTGATTGCGGCGTTCAAGGCCACGCTCGAGGAAGCGACCCATGCTGATCTGCTGTTGCACGTGGTCGATGCGGCCAGCCCGCAGCGCGACGAGCAGATATTCGAAGTCAATAAAGTGCTCGCCGATATTGGTGCGGCAGAGATCCCTACAATACTGGTCTATAACAAGATCGACTTGGCGGGCCTGGCGCCCCGGGTCGAATACGACTCGCATGGTAGTATTGCGCGAGTGTTTGTAAGCGCCGCCGAGCGCGCTGGTCTAGAGGCGTTGCGCGGGGCAATTGCAGCAGGCCGGTCAGATTGCGGAAACCCATGCGTCGAATAAGCAAAATGTTCAATCTGAACGATCCCGGTTGGGGTCGTGGAAACAATAACAACGGCTCAGAGCCGCCGCGTCGCCCTTCGGGCAACCGGCCCGATGGTCCGCCCGACCTCGACGAGGTCTGGCGCGATTTCAACAATCGCCTGGGCGGTCTGTTCGGGCGTGGCAAAGGCGGCGGTCCGCGTCAGCCTCAGCGGCCCGGTAGCGGTGGAGGCGAAGGTCCGTCGCCGCGCGGCATTCGCATCGGCGGTGGCGTCATCGCCGCGGTGGTCGTGGGTGCGTGGCTGGCCAGTGGCATCTTCATCGTTCAGGAAGGCCAGGTCGCGGTCGTCACCCAGTTCGGCAAGTACACCAAGACGACGCCGGCTGGTATTCAGTGGCGTCTGCCTTACCCCATTCAAGAGCACGAACTGGTCAACGTGTCGCAGGTGCGTACGTTCGAGGTGGGCTTCCGTGGCAATGCCGGCAACAAGATGCTGGCCGAGTCGCTGATGCTGACCACCGACGAGAACATCATCGACATGCAGTTCGTCGTGCAGTATCGCTTGCTGAGCGATGAGAACGGCGCACGCAACTATCTGTTCGCCACGCGCAACCCGGACGATTCCGTGCGCCAGGCGTCCGAGACCGCCATGCGTGAAATCGTCGGCAAGCAAAGCATGGACTTCGTCTTGTACGAAGGCCGGACCCAGATTGCGCTGTCGGTTCAAAAGCTGATGCAGCAGATTCTTGATCGCTACAACACCGGCGTGCAGGTCGAGTCGGTGGCCATCCAGAACGTGCAGCCGCCCGAGCAAGTACAGGCCGCGTTCGACGACGCCATCAAGGCCGGTCAGGATCGCGAGCGCCAGATCAGCGAAGGTGAAGCCTACGCCAACCAGGTGATCCCATTGGCTGCGGGGCAGGCGTCGCGCATGACCGAACAGGCCGAAGGCTATAAGGCCAAGGTGGTGGGCGATGCGCAGGGTAATGCCGCCCGTTTTGTCTCCATCCTGAACGAGCACGCGCGTTCGCCGCAGATCATGCGCGAGCGTCTGTACCTCGAAACCATGCAAGCGGTCTTCGGTAGCGCTAGCAAGGTGATGATCGATACCGCCAACGGCAACAACATGATGTATTTGCCGCTGGACAAGATCATCCAGCAGGCCGCGCAAGACGCGGGTCGCTCGGGCCAGGCGCCTTCCACGCTGAGCCTGCCTGGTGCGGCAACGCCTTCCATTCCTCAAGCGCCGCAACGCACTTCGGGGTCCTCCGGCAACGCCGGTCAATCGGGTGCGAGTCACTCTGGCGTCAATCAGAATACGTTGACGCGCGACCGCCCGAACCGCTGACCGACCGGAGATCATCATCATGCAACGCTTTTTCCCTTATCTCGTCGGTCTCGTCATTGCCCTGGCCGTTTTGTCATCCTGCGTGTTCGTCGTGCGCGAGCGCGATTACGCGCTTCAATTCACCTTAGGCGAAGTCCGCCGCGTCATCACCGAGCCGGGCCTGTACTTCAAGGCGCCGCCGCCGTTCCAGAACGTCATCCGTTTGGACAAGCGCATTCTGACGATCGAGTCGACCGATGCCGAGCGCATTCAGACGGCCGAAAAGAAGAACCTGCTGATCGATTCGTATGTGAAATGGCGCATTTCGGACCCTCGCCGTTATTACGTGTCGTTCCTGGGTAACGAGTCGGGCGCACAGCAACGTCTGCAAGCGCTGATTCGGGATGCGCTGAACGCCGCGGTCAACGTTCGTACTGTTCAGCAAGTGGTGGCCACCGAGCGCGACAAGGTCATGGCCGAAATCGTCACCAACGTCGCTCGCCGTTCGGCTGAGTTGGGCGTCGAGATCGTCGATGTCCGCTTGCGCCGTATCGAATTCGCGCCGGAGATTTCCGAGTCGGTGTATCGTCGTATGGAAGCAGAGCGTTCGCGGGTGGCGAACGAGCTGCGCTCCCTGGGTGCCGCCGAAAGCGAGAAGTTGCGCGCCAACGCCGACCGTCAACGCGAAGAGATCGTTGCCAAAGCCTATGCCAGTGCCCAGGCCGTCATGGGCGATGGCGATGCCGAGGCCAGCCGCATCTACGCTGAAGCCTATAACCGCGATCCCTCGTTCTTCACGTTCTACAAGAGCCTCGAAGCCTATCGCACTGCATTCTCCAAACCCAGCGATATCCTGGTGGTGGATCCCAGCTCCGACTTCTTCCAGTTCATGAAGTCGGTCAATGGCCGGGGTGCGATTGCAACGCCTGGTCAGTTGCCTAAGCCCGCAGCGCAATAGACGTGTACAATACTGCGTAAGCTTTAAAAGATATCCGCAGCGGCTTCAAGCGGGCTTACGCCCCTTGAAGCCGTTTTTTTTCGTCCTTTTTTCGTCGGTCTGGCGCGCATGCAGTGCGATGCGTTTCAGGCGATACGCAAGGTTTGTGGCAATGAGCATGGGCAATTGGTTGCTGCCCGAGAGTCTGGCCGATATTCTCCCGGCCGAGGCCCGGCGCATCGAAGAGTTGCGGCGCGCGTTGCTCGATCTGTACCGTACGTACGGATTTGAGCTGGTCGCACCTCCGTTGGTCGAATATATCGATTCCTTGTTGTCGGGCACTGGCACCGACTCGAATCTGCGTACCTGCAAGCTGGTCGACCAGCTATCCGGGCGCACCCTGGGCGTACGTGCCGACATGACGCCCCAAGTCACTCGCATCGATGCTCATCTGCTCAATCGGGCGGGTGTGACGCGTCTGTGCTATTGCGGGCCGGTCTTGCATGCGCGTCCGGCCGATCTGGTCTCCAGCCGCGAGCTGTTGCAGATCGGTGCCGAGATTTACGGTCATGCGGGCTTCGAGGCCGATATCGAAATCATTCGTCTGCTGCTCGAAACCGTCGAGTTGGCAGGCGTGCGTTCGCCGCGCCTGGTGCTGTGCCATCCGGGTGTGCTGGATGCCGTGTTGCAGGCCGATCCGGCCGGCGCGGCCTTCGAAGAACAGGTGGTCGGGCTGCTGCGCGAGAAAAACGTGCCGGGCTTGAAAGAGCTGACTGGCCGCCCGGGTGGTTTGCGTGGCGATACCGTCTCGGCCTTGCTTCATCTGGCGAGCTGCTACGGTTCGCGTGAAGTGTTGGATCGCGCCCGTGCCACCTTGCCTGCGGTGCCCGGTGTGGCCGAAGCTTTGGACGTGCTGGCAAAAGTGTTGGATGTCTTGCCCGATGTCGACGTCGCGCTCGATTTGGCCGATGTGTCGGGTTATGCCTATCATTCGGGCGTGTCGTTCGCGCTTTATGCGGCGGGCTGGCACGATGCCTTGCTGCGTGGCGGTCGATATGACGACGTCAGCCGCGCATTTGGTCGGGCTCGCCCGGCCACGGGTTTCAGCCTGGATCTGCGCAAGCTGGCAGCAGGGCTCACGCCTGCCAGCGCAGGGCGTGCGGTGCGTGCGCCGTGGGGCCAGGAGCCGGCTTTGCTGGCAGCCGTTCGGACGCTTCGGCGTGCGGGCGAAGTGGTTATCCAGACCCTGCCGGGTCATGTGACTGACCAGGAAGAATTCATCTGCGATCGTGAACTGGTGCTGAAAGACGGTGCCTGGATCGTCACGACGCTTTGACTCACCCCCGCCTGGCAACGGGCGGGCCTTGGGGAAATCGTTGTTTCCCGGGACAACTCAAGACTGTTTCGCACATGAGCAAAAACATCGTTGTGATCGGCACCCAATGGGGTGACGAAGGAAAGGGCAAGATCGTCGACTGGCTCGCCGAGTCGGTACAGGGCGTCGTGCGCTTCCAGGGCGGCCACAATGCCGGCCACACCTTGTGGATCAATGGCCAGAAAACCATTCTGCGCCTGATTCCCTCGGGCATCATGCACCCTGGCGTGACCTGCTATATCGGCAACGGCGTCGTGCTGTCGCCGGAAGCCTTGGCGAAAGAAATCGCCGAACTCGAAGCCGCTGGCCTGGATGTTCGTTCACGCCTGCAAATCTCCGAGATCTGCCCCCTGATCCTGCCTTATCACGTGGCCATCGATCAGGCCCGCGAGAAAAAGAGCGGCGAGGCCAAGATCGGCACCACCGGTCGCGGTATTGGCCCGGCTTACGAAGACAAGGTCGGGCGTCGCGCACTGCGCGTGCAGGACTTGTTCGACAAGGAAATCTTCCGCGCCAAGCTGGAAGAAGCATTGGATTATCACAACTTCGTGCTGACCCAGTATCTGGGTGCCGAAGCCGTGTCCGCCGAATCGGTGATGGCTCAGGTCGATGCCTGGGCCGAGTTCCTCAAGCCCATGGTGCGCGACGTCGCCACCAACCTGTTCGAAGCCCAGCAGCGCGGCGATCGCCTGTTGTTCGAAGGCGCGCAAGGCGCATTGCTGGACGTCGATCACGGTACTTATCCGTTCGTCACCAGCAGCAACTGCCTGGCGGGCAATGCCTCGGCCGGTTCGGGCGTTGGCCCGCAATCACTGCAATACGTCCTGGGCATCACCAAGGCGTACACCACGCGTGTCGGTTCGGGTCCGTTCCCGACCGAGTTGATGGACGAGATCGGCACTCGCCTGGCCACCATCGGCAAAGAATTCGGTTCGGTCACGGGCCGTCCGCGTCGCTGCGGCTGGTTCGATGCGGCCGCGCTGAAGCGCTCGGTTCGCATGAACGGCATTACCGGTCTGTGCATTACCAAGCTGGACGTGTTGGACGGCCTGGAAACCATTCGCCTGGGCGTGGGCTACGACGTCGATGGCGAGTTCCGTGACGTGCTGCCGAGCGGCGCGCATGCCGTCGCGAAGGCCGAGGCCAGATTCGAAGAGCTGCCGGGCTGGTCGGACTCGACCGTCGGCATCACCGAATTCGACAAGCTGCCGAAGAATGCACAGCGCTATCTGGAGCGTTTGGCCGAGGTGTGCGGCGTGCCTATCGCCTTGGTGTCGACCGGTCCCGACCGTAACGAAACCATCGTGTTGAGCAATCCGCTGCAAGCCTGAGCGCGCTAGCGGTATGATGCTGGCCACTGCTTTTATGCAGTGGCCAGTTTTTTATGGAGCCATCAATGAATCTGCCCCCCAACAGCGACAGCGACCTCTGGGTCTCTTGGGACGAATATCACCGCTTGATCGAACGCCTGGGTCAGACGGTGTATCAGTCCGAATGGAAATTCGACCTGATTCTGTGTCTGGCGCGGGGCGGGGTGCGGGTGGGCGACGTGTTGTCTCGTATTTTCGATGTGCCCCTGGGTATTTTGGCCACCAGCAGTTATCGCGAGGCGGCGGGCACTCAGCAGGGCGAGCTGGATATCGCTCAGTTCATTACCATCACCCGTGGCAGCCCGGCGGGCCGGGTGTTGCTGGTGGACGACATGGTGGATACGGGCCTGACGTTCAATAAAGTGGTCGACCATCTGCGGCATCAGTTTCCCGAGATTACCGAGTTGCGTACGGGTGTGCTGTGGTGGAAGGGGCATGCCAAAGCGACGCCGGATTACTACGTCGATAAGCTGCCTACCAATCCCTGGGTGCATCAACCGTTTGAAGAATACGACAGTCTGCGCCCCCATCAGCTGGATGCGTGGATCAGAAAGGGTTCCAGATCTTAAGCATTCCATGCTAGAATCCTGGGTTGACGCTTGAAGAACTACATTCGTTTCAGTACTATGCTGGCGTATGTGGGGATTTAGGCGTGTGTCGTACTAAAGCTGAAGTACTGAAATTGAATTGCTGAAATTGCAGTACTGAAGCTACGGATTTAGCAACAAGCCTCGGGGTAACTAAACGCGAGGGGATGGCATTAAGCGTCCCAGTCTTGCTGCCCTGGTAACCATAGTGTCATTTCACAGTCCAACTCATCGTTGGGCAAAAAACTCAAGGCCAATACACTTCCATGCCTATCGTTCGCCTGAAAGAAAACGAGCCGTTTGAAGCCGCACTGCGTCGCTTCAAACGCACCATCGAGAAAACCGGTTTGCTGACCGAACTGCGTTCGCGCGAGTTCTACGAGAAGCCCACCGCCGAGCGTAAGCGCAAGGGCGCCGCCGCGGTCAAGCGTCATTACAAGCGTATTCGCAGTCAGCAACTGCCCCCGCGTCTGTACTAAGCAGATGCCATCGGGCTGCACTGTTGCAGCCCGTTTTTATTTGCGCATGCTCTATTGATCCCGGACAGCTATATTCAGGATCTGCTCGCCCGCGTCGACATCGTCGAAGTGGTGGGCCGCTACGTGCAATTGCGCAAAGGAGGGGCCAACCTGTTAGGTCTGTGCCCTTTCCATAACGAAAAATCCCCTTCGTTCACTGTCAGCCCCACCAAACAGTTCTATCACTGCTTCGGTTGCGGCGAGCATGGCAGCGCCATTACTTTTCTGATGAAGCACACCGGGGCCAGTTTCCCGGAAGCGGTGCGTTCGTTATCGGGCACGATAGGCATGGTGGTGCCCGAGCCCGAACGTAGCCCGCGCCAACAGGCGCAGGCGGCACAGCGCAAATCGGAAGTGTCGCGGCATACGCAGGCACTGGATCGGGCTCAGTCGCTGTATCTCAAGCAATTGCGAACCAGCCCGGAAGCCATCGAGTATTTGAAGCAACGCGGCCTGACTGGTGAGATCGCCAAACGTTTTGGCTTGGGGTGGAGTGGTCGCGATAGGCAAGCCTTGTCGGCGGTGTTCGACGATTACAACGATCCGGTGCTGGTCGAGTCGGGTTTGGTGATCGAGGCCGACGATGGGCGGCGTTACGACCGCTTCCGCGAGCGGGTGATGTTTCCGATCCGTAATGCGCGTGGCGCCTTGATCGGATTCGGCGGGCGCATTATCGGCAAGGGCGAGCCCAAGTACCTGAATTCGCCCGAAACGCCGGTGTTCTCCAAAGGCCATGAACTGTATGGCTTATGGGAGGGGCGTCAAGCCATCCGCAAGGAAGGCCAGGTGATCGTGGTCGAAGGCTACATGGACGTCGTGGGTCTGGCCCAGCTTGGTCTGGGCAATGCCGTGGCCACCTTGGGTACGTCCACGACGCCGGATCACATCGTCAAGCTGCTGCGCGCCAGCGACAAAGTGATTTTCAGTTTCGACGGCGACAAGGCCGGACGCAAAGCGGCATGGCGTGCCTTGTTGGCGTGCCTGCCTGCTTTGCGCGACGACATCGCCATTCGTTTCCTGTTTCTGCCTGCCGAGCATGACCCTGATTCTTATGTGCGTGCTTTTGGTGAGGCCGCGTTTCGGGCGTGCCTAGCGGAAGCCGATGCCTTGTCGCGGTTTTTGTTGGATGAACTGGCCAGTCGCCACAACTTGAACGAAGCCGAAGGGCGGGCCAGTTGCTTGCACGAGGCCAAGCCTTTAATTGCCCTGATTCCCGAATGCGCGCTGCGCTTGCAGATCGAACGGGAGTTGGCGAAGTTGGTGCATCTCACGCCCGAAGAGCTCACGCGTATTTTGGTGCAGGCGCAAGCCCAGGCAGCGCAACGCGCCGCTGCTTTAGGGCATTTGCCGGTGGGCGCGCGCGGCGGGGCGGGGCAGGAGCCTGCGGATGCTTCGGGCACGGTTGGTGGGCACCGCGTCGATGCTGGGGATCGGGCGTCTGGCCATGCCATGACCGATGCCGAACGCTTCGACGCGATTGCTGACGGTACATGGGATGGCGGCGATTTCCCAGGTAACTGGGAGCCCTTGGGCCATGGCGATCCTGGCGGTGCCTCGTACGGTGATTTTGGGGTCGGTTCAGGCTCAATGTCTGGGCGCGGCCAGGGGCATTGGCAGGACGTGGGCCCCGGTGCGTGGCAAGGTGGCGAACCGGGGGGCTGGTCGGGTGGTGGCTCGGAGGCTTGGCAGAGCAGCGACCACGGTGGCGGTGGAAAATGGCAGGGCGGTGCTCCGGGTGGCGCACGTCGTTCGGCGACCGGTAAAACGCCATGGAAAGGGGGGCAGGGCAAGGGCAAATGGCGTGACGACAAGCCGCAGGGCGCAATCGACCCCCGGCGGCCCGTTCCCACCCTGGCTCGCCGGTTATTGCGTTTGCTACTGGCTCACCCCGAATTGGTCGACAGCATGGGCGATCAACAGCTTGAAGTCATCGACAAAGGCCCCCATCTAAGTATGGTCAGGGATTTGATCGTGCTTGCACAGGTGACGGGTGCGCGCCATATCGGTGCTTTGCTCGAGGCAGCGGAGCCTGATTCCGACCTTCATTTGTTATTGCGCTCGACTCGCGCCGATGTAATCGGTGAAGAAGAGTTGCCCGACCCGCAGGCTGAGTGGGATGATGCGCTGCGGCGAATCGAATTCGATACGCTGACCGCTGAAATGCAGGCGCTGGCGGCCGCGGGATTGACTGAAGAGGCCGCTCGCGCTCGCTATCAGGCGCTCTGGCAGCGCAAGGCTACGTTGCAACGTGCGGGTATTCGTGATTTACGGTAAAATTCAGGGTTTTTCAGCCATAACTCTTTCGCCGAAGGGCTGAAAAAAAACGAATATAGGCAGGTGTAGGGCAGGGGCGTTTGCTTTTTGCGGCTGCGCCGGATTGCAGGTTGTCTCGTAATAGGGCTGGGGCCTATAGGATTCCCGCGAGGTACGAGCGCCTCATTTGCTATGACGACGTCGTCAATCAGGTTGCCGGAGCAGAAGTCTCCATGGCAACAGGCCTTAAAGGCATAGCGACGATCGGCTGGGTACAAGCAGTCTGGTTGTCGCGTGGCAGCGCATTCCCTGGAAGATGAAACGGCGTGGACAATATCGTCCATGACCGATTTTGCGGCGCGCGTATCTCTGCGATATGCCGCCACGGAAGCGACTATGACAAAATCGATCGGCACCTCCACTCCCGAAAGCGTAGCGGCTGACGCCGCCCTGGGCACGCGCAAGCGCGCCACCGTCACTCGGGCAGCCGAAAAAACCACCGCCAAGACTGCCGTGAAGGTAGCGGCCAAAGCGCCGGCAAAGACCGCTGCGCCGGCCAAGCGTGCAGCCAAGACGGCCGCATCCGCCGACATGCCTAAGCCAGCGGTAAAAGCGGCACGTGCCAAGAAGGCCGAAGACAAATTGGCCGATCTGGTCGGTCGTCCCGCGCCTAGCGGTCGTCGTCCTGGCCGTCCGGCCAAGAACGCCAACAACGATTCGGGCGATTACGACGATAACGACGGCGAAGGCGAAGTCCTGCCCGAGTTGAAGCCGCCCAAACGCGGTGCCAAGCGCGGTAAAGGTGATCCCAAGGATCTGATCGCTCGCGGCCCCGTGTCGCCGGAAGAATACGAAGCACGTCGCAACCGCTTGAAGCAGCTGATCAAGCTGGGCAAGGATCGCGGCTACCTGACCTATGGCGAGATAAACGATCATCTGCCTGACGATCTGGTCGATGCCGAAGCGATCGACGGCATCATCAGCACGTTCAGCGACATGGGTATCGCGGTTTACGACCAGGCGCCCGATGCCGAAACGTTGTTGATGAGCGAGAATGCGCCGCTGGCCTCGAACGACGACGACGTCGAAGACGAAGCCGAAGCCGCGCTGACCACGGTGGACTCCGATTTCGGTCGGACCACCGACCCGGTGCGCATGTACATGCGTGAAATGGGTTCGGTCGAGTTGTTGACCCGCGAAGGCGAAATCGAGATCGCCAAGCGTATCGAAGACGGCCTGAAGCACATGGTGATGGCCATCTCGGCATGCCCGACGACGATCAACGAGATCAACAATCACGTTGCTCGCGTGCGTGACGGTCAGGCGCAGATCGACGAAGTGGTCGATGGTCTGGTCGATCCCGAAGACGGCGCAGAATACGCCGGTGCGGGTGTCAGCGGCGACGACGACGAGAACGAAGACGGCCCGGCCGGTGGCATGAGCAGCAAGCAGCTCGAAGACTTGCGCGTCAAGGGTCTGGCCAAGTTCGACGAAGTCGGTCGCCAGTTCGACAAGATGCGCGCTGCCTACGAGAAGGAAGGGTACAAGTCCGACGCCTATGTGAAGGCACAGGAAGCCATCCAGGCTGAGTTGATGGGTATCCGCTTCACGGCCAAGATGGTCGAAAAGCTGGCAGACACCCTGCGTGCTCAGGTCGAAGAGGTTCGACAGTTGGAACGCGCCGTTTTGCAGACTTGCGTGGATCGCGCTGGTATGCCGCGCTCGCACTTCATCAAGGTGTTCCCTGGCAACGAAACCAATATGCAGTGGGTGATCGACGAAGTGGCGGGAAGCCACGACTACTCCGAAACCTTGGAGCGTCAGATTCCTGCCGTGCAAGAGTTGCAGCAAAAGCTGATCGACCTGCAAAGCCGGGTCGTGTTGCCGCTGAAGGACTTGAAGGAAGTCAACAAGCGCATGGCGACCGGTGAAGCCAAGGCACGCAAGGCCAAGCGCGAAATGACCGAGGCCAACCTGCGTCTGGTGATCTCGATTGCCAAGAAGTACACGAATCGGGGTCTGCAATTCCTGGATCTGATCCAGGAAGGCAACATCGGTCTGATGAAGGCGGTGGACAAGTTTGAATACCGTCGTGGCTACAAGTTCTCGACCTACGCCACGTGGTGGATTCGTCAGGCCATCACTCGCTCGATCGCCGATCAGGCGCGCACCATTCGTATTCCGGTGCATATGATCGAGACCATCAACAAGATGAATCGGATCAGCCGTCAGATTCTGCAAGAGACCGGTGCCGAGCCCGATCCCGCCACCCTGGCGCAGAAGATGGACATGCCAGAAGACAAGATCCGCAAGATCTTAAAGATCGCCAAAGAGCCGATTTCGATGGAGACGCCGATTGGCGACGACGACGATTCGCATCTGGGCGACTTTATCGAGGATACGGCAACGCTCGCGCCTTCGGACGCGGCATTGCATGGTTCGATGCGCGATGTGGTGAAAGAAGTGCTTGACTCGTTGACACCGCGCGAAGCGAAAGTGCTGCGCATGCGTTTCGGTATTGAAATGAGCACCGACCAGACCCTGGAAGAAGTGGGTAAGCAGTTTGACGTGACGCGCGAGCGGATTCGCCAGATCGAAGCCAAGGCGCTGCGCAAGCTGCGTCATCCGAGCCGTGCCGACAAGCTGAAGAGTTTCCTCGAAGGGCAATAAGCCTGGGGGATGCACGAGGTTTGAGAAAAGCTGCCCTTTTAGGGCAGCTTTTTTTTCTAGTCATGGTTTTAGGGCCGCGCTTGGACCTCGCAGTTCTAAGGCCTTCGAGACTGGAATTGAGCTTGGCGACGATCCCAGTTTTGTAGGGTATTTTTCGTCTTCAGCTTGGATACATTTATCTCGAACTAGCGCAGTACGGTTAGGTCTTGCCACGAACCGTGTGGCGTATTTCAGGAGATATCCATGTCTGGCCGTCCTCTTTCTTTATCACGTATGACAACCGCTCTGATGATTGCATTGCCTTTGCTGGGCGGTTCGCTGCATGCTCGGGCCGCCGAGCCCGAGACTGTGCTGAAAACCACTCGATCGTGGGACGGCACCGTCTATCGCAGTTATCCGGATAGCCAGCCGGAAATCACCGTATTGCGTTACAAGATCCCGGAACATAGCGCATTGGCTTGGCATACCCATCCCGTCATCAATGCGGCTTATGTCGTTTCCGGGCACATAACTGTCGAGCGTAGAAGCGACGGGAAAAAGCGGGAACTCGGTCCGGGAGAAGTGCTGGCCGAGATGGTCGATGCCGAGCATCGCGGGGTGACGGGTGATGAGCCGGTCGAACTAATTGTTTTCTACGCGGGTACACCTGGAGTTCCGCTGACGGTCAAAGCCGGCAAGCAAAACTGAGTGCCGTTGATCGAGCGCAGCATAGACTCTTAGCTTACGCCGAGATAAAGCATTCTCCGGCTGCTGCCGGCCGTGGCACAATCCTGCGCCATGAGACGTTTGATTGTTTTAGCCCTGTGTTTTTTAAGTCCTGTTGCCTATGCCACCGATGGACTGGTGAGCCGCCCGACCGAAGTAGGACCACGTAGTTTTAGCAACGCCAAGAAGGTGATGCCGCGCGTATATGCCGGGCACGAGCGCGATATTTATTGTGGGTGTCCCTATAGCGGTAAGACAATGGATTTGGATGCTTGCGGTTATGTGCCGCGCAAGCAGGCGGCCCGCGCTGCGCGTCTGGAATGGGAGCATGTGGTGCCTGCGTGGTCAATCGGGCATCAGCGACAATGCTGGCAAGCCAAAGTAGACGGCCGGCAGGGCGGGCGCAAGCATTGCACCCGCACCGATCCTGAGTTTCGTCGAGCCGAGGGCGATCTGGTTAATTTGGTGCCGTCAGTGGGCGAGGTCAATGGCGATCGCAGCCACTTCGGCTTCAGCGTATGGCAACATCGGCCTGAACCCATATACGGTCAGTGCGAAACCGTGGTCGACTTCAAGCGCCGCGCCGTGCAACCACGCGCTTTCGTGCGCGGTGAAATCGCCCGAATCCAGTTGTATATGTCCCAGACGTATCAGATGAGATTGTCCCGACAGGATCTGCGATTGTTTTGCGCCTGGGCCAGGCAGCATCCGGTATCTGATTGGGAACGCCTGCGCGACCGCCGCATTGTCGCTTTGCAAGGCCATGGCAATCGATATGTGAGCGAACCGGGTGCGGTCGATGAGCGTTGCGGTTGAGGCAATGCTGCTCAGGTGATGCGTTCTGCTTGCGATGAATTGGTCGCTTCAGGCGTCGAGCACTTCGCGCACCCGTGCGGCGAGCTCTTCGAGTGAGAATGGTTTGCCTATCAAGAAGACGCCTGCGTCCAGCACGCCGTTATGCACGATGGCATTGCGGGTATAGCCCGTCGTGAACAATACTTTGAGATCGGGGCGTCGCTTGAGGGCTTCGTCCGCCAGCTTGCGGCCGTTGATTTCGGGCATGACCACATCGGTGAACAGCAGATCGATTTCTGGATGAGTGTCCAGAATTCTCAGCGCAGCGGCGCCGCCGTCGGCTTCCAGCACCTGATAACCCAACTCGCATAAGGCTTCGACGGAAAACTGGCGCACGGAAGGCTCGTCTTCGACCACCAGAATGACCTCCAGATAATCGCCCGTCGGCAACTCGGGATTGGCATGGACGACCACGGACTCGTCTTCGACGCCGAGTAGCCTGGGTAAGTAAATTTTGACCGACGTGCCTTGATCCACTTCCGAGTAAATCTTGACGTGACCGCCCGATTGTTTGACGAAACCATAGACCTGGCTCAGGCCCAGACCCGTGCCGCGTCCCACTTCCTTGGTCGTGAAGAATGGATCGAATGCTTTGGCGATGGTGTCGGGCGACATGCCCGAGCCGGTATCCGAGACGGCGATCATTACATACTGGCCGGCGGTGACGCCCAGGTTTTCTGCTGCATAGCGTTCGTCCAGGAAGAAATTGGCCGTTTCGATGGTCAAGCGACCGGTCGTGCCCATCGCGTCCCGCCCATTGACGGCGAGATTGAGAATTGCATTCTCGAGTTGATTCGGATCGGCATGCGTACGCCATACGCCGCCCGCCAGCACGGTTTCCAACTGAATGCCGGCCAACGTATGGCCCAGCATGTCGGACATGCCCGATACGAGCTTATTGACGTGTACGGGTTCGGGGCGCAGTGGCTGCTGACGCGAAAATGCCAGCAGGCGAGAGGTTAATAACGTGGCGCGTTTGGCGCTGTCCATGGCCGCATCGACGTAGCGCTTCGCGCGCGGCTCGGTCAGCGCGAAACGGCGGTTGAGCAGGGATAGCGATCCCATGACCACAGCCAGCATGTTGTTGAAGTCGTGTGCGATGCCGCCGGTCAGTTGACCGACGGCTTCCATCTTCTGCGCTTGCCTAAGTGCGTCTTCGATTTTCATGCGATTGGCGACTTCGTCGACAATGCGCTGCTCCAGCGAGTTGTTCAATTCGCGCAGCGCCAACTCGGCTTGGCGGCGCTTCGAGACGTCTTTGAACAACACGGCCACTTGGCGGCTTTCGGCGGGTTCTATGCGGAAGGCGGCGAGTTCCAGATAACGTTTGGTTCGCACTAATTCCCGTTCGAATCGTATCGGTTGGCCGGTGGTCAAAACGGTCTTGTACGTCTCGACCCAGGCAGCGGCTTCAAGCGGCACCATTTCGCGCACGCGCTGACCGACGATGTCGGGAATGCCGGCGTTGGCCTCGTAGGCCGAGTTGGCCAGAACGTGTACGTAATCGCTGAGCGGGCCGTCCGGGCCGTCGATGAATTCGATGACGCAAAACCCTTCATCCATCGTTTCGAACAGCACGCGGAACAGGCGTTCGCTTTCGCGCTGGATGGCTTCGCTTTCAGCCAGTCGCTCGGCGATACGCACTTTTTCGGTGGTGTCCCATACGGTGCTGATCACGCCTCGGATCACGCCCTGGGCATCGCGTAGCGGGGTGCATGAAAACGTGAACCACCTGGGCTGCTCGACGCCGTGCTCGTCGGGTTCGAGTAGGGACAGATCTTCCTTGCGGATGCCCCGACCGCTCAGGGCGCGGTCGATCAGTGGCTGAAGAAGCGCCAAATTGCTGGCGAAAAATTTGGAAGCGGGGACACCCCATTGAGTGGGATGTCTGCCGCCGACGATTGCCGCATAGGCATCGTTGTAGATGACGTTGAGATCTTGCCCCCAGGCCAACCACATAGGCGAGGCGGAGTCGCGCATCAAGGACAACGCGGCTTTCAAGCCAGGGTCGTCGGATTGAGCAAGTTGCGGGGGCAGGGGATAGCCGTGGTGGCTATCGAGTAGTTTACGTGTCATCACGAGCCAAAGGTTACACCACGTGTGGGCCGGTCTGAAATACGTGCTTTGGGGCTTGGGCCGGAGGCATTGTGAACGGTGCAATAAGCGACACGCGCAGAATTTCAGTATCGATTCTGCATAAGGCATGGAGCCGAACAAGACGATTCATCGTTACTCGATTATTACGACTGGACGGTTGTGTATGTAAGGGTTTACTCGTAATTTAGGGTTTCCTTAGGGATGCTCTGAACAATTCCCTATGCTTTAGACTTGCATGTATCCTTCGATTGGTAGGAAGTCAAATGAACTCGAAGCGTCCATTGCCAGTACAGATGAGTTTTTCAGAAGCTGAATACGCGGGCAAGCGTAAGCGAACGCGCCGGGAGAAGTTTCTCGGCGAGATGGAGCAAACGGTGCCATGGGAGTGGTTGGCCCGAGAGATATCGAAGCACTATCCGGTGTCGGGCAAGCCGGGACGCCAGCCGTATCCCCTGGAGACGATGCTTCGAATCCACTTCATGCAGCAATGGTTTAACTTGAGCGATCCGGCAATGGAAGATGCATTGCACGACAGTTTCTCGATTCGCCAGTTTGCCTGAGGGACGAGTGCCCGACGAGACGACGATTCTGAACTTCCGGCATCGATTGGAGGCGAACAATGTGGCCGAAGAGGTGTTCGAAGGGGTAAACCTGCTGTTAGAAGATGCCGGGCTGATGGTGCGTCGCGGCACGATCGTAGATGCCACGATCATTGACGCACCGAGTTCGACGAAGAATGCTGCAGGCGCGCGCGATCCCGAGATGCATCAGACGAAGAAGGGCAATAACTATTTTTTTGGCATGAAAGCGCATATTGGCGTGGACCTACACACAGGCCTGGTGCATACGATGGTGGGTACGGCGGCCAATGTTGCCGACGTGACGCAAGTCGACAAGTTGCTGCATGGGCTAGAGGATCTAGTGTTTGGCGATGCGGGCTACCAAGGCGTACATAAACGCACCGAGCACCCCGAACGCAAGGTGCAATGGTTCGTGGCGATGCGCCCGAGCAAGATCGCGCAGATGAAACGTAGCGTGGCACGCGTGCAGCGCGATATCGAGCACATTAAGGCCAGCTTGCGTGCCAAGGTAGAGCACCCGTTCCGAGTGATCAAACGGCAGTTTGGCTATACGAAGACCCGTTATCGGGGGCTGGCTAAAAACACCGCGCAGTTGAAAATGCTGTTTGCGCTGTCGAATTTGTGGATGGCTCGCAAGCATTTGCAGGCAATGACGGGATACGTACGTCTATAACAGGCCAAAAAGGCCAATGAAGCGCTTGCTTGAATGCAAATGCACTTGAGAAGTTGCCAAACCGACTCAATTTTTTCACATTGTGGGAGCAGAGCAACCTGAACAGGCACGGCGACTTCCAAAAATGGATTGCTCAGAGCATCCTTAGGCGATAAAAAAACGCCACGCAGTCCACATATTTTCTCCTTCGTTGGTGTACTTAAATCCAAATTATTGATCCTGACGGTATAAAAAAGATTGCAAAGCTGGGAATAATGCCTATCATAGGGTAAACCCTTATTGGAATTCTTGTTTTCTCGCGGCCGAAAGATAGTGGTTTTTATTAAGCCAATCACTGGTTTTTCGGTCTGTTTTTATTCGTACGAGAAAAATCCAAGGTGTTGCAACAATAAATAATAACGATGCACAGTTCGCTTGGTTTTTTATGCGCGTTGATATGAGTTAATTACCACAAATGATTGGGGTTGTTCGTAGGCGATTAATCTTTAATGGGATGTCGTATGCGTCGGTATCGCGTTTCTACTTTATTTTTTTTAAGCTGCTTTGCTGCCGGTCCAAAGGCTTACACCCTGTTGGAGGCTATCGAAGCCGCCCGCCAACACGATCCGCAGTTGGCAGCAGCTGCAGCCGATCGATCAGCCAGTGCCGAGCAGCAGATTCAAGGGCGTGCGCAACTGCTTCCCTATGTCAGTTTAGATAGTCGATATGGCGTCAATGCGGGTGGCGGGCGTTCGTTTGTGCCTGGCAGCTTAGGTAGCGAGAATAGCGGGCTCAGCAATACCTTGGGTTTGCGCCAACCGCTGTTCGATCTCCCGCGAATTGCTCGATATCAGCGTGGGCAGGCTACAAGCGAAGAAGGCGTCGTGGCTTTCACGATCACCCAACAAAAGCTGCTATTTGAGACAGCGAGTGCATATTTCGGAATTTTAGTTGCTCGACAAAATCTAGAGACCGCCGAAACAAGTATGGCGCTGTTATCCAAGCAGTTGGCCAGGGTGCGCGAAGAGGCCAGTTTGGGCCTATCCGATATGGTCGACATCGATGAGGCTGTCGCTGCACGCGATGAGGCGCTCGCCGAACGCCTGAGCGCCACACATATGCTGCGTGATAGGCAACGCGACTTTACGCGATTAACGGGCTTGGACGGAACAAAGGTGGCGGGGCGGTTTGTAGCCATACCCTCAAATCATGAGGAATTAATGGGAGATTCGACGGGTACGGCGATAACCCTCGATGACATTCCGACGCTGCAGCAAAGTGCATTGGAAGCCAAAATTGCTGAGACTCGAGTGTCAGAGCTACGCGGTTAACATCTTCCTCGTGTCGAATTATTCGCGCAGGTCCAGCACCGAGACAATCACCGCAGCGCGATGCCTGATACGAGGCGCCAACATTCGAGTTCGATTGGTGTCGCGATGAACTGGGAGCTTTTCGCGGGCGGTTCAACCGAATCGCAGGTGCGCGAAGCGGAGCTTAAGTTACTTAGTCAACAAGAAAAAAACCATGCTCTAAGACTTAATGTAGAAACCGCCTTACACAAGCATTTACTGGCAGTTGAGTTAGGCAGAAACCAAATACAGGCCAATGCTCAGCGGGCACATTCGAGTCGGCGCAAGCTTGAAGCCATTCAAGCAGGTAAAGACCTAGGTATCCGCAGCAACTTCGACATTTTACA